>Ga0255338_1001035_pt1 | contig 61578 bp, 46 predicted proteins | sample MeOH1_35cm_T4_19_FD_203715 | JGI IMG/M metagenome (GOLD analysis project Ga0255338, IMG submission 203715) | Sandy soil microbial communities from University of British Columbia, Vancouver, Canada - MeOH1_35cm_T4_195 | ecosystem: Engineered > Artificial ecosystem > Sand microcosm > Unclassified ... | reverse complement strand
GTTGATTGCCACCGCCGTCCTTGCGGTTGCGGCGCTGCTGCCGCCGGTCTTGCATTATCGCGATGTCGCCGCCGAGGCCCGACACAAGACCGCGGCGATCGAGCACGAAATCGCGCCGCTCCGTGAACGCGAGGCGCGCAACCGAACCAACCTTGCCGAACTCGAGGAATTGAAGCAGCAGGCCGTCCGGTTGCAGGCCGTGCACGACCGGCGGACCGGCTGGCTCAATCTGCTGGCCGACCTGCAGGAGAGGCTGGTGCGGGTCGAGGACGTCTGGCTTGAGAAGCTGCAAGTTGAGGCTACGGCCGACGGCAGCCCGCCGCGCCTGCACCTTTCCGGCCGCATGCTCGACAAGACCAACCCGCTGGCGAAGGTCAGTCTAGAGACCACCCACCGCGTGAAGGCCTTGCTGCGCGACATAGACAGTTCGCCGTATGTGCAGCTCGCGGAGGAAGGCCAGCGTTTCGACAACAACCAACCTGGCATCATGAAGTTCGACTTCGTGCTCACAGCCGAGCCGGCGCGACCGCTCTGAATTTTCAACACAGAGGACGCAGAGAACACAGAGTTTCGATGAAACCAATCAATCAACTTACGGAGCAGATCATTGGACCGGCAATAGAAGTTCACCGGGTGAAAGGACCGGGTCTGCTGGAGTCTGCCTACGAGAGTTGTCTGGCCCATGAACTCGGATTGCGCGGACTGCAAGTGATCCGCCAAGTGCCGGTGCCGTTGGTTTACAAGGGGATCACCATCGACATCGCGTTTCGGGCCGACCTGATCGTGGAAAACCGGGTGTTGGTGGAACTGAAGGCGATTGAAACCATTCTGCCCGTGCACAAGGCCCAGGTCTTGTCCTATGTCCGGGAAACAGGTCATCACATAGGTCTGCTCATCAATTTTCACGTTCTCAAACTCGTGGATGGAGTGACCCGAATCGTGAATGAAAGGTTCATCTCTGAGTCCTCTGCGAACTCTGTGTTGAATGATCGACGTGATTCATGAATTTGCTGAAGCAAAATCCCTTGTTTGGCGCGCTGCTGCTGTTTCTCGCGGCTACGCTGACGTTGGAAGGCTGGCTCTGGTCGCGTTACTATCGGGAGTCACATCGGGCGTTCGCGGCTTTGGCGGAAACAAAGCGGGAACGCGACCGGCTCGCCGCGCAATCGCCCGCTTTGAGCGAGGCCAACGAGCAGGCCATCGTCCAAGATCTCGCCAACACGCGGAAGACCCTGGCGACGTTGCACTCGGCGCTGGCGGGCCGCGAGGGTGGGGCGATCGAGCTGCCGCCGGCCAGGAGCATCGACCTGTTTTTCGACGTCGCCGCTTTTGTGGAAAAAAGCCGCGCCCTTGCCGCCCGGGCCCAGGTGGCGACCAAGCCCGATGAGCGCTTCGGCTTCGCCACGCACGCGCACGAGGGTCCCGGGGCCGAATTGGTGTCGGCGGTCCTCCAACAGCGAATCGTGGGACAATATCTCGTGGAGGCGCTGCTCGAGGCCCGCCCGAGATCGTTGTTATCCGTGCAGCGGGAGCGGCCGCTTACGGCCGCGCAGAGGGCCGGGCGTTACCAGCCGACGCAAGCCGGTGCGGGGCCGCCCATCGCGCCAGTCGCCAGCGGCGGGCAGGCTGAGGATTTTTTCGAGTTCAATCCGGCGTTCTCGGTGCGGGTTCCAGGTCAGGTGGACAGCGAGGCCTTTCGGCTGGAGTTTACGGGACAGACGCCGGCGTTGCGGACGTTCTTGAACACGCTGGCGGCCTTCCAACTCCCAGTGATCGTTCGCAGCGTGGAGGTGGAACCACTGGTCGCCGAGGAGCCGGTGGATACTCCGGTCTCGGCATCCTCCGAGTCTGGCGCGCCTGTGCCGCTGGTGGCGCAGAATGTCTCCAGATTCGCGGTCGTCGTGGAATATGTCCTGCGCGGGTCCGCTCCGGTTTTGTCCGCGCCATGATCCGCCTGCGCAAAGCCAGCTACGACAAAGTCCTGCTCGGGCTGGCAGCCTTGGTGCTGACGGCGAGCTGCGCGTGGTGGTGGCGGCAGCAGGAAGAAGTCCGCCGGCTCCGCGCCCAGCCGGTGGCGGTGCCATTGACCGGCTCGCTCTACGAACCGGCCAACCTGAAGCTCCCGGAGACGCAGGCCGCGGTCTGGCCGAAAGCCCCCGCACAATCGCAAGGCAACGGCTGGCTCTACGAGGTATTCACTCCGCCGGTCATCTATTACAACGCGCTCGCCCGGTCGTTCACCGTCACTCCGCCGATGCATCAAGGGGATATTGCCATTCCCTTCGGTCTGGAGCTGCTGGCCGTGACGCAGGAGCAGTTCCGGTTGCAACTCGCGGGCTATTTCGGCGCGCCGGACGATTATCTTGTGGCCTTCACCAGCCCAAACCGGCCCGAGACGCTGCTCGCGCGCGAGGGTCGCCGCTTTGAGGATCTCGGGCTGACGCTGAAGAGCTTCGACGTGAAGAAAATCGTGGTGGAGCACCACGACGTCTGGCCGGTCTACGACATCGCCGCACTCGCCGTGTTGATCGACGAGCAGACCGGCGGCGAGGTCGTGCTCGACAGCCGCGCCCGCAAATACACCGACACGCCGCTGGCGGTGCTGCAGCCGCTGACCGGCGGACCGCGCCGCGAAGTGCACGAGGGCGACACCTTCTCCGACGAGAACTCCACTTATCGCATCGAGCGCATCCAACTGGATCCTCCCGAGGTGGTGGTGGCCCGGACCGCGCCCGACCTGCCGCAGCCTGAGACCAGGATTCTGCGGCCTTTGCCGGCGGTTGCGAAGCAGACCGTCGGACAAACCCCGGCCGGCCAGCGGGCCGGAACGGGGCAACCTGCGCAGAGGACCGGCAAACCGAAAAACTTCTCCCATCGTCCAGCCAAGGGGCTTGCCACCTCCGGCAAATAATATCCTCGCTGCATGCATCGCCTCATTCGGTTTCTCGTCCTGTTGATTGCCCTCGCAAGCCTGGCGGCCCGCCCGCCCGAGCCGGCCGACGCGACCGGGACGAAGATCCGGTTGCTCTCCGCGGCCCTGCACGCACGCGACACGGGCGATCTGGCGATGGCGCGCAGGAATCTTCAGGAGTTGCTCGTCCTCACGCCCGGCGACGAGACCGTGAAACGGCTGCTCGCCAGTCTGGATCGTCCGGCGCAGAAGAAGGTCAGCGTGACGGGCGGAACGGTCGCGAGCCTGGACGCAAACAGCGCGGACGTCACCGAGGTCGAACAGCTGACCCGCGCCGAGGAAATCAGGGTGGCCAAGCTGCTGGAAGCGGCCGGTGCCGCCGCCAAGGAGGCGCGGGCGCTCGCCCGGCAGAATCAATTTTCCGAGGCGTTGGATGTGGTGGAGCGCGCCCGCGCCAGTCTCCAGGAAAACAATCTGACGCAGGATGGCGTGACTGAGCTGAACATCGCGACGGCCGAGATTGCGGCGGCGCGTGACCAGCATCTGGAGAGGATAGCGGCCGAGGCAGCCGCAAAGGCCGTGGAAACCGCCGCCAAGCCCGCGGAGAGACCCGTGGTGCGGGAGTCAGTCCCTATGCAAAACGAAGTTCCGTCCCTCGTCGCCCGAGGACGCAGCCAGTATCTGGCCGGTGACGCGCTCGCGGCGGAGCAAACTTTCCGCCAGGTTGGATCGTTGGATCCGGACAATGCCGATGCAGCCTATTTCCTGAAGCGGATCGCCGCGGAGAGTGCGGCCAGCGGCACCGACCGGGCGCGGACGAGTGCCCGGATGATCAGCGAGGTGAACAAGGCCTGGCAGAGGCCGGACGTGTTCACGGAGAAGCCGCTGGAGGCGACGGGCATCTCCAGGCCGTCGCCCCTGTTGGAGAAACTCAGCCACATCGTGCTCCCGAGCGTGAATTTCAGCGGCATGCAGCTGAGCCGGGTGGTCAATACCCTGAGTGTCATCTCGGAGGAGTTCGACCGGACAGGCACCGAGCCGAAGGGCGTGAACATCGTGCTGCTGGACCAGGGCAACGCGAATCCCGAGGTCAGCATCACGCTGCGCAACCTCCCGCTGAAACGCGTGCTCGATTTCATCACGGATTCGGTCGGCTACCAGTATGAGGTGCAGGCCGATGCCATCGTGGTGCGCCCGGGCGGCGAGCAGTCGGCGCTCGAAACCCGGTTCTTTCCCGTGTCGCGCTCGACCGTGTTGCGCATGACCGGCAAAGGCGCGGCGACGGGCCCCGCGGGCGCGGACCCGCTGGCCGGTGGCGTCGCCACCCAGGCGAACCCGGTCGAAGGGGAAGGGCAGGCGATCCGCAATTTCCTCCAGCTGGCCGGCGTGAGCTTCGAGGGCGTGACGGGCAGCACGCTCGCGTTCGACGGCTCGCAGCTGATCGCCACGCAGACGCCGCGCAATCTGGAGCGCATCCGCAACATCCTGAACCGCTACAACGAGGTCCGGCAGGTCGAGATCGAGGCGAAATTCATGGAGGTCCAGCAGGGCGCGCTGGAGGAACTCGGCGTGCAGTGGAACCTCGGGAAGAAGGCCACGCAGCAGAGCGGCGCGACGGTGACGGATTACAAGACCGGCAACCGCTCGATCAACGATGCGTTTTCGTTCCAGGGCGGCACGCAGTCGTTGCAGATCAGTTCTCCGGGCACGACGTCGGTGGTCAACGATGTGCCGGTCACATCGGCGGGCACGGAGCTGACGCTGCCGGTCAACGCCCCGACCATTCCCGGCGCCGTATCGCTGGGCGCGGGCGCCTCGGCGTTGGCCAACATCACGGGCATCATCGGGGAATTCGACGTCAACGCCATCGTGCGCGCCCTCTCGCAGAAGAGCGGCACGGAGTTGCTTAGTGCGCCGAAACTCACGGTGCTCTCGGGCAATCCCGCCACCATCACCGTGGCGCAGGAACTGCGCTATCCGCAATCCTACGGGCAGATCCAGTCGCAGGTCGGCACAGGCAGCAATTCCGGCGGCGGTTCGGCGGGTGTCTCCATCACCTCCGGCACGCCGCAGGAATTCACCACGCGCAACGTCGGCGTCGAATTGAGGGTCACGCCCACGGTCGAGGAGGACGATTACAGCGTGAGCCTCGATCTCAACCCGAAGGTCACGGAGTTCGAAGGTTTCGTCGAATACGGCGGACCCAGCGTCGCCATCTCCGGCGGCACGACCGTCACCGTGCCCCCCGGCTTTTATCAACCGATCTTCGCCGTGCGCGAGGTCACTACCAAGGTCACCCTCTGGGACGGTGCGACGCTGGTCATGGGCGGACTGACGCGGGAGGACGTCAAAAAGGTGAGCGACAAGGTGCCGGTGCTCGGCAACCTGCCGATGGTCGGCCGGCTGTTCCGGAGCGAAGGGGAGAGTTCGCAGAAGCGCAATCTGCTGATCTTCGTCACCGCCAATCTCGTCAGCCCGGGAGGGTCGCTCAAGAAACAGGCGCTGCAGAGCGTGGCGCCCGGCACGCTTTACCAGAACCCGACGATCGTCACCCCGGCGGGCGGGCGCCGCCGCAGCCGCTAGGGTATGGCGATTTGTGTTTGAGCCCGACAGCGGCGGCGATTGGCTGTCCGCCATGGCGAAATGGCTTCTGGTTGACGGTTACAACATGGCGTTCCGCGCATTCTACGGAATGCCCGAGCTGACCCGCGGCGACGGTTTTCCCACCGGAGCGCTGCATGGTTGGGTGAAAACAATGTGGCGGCTGCAAGACCAGGAGAAGCCGGATGGTATGCTGGTTTTCTTCGATCTCGGTGGCTCGCAGGATCGGCTGGCTCTCCATCCGGAATACAAGGCGCAGCGGAAGGAGACGCCCGAGCCGCTGGAGAAGCAGATTCCCGTCATCAAGGACCTGACGCGGGCGATGGGCCTCGTGGGTGTGGAACTGGACGGCGTGGAGTCGGACGACCTGCTCGCCTCGCAGGCGCACATGCTGGCGAACGCGGGCCACGACGTGCTGATCGTGAGCGCGGACAAGGATTTTGCGCAGTGCGTGCATGATCGCATCAAGATCCTGCTGCCGCCGCCGACGGCGAACCCCAAGCTCGGCTGGCGCGTGCTCGACGCGGCGGGCGTGACCGAAAAATTCGGCGTGCCGCCGTCCCAAATCGCGGAATATCTCGCCCTGATCGGCGACACCTCGGACAACATTCCCGGCGTTTCGGGGGTCGGCCCGAAGACGGCGACCAAGTGGTTTGCGGAATTCAAGAGCCTCGAGGGCATCATCGCACATGCGGCGGAGCTGAAGCCGGAACGTTTCAGGGAGGTTGTCGCGAAGGACGCGGACCGGCTGCGGCTCAACCTGAGACTGACCACGCTGCGCACCGAGTCGCCCTTGCCTCATGTCGCGCCGGGCGAGCCGCAGGCGGCGAAGATTTTCAAGCTCCTCGAATCGCTGGAGATGAAGTCCAGCCTGGCCGAGGCGCGGGAGCGTTATTCAGCCCAGCGAGAGCTGTTCTGAATCCCGGCCGCGCGCCGGAGCAAACTGACCTTGCCAATCGCGACCGGAACCAGAAACTGAACCCAAAGGACCCCTCCACCATGGAAAAGAAAGACCTCATGAAGAAGATCGTCGGACTGGTCGGTCGCGAGAAGGCGATCGATCTCGTGATGCAAGCCTACAACACGGAAATGCTGACGACGCTGCTCAACCGGCTGGAGGAGGCCAAGCCGAACATGATCAGCAAATTCAACCGGCGCGACCAGCTGCAGGACGCACTCAACCGCGTGGCGGAGGTCTGCGATTTGACGTCCTGAAGAGGGGATTATGTATTTGCCGGGGGTGGAACGCGGCCTCCGGACGCGTTCTTCCGGTGCGCGCATCCTGAAACGCGTCCGGAGGCCGCGTTCCACCATTTGGCGCCGGCCCGACCTACTTGCCCGGCTCGAAGATGTAGCCGATGCCGTGGACGGTCTTGAAGCAGTCGAGTGAAAGGCCGTTTTTGGCAAACGCCGCGCGAACCTTGACGATGTATTGGTCCAGCGAGCGGCTGCGGATGTCGGCATGGACGCCCCAGACGGAATGGATGAGCTCCTTGCGGGTGATGACCACGCCGACGTGACTGTTCAGGTAGGCGAGAATGCCCAGCTCCTTGCGCCCGATCTTGTGCGTGGAGCCGTTGGGGAAGGCGATCTCCAGGCGGTCGGGATGAACCTTGGTGCCGAGGAAATCAAACGGTTCGTCGATCGTGCGGACGTTCTTGGTGACGTTGAAATCGGCCACGACCTCGCTGCGGCGGAGGACGGCCTTGATGCGCGCGACCAGCTCGGCATAGCTGAACGGCTTGGTGATGTAGTCGTCGCCGCCCATGTTGAGGCCCTTGATCTTGTCCTCCTCCATGCTGTTGCCGGTGAGAAAAATCGTGGGGACGTTGATGTCCTGGGCCTTCAGCTCCTTGAGCAGCTCGAAACCGGAACTGTCCGGCAGCGTGATATCCAGCAGGAGCAGGTTGGCGAAATTGTTCTGAAGAAACCGCAACGCCGGTGCACAGCGATTGTAGGCCTGCACATTCATGCCGGCGCCTTCCAACTGCTGAGTGATGAGCTTGATCAGCTCTTCCTCGTCTTCGACGACAACGATCAGTGGACGGGGTTCAGCGCACATGGGTGGAAGTGGCCTGTGTTTTTACAATTACTGGGCGACTTGTCAAAGACTAGTTCAGGGGCATGACACAATCGTGCGGCGAGAGAATTCTTGTCATTGGCCGGCCGGAACCGTTCGCTCGGCGGATGAAAGTTATCCTTGGGCTGCTGCAACATGCGTGTGCCGCCTCACCAGAGACCAATCTCAAGAAAACCCTCGCCCTGACGGAGCAGGCGGCGAAGAAAGGGGCCAAAATCATCTGCACCCAGGAGCTGTTTCGCTCGCAGTATTTCTGCCAGAGCGAGAACCACGATTATTTCCAGCTGGCCGAATCCATCCCCGGGCCCAGCACGGTGGCGTTCCAGAAACTGGCGAAGAAGCACAAGGTGGTGATCATCGCCTCCCTGTTCGAGAAGCGGGCCGGCGGGCTTTACCATAATACGGCGGTCATCATCGACGCGGACGGCAAGCTCCTCGGTATCTACCGGAAGATGCACATTCCGGACGATCCGCTCTACTACGAGAAGTTCTATTTCACGCCCGGCGACACGGGCTTCAAGGCGTGGCAGACGAAGTATGGCAGGATCGGCGTGCTCATCTGCTGGGACCAGTGGTATCCCGAGGCCGCGCGGCTCACGGCGTTGCAAGGCGCGGAGATCTTGTTTTATCCGACGGCGATCGGCTGGCATCCGCAGGAAAAGAAGCAACATGGCGCCAACCAGCACGGAGCATGGGAAACGATCCAGCGCGCCCACGGCGTGGCCAACGGCTGCTACGTGGCCGTCACGAACCGCATCGGCACCGAAACGCCCGAGGGCGGTGACGGCATCGAGTTCTGGGGTCAGAGTTTTGTGGCCGGCACCAGCGGCGAAATCCTCGCCAAGGCCAGCGTGAGCAAGGAGGAGATTCTCCTCGTGCCGGTCGACCTCGGCAAGGTGGACGTGACGCGCACGCATTGGCCGTTCCTGCGCGACCGCCGGATCGACGCCTACGGAGACATCACGAAAAGGTATATTGATTGAAAGTAGGGGCGCTTGCCCTCAAGCGCCTTGCTCACGTATCGGGCCGTTGAGGGCAACGGCCCCTACCCAAATGACACAATCCGCTTCAACCAAAACCCCCGCCGCACTCGGCTTCCGCATGCCGGCCGAGTGGGAGCCACAGGCCGCCGTGTGGTTTTCGTGGCCGCACAATCATGCGACCTGGCCAGGACAGTTCCGGCCGGTGCCTTATGTGTTTGCGGAGATCGTGGCGCAGATCAGCCGGTTCGAGGCGGTGCGCATCAACTGCGCGGCGCGGCTGCAGCTCCGGGCGAAGCGGTTGTGCGCGAAAGCCGGCGCCGACATGGCGAAGGTGACTTTCTACAATCATCCGACCAACGACGCGTGGTGCCGCGACCACGGGCCGATCTTCGTGCGGAACGACCGGACCGGCGAGGTGGCGGTCACCGATTGGGTGCACAACGCCTGGGGCGGCAAGTATCCGCCCTACAATCTCGACAACAAGATTCCTCCGAGCGTCGCGAAAAAACTCGGGCTGCGCCGGTTTGAAAACGACATGGTGCTCGAGGGCGGCTCCCTCGACGTCAACGGCCAAGGCCTGCTCCTGACGAGCGAGCAATGTTTGCTGAACAAGAACCGCAATCCGCACCTGAGCCGCGCCGAGATCGAGCGGAACCTGAAGGATTTTCTCGGGGTGAAACAGGTGTTGTGGCTGGGCGAGGGGATCGTGGGCGACGATACGGACGGACACATCGACGACATGACGCGCTTCTTCCGGCCCGACGGACTCATCACCTGCGTCGAGCCGAACCGTCACGATCTGAACCACTGGCCGTTGGCGGAAAATCTGGAGCGGTTGCGTGGCTTCCGCACGCCGGCCGGCCGAAAGTTCGCGATCGTCGAGCTGCCGATGCCGAAACCCTTCGGCTTTCGCGGTCAGCAGGTGCCGGCGAGCTACGCGAATTTCCTCATCATCAACGGGGCGGTGCTCGTGCCGCAGTTCCGCCAGAAGCGGCGCGACGCCGAGGCGCGCGCGATACTTGGCGATTGCTTCAAGGGACGGGAAATCGTTCCCATTGATTGCTATCACCTGATCTGGGGGCTCGGCACCCTGCACTGTATTTCGCAACAACAGCCGGCCTGACCGGTCGGATCCACCCACATGAAAACTTTCACCCTGATTGCCCTTTGCGCCGCGGCCTTGCTGGCTGGTTGCGAGTCGATGCCCGGCCGCGTGCAGGATCGCTTTTCCGCGGTGCCGCCAAAGATGCAGACCTTCGCGGTGTCGCAGGACAAGATATACCCGGCCGCCCAGCTGGCCTTCAAGCGGCTGGATTTCACGCTGACGCGCCACAACCCCAGCCGCCTTGAGGCGGTGAGCCGGATCAACACCAGCGCGGCTTTCGCCGATGCGCGCCAATTGGTGGTCAATGTGCACCTGCAAGAGTCCGGCCCCGGCCAAACCGACGTCGAGCTCACGCTGCGCGAGGAAGTATCGAGCAAGTCGGTGGGCGGCACCCGCCAGCAGGCGATGCGCGAGCACAGTTTCTTTGGATTGTATTTCGCTACGCTCCAGCAGGTTTTGCAGGAGCAGGGCGATTTGCCGGGTTCGGCAAAACCCTGATGTTTTCGCTTGCCGGCGGAAGGAGGATAGGGGACTTTCGACCCCTTTCGCGGCGTTCTTAGTCAGGCCGGTGTCAGCCGCGGCACTCCCACCGGCTTGTCCGTCAGTCCAATCCTCAACCAACGGTTCCGCAAGGAACCAAGCCGGAAGCCGGGCGCCCTTGGAGTAAGCGGCCGTCGTTCCGACCACAGTCAATATGAGTTCGTTAATGCAAGACCTGCTCGCCCAGAGCTCCTTCGACAAACTGAAGGAAGGCTCCATCGTCCCGGGCGTCATCACTGAAATCCGCGCCAATGAAGTCGTCGTCGATATCGGCGGCAAAGCGGAAGGCGTCATCCCGGCCAATGAGTTCTCCGATCTCGGCGAGCTTCAGATCGGCTCCACCATCGAGGTCATCCTCGAGAAGCTCGAGGACAAGGAAGGCAATCCCATCCTCTCCTACGAGCAGGCCCAGCAGAAGAAAAACTGGGAAAACATCCTCCTCAAGTGCCAGGAGGGCACCATCGTCCCGGGCCGCGTGAAGGCCAAGGTCAAGGGCGGCCTGATCGTCTCGATCGGCGTCGACTCCTTCCTGCCCGCCTCGCACATCGACATCCAGCCGCCCAAGAACCTGGATCAATACGTCGGCCAGACCTACGATTTCAAGGTCCTCAAGATCAACCACGAGCGGCAGAACATCGTGCTCTCCCGCCGCGAGCTCATCGAGGAGCAGCGCGTCAACAAGCGCCGCGACCTGCTCGAGAAACTGCAGCCCGGCCAGGTCCGCAAGGGCATCGTCAAGAACATCACCGATTTCGGTGCGTTCATCGATCTCGACGGCATGGACGGCCTGCTGCACATCACCGACATGAGCTGGGGCCGCATCGGCCACCCGTCGGAGATGCTGAAGCAGGGCGAGGAGATCGAGGTGATGATCATCGACATCAATCGCGAGAAAGAGCGCGTCTCCCTCGGCCTCAAGCAGACCAAGAACAATCCCTGGGACAACATCGACCACAAGTTCCCCGTCGGCTCCAAGATCCACGGTAAGGTCGTCAATCTCGTGCCGTATGGCGCGTTCATCGAACTCGAGCCCGGCGTCGAGGGTCTCGTCCACATCACCGAGATGTCCTGGACCAAGCGCATCACCAAGCCCTCCGAGCTGCTCAAGGTCGGCCAGGAGCTCGATGCGGTCGTCCTCGGCATCCAGAAGGAAGAGCAGAAGATCTCCCTCGGCCTCCGCCAGCTGGAGCCGAACCCGTGGGACATGGTCCGCCACAACTACCCGGTGGGCGCCCGCGTCCGCGGCAAGGTGCGCAACATGACCACCTACGGCGCCTTCGTCGAACTCGAGGAAGGCATCGACGGCATGGTGCATGTCTCCGACATGTCCTGGACCCGCAAGATCAACCACCCGTCCGAGATGCTCAAGAAGGGCGACGAGGTGGACGCCATCGTCCTCGACGTCGATCCGAACCAGCAGCGCATCAGCCTCGGCATGAAGCAGCTCGCGACGGATCCGTGGACCGACATCGACAGCTTCTTCCGCATCGGCGACGTCGTCCCGGGCGTGATCTCCAAGGTCACGACCTTCGGCGCCTTCGTCGAGCTGAAGGACGGCATCGACGGTCTGGTGCACATCAGCCAGATCCAGGAAGACCGCGTCGACAAGATCAAGGACGTGCTCAAGCCCGGCCAGGAAGTCACCGCCCGTGTCATCAAGATCGACCGCGAACAGCGTCGCATCGGTCTCTCGATCAAGGCGGCCAACTACTCGGCCGAGCAGTTGGCGCAGGAGACCGCGACCTACGAGCAGTTCTCGAAGAGCTCCGGCGCTTCCGACCTCACGAACCTCGGCGATATCTTCGACGAGGCCTCCAAGAAGGAATAAGCCGTCGCTTCAGGCGAAACACTTCAAAGGCGTCCCGCGCAAGCGGGGCGCCTTTTTTCATTTGCGGTGGGTCCGATACGTCGAAGCTTCAGCCGTCGCCGGGCCTATGGCTGTCACGTGCTCTGGCTTGGATGGAGAGATGGAGAGCGAAAGAGACGCCGGTCGAAGACCGGCGCTACGTAGCGCCAGTCTTCGACTGGCGTTTTGCCGCAGCGCGCGGGACGTGCACGTAGCGTTGGATGTGAAAGACACGGAGAGGTGGTTTGGTCAAATGCCTCGGAGCTTGCCCCGGGGATCTTTACTTCCGATGGGGCCGATGCCTTGTTCTGCAGGCAGCAGAATGCCCCGATGAACTTTATCCCTTGGCCCTGATGAACCGTGAATGAAGCACGTGCACCTTCAGGTCCGGCACCTGGCGAAAACTGCGGTCGGTGGTCAGCAGCGGCAGGCCGTGCTCCAAGGCCAGGGCCGCTATCCAATAGGCTGACTCAGAGAGCGTGATATCGCGGGTCGCGAGTGCATAGCACAGGTCGGCGTAAACGTCCGCGGTGCGAGCCGAGAGAGACAGCACCTCAAAGGCGGCGGTATAGGTCCGCGCCTGGAGGACGGCGGCATCCGAGACCCGGGCCATCAGCTGGTAATGGATATATTCCCCCGTGACGTGCGGACAGAGCACGGGAGGGTAGTTTTTCAGCACCAAGGATTCGACGCGCTGGTCGCGACGGCGCAACAGCTCCAGCGCTCCAGTATCAAGCAGGGCCGGCACGGGACGTCGATCTGGCCCGTGTGGTGGTGAGGTTCTTCAGCAGCAAATCGCCCGAGCGGTTAAGCTCGAGATTGGCCGGACGTGCCCAAAACGCCTTGATCGGTGCCTTGCCGTTGAGGGCTTGGTGCCTGACTTGAGGTGACAGTGTGATGGACACGCGTTGAAAAATGCGACCGGACGCGACCGGTTCAATCGAAAAACAAAAAGCACGCCCGCAGAAAGGCGGGCGTGCCTGTCATAAGCCGGGCGGTATCAGGCCGTGGCCACTGTGTGTCGGGCGATATAATCGCGGATGACGTCGGCGCGCTGGGTGGCGAGGGTCTCCTGTTCGACCTCGTCGGCCGTGCGCTGCTTGTTGTGGCTCTGCATCTGCTTCCGCAGCGTGGACAGCGCGAGGTATTCCAGCTGGCGGATGCGCTCGCGGGTGACCTTGAATTTCTTGCCGACCTCCTCGAGGGTCAGCTCCTTCTCGCCCTCGAGGCCGAAGCGCATCTTGATGATGCTGGCCTCGCGGGGGTCGAGGGAGTTGACCATGTTGCTGAGGTCCTCCTTGAGGCTCCGGTCGCCGAGATTTTCGTAGGGGCTCAGGGCGGTGTCGTCGCCGACGAGGTCGCCGAGGGTGGCGGAATCGTGATCTTCGCCGACCGGCGCGTCGAGCGAAGCGGGTCGCACGCTGACGGTCTTGAGCAGGGCGACCTTGGCGGTCGGGATCTGCAACTCGGCGGCGATCTCCTCGTTCTCGGGCTCGCGGCCGAGTTCGTCGGTAAGCTTGGCGATCATCTTCCGCATGCGGGAGATCTTGTCCACGAGGTGGACGGGAAGGCGGATGGTCTTGGATTGGTTGGCCAGGGCGCGCTTCATCGACTGCTTGATCCACCACGCGGCGTAGGTGGAGAGCTTGCCGCCCTTGGCGGGGTCGAAGCGCTCGACGGCCTTGATGAGGCCGAGGTTGCCCTCGCTGATGAGGTCCATGAGAGGAAGGCCCATCTGATTGTAGTCGTAGGCGATCTTCACGACGAGGCGCAGGTTGGCCTTGATCATGTGGTCGCGGGCCGCCTTGTCGCCGCGCTTGATACGGGCGGCGAGCTTGATCTCCTCGGCGACCGTCAGCAGCGGGGTCTGGCGGATCTCGTTGAGGTAAAGCTGGAGGTTGGAGCGCTCATCGCGACGGTCGACCGGCGAAGCCTGGTCGAACTGGGAAGGGGTGGAGGCTACCTTGATTTCCGGCCGGACAGTGAGGTTGTCATACGCCTCGGGGATGGTCACGGGAGTGGAGACACGATCAGCGGGCATCGCGACTGCAACCGGCGTGGAACGGACAGTCTTTTTACGTTGTGGCATGATATTATTTTTTGACGGGTGGGACTGGCTGGAAGTTACCCCATGTGTCCTTGCATATTGGATGCCGGAAGCAGGGAGGAAATTCCCATACAACTGTTCCGACACTCTATACGCAGCTGTGTGCCGCCCGGATGCCTCAGCTGGAAAGCTTGTCGGCCAGTGTAATGGCCTTAAACAGCGCCGACGCCTTGCTGATCGTTTCCTGATACTCTGCCGCCGGCACCGAGTCCGCGACAATACCCGCGCCGGCCTGGATATGCACCGTGCCGTCCTTAATCAATGCCGTGCGGAGGGTTATACAGGAGTCCAAGTTGCCGTCGTAGCTGAAATAACCGAGGGCGCCGGCATAACTGCCACGCTGCGTGCCTTCCTTTTCGGCGATGAGCTGCATCGCCCGGATTTTTGGCGCACCACTGACGGTGCCGGCCGGAAAAGTCGCGCGCATGAGGTCGAAAGCGGAACGTTTTGGCGCAAGTTGTCCCTCCACCTGTGACACAATGTGCATCACATGGGAGTAGCGCTCGATGATCATGAAATCGGGCACCTTGACCGAGCCGTAGTCGCAGACCCGGCCGATGTCGTTGCGGGCGAGGTCGACCAGCATCAAGTGCTCGGCGCGTTCCTTCACGTCGGCGAGCAATTCCTTTTCCAAGGCGGTATCCTCGGCGGCAGTCTTGCCGCGCGGGCGGGTGCCGGCGATGGGACGGATCTCAACCTTGCGCCCGGTGAGTCGCACATGGACCTCGGGCGAGGCGCCGACCAGCGCGAAGTCGCCGGCCTCGAGCAGGAACATGTAAGGCGAGGGGTTGACCGTGCGCAGCGTGCGGTAGAGGTCGAGCGGACTGCGTGTGAACTCCCGCGAGAACCGCTGCGAGAGGACGATCTGGAAAATGTCACCGGCGCGGATGAATTCCTTCGAGTCCTCGACCATTTGCTCGAACGCCGCCTTCGTGAAATTCCCGGCGGGCACCTGGACGGTGCCGGTCTCAGCCAGCGTAGCCGGCGCCAGCGGCGAAGGTTGGGCGAGGGCCGCCTGCATCCGGCGCAGCTCGATGCACGCGGCGTCGTAGGCGCTGCCGGCATCGACGTCCGCCGGCCCTGAACCGGTCGAAGGGATGTGGGCGTTGACGATCAGTCGCATGGTCTGGTGGGCGCGATCGAAGGCGAGGACCGAGTCGCACAGCATGAACCACATCATCGGCACGCCGAGCTCATCGCGGGCGGCCAACGGGACCGACTTCTCGACGCTGTGGATGAATTCGTAGCCGAGGTAGCCCACGGCGCCGCCGGTGAAGGGCGGCAGGCCGGGCACGCTGACCGGACGGTGGCTGGCTAACTCCCTTTCCAAGGCGGCCAGCGGATCGGCTTCGCCGGGTTTAGCGGTGAAGATTTTCCGCGGATTGCAGCCGATGAAGCTGTAGCGCGAGACGTTCTCGCCGCCCTCGACCGATTCGAGGAGGAAGGCCGGCCCCTGTCCGCGGAGCTTGGCATAGGCCGTCACGGGCGTCTCCAAGTCGGCGAGCAGGTCGGCCCGCACCGGGATGACATTGCCCTCCCGGCTCAGGCGCAGGAATTCCTCGCGGCTGGGGACGACTTGCATGATTACTCCACCGTGACCGATTTCGCGAGGTTGCGCGGCTTGTCGACGTCGCGCTTCAATTCCTCGGCGATGTAATAGCTCAGCAGCTGGACGGGCACGGTCGCGACGATCGGGAGCACGGCCTCATGACACTCGGGGATGCGGACGACCTCGTCGGCGAGACCGGCGGGCAGGTCGCAATTGGCGGTGGCGATGGCGATGATCTTTCCCTTGCGCGCCTTGATTTCCTGCATCGAGGACACGACCTTGTTGAACATCTCGCCTGACGGCACGAAGAACACCGAAGGGCACTGCTCGCTGATGAGGGCGATCGGGCCGTGCTTCATCTCCGCGGCGGGGTAGCCTTCCGAGTGGATGTAGGAAATCTCCTTCAGCTTGAGCGCGCCTTCGAGCGCCACCGGGAAGAGCGACAGGCGGCCCAGGAAGAGGAAATCGTGATAATGCGCGTAGCGCTTGGCGATCTCCTTGATCTGCGGCGCGGTCTCCAAAGCCCGGCGCACGAGATCGGGCACACCCTTGAGGGCGTTGACGTATGCGATACCGTCGCTGAAGCTCATGTCGCGCATGCGACCGAGGTAGAGCGCCAGCATCGCGCCGATGAGCAGTTGCGAGGTGAAGGCCTTGGTCGAGGCGACGCCGATCTCGGGGCCGACATGCTGGTAGATGCCGCCGTCCGATTCGCGCGCGATGCTGGAGCCGACGACGTTGCTGACCGAAAGCACCTTGTAGCCCTTGCGCTTGGCTTCGCGCATGGCGGCCAGGGTGTCGATGGTCTCGCCGGACTGGCTGTAGGTGAAGAAAAGCGTGCCGTTGCCGAGCGGCATGTTGCGGTAGCGAAACTCGGAGGCGTAATCGACCTCGACGGGCACGCGGGCAAAATGCTCGATGAGGTGCTCGGTCACCAGGCAGGCGTGCCAGGCGGTGCCGCAGGCGAGGAAATGCAGGCGGTCGACCTGCCGCAGATCCACCGCGGAGATGTTCAGCCCGCCGAACTGGGCGGTGCTGCCGTCCTCGGAGAAGCGGCCGCGCATGGTGTTTTCCAGCGCCGCGGGTTGCTCGAAGATTTCCTTCTCCATGAAATGCGCGTAGGCGCCCAGGGCGGAGTCCTCGATCTTCCAGGTGATGGTGTCGACGACGGGCGAGACATCCTCGGCGTCGAGGGTGGTGATGGAGAAATTCTTTGCCGTCATGTGCACGATCTCGCCGTCCTTGAGGTAGACGACGTTTTGCGTGCGGCTGATGATGGCGGAGACATCGCTGGCCAGCATGTATTCACCGTCGCCCACGCCGAGGATCAGGGGCGAGCCCTTGCGGGCGGCGACGATTTCGGCCGGGCAGTCGGTGCACATCACGGCGATGCCGTAGGTGCCTTCGACGTGGCGCAAGGTCTTGCGCACGGATTCAAGGAACCGGCTGGTGTCGCTCGCGGCGGGCTCCTTCTGGTAGTGATAGGAGATGAGGTTGCAGAGCACCTCGGTATCGGTCTCGGACTTGAAGGTGAAGCCCTTGGTGAGCAGGAATTTTTTGATGCTGGCGTAGTTTTCGATGACGCCGTTGTGAATGAGCGCGATCCGCCCGTCGCTGCTGACGTGCGGGTGCGCATTGGCGTCGGTGACGCCGCCGTGCGTGGCCCAGCGGGTGTGGCCGATGCCGGTGGTGCCGGTGATTTTCTGGACGGGAGTGGCCTTGATCAGTCCCTCCACGCGGCCGGCCTTCTTGGCCACCTCGAAGCGGTCTCCCTGTAACACGGCAACTCCGGCGGAGTCATAGCCGCGATATTCGAGGCGCTTGAGCCCCTCGAGAATTATGGCCGAAGCCTTTTGTTTGCCGATATAGCCGACGATGCCGCACATAAATTGGTTTGAGCTGGCGATTTCTGAGGGGCATCCAATCATATCGCAAGGAATTAGAACACCATACCTTTACCCTGTATCCCCATGGCTGAGTCCAAGAAAGTTTTGTCCGTTATCATGGGTGGGGGCCGCGGCACGCGCCTCTATCCGCTGACCAAGGAGCGTTGCAAACCGGCGGTGCCGCTGGCCGGCAAATACCGGCTGGTGGACATCCCGATCAGCAATTGCCTCAACTCCGGCTTCAACCGCATCTTCCTGCTTTCGCAGTTCCTGACCGCCTCGCTGCACCGGCACATCCAGAAGAGTTTTCACTTCGATCCGTTCGGCGCGGGCTTCATCGACATCCTCTCCGCCGAGCAGACGGAGAAAAGCAGCGCCTGGTATGAAGGCACCGCTGATGCGGTCCGCCGCAATATCGTCCATTTCAACAGCAACCGGCACGAATACGTCATCATTCTTTCGGGCGACCAGTTGTATCGGATGGATTTCAACACCATTGTGGACCAGCACATCGCCACCGGGGCGGATGTGACGATCGCCGCCATCCCGTTCCCCATCTCCAAGGTCGAGGGCCTTGGCCTCATGCGCGTCGCCGACGACCTCTCCATCACCGAGTTCGTCGAGAAGCCGAAGGATCCGGCCATCATCGAGGGTCTGGCCATCAGCGCGACACTCGAGGCCAAACTGGCGGCCAGGAGCACGGAGAAGCACTGCCTGGCCTCGATGGGCATCTATGTGTTCAGCCGCGAGGTGCTGCGCCAGTCGCTGGAGAACAACATGAAGGACTTCGGCAAGGAGGTCATCCCGGCGCTCCTCGGCAAGGCGAAGCTCTACAGTTACATCTTCGAGGGCTATTGGGAGGACATCGGCACGGTGAAGGCGTTCTTCGACGCCAACCTCGCGCTGGCCCAGCCGCTCCCGCCGTTCAATTTCTTCGACCGGGGCGCCCCGATCTACACCCACCCGCGCTACCTGCCCGCCTCCAAGATCAACCGCTGCGACATCGACCATGTGGTCATTGGCGACGGCTGCCTGGTGACGGACTCCAGCCTCAAGCACAGCGTCATCGGCATCCGCTCCATTCTCGGGGAGAACTCCCACCTGGAGGACGTGGTGATGATGGGCGCCGATTACTACCAGACATCCGCCGAGGTCCTGACCGATCAGGCCCAGGGGCGGCCCAGCATCGGCGTCGGGCGGAACTGCAACATCCGCCACGCGATCATCGACAAGAACGCCCGCATCGGCGACGGCGTCTCCCTTTCACCCGAGGGCAAGCCCGACGGCGATTACGCGCACGAGATCGTCATCCGTGACGGCATCCTCTGCGTGACGAAGGGCGCGGTGATTCCCTCAGGCTTCAGTCTTTGAACTCCGGCGCGTGGCGATAACGATCAACGCCACGCCCGCGGCGATCAGGAAGACCGAGTAGAATGTTCCGCGGCTGAGGCCGAGGATGAGCCCCGCGTCCGGCTCGCGGAACAATTCACCCGTGGCACGCAGCAGGGCGTAGGCGATGAGGAACTCGCCGGCGATCCGGCCGGGTTGTGTGCGCGCCGCCGAGCCACGCCAGAACCGCCACTGCATGTAAGCGAAGAGCAGCAGGCCTTCCAGCCCGGCTTCGTAGAGTTGGGAGGGATGGCGCGGCAGGGTGTCGCCCCCCGTGTTCTTGAAGATGACCGCCCACGGCACACTGGCCACCTTGCCCCAGAGTTCGCCATTGATGAAATTGGCCATCCGGCCGAAAAACAACCCGACCGGCGCCACTGTGACGATGAGATCAGCGACCTGCAGCAGGCCGGTCTCCCTTTTGCGGGTGAACCACCACAAGGCCACCACCACGCCCGCGAAGCCCCCGTGGCTCGCCATGCCACCCTCCCAGACCCGGATCAGCATGAGCGGATCATGCCGGAAGATCGCCGGCTGATAGAGCAGGAAATAGCCGATCCGGCCGCCGAGGATGACGCCGGCGATGAGGGCGGTCATCAGATCGAGGACATTGTTGCCGTCCAGCGGCGAGCGGCCGGCGCGATGATAGAGGCGCAGCATCAGGCCGGCCGCGACAAAGCCGGCCAGGTAGGCGAGCCCATACCACCGGATGCCGAGGTTTTCGCTGAACCGCAGGAGAAAGGGGTCGAGGTCGTGTATCCAGTAGGCGAAGGTCACGGTGGTTTGCAGGCGACTACGCGGGAAGGCCGGGCTGAACACAAATTCTTTTACCTGAATCCCGGCGCGTTAATGAACGCGGCCACGAACAAAGTTTCCTTGCCCGGGGTGTGCGGGACGCACTTATTAAGGGCATGAGTCTTCCGCAGGCCACGCCTCTCAACGCATTTCACCGGCAGCATGGCGGCCGGATGGTGGATTTCGCGGGCTGGGACATGCCCGTCCAATACCGCAGCATCCTCGAGGAGCACAAGGCCGTGCGCACGCGGTGCGGGCTCTTCGACGTGAGCCACATGGGCGAGGCCGACGTCAAGGGCCCGGAAGCGCTCAAGTTCCTCCAACACCTCGTCACCAACGATTGCAGCAAGCTCTTCCCCGGCCGCGTGCTCTACACGGTCATGTGTTATCCCCACGGCGGGGTCGTCGATGACCTCCTTGTCTACATGCGTGGCGAGGGCGATTACCTGCTTTGCATCAACGCCGGCAACATCGCGAAGGACATCACCTGGATGCAGGAGCAGGCCAAGGGATTCAATTGCACCGTGGTCGACCGTTCGCCGGACTATGCCCAGTTGGCCGTTCAGGGGCCGACCGCCGCCGCGCTGGTGCAGACGTTGACCCGCACCAATCTCGCGGACCTCAAATATTATCACTTCACCAACGGCGAGGTCGCGGGCGTGCCGTGCATCATCAGCCGCACCGGCTATACCGGGGAGGATGGCGTCGAGCTCTACTGCGCATCCGCCGACGGCGTGCGCCTGGCCGAGGCGGTCGTGGCGGCGGGCGGACCGTTCGGTCTGGAACTGACCGGGCTCGGCGCGCGCGACAGCCTGCGGCTCGAGGCCGGGTTTCCGCTCTACGGGCATGAGATCACCGAACTCATCACCCCGATCACGGCCGGATTGGGCTGGGTGGTGAAATTCGACAAGGGCCCCTTCATCGGCTCCGACGTGCTCAAGGCCGAGAAGGAGAAGGGCTCCGCCAAGAAGATCGTGTTTTTCAAGACCGGTGACCGCCGCATTGTGCGGGCCGAGACGCCTGTGCTCAATGCCGCCGGCGAGGCGGTCGGCCGGGTCGTATCGGGCACGCTTTCGCCCATCATCAACGAGGCCATCGGTTCCGCGCTCGTGGAGGCCGCCGTCGTGAAGGATTCTCTCGCGGTCGACATTCGCGGCACCCTCTTGAAATTGCATCTCGTCAAACCTCCCTTCGTCCCGCTAAAGAAAAACTAATTCCATGAGTAACATCCCTGCTGATCTGAAATACGCCAAATCCCACGAATGGCTCAAGATGGCTGCCGATGGCACCGCCTTGGTCGGTATCACCGATTACGCCCAGAACAGTCTGGGAGACATAACCTTTGTCCAGGTGCCGAAGGTCGGCACGGCCCTCCGGGCCGGCGAGACCTTTGGCGTGGTCGAATCCGTCAAGGCGGCCTCCGATGTCTACGCGCCCGTCGCCGGCACCGTGTTGGAGGTCAACAAGGCGCTCGATGCGAATCCCGAAAAGGTGAACCAGTCGCCTTACGAGGAGGGCTGGATGCTCAAGCTCAAGCTGACCAATCCGGCGGATGCCTTCGCGCTGCTCGGCGCGGAAGATTATGGGAAACTTACGGCCTGAGCCGGCGTCTTGTGGGGACACACCTTACAGTTCGCGAATTCTCTCCCCACCTTGATGCAACGACTCTCCCGTGCCGGCCCGGTAATTCTTTTCATTTCGCTCGCCGTGGCGTTCACGGCCGGTTGCGGCAAAAAAACGACAAACGGACCGGCACCGGCGGGGTTTGCCTCGCTGGTCCAGCCGGTTGAGGTCATAAAGATCACCCGGCGCGACCTCGTCGAGTCCCTGTCGTTGGTGGGGTCGCTGGCGCCGAACGAGACGGCGCAGATCCGCGCCGAGATCGCCGGGCAGGTCCGCTCGGTCCAGTTTCAGGAAGGCGAGCACGTCGCGAAGGATCACGTGTTGCTCAAGATCGACGATGCCGAATTGCGGGCGCAGATGGCGCAGGCCGATGCGACGTTTCAACTCGCGGAGCTGAACCTCCGGCGCAGCGAAAATCTCACCGAGGCCCGCTCCATGTCCCAGGCCGAGGCCGACCGCGTGCGATCCGAACATGCCTCGGCGGAGGCGGCCCTCTCGCTGCTCCGGGTGCGGGTGGCCAAGACCGAGATCAAGGCCCCGTTTGCCGGCGTGGTCGGGGCCCGCACCATCTCGCCCGGCGATTACATCACGGCCGCCACCTCGGTCACCACGCTCGACGATCTCAGCCGCCTGAAGATCGACTTCCAGGTGCCCGAGCGCTTCACCTCCCGGGTCAAGCCCGGCACCACGTTCACGGTTCGCGCGCGGACCCCGGATGGCGAGGCGACCACGAGCGGCGAAGTCTATTTCATCGCCTCCGTGATCGACCGCAGCACCCGGTCGAGCCAGGTGAAGGGTTACATCACCGGCGTGCCCGCCGGCTTCCAACCGGGCATGTTCGCCGGCATCGAACTCGTGCTCGACGTGCGCAAAGGGGTGCTTGCGGTGCCCGAGGGCGCCATCCTCACCACTCCGGCCGGTCCGCAGATCATCGTGGTCCGCGAAAAGGGCGCGGACAAGGTGGCCGAATTTATTCCCGTGCAGCTGGGACTGCGCGAAAAAGGCCTGGTCGAGGTCGCCCCCCTGAAGGAGGGGGCCATCGCCGAGGACCAGCTGGTGGTTGCTTCCGGTGTTGGGGCGCTCGTGCTTTATCCGGGAATCAAACTCGAACCGCGTCCATTGCGGGCCGAATTCCGCATCGGGGAGTAGGCCATGATCCTTTCCGATGTCTCCATCCGCCGTCCGGTGGTCGCGCTGGTGGCTTCCATTCTGGTCGTCCTCATCGGCCTGCTGAGCTTCGGCCGCCTGCCGGTGCGGGAATATCCGTTGATCGATTCGCCGGTGGTCACGGTCGAGACTTCCTATCGCGGCGCTTCGGCCGAGGTGGTCGAGGCCAAGATCACCGAGCCGCTCGAACGCGAGGTCGCGTCCATCGATGGCATCCGGGTCATTCGCTCGGACTCGTCGGAGGAATCCTCGCGCATCACCGTCGAGTTCGACCTCAGCCGCAGCGTGGACGAGGCGGCGAACGATGTGCGTGATCGCGTCAGCCGTGCCCGCGGACGCCTGCCGGAAGAGATCGAGGAGCCTCGGGTGACCAAGGCCGACGCGGATTCCTCGCCGGTTCTTTCCCTGTCCTTCACCTCCGAGCGCTACAGCCGTCTTGAGCTGCGCGAATTCGTCGAGCGGGTGGCCATCCAGCGGTTGCAGACCATTCCCGGGGTCGGTTCCGTCGGAGTCCGCGGTCCCCGTTATGCCATGCGCCTGTGGGTCGACAGCGACCGGCTGGCCGCGCATCAGCTCACCATCAGCGACGTCGAGGCGGCCTTGCGCCAGCAGAACGTCGAGATTCCCGGCGGCCGCATCGAGTCCACCTCGCGCGAGTTTCCCGTCCGCATCGAGGGGCGCATGACGCAGGTGGCCGAATTCGAGAATCTCGTCCTCGCCACGCGCGGCAGCCACCAGGTCAAGTTCTCCGACATCGGCCGGGTCGAACTCGGCTCCGAGGACTACCGTTCGGAAACCTATTTCAAGGGCAAGCCCACGGTCGGGGTGCAGATTCTGCGGCAGGCGCAGGCCAACCTGCTCGATGTGGCCAACGACGCGAAGGCCATGATCCCCCTGATCGAGGCGGACCTGCCGGAGGGGATCGAAGTGAACGTCGGTTTCGACAGCTCGGTCTTCGTGGACCGGTCCGTGCGCGAAGTCTACAAGACCCTTTGGGAAGCCGGGGTTCTCGTCGTGCTGATGATCTTCCTCTTCCTGCGCGACTGGCGCGCCACGATGGTGCCGCTGGTGGCGATCCCGGTCTCGCTCATCGGCTCCTTCGCGCTGATGCAGGCGATGGGCTTCACGATCAACACGCTCACCCTGCTCGCCCTGGTGCTGGCGGTGGGGCTCGTCGTGGATGATGCCATCGTGATGCTCGAAAACATCTACCGGCGGATCGAGGAGGGCGAGGGGCCGATCCATGCGGCCATCTACGGGGCGCGACAGGTGGCCTTCGCCATCATCGCGACCACGCTGACGCTCGCGGCGGTGTTCCTGCCCGTGGCCTTCCAGTCGGGCCAGACCGGCCGGCTCTTCTTCGAGTTCGGCATCACGCTGGCCATGTCGGTCATCGTGTCGGCGTTCGTGGCACTGACGCTCACGCCGATGCTCTGTTCGCGGGTTCTCCAGGAGAAAGTGGTCAACGGCCACGCCGTGCACGGCTGGTTCTACAACAAGACCGAGCCGTTCTTCGTCTGGCTGAACGCGCTGTTCGAGCGTTCCTTGCGCGGGTCGCTGCGCATCAAGCCGGCGGTGCTCGGCGGATCGCTGCTGTTCACCCTGGGCGGGCTGGCGCTCTACACGCAGCTGCAGCGCGAGCTCACGCCCTTGGAAGATCGCGGCATTTTCACGGCCAATCTGATCGCGCCCATCGGCGCCACGCCCGAATATCTCCGGCTCTACTCCGTGGACATGGAGCAGATGATCCTGAAAATCCCGGAGATCGACCGCACCTTTCACCGCACCGGCGACGGCGGCCGGGCCTTTGTTTTCGCCACCCTCGATCCCTGGGAGCAACGCGAACGCAAGACGCAGGAAATCACCGCCGAACTGCGCCGCCGGTTCCAGCAGGAGGTCACGGGAGGGCAGGCGGTGGCCAGCCCCATCCGTCCGTTTGGCCGCGGTCGCAGCAGCGGCGGCGTCAGCCTCGTCCTGCTTGGGAGCGATTTCCACGAACTGCAGCGCCTCGGCGGCGAACTGCTCACCGCCATGCGCGAAAGCGGCCAGTTCATCCAACCCCGCGTGGATCCGTCGCCGACCAAGCCGCAGCTCGACGTGAACATCGATCGCGCCAAGGCGGCCGACCTGAAGGTGCCGATCAGCGCCGTCGCATCCACCCTCGAATCGCTCCTCGGCGGACGCCGGGTGACCGAGTTCCAGCGGGGCAACCAGCAGTATTACGTGATGGTGCAGGTGACGGACGACAACCGCGCCACACCCAGCGACCTGGCGCGGCTCTACGTGCGCTCCACGGACGGCGTGCTCGTGCAACTCAGCAATGTCGTGAGCTGGTCCGAGAACACCGTGCCCGAGAGTTATCCGCACTTCGACCGGCTGCGGGCTGTGACCGTGTCCGGCCAGATGGCCGAGGGACGCACCATCGGCGATGGCGTCGTGTTCATGGAGAAACTCGCCCGCCAGAAGCTGCCCGCCGGCTACACTTTCGCGTGGGACGGCGAGACGCGCGAGTTTGTCGAAAGCGGCAACGACACGGTCATTCTCTTCGGTCTCGCCCTGCTGTTCACCTTCCTGATCCTTGCCGCCCAGTTTGAATCGTGGATCCACCCGGTCACGATCTTCACCGGCGTATTCATCGCCATCGCCGGCGGTCTCTTGGTGCTTTATTGCACCCGTTTTTGGGGCCCGCCGATGACGGACAATCTCTTTTCACGCTTCGGCCTCATCATGCTTATCGGTCTTGTGGCGAAGAACGGCATCCTGATTGTCGAGTTCGCCAACCAGCTGCAGGTCACCAAGGGGGATAGCGCAACCGAGGCAGCATTCGAGGCGGCGACGATCCGTTTCCGGCCGATCCTCATGACCTCGATCTCGACGGTGCTGGGCGCCGTGCCCATCGCCTTTGCGTCGGGCGCCGGGGCCGAGACCCGTAATCCGATGGGCATCGTGGTGGTCGGTGGGCTGATGATCTCGACCATTATCACACTCTACGTCATTCCGATCGTCTACATCATCATGGACAAGCTCTGTGTGCGCTTCACCGGAAAATCCAGCGCGCATGGCCTGATCAAGGCCGCGGAGATCGAGCGGGAGACGGCCGGGCAAGCGCCTGATCCGGCGCACGCCAAGTAGCCGCCGCCGACGCCGGGCAAAACCGAATATTTCACTCGGATTGGCCGCCCGGCATGGGGTAGAGTGAAGTTGGTGCCGGCCCGGTTTTCCGCCGCCCGGCGCAGCCTCCTCATGAAGACACTCCGTATCGTCTCGCTCGCCGTGGGCGGCGGCTTGGTCGCTTGGCTCCGGGCGGCAGCCGCCGACACCCCGCCAATAGCCGATGCGGCGGCCACCGTCGCGCCCGCTGCCCGCCTGGACTACTCGCCGGGGAAGCCGCCGCCCTCGTGGGCCGTGGCCACGGCCGAGACCATCATGGCGCGCTGGCCCGACTACAACCTGGCCTATCACGCCTCGTGGACCTACGTGCATGGTTACACGCTCTGCGCGTTCGAGCGGCTGTATCGCGCCACCGGCGACCGGCGCTACTTCGATTACATCAAGCGCTACATCGACGGGCACATCGCCCCCGACGGCAGCCTTCGCGTCGTGATCGACGGTCGCGGCCGGATGCGCGAGACCGGGTTCACGAACCTCGACAACATGATGACCGGAAACACCCTCGTGATGCTCTACGAGGAGACAAAGGACGAGCGCTACCGCCGGGCCGCCGAGAGGATCCGCCGCGCGCTGGACCATTATCCCCGCAACAACGACGGCGGTTTCTGGCATTCGCACGGGTTGCACGGACAGATGTGGATCGACGGCATCTTCATGGGCCAGATGTTCCTGACGCGTTATGGCAAATCCATCGGCGACAGCGCGTATGCGTGGGACGAGGCCTCGCGCCAGTTGCTCGTCTACGCCAGACGCGCCGAGCGCGAAGACACCGGACTCTATCTGCATGGCGTCTATGAATCCGGCCATGGGGACCGGGCGTGCAAGTGGGCCGATCCGGCGACCGGTCGCTCGCCGGAAGTGTGGAGCGAAGGCCTCGGCTGGTATGCGCTGATGCTGGTGGAGACGCTCGAGGTGCTCCCGCCGGCGCATTCGAACCGCGCCGCCTTGGAGGATATCCTCCGCCGGCTGGCGGAGGGGCTCCGCCGGACGCAAGCGCCGAACGGTTGCTGGTTCCAGGTCGTGGACAAAGGCGACCAGCCGGACAATTGGACCGATACTTCCGGCAGCGCGATGTTCGTCTACACGCTCCAAAAGGGCATCGATCTCGGTTTGCTCGACGAAAAGACCTATGCGCCCGTCGTCGCCCGCGGCTACCAGGGCATCACGGCGTTCGCGAAGATCAACGACCGCGGACTGGTGGACATCTATCAGGCATGCGACGGCGTCGGAGTGCAGGTCGATTACCGGCATTACATCGACTACAAGAAGTCGATCAACGCGAAGGAGGCCGTGGCGGGCTTCCTGTGGGCGACCGAGATTGTCGAGCGCGCACGACTCCGACCGGCAGCCGCAAAGTAGGCGTCACGGGACGCCGGGCAAAAAAATCGCCGCACGGTCAGGTGCGGCGATGGGAGAAGAACGGTAAGGGAACCTCAGGCCTTGCCGGCCTTGGCCGCCTTCTGGCGCGCGGCGTTGCCAAGGATCCGCTTGCGGAGGCGCAGGCTCTTCGGCGTGACTTCGACGAGCTCATCGGTGGCGATGTATTCGATCGCCCGCTCGAGGGACAGCTTCGACGCCGGCGTGAGGCCGGTGGCGACACCGGAACCCTGCGAGCGGAAGTTGGTGAGCTGCTTGGCGCGCACGGCATTGCAGGCGATGTCCTCGTTGCGGGGATTCTCGCCGACGATCATGCCTTCGTAGACCAGCTCGCCGGGATTGACGAAGAGCTTGCCGCGTTCCTGCACCATCACGAGGGCGTAGGCGGTGGTTTCGCCCGCCTCGGTCGCGATGATCGTGCCGGTGATGCGGGTGAGCACCTCGCCGGCGTAGGGGCCGTATTCCTTGAACAAGTGGCTGAGCACGCCGCGGCCGCTGGTGGCGTTGACGACGTCGATCTCCATGCCGATCAGGCCGCGGGTGGTGATGGTGGCCTCGATCATGGTGGTGTGCGGGAGTTTCTCCATGTTCGTCAGGCGGCCCTTGCGGTTGGCGAGGTTCTGCATGATGGCGCCGACGCACTCGTCGGGCACCTCGATCCAGACCGTCTCGTAGGGCTCGTGACGGGCGCCGTCGACGATCTTCTCGATCACGGTCGGGCGCGAGACGAGGAGTTCGAAGCCCTCGCGGCGCATCGTCTCGACGAGCACGGCGACCTGCATGGCGCCGCGGGCCTTGACGTTGAAGATGCCGGCCTTGTCCGTGTCTTCGATGTAGATGGAGACGTTGGTCTTCAGCTCGCGCATCAGGCGCTCGCGCAGCTGGCGGGAGGTGACGAGCTTGCCTTCCTGGCCGACGAGCGGGCCGTCGTTGACGCAGAACTGCATCTCGAGGGTCGGCGGATCGATCTGGGTGAAGGGGAGGGCGTGACCGGCCTCGTCGGCCGTCAGCGTGTCGCCGATGTCGATGTCTTCGAAGCCGGAGAGGCCGACGATGTTGCCGGCGACGGCGGTCTCGGTCTCGCGGGTGCCGAGGCCGGTGAACTCGAAGACCTTGGTGATCTTGGCGCGGACGCGTTTGCCGTCGGAGTGGCGGACGATGAACACGGTGTCGCCGATGTTGGCGGTGCCGCCGAGGATCTTGCCGACCGCGATGCGGCCGACGTAGTCGCTCCAATCGATGTTGGAGACGAGCATGTGGAAGGGCTCGCTCGGCTTGGCAAACGGGGGCGGGACGTGGTCGAGGATGGTTTGGAAGAGCGGCGCCATGTCCTTCTTTTCCTCGCCGAGGTGATACATCATGTAGCCGTCGCGGCCGGAGCCGTAGACGACCGGGGCATCGAACTGCTCCTCGGAGGCGTTGAGCTCCATGAGGAGTTCGAGCACCTTGTCATACATCTTGGCCGGTTCGGCGTTCTCGCGATCGATCTTGTTGATCACCAGCACGACCTTGAGGCCGTGGGCGAGGGCCTTGCGGAGCACGAAGCGGGTCTGAGCCTGGGGGCCGTCATAGGCGTCCACGACCAGCAGCACGCCGTCCACCATGCGGAGGGCGCGCTCGACCTCGCCGCCGAAGTCGGCGTGGCCGGGGGTGTCGACGATGTTGATGATCTTGTCCTTCCAGTGGACGGAAGTGTTCTTGGCCTTGATGGTGATGCCCTTCTCCTTCTCAAGGTCCATGGAATCCATGGCGCGTTCCTCGACGCGTTGATTGGCGCGATAGACGCCACCCTCCTTGAGGAGTTTGTCGACGAGGGTGGTTTTGCCATGGTCGACGTGGGCGATGATGGCGATATTACGGATGTTCTGGTTCATGGGCACGGAGGCTACTGCTGTTGGAAAAAGAGTCCCAACGTGCGCCGCCCGTTTATCCATGGCAAGAAGGAAGACAGGGCTCCGGAGCGTTTCAGGGCAGGGATGTTTGGGAGCGGTCCGGCGGCCTCGAAAAAGGACATCTTGCCAAGCCTAGTGGATTGTCCTGTGCTGAGTTACGCAAACTCGGGCCGGTTTGCGGCACAACAGCCATCAGCCATTCGCCACCCATGAATGCCACCCCCGGAACCCGCCCTTTCGTCGAATCCAGCTTCCCGTCGCACGACTGCGCCGCATTGCATTACCGGCATTGGCCCTCGGCGGGAAACTCGCCGCATGCCTTGTTGCTCTTTCATCGGGGGCATGAGCATTCCGGCCGCTGGCAGGAGACGGTCGATGCCTTGGCGCTGCCCGACTGCCATGTTTTTGCCTGGGACGCCCGGGGCCACGGGGACTCGCCGGGCGAGCGCGGGTCGGCGAGGGACATCGGCGTGCTGGTCGCGGATGTCGATGCCTTTGTCCGGCATGTCAGCACCACTCACGGCATCGCGTTGGCCGACATGGTCGTGGTGGCGCACAGTGTCGGCGCCGTGGTGGTGGCCGCTTGGGTGCACGATTATGCGCCGCCCATCCGCGGCCTCGTGCTCGCCACGCCCGCCTTGCGCGTGAAGCTCTATGTGCCGTTCGCCGTGCCCATGCTGCGGCTGAAGGAGATGATCTTCGGGCCGGGCTATGTGCGCAGCTACGTCAAGTCCCACATGCTCACCCATGACCCCGAGCAGGCCCGGTTGCACGCCGCGGACGAGAAGATTTTCCGCGAGATCGCCGTCAACATCCTGCTCGACCTGCACGACACGGGAGCCAGGCTGGCGGAGGATGCCGGCGCGATCCGGGTGCCGACGCTGATGTTTGCCGGCGGCGCCGACTGGGTTGTCGACAATGCGATCCAGGAGAAATTCATGCAGCGCCTGGGCGCCGCCGACAAGGCGCTGCACCTGCTGCCCGGTTTCCACCATGCCATCTTTCATGAAACCGACCGCCGGCTGGTGACCGACCAGATCCGGCAGTTTGCCGTGCGCCTGTTCGCTGCGCCGCCCTCCCGGCCGCCGTCCCTGTGCGATGCGGACCGGAGCGGCTACACCAAGGCCGAATACGATGCGCTGCAGCGCGAGCCTCGCACCCTCCGGGCGCGGCTGCGCCGGCTGGTCTTCGCCACCATCGGTCGCCTGAGCCGGGGCATCGCTTTGGGCCTGCGCAGCGGATTCGACTCGGGCGAGACCCTGGATTACGTTTACGAAAACCAACCCCGCGGTCTCACGCCCTTGGGCCGGGCCTTCGACCGGGGTTATCTGGAGAGTCCGGGCTGGACCGGCATCCGGATCCGCCGGCAGCACCTGGAGGCAATGTTGCGCGAGGCGATCCGCACGCAGCATCAGGCCGGACAACCGGTGCATATCCTGGACGCCGCCTGCGGGGGCGGCCGGTATGTTCTGGAAACCCTGGCGAGCTTGCCGGACGTGCCGGCCACAGCGCTGCTGCGCGATTACCGCCAGCAGAATCTCGACGTCGCGGAAAAACGTCGTGCCGAACTGAAGCTGGACGGCGTGCAGCTGGCCCTGGGCAACGCCTTCGACCGCGCCTCCTATGCGGGCATGGCCCGCCGCCCGACCATCGGCATCATCTCCGGTCTGCTCGAACTGTTTCCCACCAACGACGCGCCGCGCACGCTGTTGCAGGTTTTCGGCGAGGTCATGGCGCCGGGCGGCATCTTGATCTACACGAACCAGCCGTGGCATCCCCAGTTGCAGTTCATCGCCGGAGTGTTGCGCAACCGCGAGGGTCGGCCCTGGATCATGCGGCGCCGCACCCAGGAGGAGATGGATGAGCTCGTTCGCGCCGCGGGTTTCGTCAAGGAGGCCCAGTTGACGGACCGCTGGGGTATTTTCACGGTGTCGCGGGCCCGGCGCGTGTCGGCATGAAACGTCCGTGGGCGGCGGCATTCAAGGTGACGGCCCTGACGTCGCTGCTGTTTATCGTCGTCTACAACGCCTGCAACCAGCTGACGCATGTCCGCCCCGACGTCGGGGTGTGGGCCTTTGCATGGGAGCAAGCGTGGCCGGTGGTGCCGGCCATGATCGTGCCTTACTGGTCCATCGACCTGCTGTTTGTCCTGGCTCCGTTTCTCTGCCTGAACGCGGAGGAGGTGGCCGTGCACCGGCGGCGGATCGTCTTCGTGATCGCCGGCGGGGCGCTCGGCTTTCTGCTCATCCCGCTGCGCTTCGCCTTCGCCCGGCCCGAGGTGCACGGGTTTTTCGCGCCGTGGTTCACCGCCCTCTATACGTTCGATTATCCGCACAATCTTTTCCCGTCGCTGCACATCGCGCTGCGCACGCTGCTGGCGGATTTCTACGTGCGGCACAGCCGCGGGGCGGGCCGGTGGCTCGTGCACGGGTGGTTCAGCCTGATCGGCGTGTCGACGCTGCTCACGTGGCAGCATCACCTCGTCGACGTGCTGGGCGGTTTCTGGCTGGCCGGAATTGCGCTGCACCTCTTCCGATTTGACGAGCCGGCGCCGTCGCGCGCCCGCAACGTGACGGTGGCGGTCCTCTATGGCATCAGCGCCGTCGCGTGCACCCAGCTGGCCCGTCTGGCCTGGCCATGGACCTTCCTTTTCACCTGGCCGGCGTTCGCCTTGGGCACCGCCGCCTTTGGGTATTCCGGCCATGGCTCTTTCTATCGGAAGGTGGAGGGCCGGCTGACTTGGGCGACGAAGCTGCTCTTCGCGCCCCTGCTCGCCGGTCAGTGGGTTTCCTGGTGGTATTACCGCCGGCAGTCCGCGCGCTGGAGCCAGTTGACCCCTCGGGTTTGGCTGGGCCCGGTGCTGCGCGAAAGCGAGGCCCGCGCCGCGGTGGCGGAGGGAGTCACGGCTGTGCTCGACCTGACGGTGGAATTCTCCCGCCCGCGGGCATTCGCACGGACACGCTACCTGAACCTGCCGGTGCTCGATCTCACGGCGCCCAGCCCCGCCCAGCTGGCCGAGGCGGTCGCATTCATCGAGCGCGAGTCCGTCACCGGCATCGTGTTCATCCATTGCAAGGCGGGCTACTCGCGCACCGCGGGAGCCGCCGCCGCGTGGCTGCTGGCGGGCGGTCGCGCCACCGCGGCGCCGGACGCTTTTGCCCGACTCGCTGCCGTCCGCCCGCGGATCGTCATTCGGCCGGAAATCCATGCGGCGTTGGCCGGTAACCGGCCCCCGACCTAGACTTTTTCCCGGAGCGCCCGGCGGGCGCGCCGCAGGATGGTCAGAAGCAGCAGGCCGATCACGAGCCACTGGACCCAGGTCAGCCAGGCGCCGGCGGGCACGCCCAGGCCGAGCAGCAGGGCCAGCAGGCCGAAGGCGAAGGCGCGGTCGCTCTTGCCCATCGGGCCGTCGTAGCGGCGGGTGGCGCCGATCTGCACCGCCACCACGCCGGTCATCTCGCTGAAGATCGCCAGGATTGTTATGAGCACGACCAGCCAGAGCGAGAAACCCGGCACCAGCGCCAGCGGCAGATACAGCGCCGTGTCCGCGGCCACGTCACCCAGCTCGTTCAGCACGGCGCCGAGCCGCGACTTCTGATTGTGCTCCCGCGCCAGCATGCCGTCGATGGCATTGAGCGCCATGCGCACGAAGAGAAATCCCGGCAGCAGGAGCAGCGGCCAGCGGTCGCCCGGGTTGAACCCCACGCAGGCGCCGACCGCGCCTGACAGCAGGGCGGCCGCGAGCGTCACTTGGTTCGCCGTCACTCCCGCAGTCGCCAGCGCGCGGGTGAGGGGGCGCAGCAGGCTTTGGAAGGCGGGTTTGATGTCGTAGATGGAGGCCATGGGGCGTCAGGTGAAACAGTAGCGGACGAGGTGGAAAAACACCGGCGCGGCAAAGCACAGCGAGTCGATCCGGTCCATGACGCCGCCATGGCCCTCGATCATCGTGCCGTAGTCCTTGACCCCGCGGTCGCGCTTGATGGCGGACATCACGAGGCCGCCGAAGAAGCCCATCAGCGTGAGCAGAAAGGAAAACAGGCCGGCCTGCCACCAGGTGAATGGCGTGGCCCACCAGAGCGCCGTGCCGATGGCCGTGGCGGAGAGCACGCCGCCCCAGAAGCCCTCGACCGTCTTGTTGGGGCTGATGGTGGGGACGATGGCCTGCCGGCCCATGAGCTTGCCCCAGACGTATTGCAGGACATCGCTCAGCTGCACCACGAGCACGAAGAAGAACAACAGCTTGGCGTTCTGTCCCTCGTAACCCGGAATGCGCAGCGTGAGCAGCGCGGGCACGTGGCTGACGCAATAGACACAGATCATCAGGGCCCACTGGATCTTGGCGGTGCGCTCGAGGAAATGCTCGCTGTCGCCGGCGAGCGCGCTGCGCGTGGGCACGAGGATGAAGGCGTAGACCGGGATCAAAATGGTGAAGAGCCCATACCACTCCATGGCGACGAGGTAGTATTGCAGGGGCGTCACGACGAAGAAGGCCCAGAAGAGTGTGCGGTGGTCGCCGGCCCGCGTCGGTGTCAGGGTGATGAATTCCCGCAGGGCGAAGAAGGAGATCAGCCCGAAGAGGATGACCGAGCCCAGCCAGCCCACGGCCAGGGCGGCGCCGAAGATCGCGACCATGACCCACCAGGCCTTCACCCGGGAATCTAGATTGGTCACGACCTTGCTGGCGCCGCCGGCCCGGCGCTTCAGGAAAAAGGTGATGACCGACGACAGCGTCAGCAGTCCCACGATGCCGCTGCTGAGCCAGATCAGTTCCGAATCGAATTTCATAAAGAATCAGCGGGCGAGCCGCTGCACCGCCTCGCGGGCGCGTTGGAGGAAGGCCGGCTTGGTTTCCTCGGGCCCGAGTTGGAGGGGCTCCCCGACGGTCAGGCTGCCGAGCAGCGGCACGGGCAGGATGTCGCCCTTGGGCAAAATGCGGCTCAGGTTCTGCAGGTAGACGGGCACGAGGGCGATGCCCGGGTGCGCCCGGGCGACGTGATACAGGCCGGACTTGAATTCGTGGATCTGGCCATCGGCACTGCGCGTGCCCTCCGGGAAAACAATCAACGAGTCGCCGGCCTCCAGGGCGGCGGTCATGGGGGCCAGCGGGTTGGAGGCCACGGTCACATGCTGGCGCTCGATGAGCACGGCGTTGAAAAAATCGCGGGCCAGGCGGCGGCGGCGCGGGTTTTTCTCCCAGTAGTCCCGGCCGGCCACCGGGCGGGTGCGGGCGCGCATCGCGGGGGGCAGGGCCGCCCAGATGGTCACAAAATCAAGGTGGCTGGAGTGGTTGGCGAAGAAGATGACCGGGGCCGGTGGCAGCAGTTCGGCCGGCAGCGGCCTGATTCCGCAGGCGACACGGATAAGCCAGGCGGCAATATCTTTGGTCATGGGACGCGCCTATTGCTGCCGCAGGCGCTCCGGGGTGTCAATTGCTGGACTGGCTTTACGCCCGACACTCTCATTTGTCGGGCGTAAAGCCCGACCTACAAAAAGGCAAACGGTCAGCGCGCCAGGCCTGGCTCAAGCTCGTGGTTCCGGGCGAAAGGTGCGGCCCAGCGCGCTGACAAATTGGATTTTACTGAAAAGATAGTGGCCCGGGCTCCTTGCGAAGCCCGGGCCAAAATCGGAGGTGGGTGCTCGCCACGCACTCTTCTCCATTCGCACAGCATTGGGCGCCTCGCTTTCGCGGGCCGTGTGCTTCCCGACGCTACTCACCGCGGCATGCGATGCTGTCGGTCTCATAGCGGGACCGTCCCGGGCCTTTCGGCGCCGGAATCTTTCGAGTGAGGCCTCTCCGCCCGGTTCGGCTCCATCTGCCGATGGGTGGCTCGCCGGACGGGTGTTGGCACGCCTGCAACGTCTGCATTTCGCACCAGCACCTTGCCACGGGGACGGCCCCGGCTTTTGGCCGGGCGTTGGCCCCGTGTAACGGGTCTGACCTCTTACCTCTCAGGTTGCTTTCGACTTGCAGTTGGGTGACGTGGTTTTTCGCGCCGCCCCAAGGAGGAGGTTTTGCGAGCTTTGCCAGACTCGCCCGCTCCCCGCCGCGCCCTGTCCCTTTCGCGCCCCGCCTTTTCAGGCCGGGCCTTTTGGTGGGGTGGACCCACCGGAACACTGCGCTGCGTCCTGGTCATACAGTAGCAACCGAAACCCTCTGGGTAACTGCATCAGTGCAGGGCCCGAAACTGGCCCTGGACCTGACTCGGCTCGAACGCGGTTTCTAAGGTCGCGCCTCGCCGCACAGCTCCTTTGTCGCAAAACTGGATCGGCTGCGACGCCGTCCAGAGGAACTGGTGATATTTGCCTGTCTACGGCTCGCGCCGCAGAGGGGAGGGCGGCACCAGTTGCCGCCGACCTTTCCCCGGTTGCCCGGGATTATCCCAGTCGCGCTCTCGGCGGGTTTTTCATGCCGCCGCACTGCGACTGTTCTATCAAGGAACAATGAAAAAATGGGTCCGCTCAGAGGGAAAGTCACGGGTTTCTTCCTCGCAACTTATTCACCCGGCGGCGGGCAATAATTCCGGTGAATAACATGTGCGCAGCCGGTTGCTCGCCAGTTGTTCACAACGGCCCTTGCCACCGGGCGGGCCGGGGCTTTTAGGTGGGGCGCATGTTCCCGCGCGAACTGCCCATCTATGAACTCGAAGACCGCCTCATCGCGGCCGTGAAGGGGCAGGGCCGGCTCATCGTGCAAGCGCCGACCGGTTCGGGCAAATCCACCCAGGTCCCGCAGATGTTGCTCAACCACGGTCTGCTGGGCGACGGCGAGGTCGTCGTCCTCCAGCCGCGCCGGCTTGCGGCGCGCATGCTGGCCAAGCGCGTGGCCGAGGAGGTCGGCACCAAATTGGGTGAGGTTGTCGGCTACCAGATCCGGCTGGACTCGAGGGTTTCCAAGGCGACGCGCATCCGCTTCGTGACCGAGGGCATTCTGCTCCGGCAGATGTCGTTCGATCCCACGCTGCGCGGCATCAGCGCGATCATCTTCGACGAATTCCACGAGCGCCACCTCTACGGCGACATCTCGCTGGCGCGGGCGCTGCAGATCCAGCAGTCCATCCGACCCGATCTGAGGCTGATCGTGATGTCGGCCACCCTCGATGCGGCATTGCTGAAGAACTACCTGGCGCCTTGTGATGTGCTCACGTCCGAGGGCCGCACTTTCCCCGTCCGGATCGAATACCTGCCGAAGACGGTCGATTTCGAGCACGACCCGGTCTGGGCTGTCGCGACTCGCGAATGCGAGCGCCTGGCCGCACAGACGAAGGGCGACATCTTGGTTTTCATGCCCGGGGCCTTCGAGATCAGCCGGACGGTGCAGGAGGTGCAGGGCTCGCACGGATTGCGCGGCTTCATCTGTTTTCCGCTGCACGGGGAATTGCCGCCGGAGCAGCAGGACCGCGCCGTGGCCCGTTACGACACGCGCAAGATCATCGTCTCGACCAACGTCGCCGAGACCTCCCTGACCATCGACGGCGTGATGGTGGTCGTGGACTGCGGACTCGCCCGGGTCGCCCGGTTCGACGCCCATCGCGGCATCAACACCCTCCTTATCGAGAAGATTTCCGTCGCGTCCTCCGACCAGCGCGCCGGCCGGGCCGGTCGCACGGCCCCGGGCGTTTGCATCCGGCTCTGGACGGAGCGCGAGCACGAAAAACGACCCCTGCAGGAACTGCCTGAGGTCAAGCGGCTCGATCTCTCCGAGGTGGTGCTGACGCTCAAGGCGGCCGGCATCGACGACATCTATAATTTCCCCTGGCTCGAGAAACCCGAGCCCAAGGCGCTGGAGCGGGCGGAGAGCCTCCTGGAGGATTTGGGGGCAATTGGAGGCGGGACGCCCTCGTCCCGCACGCGGGGTGAGGGCACCCCGCCTCCATTAAAAATCACCACCGTGGGCCGGCGCATGCTGCGCTTTCCGATGCACCCGCGCTATGCCCGGATGTTCCTCGCGGCGCAGGACTACGGCTGCGTGCGCTCGGTGGCGCTGATGGCGGCGCTGACGCAGGGGCGCAATTTCCTGCTCCGCAACGTGGACAAGCGCACCGCGGAGGCGCGGGAGGAACTCTTCGGCGAGGAGCACGAGTCGGACTTCTTCCTCCTGATGCGCGCCTGGCGCTACGCCGACAAGGCGAACTACAATCCCGACGCCTGCCGCCGGCTGGGCATCCATGTGCAGGGCGTGCGGCAGGTGGGTCCGTTGTTCGAGCAATTCCTGGAAATCGCGCAGGACGAGGGACTGGACATCACCGAAAAGCGCATCGACGGCGTCGCGGTGCGCAAGTGCGTGTTGGTCGGCTTCAGCGATCATCTGGCGCGCCGGCTCGACAAGGGCACGCTGCGCTGCGAACTGGTGCACAAGCGTCGCGGCGTGCTGGCTCGCGAGAGCTGCATCGACGAGGCGCCGCTGCTCGTGTCCGCCGAGATCACCGAGATTGAGAGCCGCGGCGAGGTGAACGTCCTCCTGAACCTCTGCACCGCCATCGAGGAGCCGTGGCTCAAGGAGCTTTTCCCGGAGGATTTCGTGGACACCGGCGGGGTGACCTATGACGAGACCGCCCGGCGGGTGCTGGCGCGCCGGGAGCGACGCTTCCGTGACCTCGTCCTGGAGTCGAAGCAGACCGCCGAGGAACCGCCGGAGGGCGAGGCGGCCGGCCTGCTTGCCCGCGAAGTCATGGCCGGCCGGATCACGCTCGTCGAATGGAACGAGGCGGTGGAGCAGTGGATCATCCGCGTCAACTGCCTCGCCAAGTGGTGGCCCGAGCTGGAGGTGAACCCTATCACCGACGCCGACCGCGCCACGTTGATCGAGCAGATCTGTTACGGTAGCCATGGCGCCCGCGAGTTGAAGGACAAGCCGGTCATGCCCGTGCTGCGCGACTGGCTGCTGGCCGAGCAGCTGGCCGTGCTGGACGACTATCTGCCCGAGCGGCTGATCATGGCCAACGGGAGAAAGGCGCGGCTCACCTACACGAAGGACGGCCCGCCGGTGCTGAGCGCCCGCATCCAGGAACTCTACGGCGTCAGCTCGAAGTTCACGCTCGGCCACGGCCGGGTGGCGGTGAAGATCGAGGTGCTCGCGCCCAACCAGCGCCCCATCCAGGTGACCGACGACCTTTCCAACTTCTGGAAGGAGCAATACCCGAAGATCAAGACCGAGCTGTCGCGGCGGTATCCGCGGCACGAGTGGCGGTAGGACCAGTCTACGACTGGTCCGGGCCGGTCGGAGACCGGCCCTACTTATGACGCCGCGGCCACTAAATTTCGCTTCCGCCGCGGCAGCTTACCTGCGTATTTCATCGGCAATGGCGGCAACCACGAAGGCCTTGGATCAGCTCAACAACCTCCGGGCGGAGGTCCGCAGCCTCGGCCACACGCTCGGTCGCACCATCGCCGCCCTGGAGGGGGAGAAGACCCTCGCGACCGTCGAACAGCTTCGCACGCTCGCCAAGGGCAGCCGCGCCGGTGACATGGGTTCGGCGCGCAGCCTGGCGCAGGCGGTCGGCCGGCTGACGTCCGCCGAGGCCTTGAACCAGGCGATGGCGTTCACGCTCTACTTCGAGCTGGTCAACCTCGCCGAGGAGAACTTCCGCATCCAGCTCCTGCGCCAGCGCAACCAGAAGCGTCACGTCGCCCTCGCGGCCGGGGCCGCCCGCGAGCCGATGCGCGAGTCCATCGAGGCGGCCGTGCGCGAACTGAAAGCCGCCGGCGTCACCAAGGCCCGCATGCAGAAGCTGGTGAAACAGCTCGCGATCGAGCTCGTGTTCACGGCGCACCCGACCGAATCCAAGCGCCGCACCATGCTCGAGAAGCTCGCGACGCTCGGCGGCATCCTGCGCGGTCACACGCTCGAGGAAATCCAGCATGCGCCGGACGACATCAAGCGCGAGATCGTGTCGCTCTGGCTGACGGATCGCAGCCGCACCGAGCGACCGGAGGTGACCGACGAGGCCCGCACCGGGTTGTGGTATTTCGACCGCACCCTGTTCCAGCTGCTGCCGCGCCTGCACGAGGATCTCCAGGGCGCATTGGACCGCCATTTCCCGGGCGTGAAAGCCCCGCGTCGGTGGCTGTCGTTCGGTTCCTGGATCGGCGGCGACCGCGACGGCAACCCGGGGGTCACGGCGGAGGTCACCGCGCAGGTGCTGCAGATGAACCGGCGCATGGCCATCCGGAAGCTGGCCGATTCCCTTTCCCGTCTGGCCGGCTCGATCACCGTCTCGGAGCGGCGGGCCCGCTTCTCGCCGCAGATCCGGCGGATGGCGGAAACGTGCCGGGCTTCATCCGAGCTCATGACGCGGGTGGGGTCGCGCTATCCCCGCGAGCACTATCGCATCATCCTGAGCAGCCTCCGCGAACAGCTGCTGGCGCAGGCCGACACCAGCCTGCTCGCCCCGGTCGACCCCGCGGCCATTCGGACAACCCCGGGCGAGGTGCGCGATGTCTTGCAGGCGATCGAGGCCGACCTGTTGCACGGAACCGCCGCCCCGCTGGCGGGGGGCGAGCTGAAGGATGCCCTGACGGCGGTGGATGTTTTCAGTCTCAGCATGGCCCGACTGGATTTGCGGCAGCACTCGGCGTGGCACGCCAAGGCCGTGGCGGAAATCCTGGGCCGGCCGGACTACGAGCAGCTCGCCGAGACTGAGAAGCAGGCGTTGCTGACGGATACGCTCAAGACCGCCGCGCCCTTGGACGACGAGCGGGTCGCGGGTTTGTCGGGTGACGCCCGCCTTGTGCTCGATCCGCTGCAGCTGGCCGTGCGGGCGCAGGCGGACTACGGTGCGGACTCGCTGGGAATCTACATCATCAGCATGACGAACGAGGTCTCGGATGTGCTGGAAGTGGCGTTGCTCCAGATCCTGGCCGGGGTGAGGCTGCCCATCGCGCCGTTGTTCGAGACGTTGGACGATCTGCAGCGCGCGCCGGCGATTCTCGCCGCCCTTTACTCGAATCCCGCCTATGCAACGGTGTTGGACTGGCAAGGCCGGCATCAGCACGTGATGCTCGGCTATTCCGACAGCAACAAAGACTGCGGCTACCTGACGGCCAATTGGGCGCTCTATCAGGCGCAGGATGCCATCATGGAAGTATGCCGGAAGCACAAGGTGAAGGTCACGCTCTTCCACGGTCGCGGCGGCAGCATCGCCCGCGGTGGCGGGCCGGCGGCGAAGGCCATTCTCGCGCAGCCGGTCGGACTGAAAGACGGCGGCATTCGGGTGACCGAGCAGGGTGAGGTGCTGTCCACGCGTTACCATGACGTGGATCTCGCCCACCGCGTGCTCGAGCAGATGGCCTATGGCGTTCTCCTCGGCGCCCACGAGGCGCAGCGCGGGGCCCGCCGACTCCCGAAGCACTGGGTGGCGGCCATGGAGGAGATGAGCGCGGCGTCGCTGGCCGCCTATCGCGCCTGCGTGCACGATGATCCGGACTTCCTGACGTTCTGGCGGCAGGCCACGCCCATCGACGAGATCAGTGAACTCAACTATGGCTCGCGTCCGACCTACCGGCGCAAGGGCAGCGTGAGCGTCGCCGACCTGCGCGCGATCCCGTGGGTTTTTTCCTGGATGCAGAGCCGGTTCAATTTTCCCGGCTGGTATGGGCTCGGCAGCGGGCTCGATGCCATCCTGCGCCGCGGGCCGGAAGGGGAGCAGCTCCTGCGCGAGATGTATCAGGGCTGGCCGTTCTTCCAAACGACCATCGCCAACGCCCAGCTCACGATGTGCAAGGCAGACATGTCCATCGCCAGGCTTTATGCTTCGCTGGTCGAGGACGAGGGCATCCGCGAGCAGGTCCTCGCGCGCATCGTGGAGGAATTCCGCCTGACCGAGAAGGCCGTGCTCGCGATCACGGGGCAGGGCGAACTGCTGGAGAACGAGCCCGTGCTGGCGCGCTCCATCAAGCTGCGGAATCCCTATGTGGATCCGCTGAATTACCTGCAGGTCGAGATGATCCGGCGCCGGCGCGGCGGCGGCCGGTTGAAGAAGGCCGACCTCGAGGGCATCCGCGCCGTGCTGGAGCTGACGGTGAACGGCATCGCCGGCGGGCTGAAGAACACGGGGTGAGTTTGTTTAAGGGTGGAACCCGGCCTCCGGACGGGTTCAAGCGCGTCCGGCCTGTCCGCCATAGCCTTGGCGAAGGCGGAAGGCCGCGCTCCACCTCAAGGCGCGCCCACGAACACCAGATACATGTTCCCTTCGGTGAGGCTGGTGTTCTCGGTGTTGGCGCCGAGTGTGAGACTTTCGCCGGCTTTGGTGTTGCGGCGGAAGAGGTCCATTTTCCGGCCGGCCACGGTGATCGACAGCGTGGTGGGTTGAAACTGCTTCGTGAGCCACGTGGGGCGGGGCAGGCGGTTGTCGTGGGCGAGATAGACGACCGAATTGCCGGCCACGGCGAGTTCCATCAGGTCGACGGCGCTGTAGAGGGCGTCGCGGTTGTCGGCCTGCACCCAGTCGGCACCTCGCAATTCGGGAGGCAGAGCGGCGAAGGGTGAATCGATGTTGACGTAGGCGTTCTTGCCATCGGCGGCGTTGATCTCGACGTGGACAATGGAGGCGTTGGGGGCGGTGTAGTTGAGCGTTTGGATGAACTTGCCGAGCATCGCCGGACCGGTGGATTTCGCGGTCGCGGCGGCGGCGGTGGCCACGCGGCGAACCGGGGCGGCCCCGAGCGCCACCATGGGCAGGGCGGGCAGGTTGCCGGCGAACGGCTTTGATTCAACACTTACGCTGGCGGGTTTGAGACCCTTGGCGCGGGCGGTGAGAGTCAGCTTTCCCGGGATGCGGCCGGCGCGGATCGCGACGCGGTTGATGCCGGCCTCGAGATCGAGGAAGAGATTGTTGATCGAATTGATCTTCCCGCTGTTGTAGCCGCCGCGCCACGTGCCGGGACCGGTGAATTCAAAATCGACGCGCTTCTGGAAAGTCGGGCAACGCTCGCCTTGGGCATCCACGGCCTCGATATCAAAGAGCGCGATGTCGGCTCCGTCAGCGAGTAATCCGCCGGGTCCGCCAATGGGGGTGAGGCGCAGGGCGACGGCCGGGCCGGCGGTGTGTTTGGCGGTGGTGGCGATGACTTTTCTGTCGCGGGAGGCGACGGCCTTGAGTTCGCCCCTGGCGAAGGCGACGTCCTTGAACGTGAAGAGATAGCGGTCGGAGACCTGGCCGTGGCCGAGCGACTTGTCGTTGAGGAAGAGCTCCACGTCGTCGCCGTTGGACGCGACGTAGACGGTCTTCTTCGTCTTGGCCGGGTAGGTCCAGTGGCCGATGATGTGCACCTGCGGATCGTCGCGGAACATCGCGGCCGTGACGTGATACGCCTCCTTAGGCAGACGGACGGCGTCCACTTCGCCGCTGGTGCGGGCGACCTCGACGGCGACGCGGCCGCCGCTCGTGCTGTCGGTGAAAAGCCAGTTGGCGCCGCCGGCGTGTTCGGGGGCGCCGAGTTTCTTGACGTAATGGCCGACCTGGTTGGCGGCGAACTGCTCGGAGGTGAGCTGGTAGGTCTGTCCTTTCGCCTCGGGATAACCGAAGTTGGGCGGCGAGGCGTGGTCCCAGACGCGCCGGGGGGACTCCTCGCGGTTGTATTCGCCCTCGACGACGGGCAGGCGGGCGATCTCTCTGCCGCCCTCGGTGCCGATGCCGACGTCCATGAACTCAGCGGTGATAGCGTCGGCGCGGCGATGGGCGTAGGCCCGGCCGCCGTGGGGATCATATTGGTCCATCAGGGCGCGCAATTCGGCCGCGTGCTCGCGGCTGACCTTCTGGTTGCCGCCTTCCCAGATGAAGATCGACGGGTTGTTGCGATAGTAGATGAGAACATCGCGGAAGTTCGCCACACGCAGCGCCCAGGCACCGCCGACGGTGTCGTGCTCGCCGTCGCCGCCCGGTTGGAGCGTGATGATCCCGAGGTGGTCGGCCGCCGCGATCTGCGCCGGCCCGCCTGGAACATGGCCCCAGCGGAGGAAATTGCCGCCGGCGTCGTGCATGAGTTGCAGCGTAAGGAACTGCATCCAGTCGGGCAGGGCGGCGCCGAGGCCGGGCCACTCGTTGGTGGCCTTCTGGCCCCAGCCATGAAGTTTCAGGTGGGCGCCGTTGACGAACAGTCCGGCGCCGGCGTCCCAGCGGATCGCGCGGATGCCGAGGGGAATCTCGGTCGAGTCGAGCGTCTGCCCACGCCAAGTGAGCCGGAGGACGACGCGATAGGTGTGAGGGTAGGCCGGTTCCCAGAGGCGGGGATGGGTCACGGTGCCACCGAGCTTGAGCTTCGTGTTGCCTCCGGCGGGAACGACGACGCGGACGGAATTGTTGAACACGGATCGGCCGTCGGCATCGAGAATGTCGGCGTGGATCTCGCCGTCGGCGGTGGTGGGGCCGTCGTTGCGCACGGGAATTTCGAGGCCGATTTGGGCGGATTTTTCTGTGATGTCGGTGGCGTAGGCGTAGGGGCCCTCGGTCTGGAGAAAACTGTAGAGCGGGAGCGTGAAGTGCAACGAATCGGTGACGATGAGCCGGACGTTGCGATAAATGCCGCCGTGCGCCGGGTGCCAGTGCGGGTTGTTCCAGGGGATCTGGTCGGCCTGCAGTTCGTCGAGCGTGGCGGGGATGCTTTCCTGCAATTTCGCGGAAAGCTGGGCGAGGTTCGGGTGCGTTTTCGCGTCGGTCGCGGCCTGCGCGGAGACGGACGGATCCAGCGGATCCTTCATGAAGCGGTTGTCGGCCATGACGGCGAGGAGGTTGGTTTCGCCGATTTTCAGATAGGGCGTCAGGTCGAAGCCGAACGGCGTGAAGCCGCCCTTGGCCGTGCCGAGCTTCTGGCCGTTCAGGTAAACCTCGGCGATCTGGCGCACGGCCTCGAACTCGATGAAGACTCTCTTGCCTCGCCACGCGGCGGGCGCGGCGAAGCTTTTCCGATACCACGTGCGACCGCTCCACTGGATCTGCTCGCCCCGGTGGCCGGGCGTGGACCAGTTGTCGAAGGTGTCGGTGTCGTTGAACGTGTGCGGCGCGGAGACGGTCGTCCAGGCGGCGTCATCGAACGCGGGATCAGCCGGGCCGACAGGTCCCGAGCTCGCCGAGGGGTCGGCCTTGAGGAATTTCCAGTCGGGATTGAAATTGATCGTCTCGCGTCCGGCCGCCGCGGCGAGGCTGGCGAGGGTGAACGACAACAGGGCGGTTAAGGACAGTCTCATGGGAAAATTGTAGGGCGGGATCGCCGATCCCGCCAGTTTGCGAGCATTGGCGGGATCAGCGATCCCGCCCTACAGTTTACTTGCCTCTGGCCCGGAGCAGCGCTTCGAGGAAGTAATAGTCGCCGTAGTTGATGGGGACGTCGATTTCGCTGTTCTTGGGATGATTGCCGGTGGCGTGTTTCAGGAGAAAGCCACCGTTGGTGCCGGGCTCGGCCAGGTAGGCGGGCGAGGCGAGACTGCGGAGCTGTTGTTCGGCGAAGGCGCGGTATTCCGCGCCGGCCGGGGTCGGGACATAGTTGCTGAGTTCGAGCGACGCCGAGCTGATGATCGCGGCGGCCGAGGAATCGCGCGGGGCGTTCGGGATCTTGATGTCGTCGAAGTCCCAATAGGGCACCTTGTCGGCGGGCAGACGCGGGTGGTGCATGAGGAACGCGGCGATCTTCTGCGCGTGCGCGAGGTAGCGTGGATCCTTGGTTTCGCGATACATGACGGTGTAGCCGTAGAGGGCCCAGGCCTGGCCGCGAGCCCAAGCAGAGGTGTCCGCGGTGCCTTGGTGGGTCACGCGTTTTTCGACCCGGCCGCTGGCCTCGTCATAGACCACGACGTGAAAAGAGCTCCCGTCCGCGCGGAAGTGATTTTTGAGCGTGGTGTCGGCATGGCGGATGGCGAGGTCACGGAAGGACGCCACCGGGCCTTCGCGGGCGGCCCAGAACATGAGCTCGAGGTTCATCATGTTGTCGATGATCACCGGGAAGTGAAAGCCTGCGACGCTGCGATCCCAGGATTTGATGGCGCCGACTGCCGGATAGAAACGCGTGCTGAGCGACTTGGCGCCGTTGAGCAGCACCGGCCGATAGGCGGGGTTGCCGGTGAGCCGCAGGCCGTTGCCGTAACTGCAATAGAGGATGAAACCGACGTCGTGCGTGTGCGTGTTGTGCTGCTCGGGTTCGAGCAGGGCGGTGAACCTCTCCGCGGTGGCGCGCCACCGGGCATCGCCGGTGCCTTCAAACAAATACCAGAGCGAACCGGGAAAGAAACCGCTCGTCCAGTCGCGGGTCGGGATGGTGACCAGTTTGCCGTGCTCGAAGGTGCGGGGCATCGGCTTGGCGGCGTCGGCCGGCAGGTGGGCGAGCATCCACTCGTATTGCTTCGCCGAGACGGCGAGGGCGGAATCGATGACACCGGCCAGCGGCGGCTCGGCGGCCCGGAGACCGGTGGCCAGGCCCGCGATGAGGGCGACGAGGGAGGCGAAACGGAAGGAGCGGCGGAGGGTATGCACGATGAAGTTTTAGGCGGGAAAAATGCTCCGCGCCAAATTTATAATCATAAACCCCTCTTTTGAGGGATAAGCCAACCGTCCTTTTGCCGGTATCGTTAAACGCCTATCCGAATAACAACCTGTCCGGGGCTGCGCCGGGGCAGGGCGGGAGGTCCACCCCCGCCGCGGCGCACCGGACCGGTGCATCCTACCGCGGCTTTTTCGCGCCGTTATACTCGATGTTGAGGTAGGTCTTCGCGAGCATCTGCGATTCGTAGAACTCCACCAGGCGCACGCCTTCGCGAGGCTTGATCAAGTCCTTCTTCGTGGCGTGGTCGATCTGCTGCTTGATGCGGCGGCAGAGCTCCTCCCACTGGTATTGCACGCCCTCGATGACGTCGGCGATGCGGGAGCCGGCGAGGGCCTCCTCGATGTAGAAGCCGTTGGGCTCGTCGTCCTCGAGGAAGACGTGGACCTCGTTGACGCGGCCGAAGAGATTGTGCAGGTCGCCCATGATGTCCTGGTAGGCGCCGGTGAGGTAGATGCCGAGGTAGTAGGGCTCGTGGCGCTTGAGCGGGTGAAGCGTGATGTAGTCCTTCACGTCCTGCAGGTCGATGAAGCTGCCGACCTTGCCGTCGGAGTCGCAGGTGATGTCGACGAGGATGGCGTTGACCGTGGGCTTCTCGTTGAGGCGGTGGAGCGGGGTGATGGGGAAGAGCTGCTTGAGCGCCCAGCTGTCGAGGAGCGACTGGAAGACGGAGAAATTGCAGACGTATTGGTCGGCGAGGAGCTTCTTGAGGTCGTGGAGTTCCTCGGGCTGGTAGCCGGACTTGGTGCCTTCCTTGTCGATGCGTTCGCAGATCTGCCAGAAGATCTGCTCGGCGGCGGCGCGGTTCTCAAGGTCGAGGTAGCCGAGGTTGAAGAGCGAGAAGGCCTCCTCCTTCTTCTGGAGGGCGTCGTGGAAGCGCTCGAGCCGGCCGAGCTTGGCCTTGTTCTTCAGGAGAACCTCCAGGTCGTCGACGATCTTGTGGCGGGACTTCGGCTGGTGCTGCTTGCCGAGGGACTCGTGCTTGTTGATGCGTTCGAAGACCTCGACGACGAGCATGGAGTGGGGGGCGGCGACGGCGCGGCCGGACTCGGTGACGATGTCGGGCACCTTGATGCCGGAAGCCTCGCATATCTCGCGGATGTTGAAGACGACGTCGCGGGCGTATTCGCCGAGGGTGTAGTTCATCGACGACTCGAAGTTCGTGCGCGAGCCGTCGTAGTCGATGCCGAGCCCGCCGCCGACGTCGAGGTAGCCCATGGGGAAGCCCATCTTCGCGAGTTGGCAGTAGAAGCGGGCGGCCTCGGTGACGGCGGCCTTGATCGTGATGATGTTCGGCACCTGCGAGCCGATGTGGAAATGCACGAGCTTGAGGCAGTGCTGCATCTTGGCCTTCCGGAGCTTCTCGACGGCGAAGAGGATCTCGGCGGTGTTGAGGCCGAACTTGGCGTTGTCGCCGGTGGAGGACGACCACTTGCCCTCGCCGCGGGTCTGGAGCTTCACGCGGAAGCCGATCATGGGCTTCACGCCGGTCTCCTTGGCGATCTCGATGATGCTGTCGACCTCGGAGAGCTGCTCGATGACGATGATGATCTTCTTGCCCAGCTTGCGGCCGAGGAGGGCGAGGCGCATGTAGTCGCGGTCCTTGTAACCGTTGCAGATGATGAGGCGCTGGCTGCCCTCGTGCATGGCCAGGGCGATCATCAGCTCGGGCTTGGAACCGGCCTCGAGGCCGTAGTTGAAGTCCTTGCCGGCCGAGATGATCTCATCGACGACCTCGCGGAGCTGGTTGACCTTGATGGGGAAGACCCCGCGGTAGTCGCCCTTGTAACCCTCGTCCTTGATGGCCTTGTGGAAGACCTCGTTAAGCTGGGTGACCCGGTGGCGGAGGGTGTCCTGCATCCGGATGACGAGCGGGGCCTTGAGCCCCATGCTCTTGGCCTCGTTGACGACGTCCATGAGGCGGACGGTGCGTCCGTCGGACAGCGGCTGGACCTGCACAAAGCCGCCGGAATCAACCGAGAAATGGTTGGCGCCCCAGCGTTTAAAACCGTAATGTTCCTCGGACAAGGCGGCCGACCAGTTGGATGCGGATTTGTTCTTCAATTGGGAGCGAAGGAAAGGCGGGGGTTAGGCTTGCTTTTTGGAAAACGGCGGGGCTTATTCGCCCTTTTCAAATTTTTCAAAACACCCGAAGACGCAATGACTAAAATACACTTGTTCCTCGCCCAAGCCCCGGCCGGCGCACCGCAACAGGGCGGCGCCAGCTCCATGTTCCTCATGCTCGGCTACGGCCTGCTCATGATCGCGCTGTTCTGGTTCATGACCTCCTCCCAACGCAAGAAGCAGAAGGAGCACGAGAAAATGATCAAGGAGCTGAAGTCCGGCGACGAGGTCATCACCACCGGCGGCATCTACGGCACCATCACCGGCGTGAAGGACGATCGTTTCGTCGTCCGCATCGGCGACAACAACGCCAAGGTCGAGCTCGCGAAGGGTTTCGTCACCTCGGTCGTCAAGAAAGCCGACGCGAGCTGAGCGCCCCCGGCGCCGGCAGATCGCCGGTCGCGGCGTTCGCACCCCTGCACCCCATTTAACAACACCCAACCATGTCCCGTTCCAATGTCTGGAAACTGATCCTCTGTGCCACGCTCATCCTCTGGGCCGTCTTTTCGCTGCTGCCCGTGAAGGATCGTGACTTCGGCCCGTTCCTGCGCGAGGCGGCCACGGCCAAGCCGGCTGATTTCGCCCGCTACGTCACCGAGGCCGAGGCCCGCGTCAAGAGCGGCGCCGCCCCCAGCGTTTACATCGCCCTCAAGCAGATCGGTCGCGCGCAGCAGGTCGATTTCTCCCAGTTCTTCCCGAACCTGCGCCTGGAGAGCTCGCTCAAGAACATCGAGAAGCGCAACGCCCTCCTGCTCGATGAGCTCCTCAAGTCGTCCAAGGGCCAGCTCAACCTCGGCCTGGACCTGAAGGGCGGCGTCGCCTTCACCCTCGAGGCCGACGAGAAGGCACTGGCCAACCTCCCCGAGGAAGCCCGCAAGGAAAAACTCACCAAGGCCATCGAGATCATCGGCGACCGCGTCAACGGCCTCGGCGTCACCGAGCCGGTCATCCGCTCCGTCGGCAACAACCGCATCGAGGTCCAGCTCCCCGGCATCTCCACCAAGGACAACCCCGAGGTCGTCAACAGCCTCCGCAAGCCCGCCCAGCTTTCCTTCCGCATGGTCATGGAAGGCACGAGCGCCATGAGCGAGCTGCCGGCCGGTGAGGCGCCCGCGGGCTACGAATACATGTCCAGCGAGGACGAGGACCGCCGCAGCGGGCAGCTGATCACCCGCTACTACATCGTCAAACGCGTCCCCGAGATGGGCGGCGAGGGCGTGGAGACCGCGGTCGTGCGCGCCGACGAGTTCGGCGGCTTCCAGATCCACCTTTCCTTCAATGATGCCGGTTCGAAGCAGTTCGCCGCCGTCACCACGGCCAACGTCAACCGCCAGATGGGCATCGTGCTCGACAACCGCCTCTACTCGGCTCCGAACATCAACGAGCCCATCACCGGCGGCAGCGCCCAGATCACCGGCGCCTTCTCGCAGCGCGAGGCCTTCGAGCTCGCCAACGTGCTCAACAACCCTCTCGACGTTCCGCTCACCATCAAGGAGCAATACGAGGTCGGTCCGACGCTCGCCGACGACGCCATCGCCAGCGGCAAGCTCGCCTTCATCATCGGCACCTCGCTCACGATCGCCTTCATCCTTTTCTTCTACACGGTCGGCGGCGTGGTCGCCGCGTTCGGCATGGCGGTCAACGTCCTCATCGTGCTCGGCGTCATGGCCAGCATCGGGGCGACCCTCACGTTGCCCGGCATCGCCGGCATCGTGCTGACCCTCGCCATGTCGGTCGACTCGAACATCCTGATCTTCGAGCGCATGCGCGAGGAACTGAAGCTGGGCAAGTCGCTCAGCAGCGCGCTGGAGGCCGGCTTCGACAAGGCCTGGTCCGCCATCCTCGACGGCAACCTCACGACGTTGATCACCGCCGTCGTCATGATCTTCCTCGGCACCGGCGCGGTGAAGGGCTTCGGCGTCACGCTGACCATCGGTATCTTCACCACGATGTTCGCGGCCGTCGTCGTCTCCAAGCTCGTCCTCGAGTTCCTGATTCTCCCCGGCTACATCAAGAAACTGCCGATGATGGCGGTGTTGCAGAACACCAAGTATGACTTCCTGAAAATGGCCAAACCCGCCTTCATCGCCTCCTGGCTCATCATCGCGGTGGGCCTCGGCGCCGTGGCCTACAAGGGCAAGGAAGTTTACGGCATCGATTTCTCCGGCGGTGACACCGTCTCGCTCTCCTTTGCCAAGCGCATCGACGTCGGCACCCTGCGGTCCGCCGCGACCGCCGCCGGCTTCAAGGAGGTCACGCCCGTCTACCAGAAGCAGCTCGGCTCCGACCTCGAGGTGCTCAAGGTGACGACGGACTTCGACCAGAGCGAGGCCCTCGTGGCCAAGCTCCAGTCGGCTTTCCCCGACGCTCAGTTCCAGAATGCCGGCGTCACTCGCATCGGGCCCTCCGTCGGCGCGGAGATCCAGTGGAACGCCCTGAAGGCCGTCCTCTGGTCGCTCGTCCTGATCCTCGTCTACATCGCCTTCCGCTTCGAGTTCGGCTACGGCATGGGCGCGGTCGTCTCCACCGTCCACGACGTGTTCATGACCATCGGCCTCTTTGTGCTCTTCGGCCGCGAGTTCAACGCCTCCATGGTCGCGGCCATCCTGCTCGTCATGGGCTACTCGATCAACGACACCATCGTTGTGTTCGACCGCATCCGCGAGGAACTGAAGCTCAACCCGACCGGCTCGCTGCGCGACATCGTCAACCGTTCGCTCAACCTGACGCTCTCCCGCACGATCATCACCGGCGGCACGACGCTGCTCACGGCCATCACGCTCATCCTCGTGACCGGCGGCGACGTGAACGACATCGCCTTCACGCTGCTCATCGGCGTCATCACCGGCACCTTCTCGTCGCTCTACATCGCGAGCCCCGTCTTCTTCTGGTGGCACAAGGGCGACCGGAAGCACGTCGAGGTCCACCAGGACATCGCGCCCAAATACGAGTGGGCCGGCTCCTCCCGCGCTTCCGAATAACCGGGCGGCTTTCTGCCACCGATGCGCTGGAACTATACGCCGGTCCACGCCGCCAGCGTGGCTGACCTCGCGCACACCGCGGGCACGACCCCGGTCGTGGCCGAGCTGCTCCTGCGCAACGGCCTGACCGAGTCCGGCCCGGCCGCCCGCTTCCTGGCGCCCACGCTGGCGACGCTCGGCGACCCGTTCCTGCTGGCCAACCTCGACGCCGCCGTCGAGCGGCTGCTCCGCGCCCTGCGGGGCAAGGAGCGCGTCACGGTGCTCGGCGACTACGATGTCGACGGTGTCTGCAGCACGACGATCTTCGTCAGTCTCCTGCGCCGGCTCGGGCTCGCCCCACGCTACGTGGTGCCGCGTCGGGCGGAAGAAGGCTACGGGCTCTCGCGCACTTCCATCGACCGGGCGCTCGAGGCCGGCAAGCCGGACCTGTTCATCGCGCTCGATTGCGGCACCAACTCCGGCGACGAGGTCGCCTACCTGCGTTCCCTCGGGGTGGACGTCATCATCGTCGACCACCATCGCTCGACGGAGGCGCCCGCCGCCGGCGCGCTGCTGATCAACCCGCATGTCAATCCCGTGGCGGGCGACGAGGCCTGGCGTTTTCTTTGCACCGTCGGGCTGGTCTTCAAGCTCGCCCACGGCTTGCTCAAGAAGCTCCGCGCCGCGGGCGACCCCGTGGCGCTCTCCATCGTGCTCAAGGATTACCTCGACCTGGTCGCCATGGGCACCATCGCCGACCTCGTGCCGCTCACGGGGGAGAACCGCATCTTCGCGCGGCACGGCCTGAAGGTGTTGGCCGAGACGCGCCGCCCCGGACTCATCGCCCTTATGGGCGTGTCGGGCTTGAAAACCGACCAGGGTATCGTGCCCAGCGACATCTCCTTCCGCCTCGGGCCGCGCATCAACGCGAGCGGCCGGCTGGCCGACGCCTCGCTTTCGGTGGACCTGCTGCTGAGCGAGGATGACCATTTCTGCGATGCCACCGCGCGCCAGCTCGACGCGCTCAATCGCGAACGGCAGGACATCGAGCGCGGCATCACCGAGCGGGCCGAGCGCTACGTGGAGGAACACTTCCGCGAGTCGCGCGGACTCGTGCTGTTCGACGATGACTGGCATCCGGGGGTCGTCGGCATCGTGGCGGGTCGCATCTCGCGCAAATACAACCGTCCGGCCATCGTCCTCGGCAACGAGGGCGACATGGCCAAGGGCTCGGGCCGCGGCCTGAACGGTTTCAATCTGGTCGAGATCCTCGGGGCCTGCGCCACCTGCCTCGACAGTTGGGGCGGTCATCCGATGGCGGTCGGGGTTTCGCTGGAGAAATCGCGACTCGAGGAATTCCGTGCCATGTTCGACGAGGTCATCCGCCGCGGGCGCAGCGATGACATGACCGAGCCCGGGCTCGAACTGTCGGGCTGGGTCGAGGGGGTGGAGGTCACGGAGCGCCTGATGGCCGATTTGGAGCAGATGCAGCCGTTCGGCATGGGCAATCCCGAGCCGGTGTTCGGCGTGCGCGGCGTGCGGCTGCGGAACCGGCCCGATGTATTCAAGGAGCAGCATTTCCGCTTTGCCGCCGAGGACGCCGGTGGCAGGCGCATCAGCGGGGTCGCGTGGAAAATGTCCGACCGACTCCCGCCGGTCGGGCCTCCTTTGGAACTGGCCGTCCAGCTCAATTGGAACTACTACAACGGTCGCCGCACGCTTCAGCTGGAGCTGCTGGACTGGCGGCCGGCCGCGACCGGCGCCTGAGACGGCCCCGCAACCCACCCGAGCCGAACCACCCCATGTTCGAGACCCTGCTGAAATACTTCCAGCACTCGCCGCTGTCCCTGTGGGGACCGTTCATGATCCTGATTTTGTGCGGCCTCGGCCTGCCGATGCCCGAGGACATCGTGCTGCTGGTGGCGGGCGCACTGGGGGTGATCGACGGTCGCTCGTGGGTAGAGGTCTCGGTCCTGATGTATGTCGGCGTCATGATCGGTGACTCGACGATCTTCTTCGCCGGCCGTTTTTTTGGCGGGAAGCTGCGGGAGGCGGCCTGGTTCCAGCGGTATTTCTCCGCCCCCAAGCAGGCGAAGGTCGAGCACCTGTTCGACCGTTTCCACTCGTTCGTGCTGTTTTTCGGGCGCTTCCTGCCGGGCTTGCGCGCCCCCATCTTCTTCACGGCTGGCTCGATGAAGGTGCGCTACTGGAAATTCTTCCTGTTCGACGGTTTCGCGGCGCTGCTGAGCGTGCCGTTCTTCGTCTGGCTCGGCCACTGGCTGTGGCTCAAGTTTCAAGATGATATCGTCGCGCTGGAGCGGGCGCTTTCCCAGGCGAAATCCTACACGTTGCTGGTGCCCATGGTCATCGGCGCGGGCTTGTTGCTGGCGGTCAAAATCTGGTGGCGCCGTCTCCATGCCGACAAGGAATAAGCCGTTCCGGCTGGGGCACAAAAATCTGCTTGAAGTGGCTCCGGGAACCCCGCTTATTCGCCCTTCCTTCATGCGGGCATAGCTCAACTGGATAGAGCGCCAGACTACGAATCTGGAGGTTTGGGGTTCGACTCCCTATGCCCGCACCATTTACCGCCGCGTCCTCCCGGACCGGCGGTTTTTGCTTTCTTTGATTGAGTGGCTGCGGCTTCCAGCCGCAGCGCTTCACCGGCTGCCCTCCGACTCGCTTCAGCCGTTGTGTTTGTCAAAGGCCGATCCACTTCCGGCCATTTCTCACTGCGTTCGGCATGACCAACGGGATTGAAGCCACTCCCCGGTCGCAGCGTTGCTGTCCGCTCAGCGTCTCAGTTCATCCAATTCCGCCTCGGCCTCGGCCTTTTTCGCCTTGGCTTGTTCATATTCTTCCTCGCTCACGAGCTGCTTGGGGGCGGGTTTCTTGGTGGAACTGCTTTGCTGCTCATAGCGGTCGATGATCTTCTGCTGCGCCTTGATTACCGCCACCAAGGCAGTTCGCCGGTTGTCCTTCTGTTGCTGAACCTTGTCCACAGGCTTTCTGCTCGGGGCTGACTTGCCCAATGGCTCACGGGCAAATGTCGAGGTCGCACTGAACAGCAAAACCAGGATCAAAAGCAGGCGTGGAAAGCTCATAGCGCGCATCTGTATCCTCCGGCCCGGGGTTGTCCACAAAAATGACCACGAGCCTGACTGGCAGTGACTAATGCCTGGCTGCGATCAAATTAACCGGCGTTATTCAGAAATCCGCGAGTGCGCGCCCGTTCCTGCATGTCGCTCCCGGCGGTTCTGGTGGAACAGGGATTGACGCCGACCGGTCGCCACGAACCTGGCTGCGGTTTTTGTTTCCTCCTCATGAGTAAAGCGTTTGAGTGGGTCCGATGGCAGATCCCATGCCCAAGCTCGCCGCCTTGCTTTTCACGCCCGGCTCTCGTCTCGACCGCCTGCCCAAGGCCGTGGTCAGCGGTGCGGACGGAGTCATTGTCGATCTGGAGGATTCCGTCGGCGTCGCCGACAAGGACCGGGTGCGGACCGAAGTCGCCGCGTATTTCAAGCAGCACGGACGTGTCCCGGCCGGTCGGTCGTTCACCAGTGCAATCCGGATCAACAACCTGCGCAGTCCGCATGGTCTGGCCGACCTCGACGTTCTCAACGCCATGGCCGTCCGGCCGGATGCCGTCATGCTTTCAAAGGTGGAGTCGGCCGCCGAGGTGCAGTTGGCGGCGCGCAAGTTGCCGGAGAGCGTGCGGCTCATCTGCCTGATCGAGACCGTGCAGGGCGTCCGCCGTTGCGCCTCCATTGCCGAGGCCTCGCCCCGGGTGGCGGCCCTGGCCTTCGGCGGGCTGGACCTCTCGGCCGAGACCGGTGGAGAGCCGACTTGGGATGCATTGCTCTGGCCGCGGACGATGGTGGTCCACGCCTGCGCCGCGGCCGGCTTGCTCGCACTCGACCAGCCTTGGATCGACTTCGCCGATTCCGCCGGGCTCGAAGAGGAATGCGTGCAGACCCGCGCGCTTGGTTTTGTGGGCAAGCTCGCCATTCATCCGAACCAGATCGACATCATCCGCCGTGCGTATCAGCCGACGGAGGCGCAGGTCGCCCGCGCCAGGGAAATCGTCGCAGCCTACGAGGCCGCCAGGGGCAACGTCGCGAATGTCGACGGTCAGATGATCGACGTGCCTATCTATCGCTCCGCACAGCGCGTGCTGGCGCGGGCCCACGCGTGACCATGCCTGAATTCACCGCCTACGTTCCGACCGGGGAGAAGCGCTGGCGCGAGCGCTTCGGGCTGGATTTCGAACAGTTTGCCGTCGGGCAGAAATTCCAGCACCGGCCGGGGTTGACCCTGTCGCAGCAGGACAGCCGTGACGAGTGCCTCGACACGTTGAACCAGCAGATGCTGCATTTCGACCAGCAGTTCGCCGCGCACACCGAGTGGAAGCAGTGCCTGATGGACTCGACCCTCACCACCAAGGTCGTCATGGGCATGACCTGGAAAACCTTCGCCAAGCGCACGCGGCTGCTCGGGTTCGACGAGATTGCGCTGACCAAGCCGGTGTTCGGCGGGGATACGATCTACGCCGAGTCGGAGATCTTGGAATTGTCCGACTGGCCGGAGGAGCCGCGGGTGGGGCGGCTCAAGGTGTGCACCTCGGGCCTGAACCAGCGCGGCGAGACCGTGGCCCGGCTCGTCTACGATGTGCTCGTCGCCCGCACCGGGCAGGATTATTTCGCCCGGATCAACTACTGAGCCATGAACCGCCACGCCTCGCATGTTGAAATCTCCCCCGGGGTCTTCCGGGAGCGCATGGGCCTGTTCTTCGAGGATATCGAGGTGGGCGAGACCTACGAACACCGGCCGGGCAAGACCTTCACCGAGGAGGAAAGCAGTCCGCAGGCGCTGCGCGCCCTCGATCAGAGTCCGGAATTCGCCGATGGCCATTACCACCGGAAGGTGATCGGCGGCCTGATGACGATCAATCCGTTGCACGTGCTTGCCGTGCTGACCGGCATGATGACCAAGACTTTTTCCAAGGTCGTGGCCAACCTGGCCTGGAAAAACGTGAGATTCCTCGAGCCGGTCCGCGCCGGTGATACACTTTACGCCGAGTCCACGGTGCTGGAGAAGCGGGAATCAAAGTCGCGTCCCGGCCAAGGCATCATTTTGGTGCGCACGACGGCGAGCACGCCCGACGGCCTGGTCGTCTGCACCTTCGAACGGCACATCCTCATCTACGGCCGCGGCCAGGGACCCTACGAGGCGGCGGGGTATTGATCTTCTCGTCGAGCCAATGCATTTCCTGAAACTGCGCGAGCCAGGCTACCGATTGTTGTCCGGCGACGGCATTGAGATCGGGGGATTCGAGCATCCGGCCATCCTGCCCAATGCCCGGCAGATCACCCGCTGCGACCGGATCCTCAAGGAGGAGGCCGCGGTCGTGTTCACCGAGATCGCGGTCACGGCCCTGCCGGAAGTGGATGTCCGGCTCGACCTGGACGTGGACGGGCTGGGTGTCTTCGCGGATGCGTCACAGGACTTCGTCGTCTGCTGCCATGTGCTGGAGCATCTCAAGAATCCGATCAAGGCTCTGGGAGAGTTCATGCGCACGCTGCGTCCCGGCGGCCGGGTTGCGTTGGCGATTCCGGACAAGACCTGCACCTTCGACAAGGACCGGCCCTTGACGGAGTGGGCTGCGCTGGAGCGAATTTACCGGGAGAATATCACCACTCCCGTGCCCGAGGATTACATGGATATCGTCCGGTATGTGCACCCCCAGATGCTGGCGGTGGGCGAGGCGGAGCGGCGCGGATACCTGGAGCATCTGCTCAACCGCCGCGAGCACCTGAACATCTGGAACTGCGAAACTTTTCCGGTTTTCCTCGCCCAGAGCGCCCTGCTTCTGGGGGCCGGTTGGCATTCGGTCTACCTCTCCACGGCAGAACAAAACCACTTTGAGTATTTCGCGGTTCTGGAAAAGGATTGAGCGGAATCCCGGCGGGCTCAGTCCGGCAGGCGCTTCACCCGGATATTGCGGTAATGGACGACACTCTTCGGGTCGTGGGCCTGCAGGGCGAAGGTGCCGGTGGCGAGTTTGCGGGTGAACTGGGGGCCGGGTTGTGCGCCGGGCGGCTCCTTGTATTGGACGACGGTTTTGCCGTCCACTTTCACCGTGACCACACTTCCTTCGACGATGATGTGTTGCGTCCACCACTTGCGATCCTCGGCGGCGGCGAAGCCGACGCTCGCGACATCGTAGACGCTGCCGGTCTTCTTCCAGTCCTTCTGGGTGTTGTTGACCTGGGTTTCGAAGCCGGCAGCCGGCCACCCGGTCTCCTGGTAGGCGGTGTGAAAATAGATGCCACCGTTGGAGCCGGGCTCGGTCATCACCTCGACTTTCAGCTCGAAGTTTTTAAACGGCACGCCATCGCCGGCGTAAAAGAGATGCGAGCGCGGGCCCCGCGTGACGAAGGCGCCGTCCTCGATTTTCCAGGTGCCGGGATTCTCCTTGGTGGTCTGCCAGCCGGCGAAGGTCTTGCCATCGTTCAGCGGAACGAAGCCCTCTTCTGATTCCTGGGCGAACGAGGTGGCGGTGAAGAGGGCAATGGCGAGGACGAGGGAGGCGGGGTGTTTCATGTTGCGGTGAAAGTTGGGAAATCACGGACGCGCCGCAACGCCAAAGCGGTCACCGGCAGGGTCTCGCGTGAGCCGAACTCACGGGACGACCTTGCCGCCCGCGATGACCAGATCCACCGGGTTGCCGCCGAGTTCGTAGGCGAGGGCGCGCTCGTCCTTGTAGCGGAGCAAAATCAGATCGGCGCGTTGGCCGGGGGCGATCGTGCCCCGATCCGACAGGCCCAGCACCGCGGCGGCGTTGACCGTGGCGGCCGCGATGGCCTCGGCCGGGCTCAGGCCGCAGAAACGGACCGCCAGGGCGATGGCGAACGGCATCGAGTGCGTGGGCGACGTCCCGGGGTTGCAATTGGTCGCGAGCGCCACCGCTCCGCCATGGGCGACAAACATGCCGGCGCGGGCATAGCGCCGGTCCACATGGAAGCCGGTGCAGGGCAGAATGACGCCCATCGTGGGCGATTGGGCGAGGGCGAGGAGGTCGGCCTTGGTCGTCGCCTCGAGGTGATCGACGCTGCGCGCATGCAGGCGGATGGCCTCGGGGACCATGCCGAGCGAGGTGAACTGGTCGGCATGCACGCGCAACGCATGGTGCTTGGCCGCCTTTTCAAACAACCGCACACAGGCTTCCTTCGTCCAGGCGCCATCCTCGCAGAAGGCATCGATGGTGATTCCGGGAAATTCCTTGGCGACGGCCGGCAGCATTTCCTTCACGACCATGCGGGCATACTCCTCCAGTTCGCCCTCGAAGGCGTGGCCCAGCAGGGCCGTCGGCACGATCGTGCCGGGCCATTCGTTGCCGGCCCGCACGATGGCGCGCAGCATCTTCAGTTCCGCCTCCGTCTGCAGGCCGTAGCCGCTCTTGATTTCCACGGTCGTCGTGCCCTCGGTCAGCATCGCGTCGAGGCGCTCCTTGAGGTGGGCGGCGAGCTGCTTCTTGGTGGCTTCGCGCACGGCGTTGACGGTGGCATGGATGCCCCCGCCGTTTTTCAGGATCTCGAGGTAGGGAACGCCACGCAGGCGCTGTTCCCATTCATCCAGGCGGTTGCCGGCCCAGCAGGCGTGCGTGTGGCAGTCGACGAAACCGGGCATGAGCACGCGGCCCTGCGCGTCGATGATCTCGGCCTCGGCCGGGGCCTCCACCTTGGCGTCAACCGCGGTGATCTTGCCCTCGGCCACGAGCACATCGCCGGCCGGGATGATCGCCAGGTGGCCGAGTTCCTTGCCGCGGCGCGGGCGGCTGCCTTGGCCAAGCGTGAGGATGCGGGCGTTGCGGATAAGGAGACTCATCGTTGGGCGAAACCGGCGAGGAAGGTGAGGAAAAGATGGGCGGCGATCCGGGCGGTGCGACCCGCGGGATCGAAGCGGGGATTCAGTTCCATAAGGTCAAAGCAACGCACGCGTTTTTCCGCACCGCAAGCGCGGACCCAGGCCTCGGCCTCGCGGACGCTCCAGCCGGAGGGATTCAGCGCGCTGACCCCGGGGGCGTGGGCGGCGTCGAGCACATCGAGATCGAAGCTGGCGAAAAGTGATGGTTCCGCAGACGATGATTCTTGGGTGGAGCGCGGGCGACCTCGCCCGCGGGCGTCCGACCGCGGCGAGGTCGCCGCGGCTCCAGAAGAGATTGAAGGCAGTCGCACGGGAGAACCGTCAGGGTAGATCTGGCCGCCGTGCGCCTTGAACCAAGCGAGGTGTTCCGGCGAATTCACGAGCGGCCGGAAGCCGTGCAAGTGCAGCACGCTGACGCCACAGTCCTCGATCAGGCGGCGGAAGGGCATGCCCGAGCCGGTGGTTTCGCGGACGTCCAGATGGGCGTCGAAATAGAGACCGGCGATCTTGGGGTATCTGGCGGCGACGGCCCGGACGAACGGAAAAGTCAGGTCATGCCCGCCGCCGATTCCGATGGGGAAGAGCCCGAGCTCGAGCAGCGCGGTGGTTGCGGCGGTCACGCGCCGATGCGTTTCCTCGAGCGAGCGGCCGGGCTTGATGCCGCCGGCGTCGAAGACGCGGGGCAGCGCGGGCGAGGCGGCGCCGTAGCGGGCGAGGGCCGCGCGGAAGGCCGCGGGGCCGGCCTTGGCACCGGGGCGACCGTGGTTCAACTTCACTCCAGTATCGTCCGCCAAGCCGAGCAGGGCGACGGCGCAACCGTCAGGCGTATCGCGGCGGATGCCCGCGGCAAAACGTCCGGCGGGAATGTTTCGCGGCCAAATGGCAGATTTGGTGTGAGGGATGCGGATCACTGATTTCGGTTAACCACTAATCCACACTAATGTGGCACTAATCCGGATTAGTGAAGAATTAGTGTGGATTAGTGGTTTCTCATCGGAATAGGAACTCCGAGCCGGTCGGCGCATTTTCGGGCAAGCTCGTAGCCGGCGTCGGCGTGGCGGAAGACGCCCATCATGGGATCGTTCATCAACACGCGCTTGAGCCGGGCCGCCGCCTCGGGCGTGCCGTCGGCGACGATGACCTGGCCGGCATGCTGGCTGTAGCCGATGCCGACGCCGCCGCCGTGGTGGAAGCTGACCCATGAGGCGCCGCTGGCGATGTTGACCATGGCGTTGAGGATGGCCCAGTCGCTGATGGCGTCGGAGCCGTCCTTCATCGCCTCGGTCTCGCGGTTCGGGCTGGCGACGGAGCCGCAGTCGAGGTGGTCGCGGCCGATGACGATGGGAGCCTTCACGCGGCCGTCGGCGACCATCCGGTTGAAGAGGAGGCCCGCCTGATGGCGCTCACCGAGGCCGAGCCAGCAGATCCGGGCGGGCAGGCCTTGGAAGGCGACGCGCTCGCCGGCCAGCTTGAGCCAGCGGTGCAAGCCTTCGTCCTTGGGAAACAATTCCAACAAGGCCTGGTCGGTGGCGAAGATGTCGGCCGGGTCGCCCGACAGCGCCACCCAGCGGAACGGCCCGCGGCCGAGGCAGAACTGCGGCCGGATGTAGGCGGGAACGAAGCCGGGGAAGTCGAAGGCGCGCTTCACACCCTGGTTGAAGGCGTGCTGGCGGAGATTGTTGCCGTAATCGAAGGTCTGCGCGCCGCGTTTCTGGAGCGCGAGCATGGCCTTCACGTGGCGGGCCATCGAGGCGAGCGAGAGCTTCTGGTATTTCTTCGGGTCCTTCTTGCGCAGTGCGGCGGCGGCCTTGAGGTCGTAGCCGACCGGGACATAGCCGACGAGTGGGTCGTGCGCGCTGGTCTGGTCGGTGAGGACATCGACTTTGATTTTGCGGGCCAGCAGGCGTTCGAGCAGTTCGCTCGCGTTGGCCACCACGCCGACGCTGAGCGCTTTCTTGCCTGCGGCGTAGCCAACGGCGCGGTCGATCGCGGCGTCGAGCGACGGGGCGATCTCGTCGAGGTAGCGGTCATGGACACGCTTTTGCAGGCGGGACTTGTCGACGTCGGCGATAAGGCAGGTGCCGTCCGCCATGGTGATGGCCAGCGGTTGGGCGCCGCCCATGCCGCCGCAACCAGCGGTGACACAGAGGCGTCCGGCGAGGGTGCCGCCGAAGTGCTGACGGCCGGCCTCGGCAAAGGTTTCGTAGGTGCCCTGCAAGATGCCTTGGGTGCCGATGTAGATCCACGAGCCGGCGGTCATCTGGCCGAACATCATCAGTCCGCGTTTCTCCAGATGGTCGAAATTCTCCTGCGTGGCCCAGTGCGGCACGAGGTTGCTGTTGGCCAGCAGCACGCGCGGGGCGTCGGCGTGGGTGCGGACAATGCCGACGGGTTTGCCGGACTGGACCAGGAGGGTTTCGTCGGGCGCGAGTTGCTGGAGCGAGGCGATGATGGCGTGGAAGGCGGGCCAGTTGCGGGCCGCCTTGCCACGGCCGCCGTAGACGACGAGGTCGGCCGGTCGCTCCGCGACCTCGGGGTCGAGGTTGTTCATCAGCATCCGCATGGCGGCCTCGGCGGCCCAGGTGCGGCACGTGCGCTGGTTGCCGCGTGGGGCGCGGACGGCGGGAATTCTCGATTTTGGAATCTTGATTTTCGATTGGGACATCGGTCGGGGAAGATGAGTGGAGGGCTGAGCTCCGGCGAGGCCAGTGCGGTAATCGCGGCCACGCGGGAGCTCGGCCCTCCATGCTAAAGGAGTTTCCCGGCGGCGCGTTGGGCGGCGTGGGCGATTTGCTCGCTGCGGACGAGGGCGAGGGCGGTTTGGACGTCGTTATGGAAGAGCCGGTCGGCTTGGGCGAAGGGGATGTAGCGGCGCACCTCGGCGAAGGCGGCCTCGACCCCGCGGCCGGATTGGAGCGGGCGGAGGAATTCCAGGCCTTGGGCGGCGCACATGAACTCGATGGCGAGGACGGTCTCGGTGTTCTTGACGACCTCGAGCAGCTTGGTGGCGCTGATCGAGCCC
>Ga0255338_1001034_pt1 | contig 61690 bp, 65 predicted proteins | sample MeOH1_35cm_T4_19_FD_203715 | JGI IMG/M metagenome (GOLD analysis project Ga0255338, IMG submission 203715) | Sandy soil microbial communities from University of British Columbia, Vancouver, Canada - MeOH1_35cm_T4_195 | ecosystem: Engineered > Artificial ecosystem > Sand microcosm > Unclassified ... | reverse complement strand
CCGCAGGATGATCCTGTTCTCGCGCGCGTCACCCAGCGGCTTGATCACGGGCTGGCGGATGCCGAGCCAGGGCCACAGCGAGTTGGGCATCGACTCCGGCTCCCAGCGCTCCAGGTACGGGCAGTCGGGCAGGATGATGTCCGCCAGCGCCGTTTCCTCGCCCATGAACGGGCTCATGGACACGAAGAACGGGATCAGCTTCTCGTCCCGATACAGCTTGCCCCACACCACGTCGGCGCCCGGGTTCGTGTACACCGGGTTGTCCTGGTACGTGAAGTGCACGTTGATCTTCTGCTTGCCTTCGGCCACCCAGAACGGGATCAGCTGGCTGACCTTGTGGCCGGCCAACGGGTAGTCCGGCGGCGAGGACAGGTACGAGGCCTTCGCCGGCTTGGGCGGTTCCGGCTGCGGCTGCGGCCACCCCATGCCACGGGGCAGGCAGTAGCCGCCGCGCGTCTCGACGTTGCCCGTCATGATCGGCAGCATCATGCAGGCCTTCTCGTTGTACGAGCCGTACAGGTGCTTGGCCGGGCCGCGGTACGTGAACAGGGTCGCCGGCTTCGTCATGGCGAATTCGCGCGCGATGCGCTCGATCGTCTCCGCCGGCACGCCCGAGATTTTCGATGCCCATTCGGGCGTGTACTGCTTGTAGTGCTCCTTCAGTTCGTCGACGGTGACGTTGGTCCAGGTGTTGATGAAGTCGCTGTCCTGCAGGTTGTCGCGCAGGATGACGTGGCCCATGGCCAGCGCCACGGCGCCATCGGTCGCGGGCAGCACCGGGATCCACTCGTCCGAGCGGCCGGCGGTGTTCGACAGGCGCACGTCGAACGTGACCAGCTTGGTCTTGTTCTCGGCGAAGGCCTCGGCCAGCCGCTGCGACAGCGGGTTGTGGAAGTACGCCGCCTCCAGCACGTTGGAGCCGAAGTTCAGGATGTACTTGGCATTGGCGAAATCGGGGGTCTCGATGTCGGGGCCCCAGGTGGGCTCCATGCCGATCTTCTTGGAGGATTCGCACACCGAGGTGTGGGTCAGGACCGTCGCCGACCCCAGCGTGCGCATGAAGCGCTCCAGCGATCCGCCGGTGCGGTTGCGGCCCCACTTCAAGGAGATCGTGTTCGGGTCCTCCTTGATGGCCGCATCGAGCTTCTGCGCGATCTCGGTGAGAGCTTCGTCCCACGTGATGCGCTTCCACTTGCCCTCGCCGCGCGCGCCGACGCGCTTGAGCGGATAGAGGATGCGGTCGGGGTCGTACGTGTACCACATCCCCGAGTTGCCCTTGGCGCACAGCCGCCCCCGGGTGGAAACGTGTTCAGGATTGCCTTCCAGCTTCACGATCCGCCCGTTCTCCACGTAGGCGATCGCGCCGTCCTGGATGTTGCAGACGTGGCAGGTCACCGGGATGGCCTGGCGCTCCGCGCTCGTGACGGGCGAGAGGTCCTTGCCGCCCAGTTCGTGCTCCATGGCCTTGAGGACGGTGGGGGCCGCGGCAGCCGCGGCGGCCGTGCCGGCGCTGACCTTCAGGAAGGTCCGGCGATTCGATTCGAACATGTCGCTCTCCTTCGGGTCAGAAGTAGGTCTGGACGATCTGGCCGCCCACGAGGATGGAATAGCGCAGCGCCATGCCGCCGACGAGCAGCAGGACGCCGGAGACGAGCAGGCCGGAAGTCTTCTGGCCCACCGGCGCCAGCAGCAGCGCGATCGGCACGCCGGTTCCGAGGATGACGCCGAGCCACATGAACGCCAGGCTCATGGAACCGGTGGTGAGGATCATGAACGTGAGCTCCTGGCCGATGCCGCCGTACCACGTCGTTCCCATCAGCGAAACCAGCATCACGGCCACCGCGCCGGCGCTCCAGAGCATCACCGGACGCAGCGCGCGCAAGGTGCGTTCCTGGCCGGCGGCGAGGAAGGTCGCCACGGCGGCGCCGGAGACCAGCGACAGGGCGACGAACAGCACGGGCATGAGCGGCGTGTTCCAGACCGGCCGGTTCTGGTGCACGGTCAGATCGAAGCCGGTGTACACCGGAAGGCCGAGTGCCAGCAGCGCGCCGGCGATGCTCAGTTGCCTGGCCAGCGCGTCGCGCTTCTTCCTCATCGCCCAGAAGTAGGCCAGGGATACGAGTGCGAACGAAACGAGGTTCAGTGCGCCCCAGGCCAGCGGCGAGGAGAAATTCAGGTAGAACGGGTTCAGCACGTTGAGGAAGCGCAGCGGCTGCGAGAGGTCGCCGATCAGCACGAGCCCGCTCAGCGCCAGCAGCGCAAACGATGCGTACGCGGCGCGCCCGCGCAGCGGCTCGAATTCGGCGCGCGCCCACGACAGCGCCGAAAAGAAGAACAGCGCCGCCGCGATCCCGATCGTGAAGAAGTAGATCGCGTACGCACCGCCCCACGGAATGTGGTGATAGATGGTGTAGTCGCCCATGTCCGTCTCCTCAGATGCTCACGCCGCCGAACGCCTTGCGGTCCTGCTCGGTCACTTCCGGCGGGTTGTAGATGGCGCGCCCGTGCTCGGTGAGGTTGCGGTCCGCCCCGATGTAGAACACGTTCGGCTTGGTGCCTTCCTCGGGGCGCAGCACCTGGGTCGGGAAGTTCGCGATCAGGTAGGACACCTCGCTGCGCGGATCGTTGATGTCACCGAACACCCGGGCCCGGCCGATGCAGGTCTGCACGCACGCCGGCGCCAGTCCCTGCGTCACGCGGTGGTGGCAGAAGGTGCACTTGTCGACCACATTGGTGATCTCGGTGTACGTGCGGTGCCTGGGCAGCATGAAACGCGCGTTGTAGGGGCAGGACGCCATGCACGCCTTGCACCCGATGCAGCGCTCGTAGCGCTGCAGCACGAAGCCACCGTCCTCCACCTTGAACGTGGCCTCCACCGGACAGGCGCGCACGCACGGCGGATCGTCGCAGTGGTTGCACAGGCGCGGCAGGAACTGCTTCTTCACGTTCGGATAGGTGCCTACCACCTTGTACGGGACCCAGGTGCGGAACACGCCCAGGGGCACGTCGTATTCGGCCTTGCAGGCCACCATGCAGGCATCGCAGCCGATGCAGCGCCGCAGGTCGATGACCATCGCGTAGCGCTTCTTCCCCGGGACGCCGCGCGTCTCGATGGCCGAGGTCCGCAATTCGCTCATTGGGTGTCTCCTCAGATGGATGCGGGAGTTCGTGGACTCCCGTTGCCGTTTGCGGCGCAGCAGCGTGCTGCTTTGCCCGCCATCCCATCCGCAACTCGCGTGCCATGCCATCGGCGGCGGTCGCCGCACGACTCTTTGCCAGAGGAGGAGCGGGGGATCCGGCGGCGGCGGGCGGGCCACGTGGTGTCACCGACAGGTGACACGGAAGGGCCTGGCGGTTACCGGACGGTAACCGCCGTCGACCTGCAGTTCACGTTCCCGCAGTGAAGCCCGCACAGGGCAGACCGTGGCATGCAGGTTGCAACTCGATTGCAGGAGACAACGTCACACGCACATGGACATGGACATGCCCGCCACCGGCCGCGCATTGCAGGATCGCTTCGGCCGACGCATCGACTACCTGCGCGTCTCGGTCACGGACCGCTGCGACCTGCGGTGCAGCTATTGCCTGCCGCGCGGCTACCACGAGTTCGAAAGCCGCGAACAGTGCCTGGATGCAACGGAGATCGAACGGGTCGTCGCCACGTTCGCGCGCCTGGGCGTCACGCGCATCCGCCTGACCGGCGGGGAGCCTTTGGTGCGCCGCGACCTCGTCGAGCTTTCGCTGGCGCTGGGCCGGATTGCGGGCGTGCGCGACCTGTCGCTGAGCACGAATGCCACGCGCCTCGCACGCTTCGCGGTGCCGCTGCGCGCCGCGGGCGTGGCCCGGCTGAACGTGAGCCTCGACTCGCTGAAGGGAGACCGCATCCGGCAGATCACCGGGCGCGACGTTCTCGGCGACATCCTGGAAGGGCTCGCCGCCGCCAAGGTCGCGGGATTTGCGCCGATCAAGATCAACATGGTGGTGCAGCGCGGAGTGAACGACGACGAGATCGACGAGATGGTCGGCTTCTGCATGGAGCAGGGTTTCATCCTGCGGCTGATCGAAACCATGCCGGTCGGCGACACCGGCCGTGCGGCGTCGTTCGCCGACCTGCAACCCATCCGCCGGCGGCTGCAGCAGCGCTTTGGGCTCCTCGACGCTGCCATCCCCGGCGGCGGCCCGGCGCGGTACCTGGGGGCGCCGGACAGCCGCTTCACCGTCGGTTTCATCACGCCAATCTCGCAGCACTTCTGCGCCACCTGCAACCGCGTCCGGCTGGCGGCAGACGGCACGCTTTACATGTGCCTGGGCGAGGAGAACGGCTACGCCTTGCGTCCGCTGCTGCGGGGCGGCGCCAGTGACGCCGAGCTGGAGGCGGCCGTGCGCGAAGCCATCGAGCTGAAACCGCGCCAGCACGAGTTCAGCGAGGCACCGCTCAAATTGATCCGCGTCATGTCCCGGACAGGGGGGTGACCACAGAATCCACCGGAACCGCCACCTCCGGAGGCCGATGAAGTCCGGTATCCGCCGTTCCCTGCTGCTCGGCGCCCTGCTGTCCCCGGCAGCCGGTTGCCTGCGCGCGCAAGGGCCCGTGCGGGCAACGGCGACCTTTCGCATCGGCCTCACCCCTGTGTTCCTGGATGACCAGGCCGCTTTCCTCGCGGTCTGGCGAGATTACCTGGAGCAGCGCCTGCGCACCAGCGTCGTCTTTGTGCGGCGCGGCAATTACCGGCAGATCCTGGAACTGCTCAACGAAGGCGCACTGGATTTCGCCTGGGTGTGCGGCTACCCGTACGTGCGCCACCGCCCGCAACTGAAGCTGCTGGCGGTCCCTCTGTACAAGGGCAAGCCGCTGTACCAGTCCTACCTGGTCGTGCCGCGGCTCGATGCGGCCACCCGTTCGATTCTTGACCTGCGGGGCAAGGTCTTCGCCTATTCCGATCCGGACTCGAATTCGGGGTACCTTTACCCGCAGTATTCGCTGCGCCAGCTGAAGGAGACGCCCTCTTCGTTCTTCGGGCGGACCTTCTTCACCTGGTCGCATCGCGCGGTCGTGGAAGCCGTGGCCGTCGGCCTGGCGCATGGAGGCGCGGTGGACGGCTACGTCTGGGACACCCTGTCGCAGATGCATCCGCATCTCACCGCCGACACGCGGGTCGTCCAGCGCTCGCCGGAGTTCGGATTTCCTCCGTTCGTGGCGCGGAGTTCGATCGACGCGCGCTCGTTTGCGGCGGTGCAGGAAGTGCTTGTCAGGATGGCGGCCGAGCCCGAGGGACGAGGCCTGCTGAAGCGGCTGAACCTCGACGGCTTCGTTCCAGGGCAGCCCTCGCTGTTCGACGGCGTGGCGGCCATGCTGCCGGCCGTGGCGCCGGGCTGAGGCTGGCATGCTGGCCAACCTGAGTCTCTCGGTCAAGACGCCGCTGCGCATCGCGGCGCTGGTGATCATGACGGCCGTACTCGTCACTGCGGTGCTCGTCGCGCGCGAACGCGAGGAGCTTCGGCGCGACCTCGTCAGCCACTCCGGAAACGTGGCGCGCGTCCTGACCAAGACGCTGATCGAGCCGATGGCGCACGATGACGCCTGGCGCGCCTTCGAAATCATCAACACGCCTTTCCGGCCGAACCCCGATCTCGAGGACAAGCAGGTGGCGGAGATCGTCCTGGTACTGGACACCGGCCGGCGCATCTACGTCTCGACGAATCCTCGCAGCTACCCCATGCTCGGAGACCCGGTGCGCATCGACCCCGACTTCGCCGTCGTCCAGCGTGCTTCGGCGGACCTGGCGACGAGCGAACCCTCGGCGCTGGTCTCGCCGGCTTCCAGCCGCATGTACATGGTGGCGCCGATCCTCTCGGACGGCGTGCGCCTCGGCACCCTCGTCATGGGCTATTCGCCCTCGGTGTTCAACCGTCGCTTCCAGCGGCTGATCCAGCAGGCGGCGGAGGTCACCCTGCTGGTGATCGCCGTGCTTGTACCCGGCGGATGGTATTTCGGCCGCCGGATCGCCAAGCCGCTGATCGAGCTGTCCGGCGCGATGGAAAAAGTCGGGCCCCAGGTACCCGCGCACCTGGACTACGTTCCCCCGCGGGGCCGGGATGAGATCGGGAGGCTCGGCACCGAGTTCGAGCGGATGGTCCAGGAACTGCGCCGCAAGGAGGCGCTGGAGCGGCGGATGATCGCGTCCGACCGGCTGGCGGCCATTGGTCGCCTGACTGCGGGTATCGCCCACGAGATCAACAATCCGCTGGGCGGAATGCTCAACGCCATCAGCACCTACCGGCGCCATGGTCCCGACGATCCGATGGCTGCCAAGACCCTGTCCCTCATCGAGCGCGGGCTGCTGCAGATCAAGGAGACTGTCGGCGCCCTTCTTGTGGAGGCCAAAGTGGAAAGCCATCCGCTGACCCGGCAGGACGTGGAGGACACGCACCTTCTCGTGCTGCCGGATGCCGAGGCGAAGGATGCGCGCTTCGAATGGTCCAACGAACTGGACGGGCCACTGTCGCTGCCTTCCACGCTCACGCGGCAGATCCTCATCAACCTGTTGCTCAATGCGGTGCAGGCGGCCCGTCCCGGAGGTTTCGTCAGCTGCACGACCGGTCTGCGCGACGGATGCCTGCAGATTCGCGTAGCCAACGACGGCGCCCCGATTCCCGCCGACAAGCTGCAATACCTGTTCGAGCCGTTCTCCGTCCTGAGCGGGGACGGCCACGGGCTCGGGCTCTGGGTCACCTACCAGATCGTTCATCAGCTCGGAGGCCGCATCGACGTGCGCAGCGACAACAACGAAACCGTCTTTTCCGTCCTGCTGCCCCTGAACGAGGAGAAGTGCCATGACCCCGCCGAAGCTGTGCCTGGTTGAAGACGACGAGATCATGGGCGAGTCGCTGTGCGACCGCTTCCGCCTGGAAGGCTTCCAGGTCGACTGGCACCGGCGCGGCGGCGATGCGCAACTGGCGTTGCGATCACGCGCCTACGACGTCGTGATCAGCGACATCCGCCTGCCTGACTTGAGCGGCGACGCCCTCTTCGACGGTCTGCGACAGGAGCAGGCGTCCACGCCGCCGTTCCTCTTCATCACGGGCTACGGATCCATCGAGAAAGCCGTGGGGCTGCTCAAGCGGGGGGCCGCCGACTACGTCACGAAACCCTTCGACCTCGACGAGCTGGTGCTGAAGGTGCGCCAGCTCGCGCAGAGCAACTGCGCGTCGGCAGGGCTGGGCGCCGCGGGCCCGCAGCTGGGCGTCTCGGCGGCCATGGAGAAGATCGAGGCGACGCTGCCCCGCCTCGCGGAACACGCCAGCAGCGTCCTGATCACCGGCGATACCGGCGTCGGGAAGGAGCGAGTGGCCCTCCTTCTGCATCGGCTCGCCTGCGGCGCACGCGAACGCCCCTTCGTGGCGGTGAACTGCGGTGCCTTGCCCGAGAACCTCGTCGAGGCGGAGCTGTTCGGGCACGAAAAGGGGGCCTTCACCGGCGCGGTGCGCGCGCGCAAAGGCGTGTTCGAGCAGGCCAATGGTGGCACGCTATTCCTGGACGAGATCGGCGACATGCCGATGCTGATGCAGGTGAAACTGCTGCGCGCGATCCAGGAACGGCGGATCGTGCGCGTCGGGGGCGAGGCTTCCATCCCGGTGGAGGTCCGCATCGTCTGCGCCACCAACCAGGACCTGCGCTCGCGTGTGCAGGCCGGAACCTTCCGCGAGGACCTGTTCTACCGGATCAATGTGATCCACCTGCGCATTCCGATGCTGCGCGAACGTCGCGAAGACATCCTCTGGTTCGCGCGGCTGTTCCTGCGCGAGTTCGGCGAGCAACATGGTGGACAGCCGAGGTTGCTGTCGGCCCCGGCCGAACAGGCTCTCCTGAATTATCCTTGGCCCGGCAACCTGCGCGAGCTGCGCCATTGCATCGAGCGCGCATGCATCCTCAGCGGCGGCACCACGCTCGAGCCCGACGCGCTGTTCGAGAACTGGCCGCAGGGCGCGATGGAGCAGGCCTCGGCGGCCGGATCACTTGACCAGTACATCCGCGACTGCGAGCGAGGCTACATCCGGCAGGCCCTTGCCCATTGCGAGGGACACATTGCGCAGACCGCGGCGTACCTGGGCATCAGCCGCAAGAACCTGTGGGAGAAGATGAAGCGACTGCAGGTCCAAGCGCCAGGTGGCGACGCGCAGGAGCCTGGTGCACCGGCCAGTGCGCGTGAAACGCCTGCCCGCGCCGCACGGCCGTAGAGGCCTGCGACTACACGGGTCCTTGGCAGACCGGCGCGAACCCTCCACCCGGGGTGCCAGCGCGTCGATGCTGGCAAGCGCCACAGGCAAGTCATCGGGTTTCACGCCACGGACTCCTCCGCAGACGAGACTCCCTTCACCAGTTTGCGCAGGCGGGAAACGCCGACCGGATCGTCCTCCAGCACCGGCAGCACGGCGTAGCGACGCGCGAGCCGGTCGCGGACCGCCTCGATCTCCTTCAGCTCGTTGCGGGCGCGACTGCGCAGGACGGGTGAGGTGGTGCGGCTCGCGGCCAGGCTGCTGTTCACGACCCAGGCCCACGGCTCGATGCCGGCGCGCCTCAGTTCTGCCTGCAGGCCTTCTGCCTCGAGGACCGGCGTCGTCTCCGCCAGCGTTACGAGGAGCACCTTCGTCTGCGCGGGATCCTGCAGCTGCATCATCGGGGTGGTGAAGTGCAGGCCCTTGCCGCCCATCTGCCGCACGATCTCCCGGTGATAACTCCCTGTCGCATCGAGCAGCAACAGCGTGTGCCCGGTCGGCGCGGTGTCCATCACCACGAACTTCTTTTCCGCTTCCCGGATCACGCGGGAGAAGGCCTGGAAGACGGCGACCTCCTCGGTGCAAGGTGAACGCAGGTCTTCCTCCAGCAGCGCCCGCCCGGCGGCGTCCAGGTCAGCGCCCTTGGTGCGCAACACCCGGTCCCGATACGCCGCCGTGGCCTCCTGGGGATCGATGCGGCTCAGCGTCAGGTTCGGCACACTCCCTTCGAGCGTCTGCGCCAGGTGCGCCGCGGGATCGGAGGTGGTGAGATGAACAGGATGGCCGCGACGCGCGAGCTCGACGGCCACGGCAGCAGCGATCGTGGTCTTGCCGACGCCGCCTTTGCCCATCACCATGATCAGCCCCTTCCCGCTCGCCGAGATGGCGTCGACCAGTTCGGACAGGGAAGGCATGGGCGGGGCGTGCAGCGGCTGCGCGTCTGGCGCAACTTCGTGTCTTGAATCCTCGAGCAGGGTGCGGAGCGCGTCGACGCCCACCATGTTGAAGGCCTTCAGGGCAATCTGGTCCCGTGGCAGCGCCTTCAGCGCCTCCGGCATTTCGGCTACGGCTCGCTCCTCCCGCGTCGTGATCGCTTGCGCGAGCTGGTCCTCGCCGGCGGCGTCCGGGAAAAGGACGCCGTTGAGAGCGAGGAACTGCTCGCGAATCCCGAGCGCTCCCAGCTCGATGGAGGTTCGCGCCGCTTCACCAAGCGCGGCCCTCTGCGCGCGTGCGACAAGGACCATCCGGGTGCGCACGGAATCGCTGAGTGCCTCGACGGCCGCGTGATAGCGTGAGCGCTGCTTCTGCAATCCGGCAAGCGGGCCAAGGCATGACGCATCGCCCTTGCCGGCCTCGAGGAACTGGTCCCACGCGCCCGGCAACTGCAGCAATCGGATCGTGTGCCCCGTGGGAGCCGTGTCGAAGATGACGTGGTCGTACTCGGCGAGCAGTTGTTCGTCGGTCAGCAGTCCCGTGAATTCGTCGAAAGCGGCGATCTCGGTCGTGCAGGCGCCGGAGAGTTGCTCCTCGATGCTCCTCACGACGTCGTCCGGCAGCAGGCCTCGAACGGGCGTAACGATGCGGTCGCGGTAACCCTGGGCGGCCGCCTGGGGATCGATTTCCAGTGCTGAAAGCCGCGGCACCGCAGTCACGGCTGTGACGCGGTTGCCGATCTGCAGCCCGAACACCTGACCGACATTGGACGCCGGATCCGTGCTCACCAGCAGCACGCGCTTCCCCTGGTCCGCCAGTCGGACCGCCGAAGCGCAGGCGATCGACGTCTTGCCCACACCTCCCTTGCCGGTGAAGAACAGGAATCGGGGAATCTGCTGCAGGAAATGCATGGCGCGATTCAGCAGCACCTTCCGCCGCTGCAGCACGAGCCTGCAGCCTGGCCCTCCGGCTGCGGCTGGGTGATGCCCGCCCAACGCGCGAGATCGGCACGCGACGGATAGCGGCCCGCCATGGCCACCTCCCCGTCGACGAGCGTCAGCGGCAGGGCTTCACGCCCCGAGCGCTCGAGGAAGCCTCTCACCGTTGCGTTGGCGGCGAATTCGGTGGGCTGCTGCGCGAGGTTGAACCTCTCGACTTGCGCCCCGTGCTGGCGGGCCCATTCCACGTCACCGGCGAACGTGACGAGCGCCTGGTCCACGTTGGCGCCACAGACGCCGGAGCTGCAGCACAGGGCCGGATCGAAGACCTGGATCGTTTTCATGGTGCGGTCAGGAGCGAGTTTGAAGGTGAGCATCGAGCAGCGAGGCGGCGCCGATGTTGATGGGCGTCAACACGGCGCGCGCCAGCTTCACGCGGCGCCGGATCGGACCCGCTGCCCCTGCAGGCCCGCTTCGTACCAGGACTTGCTGCGATTCACCACGCCGACCACCGCCAGCATGATCGGCACCTCGATCAGCACGCCGACCACCGTCGCCAATGCCGCACCCGAATGGAAGCCGAACAAGCTGATGGCCGTCGCAACGACGCACAGCGCAACCCAGACGGTGAGGTAGCGTTCGAAAAAGCCGATCGCCGGCTTGGGCGCGGCGGCTGCGGTGGAAAGCGTTCGGGCAGTCATTCAGGTCGTGGCGATGTCGGTCAGCGCGCGCTGCAGCGCACTCTTGTCCATGGCGGCTAACGGCAGGGCGAGCAGCTGCAGCATGCGATAGCCGATGGCCTGCCGGGTGAGTTCGAAGGCGCGGCGCTTGCCCTCGTCGCCTCCCTCGGCGTTCGACGGGTCGGGGTAGCCCCAATGCACCTTCACCGGCTGGCCGCTGCCGCCGAAGAAGACCGGGCAGGCTTCGGCCGCGGCGCCCAATGGTTCAGCATGCCTTCGCAAAGCACGCTGCGGGCCGAATTGTGCGTGCACAGAATCAGGACGTTCGTCGTCATTGGAGGGGAACCTCGCGGACCCGTTTCTGGATGGCGAGGCGGTCGAGGCTCTCCAGCGGCAGCGACATCATGATGTCGAGCCGTCTCTTCATCATCACCGCCACGTCGTGGAAAGCCTTCCGTTTCGCTTCTTCGCTGCCTTCGACGGCCACCGGGTCCGGCATACCCCAATGCGCCGTGATGGGCTGGCCGGGCCAGGCAGGACACATCTCGCCGGCGGCTTTGTCGCACACGGTGATCACGAAGTCCATCTCAGGCGCGCCGGGGCGGGCGAACTCCTCCCAGCTCTTGCTGCGTAGGCCATCCGCGGGGATACGAAGTCGCTCGAGTTCCTGCACGGCCAGCGGGTTCACCGTGCCCGTTGGGTGACTGCCTGCCGAATACGCCACGAACCGATCGCGTGCCGCGGAATTCAGCAAGGCCTCCGCGATGATCGAGCGCGCCGAATTCCCGCTGCACAGGAACAGGACCTTGAAAGGCTGGTGTGCCATCGCCGCCCTAGCGCTTGGAGTAGAACCCGATGCTCTGTTGCAGGTCCTCGACGTGGAGGTGGACGTGAAAACGTTTCAAGGCGGTTCTCCTTGGGGTCAGCAGGTCTTGCACTTGGCGGTGGCGATTTCCTCGCAGCCCGCACCCAGGCAGCAGTGCGCGGCGAGGTAGTCCATGAGTTCGGACATGCGCTCCAGCGAAGCGCGGCAAATCAGATTCCTTCCGTCCCGCTGCTGGCTCACCATGCCGGCATGCACCAACTCCTTCAGGTGAAAGGACAGCGACGAGGAGGCCACGTCGAGCATCGCGCTGAGCGCACCGGGCGTCATGCCCTCCGGGTCGGCGCCCACCAGGGCCCGGAATATGCGCAGCCGAAGCGGCTGCGCCAGCGCGGCGAGGGATGCGACGGCGGTTTTCTCTTCCATATTTCGAACTCTATCGAACTTTCGAGAGATCTGCAACACGGCCGGCGCCGGTGCCGGCAAATTGCGAGGCTGTCTGGACGCGGAACGTCGAGAACACGTCTGGCGCCAAGTCAAAGAGCAAACGGGGCCGCTACATGCGCCGTAGCGGGCCCTCAGCAGAGCGAGCGGGTGCCCCCACCCTGCCGAAGGCGTCCGCAGATTTCCCAGCGACGTCGCTGAGCGGTCGGGCATGGAGAACATCCAGTTGAAGCGGGTCCGCAGTGGGATCGAGACCATCGTTCGCGAGACAGGGGGCAGATCCCGAAATGCCGATGCAGCAAGTTGATGCAAGTCAAATTTCGGTAGCTGCGGCAAACTAGGGTTCGCTTGGAAGTGTTCAACGCGAGCACGGGATGAGGGTGTCTCGACGGAGCTCGCGACGTTACTCCCGCGCGGATGCCAAGGGGCGCATCGATGAGCGGATCTCCAAGGTGCGTGCGGACCAGAAGCAACGGATCGGCAAGCTGGAGGAAGCCTGGAAGCTCACACGGGAAGCGCTGCGGCCGTAATTCAAATCTCTCTTGATGATGTCGACTCCGCGCCCGATGCAAGAGCCGTATCGCAAGAGCGTCGAAGATGTGCTGACCACCTTCGGTACCGACGCGCAGCACGGTTTGAGCGAAGACGAGGCGCAGGCGCGGCTGGCCCACTACGGCAGGAACGAGCTGTCAGCGAAGAAGCCGACCCCGGCGTGGAAGAAATTTCTCGCCCAGTTTGCCGACCCCCAGGTGATCCTGCTGCTCGTCGCGACGGCGATCTCCGCCGCGCTGTGGCTGCTCGAACGCGATTCGGCACTGCCCTATGAGGCGATCGCGATCTTCTCGGTGGTGCTGCTGAATGCATTGATGGGCTACATCCAGGAAGCGCGCGCCGAGCAGGCGGTCGCCGCGCTGCGGCGCATGGCGGCCGCGCACGCGCATGTGATCCGCCCGGCATCGTCTTCGTCGGCGCGATCACGGCGATCGGCGCCCTGGGCATCCTCGATGCCAGCCTGCCAGGCGGGCTGATCGAAGGGTCGGGCAGCTTGCCTTACGCTCAGACCATGGCCTTCAACACACTGGTGCTCTTCTCCCTCTTCACCGTGTTCAACGCCCGCTCGGACCAGCGCAGCGCCTTCGCCGACTTGTTCTCCAACAAGTGGCTGTGGGGCGCAGTGGCACTCTCGCTCGCCTTGCAGGCGGCGGTGATCTACACGCCGTTCCTGCAGCAGGCCTTTTCCACCGTGAGCCTGGGCGCGGGAGATTGGCTGCTGTGCACGGCAGTCGCGAGCTCGGTGCTGTGGCTCCGCGAGCTGAGCAAGGTGTTCGTGCGACGCAGCGCACGTCACGCTTCACGGAAGGCCCGGCCGTGACCGAGATCGACGTGCACGTTCCCGAGCTGGTGCAGTTCTTCGACCACCTCGATGCGTCGCCGCTCGCGCGCCGCGACGTCGATCCGCGCGCCGAGCGATTCATCGTCGACTCGGCCAAGGACTTGCCGCGCGATGCACCGCTGGGCCTGGCCGTGCATGTCGGACGGCCGCCGGACGAAACGACCTTCCTGGGCGAGGCGGTTCATCGGCACTTCCGCCAGCAGGCGGCCTCGACGCGCCGGCGGCTGCGCGAACTGTTCCGTCGGGCCCGGATCAGCCTGGGGATCGGCACCGCCTTCCTCGCGGTGGCCCTCGCCGCGAGCAAGCTGGTCGAGAACTGGCTCGACCCGGGCGGAATGCTGGAGGTGGTGCGCGAAAGCCTGTCGATCGCCGGCTGGGTGGCGATGTGGCGGCCCATGGAACTGTTGCTCTACGACTGGTGGCCGGTCCGCGCCGAGGCGCTGCTGTTCGAGCGTCTGGCCACCATGCCGGTTCGCGTGGTCACCTCACGCGAGTAGCCGGCGTGCCGCGCATCGCCCACGTCTCGGACCTGCACGTGCTGTCGCCCGCCGGCGTCGAGTGGCGTCGCATTCTCTTGAACAAGCGCATCACGGGTCACGTGAACCTCGTCATGCGCAGGAATCGCGTCTATCGCCGCGAGTACCTGCTGACGGTGCTGGCACACGCCGCCGCGCGGGCCGACCAGGTCGTCGCCACCGGCGACATCACGGATCTCTCCCTCGAGAGCGAATACAGGGCGGCGCGCGCACTGCTCGACGACTCGCGCGCACGGCTGAAGTCACCAACAGCGTCACGATGCTGTCCATCGTGCTCACCGGTGCCGCGCTGATCCGCGAGCGTGAACACGGAACGGTGGAGCACCTGCTGGTGATGCCCGTGACCCCGTTCGAGATCATGAGCAGCAAGGTCTCGGCGATGGGCCTGGTGGTTCTCGTGGCCGCCGCCGTGTCGCTGCGCCTCGTCGTCCAGGGCCTGCTGGCGGTGCCGATCGAAGGCTCCATCGCACTGTTTCTGGCGGGCGCGGCCCTGCACCTTTTCGCCACGACGTCGATAGGCATCTTCCTCGCAACCATTGCGCGCTCGATGCCGCAGTTCGGCCTGCTGCTGCTGGTGCTGCTGCCCCTCCAGATCCTGTCGGGCGGCGTGACGCCGCGCGAGAGCATGCCCGAGCTGGTGCGGTTCATCATGCTGGCGGCGCCGACGACCCGCTTCGTCAAGCTCTCGCAGGCCATCCTTTACCGAGGCGCAGGGTTCCTCGTCGTCTGGCCGCAAATTCGTCGCACTGGCGGCGATCGGCGGGACGCTGTTCGCCCTCTCGTTGGCCCGCTTCCGCAAGACTCTGGCAGCGATGGCTTGAATCATGCGGATGCAGCCGCCTTCATCGCGACACTGCCGCCCCGGGTCCGACTTCGACAAGGTCATCGCAGTCGATCTCAAAGGCGTCTTCCCGTGCATGAAGCACGAGATCCGCCAGATGCTCAAGACAGGCGCGGGTGCCATCGTCAACACGGCTTTGGTGGCCGGCGAAGCCGGAGGAGATCGCCGGGATGGTGTTGTTCCTGTGCTCACCCCTGGCGAGCTTCGCCACGGGCGGGGTGTACATGGTCGATGGAGGCCAATCGGCCCACTGAACCAGACGGCCTGCGAGCGGGTTCCGATTGTCGGGCCAGCGTCTTGCTCAGCGCGAACATCACGTCGCCGAACAGGGCGGCATTCACCGCTGTAACAGCCTCCAGGCCCCCCGTCGTGGCGACACCGCTTCACGACCGCGCTCACCGGCATGTAGCTTGGTAGGACGTGCAGGATTCGAACCTGCGACCAACGGATTAAAAGTCCGCTGCTCTACCAACTGAGCTAACGTCCCGGCCTGCTTGCCGCTGCATTGCACAGCAGCAAAGTCGGCGATTATAGCGAGCTCTTCGTGGTTTTCCCGGCCGCGATGCGATCCAGCACCCATCCCGCCGCGCATTGCCCGAAGGTCGCCGTCACGCTGACAACCGAGCCGTACCCGTGGCAGTTGAGCGAGCCGTCGCCTTCGATGGCGCAGGACGGATCGGGCGGCGCCACCGCTTCGCGGCTGAACACGCACACGATGCCGATGCGCTTGCCCTCCTTCGGCGCGCCATGGAACCTGCGCAGGCGATAGCGCATCTGCGCAAGCAGCGGGTCGTGCGTGGTGGCCGCGAGGTCGTCCACGTCCACCTTGTGCGCAAGGCGCTTGCCGCCCGCGGCGCCGCAGGAGATGAAGAGGCCCTTCGTGCCGCGCGCCCAAGCGGCCATGGCCGTCTTCGCCTTGAGCTCGTCGCAGGCGTCGATCACGGCGTCGACGCCTGCGGGCAGCAGTTGCGGCCAGTTCTCCGGCTCGACGAACTCCTCCACCGCGTGCACGGCGCAGCGCGGATGGATCTGCGCGATGCGCTCGCGCATGGCCAGCACCTTGGCCTGCCCCAGCGTGCTTTCCAGCGCGTGGATCTGGCGGTTGATGTTCGATTCGGCGACGTGGTCCAGGTCGATCAGCGTCAGCGCGCCGACGCCGCTGCGCGCCAGCGCCTCGGCGGCCCAGGAACCGACCCCGCCGATGCCGACCACGGCGACATGGGCGCGCCGGATCGCGGCCGCGCCGTCCATGCCATAGAGCCGTTCGAGCCCGCCGAAGCGCCGCTGCAGGTCCGCCGCTTCGTCCAGGTGCGTCATGCGCCCGGGGCTGGCTTCAACGCAGGCGCGCCAGCCGCTCGCGCGCGGCCACGGCCGCTTCGGATTGCGGGTAGGCCTTGACCAGTTCGTCGAGCGTGCGGCGCGCGTTGGCGTTTTCCTTCAGCTCGATCTGGCAGTTGGCGATCGACAGCACCGCCTCGGGCGCGCGCGGGTGGTCCGGCGCCTGCTGCAGCAAGGCGCGGAAGTTCGCGATGGCGCCCTTGTAGTCGCGGTTGGCGTACTGCGCGTTGCCGACCCAGAACAGCGCGCTCGGGCGGTAGCCGCTCGAGGGGTACTTGCGCAGGAACTCGGAGAACGCGGTCTGCGCGGCCAGGAAGTCGCCCTTGCGGAAGGCGGCCAGCGCGGCCTCGAATTCGCGCTGCTCGGCCGGATCGGCGCTGAATTCGCGGCCGTCCACCGTCACCTGCACCGGCTCGAACTTGCGCAGGCGCTCGTCGACGCCGGCGGCGATGTCCTTCTGCCGGCGTTGCACGTCGGCCAGGTCGCGCGCGAGCTGCTCGTCGCTGCCGCGCAGGCGGGCCAGGTCGGTGCGCAGGGTCTCGATCTGGTTCTGCAGCTCCAGCAGGGCCCGGCGCAGGTTCGCGTTCTCGTCGTTGGCACGCTTCAGGTCGTCGGCCAGCTGCTGCCGCGCGGCATCGGCGGCCTGGCGCTGCTGCTCGACGCGCTGGCGCAGTTCGATGATCGCGCGGCGGGCTTCGTCGTCCTCGAACAGCGCGGCGTTGGCCGAGGCGGTGAACAGCGAAGCGGCCGCCAGGGCGGCGGCCAGCACGGAACGGTTGATGCTCATCATCGATAGGCGATCTCGGCGCGCCGGTTCTGCGCCCAGGCGGTTTCATCGCTGCCCGGAACCGCGGGCTTCTCCTTGCCGAAGCTCACGGCTTCGACCTGCGAGTCCTTCACGCCCAGCAGCTCGAGCGCGCGGCGCACGGCTTCCGAGCGCCGCTGGCCCAGGGCCAGGTTGTATTCGCGCCCGCCGCGCTCGTCGGTGTGGCCTTCGACCACCACGTGGCGCGCGCCGTTGGCCTTGAGGAAGCGCGCGTGCTGCTCGATCAGGGCCTGGAACTCGGGCTTGATCACGTTGCTGTCGTAATCGAAGTAGACGATGCGCGCCACGCCCGTGGGGCCGGCCGCTTCCGTGCTGCCGCGGGTGGCATCCACCGGCGCGACGCGCGAGGCGTCGGCGGTCGAGGGCGTCGCCGTGCCGGACGGCGGGGTCGTGACGGCGGTGCTCTGCTTGTCCTCCACCGGCACGTCGTCGAGCTTGACGCCGCTGGCGCAGCCCGCCAGCGCCGCGGCGCAGGCAAGGGCAAGGAACACACGCTTGATCATTGGGAAAACCTCCTGGTCGTTCATGGGATGGGGTCAGCGGCGGAAGGGGCCCCAGTCGGGCTCGCGGATGTCGCCGCCGCGGCCCGGCAGCCGGGCCTTGATCTTGCCGTCAAGGGTGGTGGTCATCAAGGCTTCGGCCCCGCCTTGGCGGGTGGCATAGATGATCAGCCGGCCATTGGGCGCGAAGCTCGGGCTTTCGTCGGCCGTGGTGTCGGTGACCGACTGCACGGTGCCGGTGGCGAGTTCCATCACCTGCAGCTTGAAGGCGCCGCCGATGCGGGAAATGTAGGCCAGCCATCTGCCGTCGGGACTGAGGGCCGGCGAAATGTTGTAAGTCCCTGTAAAGGTCACCCGCTGCGGATCGCCGCCGCTGGCGGACATGCGATAGATCTGCGGCGAGCCGCCGCGATCGCTCACGAAGTAGATGCTGCGGCCGTCGGCCGAGTAGATCGGCTCGGTGTCGATGCTGCCGGACTGCGTGATGCGGCGCGGCTCGCCGCCCGCCGCCGGGATCGTGTAGATCTGCGAGCCGCCTTCGCGGGTGAGCGTCACGGCCAGCGTGCGGCCGTCCGGCGCCCAGGCCGGCGCGCTGTTGGAGCCGCGGAAGTTGGCGATCAGCCGCCGCTTGCCGCTGGCGATCTCGTGCACGTAGACCACCGGCTTGCGCGACTCGAAGGACACGTAGGCGAGCTGCGTGCCGCTGGCGGACCAGGCCGGCGAGATGATCGGCTCCGGGCTGGCCAGTGCCGATTGCGCGTTCTCGCCGTCGGCATCGGCCACCCACAGGTTGTAGCGCGTGCCGGCCTTGGTGACGTAGGCGATGCGGGTGGAGAAGATGCCCTTGTCGCCGGTGAGCTTCTCGTAGATCGCATCGGCGATGTGGTGGGCCGCGAGCCGCAGGTCGAGCGCCGGCACGACGAAGCTCTGGCCGCCGCGGTCCTCGCCCTTCACCACGTCCCACAGGCGGTAGCGCACGTCGTAGCGGCCGTCCGCCAGCCGCGTGACGCTGCCCACGGCCAGCGAATCGGCCGCCTTCTGGCGCCAGGGGCTCAGGTCGGGGCGGCTGGTCTCGTCCAGCTCGGGGCTGCCGGCCGCATCGATGCCGCGGAACTGGCCGCTGCGTTCCAGGTCGGCCTGGACGATGGAGGCGATCTTCTGCGGCAGTGCGGCCTCGCCGCGGAACGGCACGATCGCGATGGGCAACTGCGTCAGGCCCACGCCCGTGACTTCGACGCGGAATTGCGCCAGCGCCGGGCCTGCGCCCGCGGCCCCGAGCAGGGCGATGAGTTCACGGCGTCGCCAGGGTGCACGAAGGTCCATGCTGCGTCTTCTCTCCTTGGTGTCTTCCAGGTCCGGCTCCCGCACCGGACCCGGCGATGTTATCCCCGCCACGTGTCGGGCCTGTGATCCAGGTGCCAGAGTTTCAGGTACTTGTAATAAGTTCCTTCGGCCACCGAGACGGCCAGCACGAAACCCATGCGGCCATCCAGCCAGCCGGCGCGCAGCACGTAGGTGCGGAAGAAGGCCCACAGGCCGCGCGCCACCGCGCCTGCGAGCGAGCCGCGCCGGCCCTGCGCATGCAGCATGCCGGCGGAGGCGCTGGAGTAGCGGTTCAGCTTCTCCAGCATCGTTTCGAGATCGGGATAGGTGGTGTGCAGCAGGTCGCCCCGGAGGCGCCCCACCGGCCCCTGCGTGAGGAGGCGCTCGTGCACCGCGTCGTCGGAAAAGCGCGCGCTGCCGCGGCGGAACAGCCGCACGAGGCGATCGGGGTACCAGCCGGAATGCGCGATGTACCGGCCGCAGTAGCTGGAGCGGCGCGGCATCTCGTACGCATCGGGGCCGCCTGTGCCCTGCACCGCCTGCACGATCGCGTCGCGCAGTTGCGGCGTGACGCGCTCGTCGGCGTCGATGGAAAGCACCCAGGGCTGCGTGGCGAGGTCGAGCGCGCGGTTCTTCTGCGCACCGAAGCCCGGCCAGTCCTGCGTCTGCTCCACCCGCGCGCCCGCGGCGCAGGCGAGTTCGACGGTGCGGTCCCGGCTGCCGGAATCCACCACCACGAGTTCGCGCGCGAAGGAAACGGAGGCGAGGCACTCGGCGATGTTGGCCTCTTCATCCCGGGTGATCACGATCGCGCTGAGTGCCACCGTGCCCGGGCGCCCCCCGGATTCACTGGATAATCCGAGCATGAATGTCGATGATACCCGGGTCTGAAGGATGACCGACCATGCGATCACCTTCGCCTGCTACAACCAGGTCGGCTACACGCGGCAATGCGTCGACAGCCTGGTGCGCCACGGGTACGACCTGGCGCGCGTCGTGGTGGTGGACAACGGCTCCAGCGACGAGACGCGCGACTACCTGCAGACGCTGCCGCTGGGCGGTCGCATCCTGAATCGCCAGAACCTCGGCTGCGGCGTCGCCTGGAACCAGGGCGTGCTCGCCTTGCAGTCCGAATGGACCGTCGTGATGAACAACGACGTGCTGGTCTCCGCCGGCTGGCTCGAAAACCTGATCGGCGCGGCGCAGGCGCGCGGCGTGAAGGTGGTCTCGCCGGCGCTCATCGAAGGCCCGCTCGATTACGACTTCGATGCCTTCGCCGCGCAGTCGTCGGCGCGCATGCACGAGGTCGCGCGCCAGGGCGCGCGCCACGCCGTGTGCATGTGCGTGCACCGCTCGGTGTGGGAGCAGGTGGGCTACTTCCAGGCCACGCCCAGCCTGTGGGGCTACGAGGACACCCTCTTCTTCAACACGCTGGAGCAGGCCGGCATCGCCACCGCGATGGTGGGCGCCTCCTGGCTGCACCACTACGGCTCGATCACCGTCAGCGCGATGAAGCAGGAGCGCGGCCTGTCCGCGCGCGAAGGCCTCAGCGCGCGCAACAACTACCGCCTGCTCGGCAAGTCCACGCTGCAGCGCAAGTGGGACAAGCTGCAGCGCAGGCGGCAGGAGCAGCACTGGCGGGCCGAGGAACTGGCGCGCTACGGGCAGACGCTGCACGGGGAGCGCAAGGACGGCGGGTTCGTGTGGCGCTGATGAAGGCGCGCCGCCCCGGCTAGCCGGCGTCCTCGCCGGCGCCGCGCCGACCGAGCACCGCGCCGCAGAACAGGGCCGTCATCACCGCGTAGAAGCTGGCGGCGAACTTCAGGTCCACCACTTCCGTGCTGATGCTGGTGACCACCACGCACGTGCAGTAGGCGAGCCCCATCATCGCGTCCCGGCGCGCGGCGGGCGCGGAGCCGGCACGCAGGCCCCGCGCGCAGACGAGGAGCGGCACCAGCAGCAACGCCAGCGTCGCCAGCGCCCCGCCGATCCCGCTGCGCACCGCCGTGGTCACCACCTGGTTGTGGAAGCCGGAGCGGAAGCCGAATTCGATGGCGGCCGGCGACGCATAGCTGAACGCGCCGGCCGGCGGCAGCATGTGCGAGAAGTCGCCGATGCCGGCCCAGGGATGGCTCGCGAACAGGTCCGCCGCCATGCGCATGAAGGTGATCCGGTAGCCGAGCGAAGTCTCGTGCATCAGCACGCCATGCCAGGGGTACTGCACCACGTCCTGGATCGCCTCGTCGACCCGCGAACCCACCGTCGGCACCAGGAAGTACGCCGCCACCGGCAGCAGCAGCACGGCCGCCACCACCGCAACCGCCGCCAAGCGGTGGCGGCGCCCCCAGTGGTGATGGGCCCAGATGCCGATCACCAGCGGCAGGGCGAGCCAGCCGCTGCGGGAGCCGGAGCGCACGGAGAAATAGACACCCAGCCCGAGTGCGATCAGGCCCGCGGCGATGCCCCAGCGGCCGCGGCCGTCGCGCCAGTCGCCGGGCCGGATCCACACCAGCGCCATCAGGCCGAACGCCAGGCTGAAGTAGCCGAACACCAGCGGGTCGACGAGGAAGGTCGTGACGCGCCGCGGCCCCCCCACCTCCTCCCACTTGTGGTCGTAGCCCAGCACCTGCAGGTAGCCGAGCACGATCGCCAGCGCCAGCGGCAACACCCACCCCAGCATGCGTGCGACCGGCCAGCGCGCCCGCAGCGCGAACAGGAAGATCGGGATCGCGAGCAGGAATCGCGACGGGGCGTCGAACTGGCCCACGTTCCCGTCGCGCCGCAGCGCGGCCGCCATCGCGGCGCTCGCCAGCGGTCCGAGGTAGGCCACGACCAGCAGCAAGGCCCAGCGGCGATCCTGCGGCGCCAGCCTGGCGCGCGGCAGGTCGCCCCGCGCGAGCTGCAGCAGGGCCAGCAGGGCGCCCAGGAACAGCACCGCGTTGGCCCAGCGGCCCACCGTCAGCACCAGCAGCGGTGCGCAGCAAAGCAGCAGGCCGGTGGCCGATGCCAGGCGCGCATTGCGCCAGGTTGCGGCCTCGCCGGGACGGAAATCGAACACGGACGACATCGATGTCAAGGTGGCGCGCAACGGCGCCCGGTCTGCGTGGCGCTCCGGGCCGCCCAGCCGTTTGGTTGGATAATGGTGGGCTGCATGCAGTCCGCCTCGCCTATTGTGCCTGACGCCTCCGGAGCCTCCGCGACCGCCCCGGTACCGCCGGGACCCGCCGGGCTGATGGGACGCGTGCGCCGTTTCTTTCCTTACATCCGGCACGTCCAGCGCTACTGGATCGTCGTGCTTTTCGCCACGGTCGTGGGCGCGGCCACGGAGCCGGCCGCCCCCGCGCTGCTGAAGGCCCTGCTCGATCGCGGCTTCCGTGCCGACAGCTTCAATCCCTGGCTGGTGCCCGTCGCGCTGCTGCTGCTGTTCGCCATCCGCGGTGCCGCCGGCTTCATCGCCGACATCGCACTGGCCAAGATCGCCAACGAAGGCATGTTCATGCTGCGCCGGGCGCTGTTCGGCCGCATGCTGGACGCGCGCATGGACCTGTTCCGCTCCGAGTCCGCGAGCTCGCTGTCCAACAGCATCGTGCACGAGGTGCAGAACGCGATCTACATGCTGGTGAACGCGCTCACCGGGCTGGTGAAGGATGGCCTCGCGCTGGTGGCGCTGCTGGTGTACCTGGTCTACGTGAACTGGCAGCTCACGCTGGTGGTCACCTTCCTCGCGCCGGCCGTCGCCTGGCTCATGCGCACCGCATCGCGCCGGCTGCACCGCCTGGCCAAGACCAGCCAGGCGGCCACGGTGGAACTCGCCTACGCCGTCGAAGAGAACGTGCTGGCCAACCGCGTCGTGCGCCTGCACGGCGCCGAGGAGGCGCAGGCCGAGCGCTTCCGCGTCCTGAGCCTGGCGCTGCGGCGGCTGGCCATGAAATCCGCGGTGGCCTCGGCGGCCATCACGCCGCTGATGCACATGCTGGCCGCGGCGGCGCTGTCGGTGGTGATCGCGCTGGCGCTCTGGCAGGCCGACCAGGGCATGACGGTGGGCACGTTCGCCTCCTTCATCGCGGCGCTGATGATGCTGATCGCACCGGTCAAGCGCCTGTCGGAAGCGACCAGCCCGATCACCCGCGCCCTGGCGGTGCTGGAGCGCTCCTTCGACCTCGTCGAGTACACCCCGCCCGAACATGGCGGCAGCCACGATCCCGGCCGCGCCCAGGGGCGCATCCAGTTCGACCGGGTCACCGTGTGCTATCCCGGCGCGCAGGGCCCCGCGCTCGACGACTTCTCGCTCGACATCCGGCCGGGGGAAACGATCGCGCTGGTGGGACCGTCCGGCTCCGGCAAGACCACGCTGGCCAACCTGCTGCCGCGCTTCGTGGAACCGGCCTCGGGGACGGTAAGGATGGACGGCATCCCCCTGGCAGAGTGGCAACTGCACGCCCTGCGGCGCCAGTTCGCCATGGTCAGCCAGGACGTCGTGATGTTCAACGACACGCTGGCGGTCAACGTGGCCCTGGGGCACGAGATCGACCGCGCGCGCGTGCAGGCGGCGCTGGAGGCGGCCAACCTCGGCGCGGTGGTCGCGACGCTGCCGCAGGGCATCGACAGCACCGTGGGCCACAACGCCACCGCCATGTCCGGCGGGCAGCGCCAGCGGCTCGCGATCGCGCGGGCCCTGTACAAGGATGCGCCGGTGCTGATCCTCGACGAGGCGACCTCCGCGCTGGACAACGAGTCCGAGCGGCTGGTGCAGGAGGCGCTGCGCCGGCTGATGGCGGGCCGCACGACCCTCATCATCGCCCACCGGCTGTCGACCATCGAGCACGCCGACCGCGTCGCCGTGCTGGAACGCGGCCGCCTGCTGGAGCTCGGCTCCCATGCCGAACTGCTGGCCCGCGGCGGCCTGTACGCGCGGCTGCACGCGCTGGGCGGCGCCGGCGGCACCGAGCTGTGAACGCGAGCGGCATGCGCTCCCTGCTCGTGATCGTCACGCGGCAGATCGGCGATGTCCTGCTCACCACGCCCCTGATCCACGCGGCGCGGCAACGCTGGCCGGAGGCGGCGATCGACGTGCTCGGGTTCGAGGGCACGCTGGGCATGCTGCGCGGCAACCCGGAAATCCGCCAGCTGATCGCCACCCCGCCGCGGCTGGGAGTCGGCGGCGCACTGCGGCTGGCGATGCGGCTGTGGCGCCGGTACGACCTGGCGCTGATCGCGGAGGCGAGCGACCGGGCGCACCTGCTGGGGCTGATCGCGTCGGCGCGCCGCTCAGGCCTCGTGCCGTCCGCCGGCGGCAGCAGCGGGTTGAAGAAGCGCCTGCTCGAGCACGCGGTCACCACCTGCGGCGACCTCGGCGAAGTCCACGTGGTGCAGGAAAAGCTGGCGCTGCTCGCACCCTGGCAGCCGACGGCGACGCAGGCGCGGCTGCTCGCGCCGCCTTCGCGGCCCTTGCCAGCGGAGCTCCAGGCGCGGCTGGCGCCCGGCTATGTCGTCGTGCACACGCCATCGATGTGGCCCTACAAGCAGTGGCCGCGCGAGCACTTTCGCAGCCTGATCGGCCTGCTCGCCGCGGCGGGGCGGCAGGTGGTCCTGACCGGCGGCCCCGCGGCCGGCGATCGCGAGACGGTCGCCGCGATGCAGGGCGCCGCACCCGCGCCGCTGCTGGTCGATGCGGGCCTGCTGGATTTCGGCCAGCTCGCCGCCCTGCTGCGCGGCGCGGCCCTGTACATCGGGCCCGACACCTCGGTGTCGCACCTCGCCGCGGCGTGCGACGTGCCGGTGCTGGCGATCTTCGGCCCCACCAATCCGCAGCGCTGGGCGCCCTGGCCTGCGCTGCCGCGCGAACAGGTGGTGCACTGGCAGCGGCGCGCCAGCGTGCAGGCGCAGGGTCAGGTCACGCTCATGCAGGCGCACCTGCCTTGCGTTCCCTGCGGCAAGGCCGGCTGCGAGGACCACCGCATGAGCGCAGCGGACTGCCTGCCGGCGATCCGGCCGGAACGGGTGGCCGAGGAAGCGCTGAAGATCCTGGCGCAGCGCGCCTAGCGTCCTCAGAGCAGCACGATGTCGTACTGCTCCTGGCCCATGGCCGACTCGCTTTGCAGCGAGATCGGCTTGCCGATGAAATCCGACAGCCCCGCCAGGTGCTGGCTCTCCTCGTCGAGGAACAGCTCGATCACCTTCGGCGCGGCGATCACCCGGTACTCGCGCGGGTTGAACTGGCGGGCTTCCCGCAGGATCTCGCGCAGGATGTCGTAGGCCACCGTGCGCGGCGTGCGCACCGTGCCCTTGCCCTGGCACACGGGACAGGGCTCGCACAGCATGTGCGCCAGCGATTCGCGCGTGCGCTTGCGCGTCATCTCCACCAGCCCCAGCTGCGAGAAGCCGCCCGCCATGGTCTTCACGCGGTCGCGCGCGAGCTGCTTGCGGAATTCGGCCAGCACCGCCTCGCAGTGGTCCTCGCGCTGCATGTCGATGAAGTCGACGATGATGATGCCGCCCAGGTTGCGCAGGCGCAGCTGGCGCGCGATGGCCTGCGAGGCTTCCAGGTTGGTCTTGAAGATGGTCTCGTCGAAGTTGCGCGAGCCGACATAGCCGCCGGTGTTGACGTCGATCGTGGTGAGCGCCTCGGTCTGGTCCACGATCAGGTAGCCGCCGGACTTGAGGTCGACGCGCCGGCCCAGCGCCTTGGCGAGCTCGTCGTCGACCGAATAGAGGTCGAAGATGGGCCGCTCGCCCTTGTACAACTGCAGCCTGCCGGCGGCGGCCGGCATGAATTCCTGGCCGAAGGCCTGCAGCAGCGCGAACTGCTCGCGCGAGTCGATGCGGATCGTCTGCGTCTGGTCGGTCACCAGGTCGCGCAGCACCCGCTGCAGCAGGTTCAGGTCCTGGTGCAGCAGCGCCGGCGGCGGCAGCCGGGTGGCCGACTCGCGGATGCGGGCCCAGGTCTTGCGCAGGTAGGCGATGTCCTCGGCCAGTTCGGCATCGCTCGCGTCCTCGCCGTTGGTGCGCAGGATGAAGCCGCCGCCCGCCTCGCCGACCAGCTTGTTCAGGCGCTTGCGCAGCGCGTCGCGCTGCTCGGAGGGGATCTTCTGCGAGACGCCCACGTGGTCGTCCTGCGGCAGGAACACCAGCAGCCGGCCGGCGATGCTGATCTGCGTGGACAGGCGCGCGCCCTTGGTGCCGATCGGGTCCTTGATCACCTGCACCATCAGGGCCTGGCCCTCGAACACCTGCTTCTCGATCGGCACCTGCTGCGCGGGCGCGCCGCGCGCCGCCGGCGGCGGCTCGCCATCGGGCTGGCGCTGCCACACGTCGGCCACGTGCAGGAAGGCGGCGCGTTCCAGGCCGATGTCGATGAAGGCCGATTGCATCCCCGGCAGCACCCGCGCGACCTTGCCCAGGTAGACGTTGCCGACCAGCCCGCGCTCGAGCGTGCGCTCGACGTGCAGCTCCTGCACGGCGCCGCTTTCGACGATGGCCACGCGCGTCTCCTGCGGCGACCAGTTGACCAGGATGTCCTGCTGCATGTGGAGGGGAGGATAACCCAGGCACCGGGGCCCGGCGCGGGGGGTCATCTGGCGGCGAGCTTCGCGCAGGCTGGCGGTGAGCCTACCAACGCACCCCGACGGACTTGAGCAAGGCCGCGGTCTCGTGCAGCGGCAGGCCCATGATCCCGGTGTAGGAGCCGGCCATGCGGCGGATGTGCACCGCCGCCCTGCCCTGCACCGCGTAGGCGCCGGCCTTGCCCATGGGCTCGCCGCTGGCCACGTAGGCGCGGATGTCGGCGGCACTCAGCGGCGCGAAGCTCACGCGCGAATCGCTCACGGCTTCGGCGCGGCGGCGGCCCGCCTGCACGGCCACGGCCGTGAGCACGCGGTGCGTGCGGCCCGAAAGCTCGCGCAGCATGCGTGCCGCGTCGCGCCCATCGGCGGGCTTGCCGTAGATCGTGCGGCCCAGGGCCACGGTGGTGTCCGAACACAGCACGGGCGCGGGCGGAAGGCCGCGCCGCTGCATGCGCGCCACGGCGGCATCGAGCTTCAGGCCGGTGACGCGCTTCACGTAGCGCGCCGGCGCCTCGCCGGGATGCACCTCCTCCAGCGCCTCGCTGTCCTCTTGCGGGTCGGGCAGCAGCAGTTCGTAGCGCACGCCGATCTGTTCCAGCAGCTGGCGTCGCCGCGGGCTCTGCGAGGCGAGATAGATGAAGCCCTGGGTCATTCGAAGCCCTGGCTCATTCCCGGTGGTAAGGATGGCCGGCGTTGATGGACCAGGCGCGATAGAGCTGCTCGGCGAGCAGCACGCGCACCATTGCATGCGGCAGCGTCAGGTCGGACAGCCGGATGCGCTCGTGCGCGGACTGGCGCAAGGCGGGGTCGAGGCCGTCGGGGCCGCCGATGGCCAGGGCCACGGTGTCGCTTTCGAGCTGCCAGGCCTTCAGCTTGGCGGCCAGCGCCACGGTGGTGAGTGCGGTGCCGCGTTCGTCGAGCGCCACGATGCGCGCGCCCCTGGGGATCGCTGCCTCGATGCGCTCGCGCTCCGCCGCCAGCAGCGTGGGCAGCGTCTTCGACGCGCGCGGCTCGGTCTTGACCGCCTTGAGTTCCAGCCGCAGCTCCGGCGGGAAGCGCTTGGCGTAGTCGTCCCACGCGGCCTGGGCCCAGTCCGGCACGCGCTGGCCGACGGCCACGACCAGCAGGCGCATCGCTCAGTGGCGCGAGCCGCCGGTCTTGGCGGGCGCCTTCTTCGCGGCGGGCTTTTTCGCCGGCGCCTTCAAGGCGGTGCGGCCGGCGGCGGTGCGCGCGGTGCTGCTGGGCCCGCTCCTCGCCGGCGTCCTGCTGGCCGCCGTGCTCTTGGCCGCCGTGCTCTTGGCCGCCGTGCTCTTGCCGGCCGTGCTCTTGCCGGCCGCGGACTTTGCGATGGCGGACTTGCCGGCCGCGGCCTGACCCGCCACAGCCTTGCCCGCCGCCCTCTTGCCTGCGGTGTTCCCGGCCGCCGCAGATTTCGCGCCCGCCGTCTTCGCGGGCGCCTTCCGGGCCGGAGTCTTCTTCGCCGCCGCGGCCTCGCGGTCCGCTTCGCGCGAGGCCGTCCTGGCCGCGCTGCTGCGCCTGAGCGACGTGGCCGCCTTCTTGGCAGGAGCGGGCGCGGCGGTCCTGGCCGGCGTCACCGGCTTGGCCGCACCGAAGCGCAGGCGCACCGGCTTCTCGCCCCAGATCTCCTCCAGGTGGTAGTACTGGCGGATCGCCGGCTGCATGATGTGGGCGACGGCAGCGCCGCAATCCACGATGATCCATTCGCCGTTTTCCTCGCCCTCGATGCGCGGCTTGGGAAAGCCCGCATCGCGCACCGCATCGATCACGCTGGAGGCCAGCGCCCGGGTCTGGCGATTCGAGGTGCCCGACGCCACGATCACGCGCTCGAACAGCGGCGACAGGTGCTCGGTGTTGAAGACCTGGATGTCCTGCCCCTTCACGTCCTCCAGGCCATCGACGATGGCTCGCTGGAGTTTCTGCGTGTCCTTCTTGGCGGCGGCTTCTTGTGTCATCAGGTGTTCTGGTAGAGATGATGGGATTCAATATAACCGGCGACGGCTGGGTCCAGCAGTTCGCCGATGTCCTGCCTGCCCGTCAGCCGCGCACGGATGTCCGTCGCGCTCTCGGGCATCTGCGGCAGCTGCAGCAACTCGACGCGCACGCCCGGCAGCGTGCGCAAACGGGCGAGGCCCTCGCCCGTGCCGCGGGCCGCGACACACAGCACGGCCAGCGCGGCGATTTCCGGCCAGGCATGCCAGCGCGTGAAGCTCGCCGCCTGGTCTTCGCCCATCAGCAGGTACAGCTGCGCGCCCGGATGCTCGGCCCGCAGTTCGCGCAGGGTGTCCACGCTGTAGGTGGCGCCGGCGCGCCTGAGCTCGCGCTCGTCGATCCGCACGGCCGGCAGCGCGGCGAAGGCCAGCCGCGTCATGGCCAGCCTGTCCTCGGCCGGCGAGAGCGTGCGCGCCTTGTGCCAGGCATTGCCCGTGGGCAACACATGGAGGCGGTCCAGCCCGAGCTGCTGCACGGCCGCGCGGGCCAGCACGACGTGGGCGCGGTGCGGCGGATCGAAGGCGCCGCCGAACATACCCACCCGGCGCAGGGAGGAGTTCAAGCCCAGTCCCTGCGCACCAGGAAGCGCCGCAGCAGTTCCTCCTCGCGCGAGCCGGGTTCGGGCTGCTGCTGGTAGGCCCAGCTCGCCAGCGGCGGCATGGACATGAGGATGGATTCGCTGCGGCCGCCGGACTGCAGGCCGAAGTGCGTGCCGCGGTCCCACACCAGGTTGAATTCGACGTAGCGGCCGCGGCGCAGCAACTGCCAGGCGCGCTCGCGCTCGCCCCAGGGCAGGTCCTTGCGCCGCTGCAGCACCGGCAGGTAGGCCTCGAGGAACCGGTCGCCCACGGACTGCGCCAGGCCGAAGCTATGCTCGAAGCCGTCCTCGAAGAAATCGTCGAAGAAGATGCCGCCGATGCCGCGCGGCTCGTTGCGGTGCCGGTTGAAGAAGTAGTCGTCGCACCAGGCCTTGAAGCGCGGGTACTTGTCCTCGCCGAAGGGCGCCAGGGCGTCGCGGCAGACCCGATGGAAGTGCACCGCGTCCTCTTCGTGCCCGTAGTAGGGCGTGAGGTCCATGCCGCCGCCGAACCAGTACACCGGCGGCGTGTTGGCCGGCAGCGCCGCCAGCATGCGCACGTTCATGTGCACGGTGGGCGCATGGGGATTGCGCGGATGGAACACCAGCGACACGCCCATGGCCTCGAAGGAGGCGCCGACCAGTTCCGGCCGGTGCTGCGTGGCCGAGGGCGGCAGCTGCGGCCCGCGCACGTGCGAAAAGCCGACCCCCGCGCGTTCGAACACGCCGCCCTGCTCCAGGATCATGGTCACGCCTTCGCCCTGCAGCTTCTCGCCCGGCTCCTTCTTCCACGCGTCGGCGCGGAAGGGCTGGCCGTCGATCTCGCCGATGGTCTGCGTGATGCGCTGCTGCAGGCCCGTGAGCCAGGTGCGCACGGCGGTGATGTTCGCTTCCATCAGCGCCCGCCCGGCCGCCCGAAGGGCGCTGACGGCCCCCTCGGGGGGCAGCGAGTTACACGAAGTGAACGAGCGTGGGGGCCCATGTTCAGCCTTTCAGGGCGCGGTGGCCGATGTCGCGGCGGTACTGGGCGCCGTCGCACTGGATGCCGCGCAGGACCTCGTAGGCGCGCTGCTGCGCCGCCTTGACCGTGTCGGCCAGCGCCGTGACGCACAGCACCCGGCCGCCGGAAGTGACCGTGGCGTTGCCCTGGGCCGCGGTGCCGGCGTGGAACACCATCGCGTCCTCCGCCTCCTTGGGCAGGCCGCGGATGGTGTCGCCCTTGCGCGGCTCCATCGGGTAGCCGTGCGCGGCCACCACCACGCCCAGCGCGGTGCGGCGATCCCACTCCAGCCTGACCTGGTCGAGGGTGCCCGAAGTGGCGGCCAGCATCACGTCGAACAGGTCCGACTTCAGCCGCATCATGATCGGCTGCGTCTCCGGGTCGCCCATGCGGCAGTTGAATTCCAGCGTCTTCGGCTGCCCCTGCGCGTCGATCATCAGGCCGGCGTAGAGGAAGCCGGTGTACGGGATGCCGTCCTTTTCCATGCCGCGCAAGGTGGGCAGGATGATTTCTCGCATGGCGCGCGCGTGCACGTCCGGCGTGACCACCGGCGCGGGCGAATAGGCGCCCATGCCGCCGGTGTTGGGGCCCTGGTCGCCATCGAGCAGGCGCTTGTGGTCCTGGCTGGTGGCCAGCGGCACCACGTTGCGGCCGTCGCACAGCACGATGAAGCTGGCTTCCTCGCCCTGCAGGAACTCCTCGATCACCACGCGGGCGCCGCCGGCGTTGTGCGCCACGCCCAGCTTGTCGTCCAGGAGCATGAAGTCGATCGCCTCGTGCGCCTCGGCGGCCGTCATGGCGACGACCACGCCCTTGCCGGCGGCCAGGCCATCGGCCTTGATCACGATCGGGGCGCCCTTGCGCTCGACGTAGGCGTGGGCCTCACCGGCGTCGGTGAAGGCCTGGTATTCCGCGGTGGGGATCTGGTGGCGAGCCATGAAGGCCTTGGCAAAGGCCTTGGAGCTTTCCAGCTGCGCCGCCGCCTGGGTGGGGCCGAAGATGCGCAGGCCGTGGGTGCGGAAGTCGTCCACCACGCCGGCCGCCAGCGGCGCCTCGGGGCCGACCACGGTGAGCGCGATCTTCTCCTTGAGGGCCCAGTCGCGCAGTTGCCGCAGGTCGGCGATCGGGACGTTCTCCAGCCGCGGATCGAGCGCGGTGCCGCCGTTGCCCGGTGCGACGTAGACGGCCTGCACCTTGGGCGACTGGGCCAGCTTCCACGCCAGGGCGTGCTCGCGGCCGCCGCCGCCGATGACGAGGACTTTCACGCAGCCCTCCGACGGGCCGCCCCCAGGAGGGCGACGGCCCCCGAGGGGCTGAGGTCTGCGGCTCCAAGCCTGCCTGCGCAGGCTTGGACAGACCGAAGAGGCGTTGCCTCAGGCAACGCCGCGGCCTGCAAGGCCAGCGACGACACGCAGTGCGGAGCGTGGGGGCTCATTCTTCTATTTCCGCGTTGTGGTACACGTTCTGCACGTCGTCCAGGTCTTCCAGGATGTCGATGAGTTTCTGCATGCGCGCGGCGTCGTCGCCGGTGAGCTCGATCGTGTTCTCGGGCCGCATGGTCACTTCGGCAAGCTCGGGCTTCAGGCCCGCGGCCTCGAGCGCATTCTTGACCTTTTCGAACTCGCCGGGGGCCGTCAGCACCTCGATGGCGCCGTCGTCGTCGGCGATCACGTCGTCGGCGCCGGCTTCCAGCGCCACCTCCATCACCTTGTCCTCGCTGGTGCCGGGCGCGAAGATCAGCTGGCCGCAATGCTTGAACTGGAAGGCCACCGAGCCTTCCGTTCCCATGTTGCCGCCGTGCTTGCTGAAGCTGTGACGCACCTCCGCCACGGTGCGGACCTTGTTGTCCGTCATGGTGTCGACGATGATGGCCGCGCCGCCGATGCCGTAGCCCTCGTAGCGGATCTCCTCGTAGCTCACGCCTTCGAGGTTGCCGGTGGCCTTGTCGATGTTGCGCTTGATCGTGTCGGCCGGCATGTTGGCCGCCTTGGCCTTGTCCACCGCGAGGCGCAGGCGCGGGTTGGCCGACAGGTCGCCCCCGCCCTGGCGCGCCGCCACCATGATTTCACGGATGACGCGCGTCCAGACCTTGCCGCGCTTCTCGTCCTGGCGCCCCTTGCGGTGCTGGATATTTGCCCATTTGCTGTGACCGGCCACGGATTCGTCCTCTTCTGCGCTTGTGCTGTACCCTACGAAGAACAACATTCTACTTTTTGCACATGGCCGAACCGCTGCTGCTCGCCCAACATGGCAAGACCGAGGCCTTCCTGCTGCCGGCGCTGGCCAACCGCCACGGGCTGGTCACCGGCGCCACCGGCACCGGCAAGACCGTCACGCTGCAGAAGCTGGCCGAAAGTTTCAGCCGCATCGGCGTGCCGGTGTTCCTGGCCGACATCAAGGGCGATCTCACCGGCATCAGCCAGGCCGGCCAGCTCGCGGGCAAGCTGGCCCAGGTCGTGAAGGAGCGCGGCCTGCCCGAACCGCAGCCGCAGGCCTGCCCGACCACGCTGTGGGACGTATTCGGCGAGCAGGGCCATCCCGTGCGGGCCACGGTCTCGGACATGGGGCCGCTGCTGCTGGCGCGCATGCTGAACCTGAACGAAACCCAGGCCGGCGTGCTGCAGATCGTCTTCAAGGTTGCCGATGCCAACGGCCTGCTGCTGCTGGACCTGAAGGACCTGCGGGCCATGCTGCAGCACGTGGGCGACCACGCCAGGCAGTTCACCACCGAGTACGGCAACATCAGCGCGGCCAGCGTGGGGGCCATCCAGCGCGGGCTGCTGCAGATCGAGGCGCAGGGCGGCGACCGCTTCTTCGGCGAGCCGATGCTCAACATCGCCGACTTCCTGCAGACGGACGCGGAAGGCCGCGGCATGGTCAACATCCTGGCGGCCGACAAGCTGCTGAACGCGCCGCGCCTGTACGCGACTTTCCTGCTGTGGCTGCTGTCGGAACTGTTCGAGACGCTGCCGGAGGTGGGCGACCTGGAGCAGCCCAAGCTGGTGTTCTTCTTCGACGAGGCGCACCTGCTGTTCGACGATGCGCCCAAGGTGCTGGTGGAGCGCATCGAGCTGGTCGTGCGGCTGGTGCGGTCCAAGGGCGTGGGCGTGTATTTCGTGACGCAGAACCCGCTGGACATCCCCGATGCGGTGCTCGCGCAGCTGGGCAACCGGGTGCAGCATGCGCTGCGCGCCTTCACGCCGCGCGACCAGAAGGCGGTGAAGGCGACGGCGGAGACGATGCGGCAGAAGCCGGGCCTCGACATCGCCGCGGCGATCACCGAGCTGGCCGTGGGCGAGGCACTGGTCAGCTTCCTGGACGAGAAAGGGCGGCCGAGCGTCACCGAGCGGCTGTACGTGGTGCCGCCCGGAAGCCGGATCGGGCCGATCACGCCGGAGCAGCGCAAGGCGCTGATCGCGAACTCGGTGGTGGCGGGCGTGTACGAGCAGGCCGAGGACCGCGAGTCGGCGTACGAGAAGCTCAAGGGCCGCACCGAGGCCGCGGCGCCCGCGGCTGCAGGCGGCAAGGGCGGCGCGGCTGGCCCGGATGCCGCTGGCTCGGGTGCCGCTGGCCCGGGTGCCGCTGGCGGGGCTGGCGGGGCCGGCGCGGCAGGGTCGGCGGCCGGCGGCGGCCTGGGCGGCCTTTCGGACGTCCTGTTCGGCTCGACCGGCCCGCGCGGCGGCAAGCGCGAAGGCCTGGTCGAGAGCTTCGCCAAGTCCGCCATCCGCACCATCGGCAGCTCGGTGGGCCGCGAGATCGCTCGGGGCGTCCTGGGGGGCATCCTGGGCAAGAGGCGCTGAAGCCGCGCCCCCGCGGCCAGGAAGCCGGGTGAGTCGGCTGGGGTGAGCCGCGACAGCGCAAACCCCGGCAATGGGCGCCCGAATCGCCGGCGTTCGCGCAGCTCACCGCCAGCCTACGACAAGCCAGGCCAGCTTTGCTAGAGTGACACCTTTGCCGCAGGACTTCATGGCCTCCGAAGCATCCGCCCCCCGCCACATCCGGCTGACCTCGCACCACGGCGGCCTCGGCGCGCTGGCCATCCAGTGGGGCGCGGCCACCCCGGCCGAGCGCGGCCCGGTCGTGGGCACCACCACGAAGCGCAGCCACCGCAACGTGATCGGCACGCACAGCGGCTCCTACAGCGTCTACCGCGCGCTGGCCGTGGCCGCCGGGGCGCTCAAGCGCGAGCACAAGGCCGACCTCACCAACACCGCGCCCACGGATGCGATCGGCCCCTACCCGCAATGGACCGATGCGCAGAAGATCGTGAGCCTCGATCCCTGGGGCGCGCAGGTGGCCGAGGTCTTCGCCGCCGAATTGCAGGCGGGCTACGACATCCGCCCGACCATCGCGATCACCAAGGCGCACGTGATCCTGCCGGAGGTGATCGAGGCCGTGCAGAAGGGCCGCCTCAAGCCCGACAACCGCATCCTCATGGAAGGCGGCGCCGCCTGCGTGACCAAGGCTGCCATCGAGCCCGTGTGGTGGCTGCCCGGCGTGGCGAAGCGCTTCGGCTGCAGCGAATCGGACCTGCGCCGCGTGCTGTTCGAGGAAACCGGCGGCATGTACCCCGAGCTGGTGACGCGCAGCGACCTCGAGGTGTTCCTGCCCCCCATCGGCGGCCAGACCGTCTACATCTTCGGCGACCCGCGCGACCTGGCCAACCCGGAAATCGAACTCACCGCCCGCGTGCACGACGAGTGCAACGGCTCCGACGTGTTCGGCTCCGACATCTGCACCTGCCGGCCCTACCTCACGCACGCGATCGAGGAATGCATCCAGGGCGCCCAGCGCGGCGGCGTCGGCCTGGTGTCCTATTCGCGCAAGGAAGGCCGCGCGCTCGGCGAAGTGACCAAGTTCCTGGTCTACAACGCGCGCAAGCGCCAGGTGGGCGGCGACACGGCCGACCAGTACTTCGCCCGCACCGAGTGCGTGGCCGGCGTGCAGGACATGCGCTTCCAGGAGCTGATGCCCGACGTGCTGCACTGGCTGGGCGTGCGCCGCATCCATCGCCTGGTCTCCATGAGCAACATGAAGTACGACGCGATCACCGGTTCGGGCATCGAGGTCGGCGAGCGGGTCGACATCCCGGCGAACCTGATTCCCGCCGACGCGCAGGTGGAGATGCAGGCCAAGAAGGCCGCCGGTTACTTCACGCCGTCCGGCGCGCCGGACGAGCAAGAGCTGAAGCAGACGAAAGGGCGCAGCCTATGAACACGGACCAGTTCGTGAGCGGCGAAGTCGAGGCCGAAGCTGCAGCGAGCACCCTGCGCAACACGCATGCCGTGCGCGACCGCTGCGGCCAGCTGCTGCTGCGCGCGCGCAACGGCCAATCGCGCTGGTTCACCGTGGAAGACGGCGCCATCGCCGGCGCGGCGCGCGAGGTCGCGGAGATCACGAAGAAGCGCTTCCCGAAGCTGCAGGTGCCGCTGCACAGCCGCTGGCGCCACCTGGAGGCGGGCGGGGTGGACCGCAAGGCGGAACTCGATCGCCTGATGCAGCACCTGCCGCGCGCCACCCGCGCCCACGCGCTGGTGGACTTCACCTTCGCCAGCGTGCTGCTCGATGGCGGCGCCGGGGCCGACTGGCGCTACACCGAGGCGGCCACGGGCAAGACCTTCACCCGCTCGGAGGGGCTGGCGGTGGCCAGCTTCCACGCCTTCACCAGCGGCCTGTTCTCCAGCGACCGCGACCATCCCTTCCAGGTCGATGCGGCGGGCCTGCGCGGCCTGCAGACGGACCACCTCGCGAGTGCCTTCCAGGTGCGCGAGAACAACCCGCTGGTGGGACTCGAGGGCCGCGCGATCCTGCTGCGCCGCTTCGGCGAGGCGATGGCGGAGCAGCCGGAATCCTTCAACGAGGACGGCCGCCCCTGCGGCCTGTTCGACCTGATCCTCACGCCCTTCGGCTCCACCGAGCCGCCGCCCACGGCGGACGATTCGGCGCACGACATCCTGTCGGAAATCCTGCTCACATGTTCCGGCATCTGGCCGGCCGGCAATGCGATCGGCAGCGTGCCGCTGGGCGACTGCTGGCGCCACGAGGCGGTGCGCGGCGAGGGCCTGAGCGACGGCTGGGTGCCCTTGCACAAGCTGTCGCAGTGGCTCACGTATTCGCTGCTGGAGCCCTTCGCCTGGGCGGGCGTGCAGCTGCGCGGCCTGGACGCCCTCACCGGCCTGGCCGAATACCGCAACGGCGGGCTGCTGATGGACACGGGCGTGCTGAAGCTGCGCGACGCGTCCGCCGCGCGCGAGGTCTGGCAGCCGGGCGACGAGCTGATCGTCGAATGGCGCGCGCTCACCGTGGCGCTGCTGGACGAACTCGCGGTGGAGGTGCGCAAAATGCTGCACACTGATGCCGCCCGCCTGCCGCTGCCCGCCATCCTCGAAGGCGGCACCTGGGCGGCCGGGCGCGAGCTCGCCCAGCGCCACCGCGGCGGCCTGCCGCCGCTGCAGGTGGCGAGCGACGGCACCGTCTTCTGAATCGAATTCATGCAAAACGAAACCCGGAACGTCCACGTCATCGACCATCCGCTGGTGCAGCACAAGCTGTCCCTGATGCGCAACAAGGAGGCCAGCACCAACAGCTTCCGCCGCCTGCTCAACGAGCTCTCGATGCTCATGACCTACGAGGTCACGCGCGACGTGCCGATGCAGGAGGTGGAGATCGAGACACCGCTGGAGACCACGCGCACCAAGGTGATCGACGGCAAGAAGCTGGTCTTCGTGTCGATCCTGCGCGCCGGCACCGGCATCCTCGACGGCATGCTCAATGTCGTCCCCGGGGCGCGGGTGGGCCACATCGGCCTGTACCGCGATCCCAAGACGCTGATGGCGGTGGAGTACTACTTCAAGATGCCGCAGCACATGGCCGACCGCGACGTGATCGTGGTGGACCCGATGCTCGCCACCGGCAATTCGGCGATCGCCGCCGTGGAGCGGCTCAAGGAGCTGAACCCGAAGTCGATCAAGTTCGTCTGCCTGCTCACCTGCCCCGAGGGCGTGGCGGCGATGCAGAAGGCGCACCCCGACGTGCCGATCTACACGGCCGCCATCGACCGCGAGTTGAACGACCACGGCTACATCCTGCCCGGCCTCGGCGACGCCGGCGACCGGATGTTCGGCACCAAGTAGGCTGGCGGTGACGCGCTGGCCGCAGCCAGCGCCGCACCCCCGGCGATGCTGCGCGGCCCCCTGCCCATGCTCGACCTCCTCCTCACCAACGCCACCCTCCCCGACGGCCGCGGCGGCATGTCGGTCGCCGTGCAGGGCGGCCGCATCGCCGAGGTCGCGCCGGCGCTGGCCGCGCCCGCGCGCGAGACCCTGGACGCGCGCGGTTACCTGCTCGCGCCGCACTTCTGCGACCCGCACTTCCACCTGGACGCGACGCTCAGCCACGGGCTGCCGCGCGTCAACGAGAGCGGCACGCTGCTGGAAGGCATCCGGCTGTGGGGCGAACTCAAGCCGCTGCTGAAGGCGGAGGACCTGATCGCGCGCGCCCTCGCCTACTGCGACTGGGCGGTCGCCCGCGGCCTGCTGGCCATCCGCAGCCACGTCGACACCAGCGACCCGAGCCTGCTGCCGGTCGAAGCGATGCTGGAAGTCAAGCGGCGCGTGGCCGATGTCATCGACCTGCAGCTCGTCGCGTTCCCGCAGGACGGCGTGCTGCGCAAGCCCCGCGGCATCGAGAACATGAAGCGCGCGCTCGAGCTCGGCGTGGACATCATCGGCGGCATCCCGCATTTCGAGCGCACGACGGCGCAAGGCGCGATCAGCATCAAGCTGCTGTGCGAGGCCGCCGCGCGCCGCGGCACGCTGGTGGACATGCACTGCGACGAGACCGACGATCCGCTGTCGCGCCACATCGAGACGCTGGCCTTCGAGACGCAGCGCATGGGCCTGCAGGGGCGCGTGAACGCCTCGCACTGCACCTCGATGCACGGCATGGACAACTACTACGTCTCCAAGCTGCTGCCCCTCATCGCGGAAAGCGGGGTGAGCGTGGTCGCCAACCCGCTGATCAACATCACCCTGCAGGGCCGGCACGACAGCTATCCGAAGCGGCGCGGCATGACCCGCGTGCCGGAGCTGATGGCCGCCGGCGTGACGGTCGCCTTCGGCCACGACTGCGTGCTGGATCCCTGGTACGGCCTGGGCTCGGGCGACATGCTCGAAGTGGCGCACATGGGGCTGCACGTGGCGCAGATGACCGGCGTCGACGGCATGCGCGCCTGCTTCGACGCCGTGACCGTCAACGCCGCCAAGGTGATGCACCTGCCAGGCTACGGCCTCGCGCCCGGCTGCGACGCCAGCTTCGTGCTGCTGCAGGCGCGCGACCCGGTCGAGGCGATCCGGCTGCGCGCGCCGCGGCTGCACGTGTGGAAGCGCGGCCGGCTGGTGGCCTCCACCGCGCCGGTGCTGCCGCAGATCTTCGTCGGCGACGCCCCGCGCACCGTCGACTTCATGCCGGTGCGATGAACGAGCTGCAAAGACTCACCGCCGAAGTGCTGCGCTTTCGCGACGAGCGCGACTGGAAGCAGTTCCACAACCCGAAGGACGTGGCCCTGTCGCTGCTGCTGGAGGCGGGCGAGCTGCTGGAGATCTTCCAGTGGCAGGACGCGGCCGGCGTCGCGCAGGCCGCGCGGGAGCGCAAGGGCGACCTGGCCGACGAACTGGCCGACGTGCTGTGCTACACGCTGCTGATGGCGCACGAACTGGGCATCGACCTCTCCGCCGCCCTCGAGGCCAAGCTGCGCAAGAACGCGCTCAAGTACCCGGTGGACAAGTCCCGGGGCTCGAGCAGCAAGTACACGGAACCGTGACGCGGCCTACTTGGCCGTGAGTTCCACCACGGTGGAGGACTTCGCCGTGACGGTGGCCATGCCCAGCCAGCCGCCCGACCCGCGCGTCAGCTCCGCCTTCACGCCCTCGTTGCAGGGCGTCTTCGCTTCGAAGCCGAGGCCCGCGGGCGTCACCGTTCCGGTGATCGGCTGGTAGCGGATGGTGCATTTCGGATCGGCCCCCGTCCACGAGAGCCGGGCAGCGAAACTGCCCGCGTCCTTGCGCTGGATATTCTCCAGGTCGAAGGGCTGGGCGCTCGCGCGGCCACCGCCCACGGCGCTCCAGCGGCCATGCAGGTCCTTGGGCAGTTCCTGCGGTGCCTGCGGTGCCTGCGCCAGCGCGCCGGCCGCGGCAAGGGCGAGCAGCAAGGGGGTGCAACGGACGAACGCGTTCATGGGAAATCTCCTCCGGTCTTGCCCTGGAGTCTGCTGGACGGCCCCCCGGCGGTCAATGCGGGACACCCCGCGGCCGCGCGGGGAGCGCTTCCTCGAGCACCATGACGTGCGCCAGCCGTTCCGGGGGGTGGTCGGCTCGCAGACCACGCGGCGCATGAAGCCGCAGCCCGAGCCGCCAGCGCGAAGCCGAAGCGCTGAGGCCGCCTGCCCCGCTCAGGGCTTGCTCTCGATCAGCTTCACCAGCGCCCACAAGACCCGGTTGACCGGCGTGGCCACCCCCAGCGCCTGGCCGCGCCGCACCACGTAGCCATTGAGGTAGTCGATCTCGGTCGGCTTGTGGCGCGCGAGGTCCTGGGCGGTGGAGGAATACTGGGACGGCATGGTCTCCACCAGCTTGCGCGTGGCCAGGTGCGGATCGGCCGGCAGCTGCACGCCGTCGGCCTGCGCCACCGCCATGCACTCGTCCACCACGTCGTGCATCACGTCCCGGATGCCGGCGCTCGCCACGTTTTCGCCGTAGGGCCGCTGGGCGATCGCGGAGATCGCGTTGTAGGCGCAGTTCAGGATCAGCTTGAGCCACAGGGCGCCGCGCACGTTGGCGGAGATCTCGGTCGGCACGCCGGCGGCCGCCAGCGCCTGCGCCACCCGCTCGCTCGCGCGCGCGGGCTCGATCACCAGCTCGCCGCGGCCATGGTGCTTCAGGTGGCCGGGGCCGGCCATCTCGGTGGCCACGTAGACCACCGCCGCGGCCACCCCGTGCTGCGGCAGCACGGTGCGCAGCCGCTCGGCGTTGTCGACGCCGTTCTGCAGGCACAGCACCAGGGCGTCGGGTTTGAGGAAGGGCAGGAGCGCGCGCCCGGCCGCCTCGGTGTCGGGCGACTTCACGCTGAAGAGGACGACGTCGGCATCGCGCGCACCGGCGACTTCGGTCGTCGCCGCCAGCCGCACGTGCTCGTCGAAGGTCCTGGTCTCCATGCGCAGGCCCGCGCGCTCGATCGCCTGGACGTGCTGCGGCCGCGCGACCAGCGTCACGCGGTGGCCGGCGCGGGCCAGCATGCCGCCGAAGTAGCAGCCGACCGCGCCGGCGCCCATGACTGCGACGTTCAGGGGGGCGGTGGAAGCCATGGTCGGTGTCTCCGGGGACGAGGGGACCCGCATTCTAGAATCGCCGCTGCATGGCCTACGTCGATCTCTCGCTGGACCCCGCGGCGATGCGGCGCATCTTCCTTGCGCTCGGCCTCGCCGGCGCGGACGAGCCGGTCGAGGCCGTGCCGCTCGCGGGCGGCGTCTCCTCCGGCATCTACCGGGTCGACCTGCGCTCGGGCCGCTACTGCGTCAAGCAGGCCCTGCCCCGGCTGAAGGTGGCGAAGGACTGGCAGGTGCCGGTGGAGCGCGTGTTCGCGGAGATCGGCTACCTGCGCACGGTGGGCGCGCTCGTGCCGGGGCACGTGCCGAAGGTGCTGGGCGAGGATGCGGCCAGCAAGAGCTTCGTCATGGCCTTCCTCGGCCCGGAGTACCGCAACTGGAAGGCGGAATTGCTGGCCGGCCGCGTCGACGTGGCGACCGCCCGCGCCACCGGCGCCGTGCTGGGGCGCATCCATGCGGCCACCGCCGACGATGCGCGCCTGGCCGCGCAGTTCGCCAACGACGCCGACTTCCACGCCCTGCGCCTGGAGCCCTACCTGGTCGAGACCGCGCGCGAACATCCGCCGCTCGCCGACCGCCTGCTGCAGCTGGTGGAGCGCACGGCCGGCAGCCGGCGCGTGCTGGTGCACGGCGACGTGAGCCCGAAGAACATCCTCCTCGGCCCCGGGGGCCCGGTACTGCTGGACGCCGAATGCGCCTGGTTCGGCGATCCGGCCTTCGACCTCGCCTTCTGCCTCAATCACTTGCTGCTGAAGGCCGCGCACCTGCCGCAGCACGCCGGCGCCCTCATGGACAGCTGGCGCGCCCTGCTGCAGGCGTACTGGCCGCAGGTACGGTGGGAGCCGGCGGCGGCGCTGGAGCAGCGCGTCGCGACGCTGCTGCCCGCACTCACCCTGGCGCGCATCGACGGCAAGTCGCCGGTCGAATACCTGGGCGAGCCGCAGCGCCAGCGCGTGCGCGAGGCCGCCATCGCGCTGCTGCGGCAGGCGCCTCGATCCCTGGACTTCATCGCGGGCCGCTGGGCCCGGGACTTCGCATGACCATCCAAAACATTCTGGCCCGCCGCATCTGGGATTCGCGCGGCCGTCCCACCGTCGAAGTGGAAGTGTTCAACGCCGACGGCACTTCGGGCCGCGGCATCGCGCCGGCCGGGGCCTCGCGCGGCAGCCGCGAGGCGGTGGAACTGCGCGACGGCGGCACGCGCTTCGGCGGCCGCGACGTGCAGCAGGCGCTGCGCGGCATCGAGCGCGAGATCGCGCCGGCGCTGCGGGGCCGCGACGCCGCCGACCAGGCCGGCATCGACGCGCTGCTGATCGCGCTGGACGGCACGGCGGACAAATCCCGCCTCGGCGGCAATGCCCTCATCGCCACCTCGCTGGCCGTGCTGCATGCGGCGGCGGCGCAGGCCCGGCTGCCGCTGTGGCGCCACCTGGCCCAGGGGCGCGAGGTGCAGCTGCCGCTGCCGCAGATCCAGGTCTTCGGCGGCGGGGCGCACGCCGGCCGGCGCGTCGACGTCCAGGACTTCATGGTGATCGCCACCGGCGCGCGCAGCTTCTCGCAGGCGCTGGAGATCACGGCGGAGGTCTACCGCGCCGCCGGCGAGCTGATGGCCCAGCGCGGCGCGCTGGCGGGCGTGGCCGACGAGGGCGGCTGGTGGCCCGACTTCCGGCGCAACGAGGAGGCGCTGGACACGCTGGTGGCGGCGATCGAGCGGGCCGGCTACGTGCCGGGCGAGCAGGTCGCCATCGCGCTGGACATCGCGGCCTCCGAATTCGGCCGCGGCGGCCGTTACCGGCTCGCGCTGGAGGACGAGGAGCTCGATTCCGACGGCATGTGCGAGCGGCTCGTGCGCTGGATCGAGCGCTATCCCGTCGTCTCGATCGAGGACCCGCTGGCGGAGGACGACGAGGCCGGCCTCGTCGCCTTCACCCGCGCCGCGGGCCAGCGCGTGCAGGTGGTCGGCGACGACTACCTGGTGACCAGCGCCGCGCGCGTGCGCGCCGCTGCCGCAGCCGGCGCCTGCAACTGCGTGCTGATCAAGCCGAACCAGGCCGGCACGGTGACCGAGACCCGTGCCGCGCTGGAGGCGGCCCGGTCGCTCGGCCTGCGCACCATCGTCTCGGCCCGCTCCGGCGAAACCGAGGACGTGGCCATCGTGCACCTGGCCACGGGCTGGAACGCCGGCCAGCTCAAGGTGGGATCCTTCGCGCGCTCGGAACGCATGGCCAAGTGGAACGAAGGCGTGCGGCTCGAAACCCGGCCCGGCGGCCCCGCCGGCTTCGCGGGCCGCGCCGCACTGCATGTTCCTGCCTTTCCCCCTGGGGGAGGGTCGGGGTGGGGGCACGCCGCATGAGCACGAACTACTGGCTGATGAAATCCGAACCCGACGAGGTCTCGGTCGACGACGCGCTCGCCGCGCCGCATGCCACCGTGCCGTGGACCGGCGTGCGCAACTACCAGGCGCGCAACTTCATGCGCGACCGGATGCGCATCGACGACGGCGTGCTGTTCTACCACTCCAGCTGCGCCGAGCCGGGCATCGTCGGCATCGCGCGCGTCGCCTCCGCGCCCTACCCCGATCCGACCCAGTTCGACCCGAAGTCGCCCTACCACGACGCCGCCTCGAAGCCGGAGGCGCCGCGCTGGATGCTGGTGGACGTGCAGGTGCTGCGCAAGACGCGCAATCTCACCCTGCCCGAACTGCGTGCCGATCCGCAATTGCAGGACCTCATCGTGCTGAAGAAGGGCAACCGCCTCTCGATCACGCCGGTGGAGCCGGTGCACTGGCGCCGCATCCTGAAGATGCTCGAAGCCAAGGCATGACGGCCTGGCAGTTCGCGGCTTTCCTGGCGTGCGTCGCGCTCGCGTCGTCCCTGCAGAACATCACCGGCTTCGCGCTGGCCCTCATCCTGCTGGGCCTGGCGGGCCTGTTCGAGCTGGCACCGCTGCCGGACGTGGCCAACGTGGCGACGGTGCTCGCGCTCGCCAATGCCGCCATCCAGCTGCGCGGCACCCGCAAGTCGCTGCAGTGGGGGGTCTGGCGCGACACGGTGAGCGGCAGCGTGTTCGGCGTCGCCGCCGGCGTGGCGCTGCTGGCCTGGCTCAGCGCCAACATCGTGCTGGTCCTGCGGCTGCTGCTGGGCGTGGTGGTGATCGCCTGCGCCGTCGTCGTGCTGGTGCGCAGCCAGGCGCTCGGCCGGCAATCGTCGCGCGCGTCCTTCGGCGGCTACGGCTTCCTCTCGGGTCTGCTCGGTGGCCTGTTCTCGGCTTCCGGCCCGCCGCTCGTGTACCACTTCTACCGCCAGCCCTGGGGAATGGATTCGCTGCGCGACACGCTGGTCGCGAGCCTGTCCTTCGGCGCCCTGCTGCGCCTGGCCATGGTGGTGCCCACGGGGCAGTTCAGCCTGCGCGCGCTGGGACTGACGGCGGCGGCCCTGCCGCTGGTCACGGGCATCACCTGGTGGATGCGCCGGCATCCGCCGGCGTGGCGGCGCGAAGCGGTGCTGAAGGTCGTGTGCGGCTTGCTGGTGGTCACCGGGGTGGGCTTGATCGGTCCGACCCTGGCGGCGTTGCTGCGCTGATTCGCTGCGCAGTCCGAGGCAGCCGCCTCGGACTGCCGCATGCGGCCTCGGTCCCCGCCGCCAATGCGCCCGCCCCTGCACGGGCGTTGCCGCATTCCTAGAATGCAGCGATGCCTTCCGATTCCGCTTCGAATCCCCTGCTCTCCCCCTGGTCGGCGCCTTACGGGCTGGCGCCGTTCGCGCAGATCGAGCCCTCCCACTTCGAGCCCGCTTTCACGCAGGCGCTGCAGGAGCACCGCACCGAGATCGACGCCATCGCGCAGAACCCGCAGACGCCCGATTTCGGCAACACGCTGGCCGCCTTCGACCGCGCCGGCCGCCGGCTGGGCCGCATCGCCATGGTGTTCTACAACCTGTGCTCCTCGGAGACATCGCCGGCGCTGCAGGAGGTGCAGCGCCGCATGGCGCCCGTGCTGGCCGCGCACCACAGCGCGATCTTCATGAACCGCCCGCTGTTCGCGCGCATCGATGCCTTGCACGAGCAGCGGACCCGGCTCGGGCTGGAGCCGGAGCAGCTGAGACTGCTGGAGCGCACCCACCTGAACTTCGTGCGCGCGGGCGCGCTGCTGCCGCCCGAAGCGCAGCAGCGCTACGCGCAAATCGTGCAGGAGCTGGCCTCGCTCCAGACTGCTTTTGCGCAGAACCTGCTGCATGACGAATCGAGCTGGGCCCTGGTGCTGCGCGAAGACGCGGAGCTCGCCGGCCTGCCGGAGTTCGTCCGCTGCGCCGCGCGCAAGGCGGCGCAGCAGCGCGGGCTGGGCGAAGTCCACGCCATCACGCTGGGCCGCTCGTCCATCCTTCCCTTCCTCACCTTCTCCGAGCGGCGCGAGCTGCGCGAGCAGGCCTGGCGCGCCTGGGTCGACCGCGGCATGCAGGCCGGCGAGCACGACAACCGGCCGCTGATCGGCCGCATCCTGCAGTTGCGGCAGGAGCAGGCCCGGCTGCACGGCCATGCCAGCTACGCCGACTACGCGCTGGTGGACCGCATGGCGCAGACGCCGGCGGCGGTGGACCGCCTGCTGGACGACGTGTTCGGGCGCGCCCAAGCGGCGCTGCGGCGCGAGCGCGCCAGCCTCGACGCCGCGCAGCGCGCCGCCGGCGAAACGGGCGCCATCGAAGCCTGGGACTGGCGCTACTGGGCCGAGAAGGTGCGCCAGCTCGATTTCGCGCTCGACGACGCCGAACTCAAGCCCTACTTCGCGCTCGACGCCATGGTGCAGGCGGCGTTCGACTGCGCGCAGCGCCTGTTCGGCCTGCGCTTCACGCCCCGGACCGACCTTGCGCTGTACCACCCGGACGTGCGCGCCTGGGAAGTGCACGATGCGCACGGGCGCGCGGTGGGCCTGTTCATCCGCGACGACTTCGCGCGACCGAGCAAGCGCAGCGGTGCCTGGATGAGCAGCCTGGCCGTGCAGGCGCGCAATGGCGGCGAGGTGCTGCCGGTGATCCTGAACAACAACAACTTCGCCCAGGGCACGCCGACGCTCCTGGGTTTCGACGACGTGCGCACGCTGTTCCACGAGTTCGGCCATGGCCTGCACGGGCTGCTGTCGAACGTCACCCACGGCAACCTTGCCGGCACGCAGGTGCTGCGCGACTTCGTCGAACTGCCCTCGCAGCTGTTCGAGCACTGGGCGGCGGAGCCTGAAGTGCTGCGGCGCCATGCGCGGCATGTCGAGACCGGCGAGCCCATCCCCGAGGCGCTGGTCGAGCGGCTGCGCGCGGCGCAGCTGTTCGGCGAGGCCTACGAGACCGTGCGCTACTGCGGCAGCGCCATCGTCGACATGGCGGTGCACCGCCACCCCGATCCGGCCTCGGTCGCCGACTGGACAGCGCTGGAGGAGCAGTTGCTGCGCGAACGCGGGCTGCCGCAAGCCGCCGGCATCAACCATCGCCTGGCGCATTTCCAGCACCTGTTTTCGGGCGGCTATGCCGCGGGGTACTACGTGTACCTCTGGGCGGAGGTGCTCGATGCGGACGCGTGGGAGGCCTTCATGGAGGCAGGCAGCCCCTTCGATGCGGCGGTGGCCGGGCGCTTGCAGCGCTGCATCTATTCGACCGGCAACAGCGTGGAGCCGGGCGCGGCGTTCCGCGCGTTCCGCGGGCGCGATCCGGTGATCGAGCCGCTGCTGCGGCAAAAAGGCCTGGCGGATTGATCTCCTCCCCCCTCTGGGGGGAGGTAGGGAGGGGGGCGCTCCGGGGCTCGTTCAGGCGTTCGGGCGTCGCAGCGCCCCCACCCCAGCCCTCCCCCAGAGGGGGAGGGAGCAAGACAGAAAAAGCCGCCCGCGGGCGGCTTTTTCTTGGACGCGAGGCGAGCTTACTGGCCGTCGGTGGAGATCTCCTCCGGCTCCGGCTTGGCCCGGCCTTCCTTCTTCGGCACCGGCTGGATGTCGAGCTTGACCTCGTTGACTTCCTCGCCCTTCTCGTTGGTCGTGTGCTCGATGTCCACCGTGAGGCGGCCGCCTTCGGTGAGCTTGCCGAACAGCAGTTCGTCGGCCAGGGCGCGACGGATCGTGTCCTGGATCAGGCGCTGCATCGGCCGCGCACCCATCAGCGGATCGAAGCCCTTCTTGGCCAGGTGCTTGCGCAACTGGTCGGTGAAGGTGACTTCCACCCGCTTCTCGGACAGCTGCTGTTCCAGCTGCAGCAGGAACTTGTCGACCACGCGCAGGATGATCTGTTCGTCAAGCGCCCGGAAGCTCACGATCGCGTCGAGGCGGTTGCGGAACTCCGGCGTGAACAGGCGCTTGATGTCCGCCATCTCGTCGCCGGCCTGGCGCTCGGTCGTGAAACCGATCACCGCCTTGTTCATGGTCTCGGCGCCCGCGTTGGTGGTCATGATGACGATCACGTTGCGGAAGTCGGCCTTGCGACCGTTGTTGTCGGTCAGCGTGCCATGGTCCATCACCTGCAGCAGCACGTTGAAGATGTCCGGGTGCGCCTTCTCGATCTCGTCGAGCAGCAGCACCGCGTGCGGCTTCTTCGTGATGGCTTCGGTGAGCAGGCCGCCCTGGTCGAAGCCGACATAGCCCGGAGGCGCGCCGATCAGGCGCGACACCGCGTGCCGCTCCATGTACTCGGACATGTCGAAGCGGATCAGGTCGATGCCCATGATGTAGGCCAGCTGCTTCGCCGCTTCCGTCTTGCCGACGCCGGTGGGGCCGGAGAACAGGAAGGCGCCGATCGGCTTGTCGCCGCGGCCCAGGCCGCTGCGCGCCATCTTGACCGAGGCCGCCAGCACTTCCAGCGCCTTGTCCTGCCCGAACACCACCGACTTCAGGTCGCGTTCCAGGTTCTGCAGCTTGCTGCGGTCGTCGCTCGACACCGAGGCAGGAGGAATCCGCGCGATCTTCGCCACGATCTCTTCCACCTCCAGCTTGGAGATGGTCTTCTTGCGCTTGTTCACCGGCAGGATGCGCTGGGCGGCGCCGGCCTCGTCGATCACGTCGATGGCCTTGTCCGGCAGGTGGCGGTCGTTGATGTACTTGGCGGACAGCTCCGCCGCGGCCTGCAGCGCACCGGCGGCGTACTTCACGCTGTGGTGCTCCTCGAAGCGGCTCTTCAGGCCCTTGAGGATCTCGATCGTCTGCTCCACGCTCGGCTCGACCACGTCGACCTTCTGGAAGCGCCGCGACAGCGCCGCGTCCTTCTCGAAGATGCCGCGGTACTCGGTGAACGTGGTCGCGCCGATGCACTTGAGCGTGCCCTGCGACAGGGCCGGCTTGAGCAGGTTGGACGCGTCCAGCGTGCCGCCCGAGGCGGCGCCGGCGCCGATCAGGGTGTGGATCTCGTCGATGAACAGGATCGCGTTGGGCTTGTCCTTCAGCGAGCGCAGCACGCCCTTCAGGCGCTGCTCGAAGTCGCCGCGGTACTTGGTGCCCGCCAGCAGCGCGCCCATGTCGAGCGAGTACACGACGGACTCGGCCAGGATCTCGGGCACTTCCTTCTGCACGATGCGCCAGGCCAGACCCTCGGCGATCGCGGTCTTGCCCACGCCGGCCTCGCCCACCAGCAGCGGGTTGTTCTTGCGGCGGCGGCACAGGATCTGGATCACGCGCTCGACCTCGTACTCGCGGCCGATCAGCGGATCGATCTTGCCTTCCTTGGCGGCCTGGTTGAGGTTCTGCGTGAACTGCTCGAGAGGCGACGCCTTCTCGTTCTTCTCGCCGCCTTCCTCGCCTTCCGAGCCCTGGTTCTCGCCGCCCTTGGCGGGCTCGGGCGGGTCGCTCTTCTTGATGCCGTGGGCGATGTAGTTCACCACGTCCAGCCGCGTGACGCCCTGCTGGTGCAGGTAGTACACGGCGTGCGAGTCCTTCTCGCCGAAGATCGCCACCAGCACGTTGGCGCCGGTGACTTCCTTCTTGCCGTTGCCGGTGGACTGCACGTGCATGATCGCGCGCTGGATCACCCGCTGGAAGCCCAGCGTGGGCTGCGTGTCGACATCGTCGGTGCCCGCCACCTGTGGCGTGTTGTCCTTGATGAAGTTCGACAGCGACTTGCGCAGGTCGTCGATGTTGGCACTGCACGCGCGCAGCACTTCGGCCGCGCTGGGATTGTCCAGCAAGGCCAGCAAGAGATGCTCCACGGTGATGAATTCGTGGCGCTGTTGGCGCGCTTCCACGAACGCCATGTGGAGGCTGACTTCCAATTCCTGGGCAATCATGAGATTTCCTTCTGCCTTGCGTTCAAACCGTTCTGTTCCTTCGAGTGCCGTTTACTCAACCGGTTCACTCAGACACTGAAGCGGGTGCCCCGCCTGGCGGGCCGCTTCCTGCACTTGCTGGACCTTCGTGGCGGCCACGTCCCTCGAGTACACGCCACAGATCCCTTTCCCGTCCAGATGGATCTTCAACATGATCTGCGTGGCCGTCTCCCTGTCCTTGCCGAAAAATTCCTGGATCACCACGACGACGAACTCCATCGGCGTGTAGTCGTCGTTCAGCATGACGACCTGGTACATCTGCGGCGGCTTCGTCTTCTGCGCCTTCCGTTCCGCAACCACCGAGCCGCCATCATCGTCCGGCGGCCGGATCGCGGGTCCGGCCGGGGGCGGGAGTGGTGTCTGACTGGCCATGAAAATCATTCTATCGACGGGGACCGGCTCCCGTAGACCCTAGGTGAATTGGAGACGGTCCCGTCACATTCAAGCGACATGTGTGCCAGCTCGCATCGCAACGGTTGGCGGAAGGCCTGCTGCCGGGCAAATCCCTGTCGTCGCGCGCACTTGGATTTGACTAAGTGAAATTATTGACAGATGAGCGCTCTTCAAGGACACTCGCCGCCTACTGAGGGAACAATAATCGGGGGCGCGCATCATCATGGCGACCGGCACTGTCAAGTGGTTCAACGATGCCAAGGGCTTCGGGTTCATCGAACCCGATGGCGGCGGCTCGGACGTGTTCGCGCATTTCTCCGCGATCACCATGGAGGGTTTCAAGACCCTCAAGCAGGGCTCGCGCGTGAGCTTCGAGATCCAGCAGGGCCCCAAGGGGCAACTGGCGCAGAACATCCAGGCCCAGCCCGGCACGATCCAGACCCAACCCCCCGGCACCGAGCGCCCCCCGCGCCAGCCCAAGGTGCGCGCGCCGCAGTTCCATGCGGCCAGCGGCCACGGCACCGATCACGCGAACAAGACCTGAGCGAGCCGGCAACGCCGGCGTAGTCGCGCGAATGCGCGCAACGCCCCCGGCGCTCGAATCCGAAAGCCGCCCCCGGGCGGCTTTCGGCGTTTCTGTGCCCCATTCGAGGGGGTTTGGCCCCGAAGCTGGGGTTCGGGCTGCGCCGTTCAGCCCGCGATCCACACCCCGTCCGGCCGCCGGCAGGCCGTGCCCCTCGTCTTCTCCCAGCGGCCCGGGCCGACTTTCGTCTCCAGCGTGTACGGGCGGCAATAGGCGCCCTGGCGGTAGGCCACCCGGCCCGGCACGGCGACATACGTCGTCGGGCCCTGCACCCACTGCACCCGGCGTCCCACCGGCGCCACCTCCAGCACCTCGCCCACGCAGGCCTGGTCGGCGGCGTCCATGCGGCGCCCGACCTCCCCGCCGACGATCACGCCGGCGACGGCGCCGCCGATGGTGGCCAGCGCGCGGCCGTCGCCCTTGCCGATCTGGTTGCCCAGCACGCCGCCGACGATGCCACCCAGCACGCTGCCCACGGTGGAACTGCCGCAGCGCACCGTGCCGGCCACCTGCGCCGGCCGGTACTGCGGCTTGTAGACGTACTCGCCTTGCTGCCGCACGATCCAGGGCGGGTAGACCACGGCGGGCTGCGCCGGCACGATCACCGGCTGGGCCGGCACGATCACCGCCGGCTGCGCCGGCACCACCAGCACTTCGCGCTCAGGCCGGCGGCAGTCGCGCGTCTCGCGGTACTCGCCGTGCTTCCATTCGCGCTTGACCTTGCAGTTGCCGTCCCAGAACTCTTCCTTGTGCTTGTCGTGGCCATAGGCGTTGCCGCGGCCGCGGCCGCGGTCATGGTCGTGGTCGTCGCGGTCGGCCATCGCCGCCGGCGCGGCCAGGACGGCCGCCACGGCGGCCACGAGGATGGAAGTGCGCATGGCGTTTCTCTTTCCTGGGTGCTGTTCCTGCGAACGGGATTGTCGGCCGGCCGCGCGGCTCAACCGTAACGAGGGCTGTAACAGCGCCGGCCGACGTGAAATCCGTCAGCCGCTAGCAGCCCAGGTCCTCGCACAGCTGTTGCACGCGCGCCGTGACTTCGGCGTCCATGCGGATCGGCCGGCCCCATTCGCGCTGGGTCTCGCCGGGCCACTTGTTGGTGGCGTCCATCCCCATCTTGCTGCCCAGGCCCGCCACCGGCGAGGCGAAATCGAGATAGTCGATCGGCGTCTGCTCGATGGTCATCGTGTCGCGCGCCGGATCCATGCGGGTGGTCAGGGCCCACATCACCTCGCGCCAGTCGCGCACGTCGACATCGTCGTCCACCACCAGGATGAACTTGGTGTACATGAACTGGCGCAGGTGGCTCCACACGCCCATCATCACGCGCCGCGCGTGGCCGGGGTAGGCCTTGCGGATGCTCACCACCGCCATGCGGTAGCTGCAGGCCTCGGGCGGCAGGTAGAAGTCGATGATCTCCGGGAACTGGCGCTGCAGCAGCGGGATGAACAGCTCGTTCATCGCCAGTCCCAGCACCGCCGGTTCGTCCAGCGGCTTGCCGGTGTAGGTGGAGTGGTAGATCGCATCCGGCCGCATGGTGATGCGGGCTATGGTGAAGACCGGGAATTCGGCCTGCTCGTTGTAGTAGCCCGTGTGGTCGCCGTAGGGGCCTTCCAGCGCGTGCTCGTAGCCGCTCGGGTGCCGCGCATCCGGCTGGATGTGGCCTTCCAGCACGATCTCCGCCGCCGCCGGGATCTTCAGCGGCACGCCCAGCGCCGCCGCCACCTCGGTGCGGCCGCCGCGCAGCAGCCCCGCGAACTGGTATTCGGAGAGCGAATCCGGCACCGGCGTGACGGCACCCAGCAGCGTCGCCGGATCCGCCCCCAGCGCCACCGCCACCGGGTACGGCTCGCCGGGGTGCGCGAGCGCGTGGTCGCGGAAATCGAGCGCGCCGCCGCGATGCGCCAGCCAGCGCATGATCACCTTGTTGCGCGCGATCACCTGCTGGCGGTAGATGCCCAGGTTCTGCCGCTCCTTGTTCGGGCCCTTCGTGACCACCAGGCCCCAGGTGATGAGGGGTGCCACGTCGCCCGGCCAGCAGTGCTGGATCGGCAGCCGCGCGAGATCGACGTCCGGGCCCTCGAAGACCTGCTGCTGGCAGGCCGGGCCGGACACTTCGCGCGGCGCCATGTGCCACAGGCGCTTGAGCAGGTCGCCCATGCCCAGCATCTCCTTGAAGCCGCGCGGCGGCTCGGGCTCCTTCAGCCGCGCCAGCAGCTCGCCGAACACGCGCACGCCCTTCAGGTCGGGCACGCCCATGGCCCGGGCCACGCGCTGCGGCGTGCCGAACAGGTTGGCCAGCACCGGGATGCGGTGGCCGCTGGGGTTCTCGAACAGGAGCGCGGGGCCGCCGGCGCGCAGCACGCGGTCGCACACGGCCGTCATCTCCAGGTGTGGCGACACCGCCTGGGCGACGCGCTTGAGGTCGCCGCCCTGCTCCAGTTGCGCCATGAACTCGCGCAGGTCGCGGTACGTCATTGCTTGCGCGCCTCCGCGCGGGCTCAGGCCCAGGGGCGCTTGTCGTCGCCGCTGCGCGCGCGGGTGAAACGCGAGAGGTCGAACACCGGGATCTCGAGCGCGTCGAGCGTGTTCTTCACCACCAGGCCCAGCTCGGTGTCGCCTTCCATGCTCAGGCGCCGGTTGAAGAACAGCGTGTCCGGGTCTTCCTGCCGGCGCGCGATGCGCAGGAAGTCGGGGCCGCTGGCGCTGATGGTCAGATCGGGCTGCGGCTGGCGCGCCAGCGGGCTGAAGCGCGAGCCGTTCCAGGCGAAGTCGAACGACACGCGGGCGTCGCGCACGTGGATGCGGAACTTGCGGCCCGACATCAGCAGCTTCACGTCCTCGGGCAGCTGCGGCGCCAGCAGCGCGTTGAGCGCCGTCGCCAGCACCAGCGAGCCGGGCCAGGACGGCAGGCGCTCGAGCACCGCCGCGATCGGCTTCGGGCACTCGGGCAGGCTGGAGAAGGAAAAGGGGGTGTTCATGCCAGCGCCTCCGTCACCTGCTCCATTCCGGAGCGGCCGTGCCAGTAGCCGTTGCACGATTCCTCCGGCAGCAGTTGCTGCACCTTCGCCTGGGCGGCGCGCGCGTCGGTGCGGCCGCGCAGCACGGCGTCGAACAGGCCGATGATCTCGGGCATGTGCTGCGATTGCGGCGACAGCCGCACGACCTCGACGCCCGCCTGCTGCAGCGAGGGCATGTCCCCGAGCAGGCAGTGCACGCGGGCCGACTGGGTCTGGATGCCGTTCAGCACCAGGAAGGGCTCGTTCTCGCGGGTGCGCAGCACCAGGCCGTCGGGGTGCGCGATGCAGCTGAAGCCGCAGTCGTCCTTGGGCAGGTTCAGGTGGCGCGCCGTGAAGCAGCGCGCCGAGAAGGCGAGCGGCAGGCGGCCGAAGGCGAACACCTCGGTCTCCAGGCCGGCGGGGCGCTCGGCCTGCAGCTTGGCCAGGTCGTCGCGCTTCATCTCCAGCGGCATCACCCAGCGCGAGGCGCCCAGCCCCGCCATCCAGCGCAGCGTGTCGCCGTTGTAGATGTTCAGGTGCGGCCCGGCGACGAAGGGCGCCTTGCCGCTCATGCAGCGCACCGCGCCCATGTCGTTGGCCTCGACGCCGAACTCGCCGTTGGCCGCGATCCTGTGCAGCTCGGCGACGTCGGAGCCGGACTCCAGCAGCACCTGCGTGGACAGCACGACCTCCTTGCCGTGGGAGCGCAGCATCTGCGCGATCTCCAGCCAGTCCGCCAGCTTCAGCTCGTGGCGGCGCGAGCACACGGCCTCGCCGAGGTACACGATGTCGACCGGCGCGTCGGCGACGTCGGCGTAGAAGGCCTGCACGGTCGCGCGCGGCCAGTAATACTGCAGGGGGCCCAGGGACAGCTTCATGGCCTATTTCCAGGAACGGTGGTAAGCGCCCAGCGTGTGCTGCTGGCCTTCGGCGATCTGGTCGAGGCCGGCCATCCAGGCCGTCTTGACGGCGTAGCGGTGGCCCGCGGCCACGCACTGGTCGATGGCCTCGCGCCAGATGCGGGTGACCTGCGCCACGTAGGCGGGGCTGCGCTGGCGGCCCTCGATCTTGACCGCGCGCACGCCGATCTTCATCAGCTGCGGCAGCAGGTCCAGCGTGTTGAGGCTGGTCGGCTCCTCGATGGCGTAGTAGTTCTGCTCGCCCTCGACGTCGAAGCGGCCCTTGCACAGCGTCGGGTAGCCGGCGTTCTCGCCTTCGCCGTAGACGTCGATCAGCACCCCGCCCAGGCGCGCCTCGCGGCCGCGCGGCGTCTCCTGCCAGCGCACCGCCTTGGCCGGCGAGCACACGCCGTGCGTGTTGGGCGACTCGCCGGTGACGTAGGAAGACAGCTGGCAGCGGCCTTCCACCATCACGCACAGGCTGCCGAAGCCGAACACCTCGATCTCCACCTGCGTGCGCTGCGCCAGCTGCTTGACCTGCTCCATCGACAGCACGCGCGGCAGCACGGCGCGCTGGATGCCGAACTGCTCGCGGTACAGGTTGATCGCCTCGTAATTGGTGGCCGAGCCCTGCACGGAAAGGTGCAGCCGCAGGCCCGGATGCGCCTTGGCCGCGTACTGCATCAGGCCGGGGTCGGCCACGATGACCGCGTTGACGCCCATTTCCGCCGCGGTGTCCACGGCGGTGCGCCAGCGCGCGTCCTGCCCCGCCTGCGGATAGGTGTTGATGGCCATCAGCACCTTGGCGCCGCGCTCGTGGGCGTAGCGGATGCCGTTGTCGATGGCGGTGCGGTCGAAGTTCAGGCCGGCGAAGTTGCGCGCGTTGGTGGCGTCGCGCATGCCGAGGTAGACGCAGTCGGCGCCATTGTCGACCGCTGCCTTCAGGGCGGGCAGGCTGCCCGCCGGGCAGACCAGCTCGAAGGGGATGGCTGGGGGTGTTGTTACGACGGACATGGAGTGGATTGCCGCGCCCGGAAGGGACGGATGGCGCCGACGATACGCTCGCTTACCCGCTCGCGCTCTGACGCGCGTCAATCAATGTGCGTCGGGGGCGCGCTGAATGAGCGTCAATGCAACAGCCGGACGCAGAGGGCGCAAAGAGTACGCAAAGGACGCAAAAGACATCCCTCTAAAAGTTTTCTTTGCGTTCTCTGCGTACCCTTTGCGTCCTCTGCGTCCGGCTGTTGAAGTGGCGGCTCGCGAGGGGCGCGCGCTGCTACATGCGGTCGATCATCACCTGGCCGAAGCCGGAGCACGAGACCTGGGTCGCCCCTTCCATCAGGCGGGCGAAATCGTAGGTCACCTTCTTCGACCGGATCGCCTTTTCCATCGCGCTGATGATCAGGTCGGCCGCCTCGGTCCAGCCCATGTGGCGCAGCATCATCTCGGCCGACAGGATCTCGGAGCCGGGGTTCACGTAGTCCTTGCCGGCGTACTTGGGCGCCGTGCCATGGGTGGCCTCGAACATCGCCACGGTGTCGCTCAGGTTGGCGCCGGGGGCGATGCCGATGCCGCCCACCTGCGCCGCCAGCGCATCGGAGATGTAGTCGCCGTTCAGGTTGAGGGTGGCGATCACGCTGTACTCCGCCGGCCGCAGCAGGATCTGCTGCAGGAAGGCGTCGGCGATCGAATCCTTGACGACGATGTCCTTGCCGGTCTTCGGGTTGCGGAACTTGCACCACGGGCCGCCGTCGATGTCCACCGCGCCGAACTCCTTCTTCGCCAGCGCGTAGCTCCAGTCCCGGAAGCCGCCTTCCGTGAACTTCATGATGTTGCCCTTGTGCACGATGGTGACGCTGGGCTTGTCGTTGTCGATCGCGTACTGCAGCGCCTTGCGCACGAGGCGCTCGGTGCCTTCCACCGACACCGGCTTGATGCCGATGGCGGAGGACTGCGGAAAGCGGATCCTGGTGACGCCGAGTTCCCTGGTGAGGAAGTCGATCAGCTTCTTCGCCTTTTCGGTGTTGGCCTCGTACTCGATGCCGGCGTAGATGTCTTCCGAGTTCTCGCGGAAGATCACCATGTCGGTCTTGCGCGGGTCCTTCAGCGGCGAGGGCACGCCGTCGAAGTACTGGATCGGGCGCAGGCACACGTACAGGTCCAGCTCCTGGCGCAGCGCCACGTTCAGCGATCGGATGCCGCCGCCCACCGGCGTGGTCAGCGGCCCCTTGATGGAAACGACGTACTCGCGCGCGGCCTTCAGGGTTTCGTCAGGAAGCCAGACATCGGGGCCGTACACCCTGGTCGCCTTCTCGCCGGCGAAGATCTCCATCCACTGGATCTTCTTCTTGCCGCCGTAGGCCTTCAGCACCGCCGCGTCGACCACCTTCAGCATCACCGGCGTGATGTCGACGCCGGTGCCGTCGCCCTCGATGTAGGGAATGATCGGCTGGTCGGGCACGTTCAGCGACGTGTCGGCGTTCACGGTGATCTTCTGGCCCTGGGAAGGAACCTTGATGTGCTGATATGCCATGGGGGTGCGTCTCCGGCAGGGGGTTCGAAGGACCGCGCGCCGAAGCTGGCGCCGGCGAACGTGCGGATTCTAGTTTCAAGCTGTCGGCACGCCGGCGCGAAAAGGGGTGCGCTGGATCAAGGTCCCGGCGCGTGTCAACCGGCTGCCGAGCTGGCGCGTTGGCGGGAGGTCTGACATCCCGTTGGGCATTCTTTTCACAACGATCGCACACTGAAGGAAATCCAATGACCAAGCTGCTCGCCACCCTGATCGCCGGCCTGTTCTCCGCCGCCGTGTTCGCCCAAGCCCCCGCCGCGCCGGCCGCCGCCGCCGCCCCGGCTGCCGCTCCGGCCGCCAAGGTGGAAGCCAAGGCCGAAGCCAAGAAGGAAGAAAAGGCCGTGAAGGCCGAGAAGAAGGTCGCCAAGACCGAGAAGAAGGCTGCCAAGAAGGCCGCCCCCAAGGCCGAAATGAAGAAGGAAGAGAAGAAGGAAGAGAAGAAGTCCTGATCGGCTCTTCCCCTTGCCTGCCGCCTTCGGGCGGCCCGCATCGAGCCCGCCCCCCGGCGGGCTTTTCCGCTTCCGCCGCACAATCCGTCGCATGAAGAAGTCCCTCGCCCTCGCCGCCCTGCTGCTGGCCGCCGCCGCCCACGCGCAGGAGCCGCAGCTGAACCTGCCGCGCGTGAAGCTCACCGCCGGCATGAACGTGATCGACGCCCAGGTCGCCGCCAGCGACGAGCAGCGCATGACCGGCCTGATGCACCGCAAGGAGATGCCGCAGCACGAGGGCATGCTGTTCGCCTTCGAGTTCCCGGCCCAGCAGTGCTTCTGGATGAAGAACACGCTGCTGCCCCTGTCGGTGGCCTTCGTCGCCGACGACGGCACGATCGTCAACATCGACGAGATGCAGCCCCAGACGCTCGATTCGCACTGCTCCGACAAGCCGGTGCGCTACGTGCTGGAGATGAACAAGGGGTGGTTCTCGAAGAAGGGGATCAAGGCGGGCACCAGGCTCGGCGGGCCGATGTTCCGCTGAAGGCATTCAAACCAACAGGAAAAGGGCCGCAGCGCGGCCCTTCTGGTCCCGTCGCGGGGTCAGCCGGTCAGCCGAAGTTCTTCGCCGCGAATTCCCAGTTCGCCAGCTTGTCGAGGAAGGTCTCGACGAACTTCTGGCGCAGGTTGCGGTAATCGATGTAGTACGCGTGCTCCCACACGTCCACCGTCAGCACCGCGCGGTCGCCGGTGGTGAGCGGCGTGCCGGCGGCGCCGGTGTTCACGATGTCGAGCGAGCCGTCGGCCTTCTTCACCAGCCACGTCCAGCCGGAGCCGAAGTTGCCGACGGCGGACTTCACGAAGGCCTCGCGGAAGGCCTGGTAGCTGCCCCACTTGCTGCCGATCGCCTGCGCCAGCGCGCCGGTGGGCTCGCCGCCGCCATTGGGCTTCATGCAGTTCCAGAAGAAGGTGTGGTTCCACACCTGGGCGGAGTTGTTGTAGACGGCGCCCGAGGACTTGCGGATGATGTCCTCCAGCTGCATGTTCTCGAACTCGGTGCCCTTCTGCAGGTTGTTCAGGTTCACCACATAGGCGTTGTGGTGCTTGCCGTGGTGGTATTCCAGGGTCTCGCGGGAGTAGTGCGGGGCCAGTGCGTCGATGGGGTACGGCAGAGGGGGCAGGACGTGTTCCATGGCTCTTCTTTCGCTGGGTTGTGGTTTCGGACCATCGATTCTAGGAAGGATTCACGCTTCGCGCGGCGACGCGCAGATCAACCTCGCCATCCGCAAGGGCGGCGCGCACCCCCTGGCCTTCGTGCAGGGCGTGCACGCTCGTGAGCGCCTGGCCGGAGGCCGCATCGGTGAGCAGCGCATAACCGCGTTGCAGCACCAGCCGCGGATCGAGCAGCTGCAGCCGCAGCGCGAGCCGCTCGCACTGGCGCGTGGCGCCCGCCTGGCGCTCGGCGATGGCCCCGCGCAGGGCCTCGCGCGCGGCGCGCAGCTCGTCTTCGGCGAGGCGCAGGCGCGCGGCCAGCGCGAAGCGCACGCGCTGCGCCTGGCGCTCGATGCGCAGGTGCTGCTGGGCGGTGCGCGCCGAGGGCCTGCCCAGGTGCGCCGCGGCCTGGTCCAGGCGCTGCGCCGCGCGGTCGAGGCGCCGCAGCGCCGCCTCCTGCAGCCGCCCGTGCAGGATGCGCAGCGCGCCCAGCCAGGCCTCGCGCGGTTGCGCGGCCAGTTCGGCCGCCGCCGTGGGCGTGGGCGCGCGCACGTCGGCGCAGAAGTCCGCGATGGTGAAGTCGGTCTCGTGCCCCACCCCGCTCACCAGCGGCACCGGGCTGCGCACGATGGCGCGGGCGAGCTGTTCGTCGTTGAAGGCCCAGAGGTCCTCGATCGAGCCGCCGCCACGCACCAGCAGGATGGTGTCGATCGCGCCGGCCTCGGCCAGCCGGTACAGCGACTCGAGCGCGGCGACCAGTTCGCCCGGGGCCTGCGCGCCCTGCACCGCCGCCGGCGCCAGCACCACGGCCACGTGCGGTGCGCGCCGGCGCAGGCAGGTCACCACGTCGTGCAGCGCCGCCGCGCCGAGCGAGGTGGCGATGCCGATGCCGCGCGGCAGCAGCGGCAGCTCGCGCTTGCGCGCGGCATCGAACAGGCCCTCGGCCTCCAGCTTCGCCTTCAGGCGCAGGAACTGCTCGAACAGCGCGCCCTGGCCCGCGCGGCGCATGCTTTCGACCACCAGTTGCAGGTCGCCGCGCTGCTCGTACACGCCGAGCCGGCCGCTCACCTCCACCAGTTCGCCGTCGCGCGGCGCGAATTCGAGCAGGCTCGCGCTGCGGCGGAACATCGCGCAGCGGATCTGCCCCTGCGCGTCCTTCAGCGAGAAGTAGCAGTGGCCGCTGGCCGCGCGCGCGAAGCCCGTGATCTCGCCGCGCACCGTCACCGGGTTGAAGCGCGCCTCCAGGGCATCGGCCACCGCGCGGCAGAGGGCGCCGACCGCCCAGACACGCCTTCCCGGGGCCACGGCCGCGTTGCCGTCCGTCAGCAAAGAGGGTTCTTCCAAGGGTAAACCCGATAGAAATTCATCCACAGGGGGCCAAAAGCGGGGAAAAAGCCCCTAGGGTGGGCTGGGGCGCTGATTTCTCCGAGCAAGTCCTTGATTTTAAAAGGAATTTTCCTGCTCATTTGGTCATCGATCTGTCACGTTGCAGGATTGGCGCGGGTTGCGGTGGGGGGCAGGGGTCCTTCTCAACAAAGTTATCCACAACTTTTGTGAGTGTCGTCCTACGGCGACGCTGCCTGGTCTTACGGACGCGGCAGTTGTTCGTACAGGCCGCCAACTCCGCGATAATCCGCCGCAGGCAGGGCGCGCAAGGCGTGCCTGCCGGCAGTACATCCCGGCCGGAGGACCCCCGTTTGCTTTCGATCATACAAGCCGCAGGCTGGCCGATCTGGCCGCTCGTTGTCTGCTCCATCCTGGCCCTCGCGCTCGTCATCGAACGGTTCCTGAGCCTCAAGACCGCCAAGATCGCGCCGCCCAAGCTGCTGGACGAGGCGCTGGCCGTGTCGCGCGCTTCCGTGCCCTCGCCCGACGTGGTGCGCCAGCTCGAACAGAACTCCGCACTGGGCGAGGTGCTGGCCAGCGGCTTCCGGGCCCTGAACTCCGATCCGCGCTGCACCGAGGCCGACCTGCGCGCCAACATGGAAAGCACCGGCCGCGCGGTGGCCCACCGCCTCGAGCGCTACCTCAACGCGCTGGCCACCATCGCTTCGGCCGCGCCCCTGCTGGGCCTGCTGGGCACGGTGATCGGCATGATCGAGATCTTCGGCTCGCAGTCGGGCGGCGGCGCCGCCACCGGCGGCAACCCGGCGCAGCTCGCGCACGGCATCTCGGTGGCCCTCTACAACACGGCCTTCGGCCTGATCGTCGCGATCCCGGCGCTGATCTTCTGGCGCTACTTCCGCGGCCGCGTGGACGAGTACCTGCTGACGCTGGAGCTCGCCGCCGAGCGCTTCGCGCGCCACCTGAACAACCTGCGCCGCGCCTGAACCCGAGCATGAGCCCCCACGCTTGTCACTTCGGTCACTTCGTGCACTGCCCTGCCCCCCGAGGGGGCCACGGCCTCCTTGGGGCGGCCCGGCGGAGGCCGGCATGAACTTCCGCCCGCGCGCCAAGGAGGAACCGGAGATCAACCTGATCCCGTTCATCGACGTGCTGCTGGTGGTGCTGATCTTCCTGATGCTCACCACCACCTACAGCAAGTTCACCGAGATGCAGCTGCGCCTGCCGGTGGCCGATACCGAGGCGCAGCGCGACTACCCGCGCGAGGTGATCGTGGCCGTCTCCAGCGACGGCCGCTACATGGTCAACAAGCAGCCGGTGAGCGGCCGCGGCCCCGAGGCCCTGGCCGAGTCCATGGCCGAGGCTGCCAAGGGGGGCAAGGATTCGGTCGTGATCATCAGCGCCGACGCCACCGCCACCCACCAGTCCGTGATCACCGTGATGGAGGCCGCGCGCCGCATCGGCCTCACGCAGATCACCTTCGCCACGCAGTCCTCGACCCGGGCCGCAGGCAAGTGAGCGCGCTGCAGCGGGCCTGGCTGCGCCGCGGTCCGCTGGCCTGCGTGCTCTGGCCCGTTTCGCTCGTCTACCGCGCCGGCGCCGCCCTGCACCGGCGCCTGCATTCCTCCGGCTGGCGTCCGGTGGAGCGGCTGCCGGTGCCCGTGGTGGTGGTCGGCAACGTGATCGCCGGCGGCGCCGGCAAGACGCCCGTGGTGCTCGCGATCCTGCAGCACCTGCGCCGGCGCGGCATCCGCGCCGGCGTCGTCTCGCGCGGCCACGGACGGCGCGGCACGGCCTGCCGCGAGGTGCACCCGCAGGACGATCCCGCGTTCACCGGCGACGAGCCGCTGCTGCTGCGGCGCAACTCGGGCCTGCCGGTGTTCGTCGCCCCGCTGCGGGCGCAGGCCGGCCGCGCGCTGCTGGCCGCCCACCCGCGCACGCAGGTGATCGTGAGCGACGACGGCCTGCAGCACCATGCGCTCGCGCGCGACCTGGAGATCTGCGTGTTCGACCGGCGCGGCATCGGCAACGGCTGGCTGCTGCCGGCGGGCCCCTTGCGCGAGCCCTGGCCGCGGCGCGTGGACCTGGTGCTGCGCGATGCGGCCACGCCCGGCATCGAAGGGCATGTGCTGCAACGCACGCTCGGTCCCGAGGCCGTGCGCGGCGACGGCGCGCGGCGGCCGCTGGCCGACCTGCGCGCCGCCCCGGTGGTGGCGCTGGCGGGCATCGCCACGCCGGACGCCTTCTTCGAGATGCTGCGCGGCGCCGGCCTGACCCTGGCCGCGACCTACGCCCTGCCCGACCACCACGACTACGCCAACCTGCCCGCCGCCATCCCCCCCGGCGCCACGCTCGTCTGCACCGAGAAGGACGCGGTCAAGCTGTGGCAGCTGCGCCCCGGCGCCTGGGCCGTCCCGCTGCAGGTGGACATCCCCGCTTCGTTCTGGCAGGCGTTCGATCGGCTGCTCGACGCGCGTTTATCATCGCGCCATGGATCCCCGCCTGCTTGAGCTCCTCGTCTGCCCCGTGACCAAGGGTCCGCTGGACTACGACCGCGAACGCCAGGAGCTGCTCTCGCGCAGCGCCCGCCTCGCCTAC
>Ga0255338_1001033_pt1 | contig 61721 bp, 68 predicted proteins | sample MeOH1_35cm_T4_19_FD_203715 | JGI IMG/M metagenome (GOLD analysis project Ga0255338, IMG submission 203715) | Sandy soil microbial communities from University of British Columbia, Vancouver, Canada - MeOH1_35cm_T4_195 | ecosystem: Engineered > Artificial ecosystem > Sand microcosm > Unclassified ... | reverse complement strand
AACACCGCGGCGATCATGAAGTACGCCGGCGCCAAGATCGCCCAGGAGCGCAACGAGCTGATGGTCGAGGCCATGGGGCACCGGGGCCTGGCCTGGGAGGGCGACGCCTTCTCCGAGCAGGAGCTGACGGCGATGCGGACCATGCTGCGCTCGAAGGCCAACTCGATCGAAGGCGGCACGTCCGAGATCAACCTCAACATCGTCGCAAAGAGAGTCCTCGGATTGCCGGATCCGAAGTAAGGTCTTCGAAGACGCGGTATCGAAACCGCGCGATCAGGGAGGAAGAGATGGCGGATTTCGGCGGCGCCGACCTGGACGCTTTCCGGACCGAGGCCCGGACCTGGCTGGAGGCCAACTACCCGCAGTCGCTGCGCGGCGACGCGGAGGCCGGGCAGCGCATGATGATGGGCGGGGTGAAGGCCACCGGCGACCACCTGGTCTGGAAACAGCGGATGGCCGAGAAGGGCTGGGGCACGCCGACGTGGCCCAAGCAGTACGGCGCGGGCGGGCTGACGCCGGCCGAGGCGCGGGTGCTGGGCCAGGAGATGGACCGGATCGGGGCCTACAACCCGATGGTGGGCATGGGCCTGTCGATGTTCGGCCCGACCCTGCTGGAATACGGCACCGAGGAGCAGAAGCAGCGCCACATCCCGCCGATCGTGCGGGGTGAACTGCGTTGGTGCCAAGGGTATTCGGAGCCCGGCGCGGGCTCGGACCTGGCAAGTCTAACCACGAAGTGCGAGGACGCCGGAGATCACTGGAAGATCAACGGCCAGAAGATCTGGACCAGCGGCGCGCAATACGCGGACTGGTGCTTCTGCCTCGTTAGAACAGATACCACGAAGAAGCACGAAGGCATAAGTTTTGTTCTGATCAACATGCATCAGCCGGGCGTGGAAACCCGGCCGATCAAGCTGATCGCCGGCTCGTCGCCCTTCTGCGAGACCTTCTTCACCGACGCCCGGGCCGAGAAGGACGATATGGTCGGGCCGCTGAACGGCGGCTGGACGGTGGGCAAGCGCCTCTTGCAGCACGAGCGGTCAGGCCAGGGCGGGAGCCGGATGGCCGGCGGCGCCAGCATCGCCGAGATTGCCAAGACATACGTCGGCGTCGACGACAACGGCCGGATCGCCGACAGCGACCTGCGCACCCGGGTGGTCCAGAACATGATGGACGCCCGCGCCCACGCGCTGACCATCGAGCGGGCGCGGCTGGAGTCGAAGGGCAATGTGAACCCCTCGGCCGCCACCTCGATCATGAAGAACTCCGGCACCTGGATCGGCCAGACCCGGGCCGAGCTGCTGCTGGAGATCATGGGCTGCCAGGGCCTGGGCTGGTCCGGCGACGACTACGCCAAGGAGGAAATCGAGGCGGTGCGCAACTGGCTGTCGGGCAAGGCCTGGACGATCTTCGGCGGCAGCCAGGAGGTGCAGTCCAACATCGTCAGCAAGCGGATTCTCGGGCTGCCGGACACGACGCAGAACGGGTAAAACACGAACGTCGTCATCCCCCGACTTGATCGGGTGACCCAAGCTCAGCTGGCAATTTCGGCCAGGCCGCTTGGGTCCCCCGGATCGACCTTCGGTCGACCGTGGGATGACGAGCTAGATATTGAACGAAAAGGACATTTTTCACATGGCTGATTTTGGCGGCGCGACCGATCTGGAGGCTTTCCGGAAGGAGGTCCGCGAGTGGGTGGAGGCGAATTTCCCGGCCTCGCTCAAGGGCAAGCCCAACCCGATGGCGCGGGAGGAGCGCGGCAGCGATCCCAGCCCGGACCAGGAGGCCTGGCGCAAGGCGGTGGGCGCCAAGGGGTGGGGCACGCCCACGTGGCCCAAGGAATATGGCGGCGGCGGGCTGTCGGGCGGCCAGGCGCGGATCGTCCAGGGCGAGTTCGCCCGGGCCGGCGCCTACAACCCGATCGGCGGCATGGGCGTGATGATGTTCGGCCCGACGCTGCTGGAATACGGCACCGAGGCGCAGAAGCAGGAGCACATCCCGCCGATCTGCCGCGGCGAGATCGCCTGGTGCCAGGGCTTCAGCGAGCCGGGCGCGGGGTCCGACCTGGCAAGTCTTCAGACCAAGGCCGTCGACAAGGGCGACCACTACGAAATTGACGGCAGTAAAATCTGGACGAGCGGCGCGCAGTGGGCCGACTGGTGCTTCTGCCTGGTGCGGACGGACACGTCGAAGAAGCACGAGGGTATTTCGTTCGTGCTGTTCACGATGCACCAGCCGGGCGTCGAGGTTCGGCCGATCCCGCTGATCGCCGGCAGCTCGCCGTTCTGCGAGACCTTCTTCACCAGCGCCCGCGCCGAGAAGAAGGACCTGGTGGGGCCGCTGAACGGCGGTTGGACCATCGCCAAGCGGCTGCTGCAGCACGAGCGGTCGGGCCTCACCGGGGCCGGCGGCGGGCTGGGCTCGGGCGGCAAGCCGATCGAGGTCCTGGCCAAGGAATATGTCGGCCTGGACGAGCAGGGCCGGCTGGCCGACCACGACCTGCGCACGCGGCTGGTGACCAACGCCATGAACATGCGGGCTTTTCAGCAGACGGCCGTGCGCGCCATGGTGGAGGCCAAGGGCAACGCCAGCCCCTCCTCCGCCACCTCGATCATGAAGAACGCCGGCACCCAGCTGATCCAGGAGCGTCACGAGATGGCGCTGGAGATCATGGGCCACCAGGGCCTGGGCTGGGAGGGCGACGCCTTCAAGGCCGACGAACTGGCCGCCGTCCGCGGCTGGCTGTTCGGCAAGGCCTTCACGATCTTCGGCGGCAGCCAGGAGGTCCAGTCGAACATCGTCAGCAAGCGGATCCTGGGGTTGCCTGACCTTACGCAAGCGAAGTGATGATCTCCTCCCCTTCTTCGTCATGGCCGCGCTTGTCGCGGCCATCCAGAAGCGCCGGCCGCCGGGGATTTGCCTGAGCCGGCGGCGCATCTGGATCCCCGGGACAAGCCCGGGGATGACGAGCGGAGGGGTTGGGACCTAATTTGAAACCCAACGCACGAATTTTACGAAGGAACACAATCAGATGGCCGTTCTGACTGAAGAACAGAGCATGCTGCGCGACGCGGCGAAGAGCTGGGTGCAGGAGAAGTCCCCGGTCACCGCCTTCCGCAAGATGCGCGATAGCGGCGCCGAGCTGGGCTACGACGTGGCCGCCTGGAACGAGATGGCCGAGATGGGCTGGGCGGGCGTGATCGTGCCCGAGGAATATGGCGGCTCGAACTTCGGCTACCTGTCCCTGGGCCTGGTCCTGGAAGAGCTGGGCCGCACGCTCACCGCCTCGCCGCTGATCGCGTCCGGCCTGGGCGCCGCCTCGGCGCTGATCCTGGGCGGCTCGGAAGAGCAGAAGCAGGCGTGGCTGCCCAAGATCGCCGACGGTTCCGCGGTGGCGGCCCTGGCGATCGACGAAGGCCCGCACCACCGGCCGGAAAACGTCGCCGCGACGGTCTCGGGCGGCAAGCTGACCGGCAAGAAGGTGTTCGTGCTGGAAGGCATGGCCGCCGACGTGTTCGTGGTCTCGGCCAAGGAGGGCGGCAATATCGAGCTCTACCTGGTGAAGGCCGACGACGCCGGCGTGAAGCGCAGCAAGCTGAGCCTGGCCGACAGCCGCGGCGCGGCCAACGTCGAGTTCAACGGCGCGGCCGCCGACAAGCTGACCGGCGGCTTCGCGCTCCTGGAAAAGACCCTGGACCGCGCCCGCGCCGGCCTCTCGGCCGAGATGCTGGGCGCCGCGCTGCAGGCCTTCGAGGTGACGCTGGACTACCTGAAGACCCGCGTGCAGTTCGGCCAGGTGATCGGCAGCTTCCAGGCCCTGCAGCACCGCGCGGCCAAGATGTTCACCGAGCTGGAGCTGTCGCGTTCGGCGGTCGAGGCCGCCCTGACCGCCATCGACAACGACGCGCCGGACGTGGCGGAGCTGGTGTCCCTGGCCAAGGCCAAGATGGGGGATACGTTCCACCTGGTGAGCAACGAGATGGTGCAGATGCATGGCGGCATCGGGATGACCGACGCCCACGATGCCGGGTTCTATCTTAAGCGGGCGCGGGCGGCGGAAGCGGCGTTCGGGAACCAGGCGTATCACCGGGATCGGTATGCGCGGATCCAGGGGTATTAGGCGCTAGGCTTGGGCTGTGAGAATGGGGAGCCCCGCTGGTGAGAGCCGGCGGGGTTTTCTTTGACGCGTGAAGCGGGAGCGGCGTCGTGATCTGGGAGGATCAGTACATCGCGTGGCGGGCCGCACAGGACGTCCACGAGACCGATCTGCCCGAGCGGGCGATCATACGGGCGACCCGGAACGCCGCGCGCAAGGGAGGCGTGCTCGACAATTCTGAGGCGTGGGCCTGGGTGGAGCGCGCATTCCTGGACGAGCGCAGATGGTTTGTCGCCGCAGTGTTTGGGCACCCGTCTGCGCCGCGCCGGATCGCGGACAGATTGTTCAGGGCCGGCGTACTGGAGAAGGACCCAAGCGCCAACCGGTGGCTGATCGAGCCGGCGGTCGCGGTGCTCGGCGGACCAGCGGCGCTGGAGCGGCTGCTCGGCTACCTTCGGGATGGCAGCTATGAGGAAAAGGCGGGCGCGGCGAGCGCCTTGTACTGGGTTCGTCCACGCGAGACCGATAGCGGGTATGCGGAGCTGCTGGTGAGCGTACGCAACGAGATGCTTCGGCAGTTCGTCAGTTGTCCTGATCTCACGGTTCTGCGGCGCATCGTTCCTATGCTGTCGATGAACCCCGCACACTATTCCAAGGATGTGGCGCCACTTCTGAAGACGGCGATCGCCAAGGCCCGACGCCACGCGGACGACTATGTGCGCCACCGCATCGCCGTGCAGCTTGGTGAAGAGCGCGCGCTCCGCCCGATCCCGCCGTCTCCAGCGAAACGGAGGTGGTGGCAGAGATTGACGGGACGCGGATAACCGACGCGCATGATGCGGGGTTCTATCTGAAGCGGGCCCGGGCGGCGGAAGCGGCGTTCGGGAACGAGGCGTGCCACCGGGACCGGTATGCGCGGATCCAGGGGTATTGAGGCGCTAGGCCTGCGCCGAGCGCGGGCCGGCTAGGTACTGAGATCCGGGAGCCCCGCTGGCGGAAACGTCGGCGGGGTCTTTCGTTGGCAGTACGCGGGAACGCGCACGGCGTGCGCGGTACGGGAGTGCGAGCGGCGCTCGCATGTCAGCTACTGCGAACCGGGTTCGCAAGATCGTGGATAAATGTAGTACCAACGTAGACTCTGCCCGCGAATTCGGGCTTCCTCCTCGCTTGTGAGGGTGGCGCTCGCCGCTCTCCAGCTCCCCCGGCTTTAGACGGTCCTCGGGAAGCGACGGCAGTGGGAGGTAACAACCTCCCACTTGCCAAGCCGAATGCGGCGGTACTCGCGTACCGAGACCGCTCTCGGCCAGAAGCAGACGACACGAGTTGCCATCTCTCCTTCTCCGGGTGGGAACCAGCCCACAACTCCGGCGCGCCCCATGCGTCCGGCCGTAGTTCGCCGGGGCGCGGAAGCGCGGAAAAGAAGGCGACGAGCGCCACCCACGACAAGGCTCCTAGGTGGTCGATTCGACAAGCCTTTTTGGCGCTCACCTGTGGATGGTCACGCTGTCTTCTGTGCAGCGTTCTCCATTCCTTCTGTGGATTGTTTTGCGCCCGCCGCTCGTGTCCTTAAGTCCATGGCCAGAGTTTGCCTGCCGGGCCAGGCGCTTCGCCTCGGCCCTTCGCTTGCGCTACGGGCGTTCGTTGCTGCGATCAGTCCCCCGGACTGATCGCTCGGGCTGGCGCCCGACCGCGCCTCACCTCAAGGCCCGGCCCGGAGGGCCGGCCGCGGAGCGGCGCGCCGGAGGCGCGGCCTTGACACGCCTGGTCCGGCAGGCTCGCAATCCACCATGGATTTAAGGGTGGGAGGCATCCTGAAGGATGCTCGGGCGTAGGGGCGGACGCATCGATATGCGGGCGCGGTATGTGGCCGTGGGCGCGGCGGGGTTGGGCTTCGCGGCCCTAACGTGGGCGCTCGTGACGCAACGCGACGTGTTGGAGCCCTTGGTGCGGCCCGTCATCGTCGGGATGATCTTGGGGAGAGATGGGTACGAGCCTGACGACTACGCGTTTGCGATTGGCCTCGCCGGGCTCATGACCGTCGTGAGCTTCGCCTCGCTGGCCCACGCGCTGGCGAGCCACGGGGCGACCGAGCGGCGGATCGACGACCATCTGCGTCGCAAGCCGCCGCGCGCTCCGCAGGTCTCCACGCCGAGCACGGCCCCACCGCCCCCTCCACCGCGTCATGGTCCCCCTCCCCCGTAGACGGGGGAGGTATCGAGGCGCAGCGGCCCCGTTCTTGACAGCTCTTCGCAAGGCAAAGCTAGTTGGCCGGTAGGGGGCGGCATGGCGTGGGCGATGGCGGTGCTGGCGGTCGGCGGAATGGCCGCCGCCGGCTTTGAGATCTGGCTCTCGATGCGCCAGCACCCACGGCGCTTTCAGTACGCCTGGGCGGCCTGGTCGCCGCTGGCGTTCCTCGCCGTCTTCGCCATTGGCATGGAGGAGACGGGGGACCCGATCGGCAGCGGACTCATGGCGCTTGTGGCGGCGCCGTTCGCCTACCCCCTCCTTCGCGGGCTGATCTGGCTGCGGTTCGGCAGGGGGGTGGATGGGTGGCAGGCGGAGGAGGCCGCCGCCGAAGCCGAGCGAATGCGATACCGGGCGATGGACTTCGGAGGCTCGCGAACGGTCAGGGACGCACCACCCACGCCCCCGGCGGCGGCGCGCGAGACGATCGCTTCGCCGGTCGCGCTGCCGGCCGCGTCGTCACGGCTGGACCGGGCGACCCGCGAACGCCGCCCGGGCTGGGTGGCCGGCGCGGAAATCCTGTTGATCTGCGGCGCCTGCGCGGTCGGCCTGTCGCTCTGGATCGGCTCGATGATCGCAAACCTGCGAGACGATCGGAGGGTCAGCGACGAGGAGATGGTCGCGGGGACGCTGGAGCTCAACGGCTACGGCGGCCCGCGCGTCACGCCGACGGGCGAGACCTGCGCCGATGGATACAGCGCCGGCTATCGATGGAGCGCCGTCGGCTCCGCGGGGCGCGCTTGCGTCGATGGTGGCGCGGGCGAGGTGAGCCTCTGGGTGGAACAACGGTGGGGGCCGGCGAGGTGATGCGGCGCCCACTCGTGTCCTTAAGTCCATGTCCAGAGTTTGCCTGCCGGACCAGGCGTCTCAAGGCCCGGCCCGGAGGGCCGGCCGCGGAGCGGCGCGCCGGAGGCGCGGCCTTGACACGCCTGGTCCGGCAGGCTCGCAATCCACCATGGATTTAAGGGTGGGAGGCATCCTGAAGGATGCCCATCTTTACCTCCCCCGCGAAGCGGCGGGAGGGGGACCGGTCGCCGAGGCCGGCGCGAGCCGGCTGAAGAGCGGCTGGTGGAGGGGGCGAGCCTCAGGCGCTGAGCGATGAGCTGTCCGATCCGTTGAGACTGAGGCTCGCCCCCTCCACCATCGGCTCTTCGGCCGATGGTCCCCCTCCCGCCGCTTCGCGGGGGAGGTAAAGAAAAGCCCGAAACGTCCGCCTCTGACGCACCGCGCGTCCACACTCCCGCCATGCCGACCGATCCCCTGCCCGCCCGTGAGTGGCCGATCCCGCCGATGGACAAGGCGTCCGGCCACAAGGACACCGCCTTCACCTGGGCGATGGGGAACCTGATCCTGGCGCGGATCGCGGAGGGGGAGACGGTGAAGGCGATCACGGCGGATGCGCGGATGCCGGCCTATTGCACGGTGTTCCAGTGGATGCGGGTCGTGCCCGAGTTCGGCGCGGCGGTGACGGCGGTGCGGGCGATGCTGGCGCAGTCGCGGCTGTCGGAGCGGGACGCCTGGCGGCAGGTGCGGGCGCAGCGGTGGCGGGGTGGCGGGCAGCGGCCGCAGTGTTCGGCGGCGGCGCTGGATCTGCTGCTGGCGCGGGTGCGGGACGGGGCGTCGGTGACGGAGGCGCTGGCGGCGCCGGGGTCGCCGTCGGCCAAGGTGCTCTACACGCGGGTGCGGAACTGTCCGGGGTTTCGCGCCGCGTTCGTGGACGCCTGCGACTGGCGGAACGACTGGCTGGGGTTCCAGGCGGAGCTGGTGGTGGACGAGGCGATGGAGTGGCGGCTCAGCATCCCGCAGGCCAATGCGAAGATCGCGGCGCTGAAGGCGCGGCGGGGGCGGCTGACGCCGAAGATCTATCGGGCGCCGGGGCGGTGATGTGGGGCGGCGATCGCTGAGCACGACCCCAGCGCCCCCTCCACCCTTAGGGTCCCCCTCCCCCGTAAACGGGGGAGGTTCGCGGCTACTCGCCTGCCTGGGCGAGCGTGGCTATCGTCGGGCGGTTTCGCACACGCAGCTCAAGGCCAACCATGAACCCGTTCCCCGACGACATCTTCACCGAGCCGGAGGATGTGGATCCCGACACGCTGGCGAACCTGGGGCCGCTGACGCCGCTGGCCGGGGTGTGGGAGGGGCGCAAGGGGATCGACCTCAATCCCAAGGCGGACGGGCCGGAGCGGCGGGCGTACCTGGAGCGGATCGAGATGCAGCCCATCGACCCGCAGCCGAACGGGCCGCAGCTGCTGTACGGCCTGCGCTACCAGGTGCACATCGCCACCCCGGAGGAGGACACCACCTTCCACGACCAGGTGGGCTATTGGCTGTGGGAGCCGGCCACGGGGCTGGTGATGCAGACGCTGGCGATCCCGCGCGGCCAGGTGGCGCTGGCGCGGGGCCAGGGGGCGGCGGGGGACGGGCGACTGACGGTGCGGGCCGAACGCGGGGGGCCGGGCTATGGCATCTGTTCGACCGACTTCCTGGAGTGGGCGTTCCGCACCGAGAGCTATGAGCTGGAGATCACCTTCCTGGAGGACGGGCGCTGGCGCTATGTGTCGGACACCATGCTGGCGGTGCGCGGCCAGGCGGAGCTGTTCCGGCACCGCGACGTCAACACCCTGACGAAGGTGGGCGAGCCCACGCCCAACCCGTTGGCGCGCATCGCCCGGGGCGAGACGCCGCACCTGAAGGTGCACGGGCTGGGGTAGCGCGCCGCAGGCGCTGTTCTTTTTGAACCACGGAAAACACGGAAAACACGGAAGGGGCCGTAGCTGCTGAGCCTTCCGTGTTTTCTGTGTTTTCCGTGGTTTGGATCTTATCGGCGCTGACGCGCCATCGCGACTGAAGCTAAGCCTTCGCCCCGAAGCGTTCGGCGTTGCGGGCGCGGGCCTTGGCGGCCTCGACTTCGCGGTCCTTGGGGGGAGCCTGGGTTTCGAGATCGTGGAGCAGGCGGGCGCCGGCTTGGAAGACCTGCTCGACGGCGGCGTCGAAGGCGGCCTCGTTGGCCTTGGACGGCGTGTTGAAGCCCGAGAGCTTGCGGACGAACTGCAGCGCCGCGGCGCGGACTTCCTCCTCCGTGGCGGCCGGCTCGAAGTTGAACAGCGTCTTGATGTTGCGGCACATGGCGGGGCCTCCCGGGGCGTGGCCTCAAGATGGCGCCTGGACACCGGTTCGCAAGCCTGGCGGCCTACCGCTGGAACAGCCGCAGATTGTTGAGGATCATCTGGTCGATGATTTCCTTGGCGCTGTTCTCCTCTGGTTTGTCTTCCTTGTGCTTCTTGATCGCGATGAGGAGGGTGTTGGTGTCGGTCCGCGCGCCTTTCATGAGACCGCTGTCCGAGGGCCCCGTGAAGTGGGTGCGCACCCAGTGAGGACCGGCGGAGATCCCCTGCTTCATCGAGAACTCGATAGTCGTGCCGAAGCCCGTGTCGTCGTCGTGGAGGGCCGCCTTGATCGGGAGTTCGCGACCGAGCGCGGTGTCGATGACCTGGGTGACTCCGAACTCGCCCTTCACCTTGGCCTGGGCCGTCTCGCAGAACGCCCTGAACTGCCTGGCCTCGCCGTCAGTCTCGCTGTCGGCGGTTTTCGGATCGGCGCTATAGAGCTGCAACGCGTCGATCGTGAAGTTCTCGGTGACGCTTCGCGAGCCGGTCTGGCTGAACTCCAAGCCTAGGATGCCCGTGCGCGAGGTCCCCTCCGTGGCGAAGGGGTGGATGAAGTTCGCCGTGGGGGTGAGGCCGCCGGTGGCCTCCGCCTTCAGGGTGAAGCTGATGGCGATGTCGTAGTAGGCCTTGGGAGGCTTGGGCCTTTCGTCCGGAAGCTGCGGCTTGGGCTCCGGCGGCGGGCGATCCACGCGCGGCTTCAGGCTGTAGCCTCTCATCGGGGCCGCCGCGGGTTCGCCGTTCGGGCGGCCCTTCTGGAGGCGGGTCAGATGCGAACTCTGCGCCACGTCGCAGACCAGCCGGTTGATCAGGTCGCCGGAAATGTCGTCGTGTTTGGCCAGGCCGGCGTAGCGCGGTTCTGGCAAGGTGGCGCAAGCGCCAACGGCGAGTGCGAGACCCGAGCTCAGGAGCACACGATGCATGAGATATCCCCCCGTTCCCCGAAACAATGTTAGGTGAACATAGATTGAGAATGCAATGGAAAGATGTGCCGGCGCCGCCCTTGCTTTGGCGTTGCTGACGGGATGCCAGAGGCCGCCCGCGCAGGAATCCACCCCGGAACCCCCACCCACCGTGCGCACCTATCCGCCCGGCGGGACGGCGCCTGGAGCCACGGCGAGAGACGACGCCGAGCTGCGGGTGGTGTTCCAGTGGCGGCTCAAGCTGGCGCGCACCGGGCGGCCGGCGCGGGAGAGCGCGGTGGGCTATGTGCGGGCGGACGGCAGCCCGGGCGGGGTGATCCTGATCAACGGCGAGGGCGCGGTGATCCAGCCGATCCCGGGGACGCTGGGGCCTGACGCGGCGGCCGTGGCGCGGCGCTGGCTGGAGGCGCGGGGCTGGGCGCTGGCGGGCGGGTAGCGGCTATCCGGGCGGCCCTGCCCGCCGCGCGCGGCGGACGGCGGCGGCCAGGGCGCGGTCGTCGAGGCCGCCCTGGATCAGGTAGGGACCGACCAGATAGGCAGGCGTGCCCTGCAGCCCCAGCGAGAAGGCCTGCAGGCGGTGGCGGCCGAGCTGGGCGTCGATGGCGCGGGCCTCTGATCGCATGTCGGCGGCCAGGCGGACGGGATCGGCGCCGGCCTGGCGGGCGATGTCGGCGATGCGCGCCGGGGTGAGCTGGCCGCGGGCCGCCATCAGGGCGTCGTGGACCTCCAGGTAGCGGCCCTGGCGGTGGGCGGCGAGCGCGGTGCGGGCGGCGAGGTCCGAGGCGGGGCCGCGGATCGGCCAGTCCTTCCAGATCACCCGCACGTTGGGGTCGATGGCCAGGAGGCGGCTGAGCGCCGGGTCGGTGCGCTTGCAGACCGCGCACAGGTAGTCGGTGAAGATCACCAGGGTGACGTCCGGGGTCGCGGCGCCGGCGGCGGGGGAGCCGGGGTCGCCCAGCACGTCGGCCACCGCGGGGGTGAGCTCGAGCGTGCGGCTGGGCGGCGGCGCCCCCTGCAGCCAAGCGTAGGCCGCGAGGCCGGCGGCGACCGCGAGGGCCAGGGAGAGACGGGCGGGCTTCACCGCCCGGCTATAGCCTAGCGCTGGTCGCCGGTCTTGGGGCTGCCGCCGCCGGCCTCCTCGGCCCGGGCGCCGCCGAGGATGCCGGACATGGCGTAGTTGCCCTCGTGGCAGGCGTATTCGTAGATCTGCCCGCTGAGGGCATAGAGGGTCATCTCGGCCCGCCAGGCCTGGGTGTAGTGGACCGGGTCCTCGACCTGGAACTCGTAGGCGATCTCGGTCTTGGACGCGCGGGTCAGACGCTCCGTCACTCGAGCCTGGGGCGACAGGAAGATCGGGCCGAAGCGGCCCTGGGTCGGATGGACGTTGAGGGTCTCGACGACCAGGGCGTCACCTTCCCACCAGGCGACGCTGTCGCCCATCCAGAGGTTCAGGGCGGCGGGGCGGTGCGCGGCCTGCGCCGCCGCCTTGCTCGCGAAGATCGGGATGGCGCGCGTGCCGAACCCCATCTCCACCACGACGACCAGGGCGTCGGGCGCCTGCACGATCTGGTAGTTCGAGTTGTAGGCGTTGTTGAGCATCCCCGGGCCGCCGGAGCCGCGAGAGCCGATCAGGCAGCGGTCGTTCGGGGCCAGCTCCTCGGGGCCGACCGGATCCATCCGCCGGCTCATGGCGGCGGCCTCGCGGGCGCGTTCGCGGCCCAGCTCGGTCAAGGGCAAACGCCCGTCGGGCGTGTCGACGATCCAGGAGGTGCGGTGCTGGCCCTTCACCCTGGCGAAGGTCGAACCCCCGTCCATGTAGACCAGGCTGTGCGCCGCCCCGAGCGCGCCCTCGGGCGGCGGGCCGGCGTTGGGGTCGATGGGGCGGGCGTCGGCCTCGGCGGCCTTCTTCATCGGGTTGGCGTCGGCCAGGGCCTTGGCCTGGGCGTCGGTGAGGGTGAGCCCCTTGAGGTTGGCCGGCCGCTCCAGCCAGGTGAGCGAGGCGTTGGACCAGGTCCCGGTGAGGTCCGGACGGCCGTCGGCGGCGCGGGAGGCCGGCTGGGCCGCGGCGGTCCCGCAGGCGAGGGCCAAGGTCGCGATCCCCAACAACACCGATCTCATGATCCCGCCTCGTCCATGCATCGGGCGAGGCTAGCAAAGTCCGCCGGCGCCCGCGCCCGGGATTGGCTCGCCACGCGCCATCATCCGCGATACGCCGTGGAAATGACCAGCAAGCCGCCCCTACGCCGCCTGATCGACCTGCCCGGGGTCGCCGACCTGGAGCGGAAGGCGGTGATGAAGCGCGAGTTCGCCGAGCCGGAGGCGCGCGCGGAATATCCGGAGATCGACGCCTGCTCGACGGCGCTGTTCGGCCTGACGGCGGACGAGGCCGAAGCGGTGGAACGGCCGGCCGGCTGGGACAATATCGAGCTCAAGCCGCCGGCCGCCCAGGTGTTCGCGTTCGAGGACGCCGGCTGGGACGTGCTGGACGACAAGCGCCGGCCGTTGCGCATGCTGGGCCACTTCAGCGCGCCGCTCTGGCTGGCGATCCGCGGCGTGGCGGGCGAGCTGCCCTTCCAGGGCGAGAGCACCACGCCCGAGGCCTGGGTGAGCAAGCTGGAAGCCGAGGCCAAGCGCTTCAGGAAACGCTGAGCCCGCCGCAGGCGCTGCTATTTTGAACCACGGAAAACACGGAAGAGGCCGCGCCTGCTGAGCCTTCCGTGTCTTCTGTGTTTTCCGTGGTTTGAATCTTATCGGCGCTGACGCGCCACGGCGGCTGCCGGTCAGGCCCCCCAGATGTCGCGGGCGTAGCGGACGAAGTTGCCGCCCAGGATCTTCTCGATGCGGGCGGGCTTGTGGCCGCGCTCCGCCAGCAGGCGGTAGAGCTTGCGGAACTGGTCGGGGCCGCGCAGGTCGTCGACGAAGGGGTGGGTGTCGGCCCGCTCGCCGGGCGCGGCGACGCCCTTGGCCTTGCGGTCCTCGTGCTCCTTGCGGAGTGCGGCCTTGTAAAGCTCCAGGTCGTCGACGGGCGTCGTGCCGCCGTCGGTGCCGATGCCGACATGGTCCTCGCCGCAGATGTCGAGCGCGTGCTCGATGTGGGCGACCACGTCGATGGCGCGGGCGTGGCCGCTGAGGTTCAGGAACGGCATGAAGTAGACGCCCACGAAGCCGCCCTTGTCGGCCACGAGGCGTAGCTCTTCGTCGGTCTTGTTGCGCGGCAGGTCGACGAGCGCGCGGCAGCCGGTGTGGTTGATCGAGATCGGCTGCTTCGAGGCGCGCGCGGCGTCCAGGCAGATCTGGCGGCCGGAGTGGCTGAGGTCGACCATCACCCGGTTGGCGTTCAGGCGTTCGACCACCTCGCGGCCGAACTCGGTCAGCCCGCGGCCCTCAGGCACGATGGAGCCGTCGCCGAGCTGGTTCCTGAGGTTGTAGGTGAGCTGGACGATGCGCACGCCCAGGTCGGCGAAGATGTCCACGCGGCGCGCGTCGTCGCCCATCATGGCGGCGTTCTGGAAGCCGTAGATCACGCCCACCTTCTTGTCGGCCTTGGCGCGGAGGATGTCGGCGACGGTGAGAACCTTGATCAGGTCGTTCGGATGGGCGCGGATCAGGGCGTCGTACTGGCCGACCTCGGCCACCGAGTCCTGGAACGGCTCCTGGGGCCCCGCGACGTAGCCGATGGTGCAGTTCACCACCGTCAGGCCTGAGGCATGGGCGTCCTTGAGGATGCGTGGGCTGACCGCGGCGCGGTCGGGGTCATCCAGGTTGGGGTCATTGAGACCGCCCAGGGCGTTGACCACGATCATCCGGCCGATGGGGTCCGGCGCGGCGGCCATGGCGGGCGTGGCCAGGGCGGCGGCGGAGAAGGCGAGGATTTCACGGCGGTTCATTGGGGATCTTCCATCTCGGCCTTGGTCAGCGGCTTGAAGTCGGCGCGGCGGTATTCCCGGCCGCGCTTCACCGTGAACTCCAGGGTCTTGAGGTTGGCGATGTCGGCGGTCGGGTCCTGGGCCGTCACGATCAGGTTGGCGAGCTTGCCGGCCTGGATCGAGCCCAGATCGTCCGCCTGGCCGGCGGCGCGGGCGCCGCCCAGGGTGGCGGCGCGGATCACCTGGGCCGGCGGCATGCCCAGCTTCGCCAGGGCGGCCAGCTCGTGGTGCAGGGTGGGCCACGGGTCGTCGTGGGGTGCGACCCAGTCCGTGCCGGCGCTGATCTCGACGCCGGCCCTCCACGCCTGGCGCACCAGGGCGTCGGACATGGCGCCGGTGCAGAGCGGCTTGCGTGCCTTGGGGTTCTTCGCCGCCTCGGCCTCGATGTGGGCGTATAGGCTGGTGGTGGCGTCCAGCAGGGTTCCCTGGGCCTTCATCCGGGCGAGCAGGCTGGCGATCACCGGGTTGTCGCCGCCCAGGAACGGCGCCGGGTCCATCGGCGTGCGCGACTGGTAGGCCTTGGGCGTGCCGGCGACCTGGTGGGCCAGGGAACAGGCGTGGGACATGGCGTCCGGTTTCGCGGCGATCACCTCGGCGGGCGTGGCCGGATAGACGGCGGCATGGGCCCAGACCTGCATCCCCTGGCGGTGGGCTTCCGCGGCGATCCTGGCCACCAGGTCGGCGGGCAGGTTCGCGTAGATCTTGATCGCGGTGGCGGACGTGCCGCGGGCGAGCGTCACGGCCTCGCGCAGGTCGGTGGTCTCGTCGATCGACTGCATCCACGGCGTCTTGCCCGGCGTGAAGCCGTGGCTGACGGCCAGGGTGCGCGGGTCGGCGAAGAACGACGGGCCGGCCATCAGGGCGGCGTAGTGGATGTCGGGCGCCGGGATCTCCCCCTTGCGGCTGGCGCGGGCGAGCTCGGCGACGGCGCGCAGGTCGTCGGCCATGTCGCGGATGGCGGTGACGCCGCCGAAGAGGTCGCGGCGCAGGCTGGCCTCGGCCTGGCGGCGGTTGGGGGGCGTGGCCAGGTGCTCGTGGCTGTCGATGAGGCCGGGCAGCAGGTATTTGCCGGAGAGGTCGACGACGCGGGCGCCGAGGGGCGCGGACAGCCGGTCGGTCGGCTGGACGTCCTTGATCCGCTCCCCGTCCACCAGCACCGACATGCCGGGCCGGCCCGGCGTCCCCGTGCCGTCGATCAGGGTGGCGTTGCGGTAGAGGATGGGCTCGGCCGACGCCGCGCCGGCGATGGCGAGGCCAAGAACCCCAGCCAAGACTGCTCTGAACAAGCCCCACCCCCACGCCGCGTCTTGACGACGGTTAGGGCGCGGCGCGCTTCACCGCAATGCCGACGCCGTTCGTCGCGAGACCGGTTGCGCGATTTACGTGCGTAGTTTATGATTCGATACACATGTGACAGATCGACGTCACTGATCTGTAACACAATACATCGTGCGCGTTACATTTCGTTCATGTCACCGGAAAGTCGTCATGAGTCTATGGAAGGTATCGACCAGGCGCCTTTATCTTACATCACCCCACATTGACTGAGATCGGCGTTCGCTCGGACGCAAAGGTTGTTTTCGCACACATGAAAGTCCTGGTTGGCACCCCGACCTACAATGGCCAGCTGACGACGCAGTACACGCGCTCCCTTCTGGGGCTGTGGCGCGAGATCGGCGCCCACGCCGACTGGCATACGACCAAGGCCACCCTGATCGCCTGGGCGCGCAACGTCTTCGCCAGCCAGGTGCTGGAGGAGGACTACACCCACCTGCTGTTCGTGGACGCCGACGTGGACTTCCCGGCCCACGTGGTGAAGCGGATGCTGGCGTTCGACCAGCCGGTGACCTCGGCGATCTATCCGCACCGCAGCCTGGACATGCGCGCCTTCTACGCCCAGGCGCGCCAACAGCCGGACGCCAGTTCGGCGATGGCGGCCGCGCTGACCTATCCGTTCGAGCTGGAGCAGCCGCATGTGGCCCGCGGCGAATTCCACCGCGCCGCGATGGTCCCGGCGGGGCTCATGCTGATCAAGCGCGAGGCGCTGGTGAGGATGCGCGAGGCCTATCCCGAACTCTACCGGCCGGCGGCGGGCAGCTACTACGAGTTCCAGGGCCTGAAGAACGTGCTGCAGTGCTTCGAGTCGATGAACGACGACAACGGCATCGCCCAGAGCGAGGACGTCTCGTTCTGCCGTCGCTGGCGCGCGATCGGCGGCGAGCTATGGGCGACGTTCGACCAGGCCGTGGGCCATACCGGCCCATTCACCTACCGGGCGGCGGGCTAGGGCCCACCGGATTCAGCGCGGGGACTGGCGCGCGCCCGGCCGACCCGCTCAGCGCGCCGCAGGCGCTGTCAGTTTTGAACCACGGAGAACACAGAAAGCACGGAAGAGGCCACGCTTGCTGAACCTTCCGTGTCTTCTGTGTTTTCCGTGGTTTGAATCTTATCGGCGCTGACGCGCCATGGCGGCTGGAAGGGCGCGCGATCTCTTATACGGCCCACTGAATCGATCAGCCTAGCCTCGACACTCATCCTCGGGCTGGAACTGGAACTCGGCGGCGGTGCGCCAGCAGGCCGCGGCGTTGCGCTCGGTGTTCCAGGCATAGGCCAGGTAGACGCACATCACCGCCAGGGCGACGCTGACCAGGGTCATGACGCGGACCGCGACGACGGTGCGATCTGGCTTGGGACGGCCGCTCGACATCCGGTGGCTTTGGCCGATGCGGCGGCCCAGGGCAAGGGCGGCCTTGCGTCAGGCGGAGCTGGAGACGCGGTCGAGGGCGCCGACCTGGCGCTCGCCCTGCCAGATGATCACCTCGACGGCGCTTCGATGGTCGTCCAGCACACGTCGCGCGCGGACCCGGGCCTCGGCGTCGTCGGAACACTCGATGGTCTCGAACGCAGACGACGAGCCATCGGAACGGCACGGGTAGAAGGTAAAGAGCGGCATGTCGAACCTCCCACGAGAGCGCCACCATACACCCTTCGCCGGAAAGTTGAGTCCAATTGCCGACCGTTCGCCCCGGAGGCGTACCGGTTCGCTTGAACCGGTACGCCTCCAGATCCTTGCCTAGGAGGTCGACCATTCGTCGCGCGAGATCGAACCAACCTGATCGACGAATGATCTAGGAGGCGTACCGGTTCGCTTGGACCCGTACGCCTCCAGACCCTTGCTTAGGTGGTCGACCCTTCGTCGCGCGAGATCGAACCAACCTGATCGACGAATGGTCTAGGAGGCGATGTGGCCCTTGCGGTCGAGGGCGGCCGAAAGGCGCGCCATGGCCCGGCCGAGCTGGACCCGCAGTTCGTTGGCCGTGACCAGCACCGGGGCCGAGACGCCCCAGAAGATCATCAGCGCCACCACCGAGCCCGGAGCCGCCACGCCGTTGGCGGTGAGGAACAGCATGAAGCCCAGGATCCCGCCCGCCAGCATCACCAGCGCGCCGCAGAACGGGCCGCGGACCAGGCCGGCGACCAGGACCGCCGCCACATAGAGCATGAACGGGGAGAGCCCTCCCAGCTTCGGTCCCAGCGCGGCGCGCGCGAGGGTGGCCAGGCCCACCAGCAGTGCGGCCACGACAATACTGATCAGCGCCTGGACGGCGATCTGTCCCGGGCGTTTGCGGGTGGCCATGGGGAGGAGCTTTGGCGAACGGAAGCAAGCAAGGCAACCACCTTCGTTGCGGACGCGAAATCGGCGCCGAAGGTTCCGGACGACCGGGGCCGGGCCGGGTCCGACCACCCACGAAGGCCGCCGACGGGAGGTCGCATGGGGGCGATTCCCCCTTCCGACGACCTGCACGGACGTGGATGGCCGGGCCGAGTCCGGCCCCGGCAGGGTCCTAGAAGCCGGTCGGCGCCGGGGTCGCGGCGGGTTCGGCCTGGGCGGCGGGCGCGGCCGGGACAGCGTCACAGCCCTTGCCCGAATAGAGGCCGGCCAGCAGCGCCTTGCGGGTGGTCGCCGTCTGGATGGTCTCCTGGGCCTGGGCCTGGACCTGGGCGGCGCGCTGCTTGGCCATGTTGGCCATGTTGTTGGCGAACATGCCGGCGCCCGGCACGCGGCCCAGCATGCCGGTGCGCAGCATGCCTTCCACGGCCACGGTGGAGGCCAGGCCGGCGCCCTGGGCCGAGCCGTTGGCCTTGGAGACCTGGGCGTTGGCGTCGGCCATGAGCTGGTCCATGCGCCCGCCTTCGGCGGCGATGGCGGCGCAGTCCATGGACGCATCGCCCGGATAGCTGACCTGGAGAGCCTGGGCGGACGCGGAGCCCGTGATGAGCGCGGCCGCGGCCACGCTGGCGATGAAGATCTTCTGCATGATTGCCCCCATGAAAACGCTTTACGATTCCGAGGGTAAGGCGGGCGGCGCCGGGCGCCCTCCCCCGATTGGGGGTGCTAGATCAGCGTTCGGCGACCAGGTTCGCCAGCATCTCCGGATGGGTGAACTGCGGTAGGACACCGGCGCCGTCCATCCGGACGGTCCGCAGCCCGGGGATCCCGAGCCAGGCTGGGTCCACGTGGCCGGGCAGACCGCTGGAAAGAAGGACGGTCCAGTCGTCGCCCCCCAGCCCTCCCGGCGCCCGCCAGCCGTTCGCATAGGCGGCATGCTCCGAGGCGAAGCCCAACGCCGAGCGGGCGCAGAGGGCCTGGATGTCGCGGATGAGGAACGCGCGGACCCGGGGATCGCGCAGCGCCTCGGCGTCCAGCGGCAGGTCGCTGAACACCTTGTCGAGGATCTGCTCCAGCAGCTTGGTCGTCGCCTGGCGCCGCAGGAATTCGGCGAAGGCCGCCACCAGGTCGGGATTGCGGAGCAGATGCCGCTGGATCGCCGCTCCCAGGCTCGGCCGATGGTCGGCCACCTGGATCGGCGGATGCGGGTTGAGCAGGATCGCCCGGCCCAGGAGCTCGGGGTGGTCCTTGGCGAACTGCAGGGCGATGGGGATGCCGGTGTCGCGGGCCAGCATGCGCACCCGGCGCAGGCGCAGGCGGTCGACCGCCGCGGCGATGTCGGCGGCGCCGGTCGTCACATAGTCGCCGGCCGCCGGGTCGGAGAGGCCGAAGCCCGGCCGCTGGATCACGATGGCGCGCAGGCCCGCCGCGGCCAGGGCGTGACGGAAGCCGTCGGGGATGCGCCGACCCGCCGCCGCGCCGTGGAACACCAGCAGCGGCTCCCCGTCGTAGGGGCCGTAGTCGATGAGCGCGACGCGCCGGGCGCCGTCCATGGCCGCCACGATGCGCAGCCGCCCGCCGCCGTCTTCGTCGCCAAGCACCGGTTCGGCGGCCGAGGCGACGGCGACCAGTTCGCGGGCCTCCACCAGCATGCGGGCCAGGTCCTTGACGCCCTTGGCGCCGGTCTTCTGAAGCACGGCCTTCATGTGCGTCTTGACGGTCTCGGGGCTCAGGCCCAACGCCCCGGCCGCCTCGGGCGCGGTGGCGCCTCTGGCCACCAGCGCGGCGACGCGGGCCTCGCCGGGCGTGAGCGCGAAGGCGCTCTCGGCCAGGGCCTCGTCGCCGCCGGCCTGGTCGCCGGCCGCGCACATGACGGCGATCAGGCGGGCGATCAGTTCGGGCATGCGGCGGACGCCGGCCTTGGCGTTGATGCGGCGCAGCGCGTCCCGGGCGGTCTCCCGGCCCACGCCGGCGTCGGCGGCGGCCACGTCCAGATTGGGCGCGAACAGCAGGGCCTCGGCCAGTCGCGCCTCCAGCGCCGTGAGGTCCAGGGCGCGGGCCGCCCGCCGGGCGAGCTCGGAGGAGCGCGAGGGGGCGCTGACCACCACCGCCAGGCGCTCGGGCGCGCCGTGCAGGGCCTTGGCGGCCTCGGGACCCAGCGGCCAGCGCGCGGCCGCCGCGGCGTCGCCGACCCAGGCGGTGAAGGCCGCGCCCGCGGCGCCTTCCACCAGGCCCACCACGGGACCTTCCCGCAGGGCGCGTTTCAGAAGGGGACGCAGATCGCTCGAATCTGGAAACAATTCTAGGTAGCAATCATCCGCAAAGCAGACTTGGCCGCGCAGGGTCATCACCGCGACCGCCAGCGACCGTCGGTCGGCGATGGCCCCCGCGATCGGCGGCAGGGCGTCGGCCGCGGCGGCGAAGTCCTCGCGGGCGTGGGCGCTGTCGGCGAGGACAGCGTCCTCGACCGCCGACCAGGAATCCAGCAGCAGCTCCACGGGCGCGCCGGAAGGGGGCCGGGCGCGAAGCAGATCGGACAGGCGTGCGGACTTGGTCTTCATGTTCCCCCGAACGGAATACGCGCCGTCGGAGCCTCCAGTTGCGAGGTTCGATGAGCCGGTTCGCTGCAATCCGGGCGCCAGCCGCCCCGGGCCCGTCTTCCAGATGTCGGGCGCCCGACATTCAAAGACTCGGTTACGCGAGTTACTGCAGGCGAAGGTTGCATCTTTGCTTGGACTTCTAAGGTTTCCGGTCAAGTGTAGACGGCGGTCTGAGTCGGGACCTATGCCGCACCATCACCATCCGATCTTTGTCGTCCTGTCCTTGCTGATCGCAGTGTTCGGCTCGTGGACGGCGCTGGACCTGTTCCGGCGGGTGCGCTCGCACATCGGGCGCACGCGGCAGGTGTGGCTGGCGACCGCCGCGGTGGCCCTGGGCGTCAGCATCTGGTCCATGCATTTCGTCGCCATGCTGGGCTTCGACCCCGGCGCGCCGGTCAGCTACGATGCCGGCCTCACCGTGCTGTCGCTGCTGCTGGCCATCGGGGCGACCTGGGGCGCGTTCTTCGCGGCGGCGCGGGAGCGGTCGGGCGCCGCCCTGGTGATGCTGGCCGGCGCCGCCATGGGGGCCGGCATCTGCACCATGCACTACGTCGGCATGGCGGCCCTGCGCACCACGGCTTCGCTGGCCTACGATCCTTCGCTGGTGGCGCTGTCGCTGGCGATCGCGGCGGTGGCGGCCACGGCGGCGCTGGTCGCGGCTCAGCACGAGCGGACGCGGCGCTGGCGGGCGGCGGCGGCGCTGATCCTGGGCTTCGCCATCGCCGGCATGCACTACACCGGCATGGCGGCGCTGGTCGTCACGCCCGGCGCGGGGGCGGTGACGGCCGCCGGCGCGCCGCCCTATGTGCTGGGCGTCGGCGTGGCGGCCGGAACCTTGCTGATCCTGTTCATGGCGCTGCTGGCCTCGTTGTACGACCAGAGGCTGAACGTGCTGGCGGCCCTCGAGGCTGGCGGGGTCGGCTATTGGGAACTGTCGTTGCCGAACCGGGTCCTGCACGTCTCGCCCCAGGGCAAGGCGCTGCTGGGACGCGGCCCGGGCGCGCGGTTCGGCCTGGCCGACCTGCTGGCGCTGGCGCCGCCCGGCGACGGGGCGCGGGAGGCCCAGCTCGAGGCGGCGATCGACGCGGGCCGGGAATACGACCTGGAGCTTCGCGTCCCCGGGCGACGGGGCCCCCGCTGGGTGAACGTGCGGGGCCGGGTCGTGGACCGGGTCGCCGGGCGCCCCCGCCGGATGGTGGGGGTGGTGTTCGACATCACCGAGCGCCAGGAGGCCTTCGCCCAGGTGGCCGACAGCGAGCGGCGCCAGCGGCTGCTGATCGACGAACTGAACCACCGGGTGAAGAACACCCTGGCCGCCGTGCAGTCGATCTCGCGGCAGTCGGCCAAGCGGGCCGGCTCGGTCAGCGACTTCCGCGAGCTGTTCGAGGCCCGGCTGATCGCGCTGTCCCAGACCCACAACGCCCTGACCCGACGATCGTGGGAACGGGCGCAGCTGGACGAACTGCTCCTCCAGCAGCTGAGCCCCTATCCGGCGGACCAGGTCCAGCTGGAGGGGCCGGCCGTGGACCTGGCGCCGCGCGAGGCGCTGGCCCTGGGCATGGTGTTCCACGAACTGGCCACCAACGCGGCGAAGTACGGGGCGCTGTCGTCGCCGACCGGCCACGTCCGGGTGGGCTGGGAGGTGATCCCCGGCGGTGCGGGCGAACAGCTGCTGATGGACTGGGCCGAGACCGGCGGCCCCACCGTGAGCCCGCCCGTCGGCCGCGGGTTCGGGACCCGCATGGTGCAGGGTGCGGTGATCGGAGAGCTGGGGGGCGCGTGCGAGCTCGGCTTCGAGCCCGGCGGGTTCCGCGGCAAGCTCTCCATTCCCCTGGATTTCGGTCGGGAGGCCCCGACCGATGAACCGAACCTGAAGCGAGGGGTTCAGGACGGGTTCAGCGCCGCCGGCGTCAAGTGAGCTGGCACGCAATCCGAGGAACCCGTCATGAAACATCTTCTGTACGCCGCCGTCGCGGTCGTGACCGCCGCCGCGCCGATCGCGGCCTCCGCCCAGCCGGGCTATCAAAACGAACGTCGCGAGGATCGCCGCGAGCTCAAGGAAGACCGCCGGGAGCTGCAGGAAGACCGGCGCGACGCCCGGCGCGACGGCGTGGTCACCGGCCGCGAACAGCGCGAACTGCGCCATGACCGCAACGAGGTCCGCCAGAGCCAGCGTGAGGTCCGCTACAACCGCGCCCGCGCCGAGACCTGGCGCAACCGGAGCGAATGGCGCGAATACCGTGGCGCGCGCTCGGGCTACTGGTATGCGCCAGGCTACGGCTATCGCCCGATGGTGCGCGGCCACAACTGGCGGCGCGGGGCCTATGTGCCGGCCGCCTACCGCGGCTACTACGTGCAGGACCCCTACTACTACGGCCTGCGCGCGCCGCCGCGCGGCTACCGCTGGGTCTATGCCGACGGCAACTTCGTGATGATGGCCCTGGCCACCGGCCTGATCGCCAGCGTGGTGGCGAACGCCTACTAGGCGAGCGGCCGCTCGAGACCACGGACGGGGGAAGGGAGACCTTCCCCCGTTCCCGTGCGCGCCTGGATCAGCGCAGGGTCGAGGGCCGATCGGCCGGCGGGGCGCCGCCCGCCCGGCGCATGACGACCAGGTCGCGGAGGGCCGCGGGCAACCGTTGCATGAAGCTCGACATGATGGCGCCTCCAACGCGGACAGGGGCTGGCGTGATTGCCCGGATCGACACAAAGGTGGGGGATGAACGACCGTGACGTCTACCTCAAGCTGGCCGCCATGGCCGAGGAGCTGATGACGCTGTCCGAGGAGGCCGAGACCCTGGTCGGCCAGACTGGGCTGCGCACGGCCGCCGGCACCATCGCGGGCACGGCCAAGGCCATCTACGACCACGCGCTGGGCGGCGAGGAGCATTAGCGGTCCGTCAGCGCGCGCGGGCTGGTTCCGGCGGAATTCGGCCGCTAGCTTCACCGGATGAAGCTCGCCCTGTTCGCCGCAGCGACCGCCGCCCTCGTCGCCGCCCCCGCCCTCGCCCAGAACCTGTGGATCTCCGGCGGGCCGATCTACACCGGGGTCGCCGACCGACCGACCGCCGAGGTGGTGGTCGTCCAGGACGGCAGGATCTCCTTCGTGGGGGATCCCAAGACCGTACGGCTGAAGCTCAATCCCGGCACCGAGACCATCGACCTGAAGGGCGCGGCCCTGTTCCCCGGCTTCACCGACGCCCACGCCCACCTGCGGGGGATCGGCGAGCGGGAACTGTCCCTGAACCTGGAAGGCTCGAAATCCGCCGCCGAGGCGATGACGCGGGTGAAGGCCTACCTGGACGGGCGCAAGCCGACCGGCCCGGTCTGGGGCCGCGGCTGGATCGAGACCGGCTGGCCCGAGGGGCGCTTCCTGCAGCGAAGCGACCTGGATCCGATCGCGCCGGATCAGCCGGTGCTGCTGGTGCGCGCCGACGGCCACGCGCTGGTGGCCAATTCCGCGGCGCTGAAGGCGGCGGGCATCGACGAGACCACGCCCGTCCCGGCCGGCGGCGACATCCTCAAGGGGCCTGACGGCAAGCTCACTGGCCTGCTGGTCGACAACGCCATGGCGCTGGTCCGGAAGCTCCGGCTGCCCCCCACGGAGGCCGACCGGCGCGCGGCGTTCGACGCGGCGTTCAAGGCGGAGGCCGCCTACGGCTGGACCGGCGTCCATTCGATGAGCGTGTCGTGGAACGACGTGGGCCTGCTGGAGACGCTGAACGCCGAGGGCAAGACGCCGCTCAGGGTCTACAACGCCGTGGACGCCGGCGAGGCCGAGCCGCTGTTCGCCGGCGGGCCGCGCAACACCGGCGACGAGCGGATCGTCACCCGGGCGATCAAGCTCTACGAGGACGGCGCCCTGGGCTCGCGCGGGGCGGCGCTGTTCGAGCCCTATGCAGATGCGCCTTCGACAAGGGGCCTGGTGCGGACGCCGCCCGAGAGGATGCGCGAGGCCATGACCAAGGCCAGGGCCGTCGGGATCCAGGTGGCGGCCCACGCCATCGGCGACCGCGGCAACGCCGACGTCCTGGACCTGATGGCCGAGCAGAAGCCGGACGGCCTGCGCTGGCGCATCGAGCATGCCCAGGTCGTGCGGCCGGCCGATATCCCGCGCTTCGCCAGGGAGGGCGTGATCGCTTCCATGCAGCCCAGCCACGCGATCGGCGACCTGCATTTCGCTCCGGCCCGGCTGGGCGACCGCCGGCTCGCGGGCGCCTATGCGTGGAAGTCCATGCTGAAGGCGGGGGTGACGCTGGTCGGCGGCTCGGACGCTCCGGTGGAGCGGGGCGATCCGCTGATCGAGTTCTACGCCGCCGTGGCGCGCAAGGACCTGACCGGCTTCTCGGCCCCCAACTGGCGCCCCGGGGAGGCGCTCAGCCGCGCCGAGGCGCTGAAGCTGTTCACCTCATCGGCCGCCTACGCCCGCTTCGCCGAGGACGAGCTGGGGACCATCGAGGTGGGCAAGCGCGCCGACCTGTCCGCCTTTTCGGTGGACCTGATGACCGCGCCGGAAGCCGAGATCCCCAAGGGCCACGCGGTGCTCACCGTGGTGGACGGCCAGGTGGTCTACAGGAAGCCGTGAGACAGGCGGTGGGTCAGCAGACCCGCGACGCCGCCAGCAGGACCTGAACTTCCACTGGGGTCGGATCGAAAGCCCGAGGCGCGGCGCCCCTTGGATGAGCCACGCCGCGTGCCCCTTTCAAAGATCGATTCGAAGCGATTCGGGCCCAGATACGGGCGCCGGCTATAGTTAAGTCGCCTATCCGACATTTTACGGCGGTCACTAAGGCCACCGATGTCGAGGGGTTACGCCGTGATTTCGCCTAAATTCACTTGACGTCCCGGTTAAGTGTCGAGTTCTCGACAGTCTTGGGTTGCGCGGCCCGATAACTTGAAACCCAAGCCGTAGAGCGGCGTTTCAAGTCCCCGATGCAGAGGCCAGTCCCCCTGTTACAGAACAGCCTGCTCGACGCGCTGCCGGCTAGCGATCACGCGTACGTGGCCCCACACCTCGTCCAGGTCGACCTGGAGCGCGGCCGGCTGCTCTATGACCCGGGCGATCAGATCGATCACATCTATTTCCCCCATGACGGGGTGATCTCGCTGATGACCCTGATGGAGAACGGAGCGGCGATCGAAAGCGCCACCATCGGGCCGGAAGGCGCCCTGGGCCTGATGGCCGCCGTCGCGCCGCGCCAGTCCCTGAGCCGCGCCATCGTTCAGACGCCGCTGCGCGCCGCCCGCATCAACGCCGAGCGCCTGCACGAAGCCTGGGCGAAGAGCCCGGCCCTGCGCGGCCTGGTCGATCGCCACACCGAGGCCCTCTATGGCCATGCGATCCAGTCGGTGGCGTGCAACGCCCTGCATTCGGTGGAAGCGCGTTTCTGCCGCTGGCTGCTGACCTGCCACGACCGGATCTCGAGCGACACGGTGGCCCTGACCCAGGAGTTCCTGGCCGACATGCTGGGCGTGCAACGCACGACGGTGACCGCCGTCGCCCGTTCGCTGCAGGAGAAGGGTGTGATCCGCTATCGCCGCGGCGTGGTGGACATCGTCGACCGCCAGACGCTGCAGGCCATGACCTGCGAATGCTACGGCGTGATCCGCCGGAACTACAAGCGGTTGCTCGGAACCTAGCCTCCGCACCCGTTCATCGCCCGTGGGGCGGCGTGCGTCGCCAGCCCATTGCGCGGGATCGAGTTTCCTCGTTTTGTGCGTGCCGATGGAGAATTCGGGCCGAACGCGGCCCGCACAGGCTGAGAAGAGACCAATGATTTCCGAAACGCGCAAAATCCTGCTGTCCGCCGGGGCGGCGGCCGCCCTCGCATTCGCCGCCGGCGCCGCGACGGCCCAGGACACGCATGGCTGCGCCGACGCGGCGTGCGTGACGGAGCTGCTGTTCGAGGCCGCGGACGCCCCGGCCGGGGGCGGGCTGGACCCCGCGTCGCTGGCCACGCCGCGGTACGGGACCTGGGGCTTCGACCTTTCCGGCATGGACCGCAGCGTCAAGCCCGGCGACGACTTCTTCAAATTCGCCAATGGCAAGTGGGCCGAGCGCACCGAGATCCCCGCCGACCGCAGCCGCTACGGCAATTTCAACAAGCTGCGCGAGCTCTCCGACAACCGCATGCACGCGATCCTGGAGGACGCCGCGGCCGGCAAGCTGACCGACCCTGACGCGGCCAAGATCGCCGCCGGCTACAAGGCCTTCATGGACGAGGCGGCCGTCGAGAAGGCGGACGCCAAGCCGCTGGTCCCCGAGCTCGCCGAGATCCGCAAGGTGAGGTCCAGGGACGAGTTCACCGCCCTGATGGGCAAGTCGACCGCCAGCGGCTTCACCTCGATCCTGCCGGTGTTCATCTCGATCGACGCGAAGGCGCCGACCAGGTACGCGGTGATGTCGACGAACGGCGGCCTGGGCCTGCCCGACCGCGATTACTACCTGAAGCCCGGCTTCGCCGAGAAGAAGGCCAAGTACGAGGCCTATGTCGCCCAGCTGCTGACCATGATCGGCTGGGACAAGCCGGCCGAGAACGCCAAGGCCATCGTGGCCTTCGAGACCCAGATGGCCGAAGCCAGCTGGACGCGGGTCGAGCGGCGCGACCGCGACAAGACCTACAACCCCATGAGCCCGGCCGAGCTCAACGCCTACACGCCGGGTTTCGATTGGAACCGCTATCTGGCGGCCACCGGTCTGCCGAAGGTGGAGCGGATCATCGTCACCACCAACACCGCCTTCCCGAAGGTGGCCAAGGTCTATGCCGACACCCCGCTCGAGACGCTGAAGGCCTGGCAGGCCTTCCACCTGGCCGACAGCGCCGCGCCCTACCTCTCCAAGCGGTTCGTTGACGCCAACTACGCCTTCCGCCTGAAGGAACTGGCCGGCCAGCCGGAGCAGCAGGCGCGCTGGAAGCGGGCGGGCACGTTCCTGGACGACGCCATCGGCGAGTCGGTGGGCCGGGTCTATGTGGCCCGCTACTTCCCGCCGGAGTCCAAGGCCAAGATGGACGCCCTGGTCGGCGACGTGCGCACCGCCCTGCGCGCCCGCATCGAGACACTGGACTGGATGGGGCCGGACACCCGGCAGCGGGCGCTGGAGAAGCTCTCCAAGTTCACCGTCAAGATCGCCTACCCGCAGACGTGGCGCGACTACGCCAAGCTGGAACTGAAGCCGAACGACCTCTACGGCAACGTCGAGCGGGCCGGCGCCTTCGAGTGGCGGCGCGAGGTGGCCCGCCTGAACGGCCCGGTGGACAAGGCCGAGTGGGGCATGACCCCGCAGACGGTCAACGCCTACTACAACTTCGCCAACAACGAGATCGTCTTCCCGGCCGCGATCCTGCAGCCGCCGTTCTTCGATCCCGACGCCGACCCGGCCATCAACTACGGCGGCATCGGCGGGGTGATCGGCCATGAGATCAGCCACGGCTTCGACGACCAGGGCCGCAAATCGGACGGCGACGGGGTGCTGCGCGACTGGTGGACCGCCGAGGACGCCACGAAGTTCAAGGCCCAGACGGATCGGCTGGGCGCCCAGTATTCCGCGTTCGAGCCCCTGCCCGGCGCCAAGGTGCAGGGCGGCCTGACCATGGGCGAGAACATCGGCGACAACGGCGGCCTGAGCCTGGGCCTCGACGCCTACCGCACATCGCTGAAGGGCCAGCCGGCCCCGGTGATCGATGGCCTGACCGGCGACCAGCGCGTGTTCCTGGGCTGGGCCCAGGTGTGGCGCGAGAAGAGCCGCGACGAGGCGCTGCGCCAGCAGGTGGTCACCGACCCCCACTCGCCGGCCTACTACCGGGTCAATGGCACGATCCGCAACGTGCCCGGCTGGTACACGGCCTGGGACGTGCAGCCGAGCGACAAGCTGTACGTGGCGCCCGAGCAGCGAGTGAAGATCTGGTGAGAAATCCTTCCTTTCCCGCCCTGGCGGGAGAGGGGGACCGCCCGCTGAAAAGCGGGTGGTGGAGAGGGCGAGCCACGAGCGCGGAGCTTGCGGCCGCCCTTTTCTGATTCAGAGCCTGAGGCTCGCCCTCTCCACCATCGGCTCTCTGGCCGATGGTCCCCCTCTCCCGCGTTCCGCGGGAAAGGAAAGGACGTCAGCCGACCACCGTCGCCGCCCCGAACGCCAGGCCGCAGAGCAGCGCGGCCTGGGAGGCCAGGGCGGCGAGCGGACGCCAGCCCATGGACTTGAGGCCGGCGATCGAGGTCTTTGCGCCCACGGCCACCACGCCCGCGCCGATCAGCAGGTTCGAGGCGAAGGTCGCGGCGGGCAGCACCTCGGTGGGCACCGCGCCGGTCGAGCGCAGGCCGGCCAGGGCGAAGAAGGCGATGACGAAGCCCGGCAGCAGGGCGGCCCGGCCCAGGGACTTGCCCTCGGCCTTGGCCTCGCGCGCGGCGCCCGCGAACGAGAAGGCCACGGCGGCGACCACCAGGGCCAGCAGCGAGACCCGGACCAGCTTCACGGTCACGGCCATGTCGCCCACGGCCGGCGAGACGGAATAGCCCGCGCCCGCCACCTGGGCCACGTCGTGGATCGAGGCGCCCAGGAAGATGGCGGCGGCTTCGGGCGGCAGTCCGGCCAGGTGCGCCAGCGCCGGGTAGGCCAGCATGGCGACGGTCGAGAGGGTGGCGACGACGGCCACCACATAGCAGGTCTGGCGCTCGGCCTCGGGGCCCTTGGGCAGGACGGACGCCACCGCCATGGCCGCCGAGGCGCCGCAGATCGCCGTGGCGCTGGCCGACAGCATGGAGAAGCCGCGCGGCAGGCCGAACAGCCGGCCGATCAGCGAGCCGACGCTCAGGGTCAGGGCGACGCAGCCCAGCACCAGCAGCAAGGTCTGAACACCCAGGTGGGCGATGTCGCCGAGCGCGATGCGCAGGCCCAGGAGCGCGATGCCCGCGCGCAGCAGCGGCCGCTCGGCGACCTTGAGACCCGGGGCCAGGTCCAGGCGGCCGGCCAGGGGCGCGGCGATCAGGAAGCCCGCCACCAGGGCGAAGGGGGCCACCGGGGCGTGGAAGGCCGTGGCGATCCAGGTGGCGGCGCCGGTCAGCGCCAGCGCCAGCGCCAGGCCGGGCGCCCAGGCCGGAAGCTTGGCCGCGGGCTTGGGGGCGGTGCGGTGGGTGACCATGCGCTCGTGCAGCTCGCGGATCCGGCGGCTGCCCGAGGTCTGGAAGGCGAAGGGGAACAGGCCGTGCAGCAGGCAGGCCATGGCGGCCACCGCCATGGTGGAGGCGAAGCCCCAGGCCGAGCCCAGGTGTTCGAGGTAGCTCTCGCCGACCGTTTCAGGGTGCTGCGTGAAGGCCTTGAGCATCATCCAATCCCTGGCCACGGAAACGAGCGTCCAAGGATGGCGGAGCGGGCAGGAATATCATTGCCGATTGCCGCGGCGATCGACATCGCAGGGAGAATTCAATTCTCCCATTTCGCCTAGTTTCGAGATTGCTCCACTCGCGTAGCCTTCAGGAAGCTCAAGAGAATCCTAACGAGGCGGTTGAGTCGGCCGCATCCGCGCTGCGCCGGTGGCCGTACACTGAAGCTCGAAGACAACCCTGGAAGTGTGCTCCCAAGATGCGTTTCCTGCTGTTGCTGGCCGCGGCGATCGTCGTGGCCCTGTTCGTGGCGAACAACGCCCACGCCGCCCCCTTCGGAGACGGGGCCGCCGGCCTCGACGCCACCCGCGCGGCGATGCGCTGGGCCCCGATCCTGCTGGGCTTCGGCGGCGCGGGCGTGATGCTGCGCCGGCGTCGGACCGGGGTCTAGTCGCGGCGCGGAAGGCCGAAGGCGCGCAGTTTCGCCGGCAGGCGCGTGGCGTGGCGCGTGGCCTCGCGCATCGACTCGAACGGGGTGGCGTCGCATTGCGCCGCCACCCACTCCATCGCGCCGTCGGCGGCGAGGCGGAGGTAGGCGGGGCCGTCCGAGGCATAGTCGGCGATCCGGGCCACGAAGGCCGGGAGGGTCGTTACGTCTCGGGTCGCGGTAGCCGTCGCAAGCATCTGGTTTCTCCCTGTCTCTTGAGGAGAAATCTAGACCCGTGACGGGGCCGGTAACCATTTCGTCCGAATACCTACGGGCCAGCCCGCATCGGGAATCTACGCTGGGGCGGGTTGCCGCAGGGCTCAGCCGTGAATTACGCGCCCGCCGACGAGCGTGGCCCGCACTCGCCCGGCCGCGGGCGCGGCCAGGACCTCGCGCAGCGGGGCGTCCAGCAGGCAGAGATCGGCGGCGGCGCCCACGGCGACGCGACGCGGCGCGCGGCCGGGGGCGGCCGGCTCGTCGAGGTAGAGGTCAAGCGCCCGCGCGGGCGTCACGCGCTCCCCGGCGCCCAGGATCAGGCCGCCCGCGCTGGTGCGGTGGACGGCGGCGGCGATCCCCGCCCAGGGATCGGGCGAGGCATAGGGGGCGTCGGAACTGCCGGCGAGCGGCACGCCGGCCTCCAGCAGGCTTCGGCAGCGATAGAGGTCGGGCTGGTCCTCCGCCGCCACCTCGGCGGCGTAACGGTCGCCGCGCTCATGGACGAAGGCGGGCTGGGTGACCACGGTCAGGCCCAGTCGCTTCAGGACCCCCACGGCGTCCGCCGGGATCACGCTGCCGTGCTCGATCCGGTCGCCTGGCCGCGACCCGGCGGCCTCGAAGACCGCCAGCGTCAGGGCCAGCTCCGCGGCGGTGACGCAGTGGACGGCGACGGCGCGGCCCTGGGCGCGGGCGGCGGCGACGCGGCCTGTGAAATCGTCGAAATCCGGCAGGGAATGGTCGTCCAGCAGCACCTTCAGCGGGCCTACGGCGAAGGCGGCGTCGGCCGGCGCGGTCAGCGGCCCGCCGCTCATCAGCATCAGCCGCTGGGGCAGCTCGCCGGCGCGGTGGGCCTCGGCGAGGCGGCCGGCGGCGTCCGCGTCGGTGGTCACGCTGGCGTCGGTCAGGGCGGTGATCCCGTAGCCGGCGAGGCGCGCGCCGATGGGGGCCAGCGGCGGCGGCTGGGCGCCTATGCGGCTGCGCAGCCAGGCGTCGCCGCGCCAGACGCGGCCCGCGTCGCGCTCCAGCCCGGGCGGGTCCTCGCCGTCGCCGAGCGCCTCCAGCGCCCGGCTGTTCAGCATCCACAGCGAACCGGTCTGGTGCTGGACCCGCAGGCGATGGCGCGGCGCCAGGGCGTCGAGGTCGGCTCGGGTCAGGTCGCCGGCCATGGCCTCGTGATAGCCCAGCACCCGGATCCAGGCGCCGGCCGGGCGGGCGGTCACGGCGGCGGCGATGCGGGCGGCGAACCCCTTCGCGTCGCGCACGTCCTCAAGGGTGACGGAATCGGCGCGGGCGGCGAGGCCGAACAGGTGGATGTGGTGGTCGCAGAGGCCGGGGATCAGCGCCCCGCCCCGCCCGTCGAGCTCTTCGCCCCCGCGCAGGCCGACCCCGATCGCCGCGATCCGACCGTCCTGCAGGCGCACGTCGAGGCCGGGGCGGCCCTCGATCTCGACGTTGCGGATCGTGAGGCTCATGCGGCGCGCGGCAGACGGCAGATGGCGGCAGCGCCGGCGGCGGACCGGGCCAGGGCGGCGTCGACCAGCAGCCCCCCGCCTTGCTCCAGCGCCTGGAGCGTCCCCACGGCGGCGGCGAGGCCTGTGACGGGATCGGCCAGGGCGTCGCCCAGGAATCGCGGGCCGTCCGGGGTCCAGCGGACCAGCCCGCCGGCTGCGGCGGTGTCGTCGCCGAAGCCCACTCGGGCGGCGCCGGCGCCGGTCCAGCCGTGGCCGGTGACGGCCGTCCAGACCAGGCCGGGGTTGAGATCGAACACCGCGGCCGGATCGAGCCCCAGGGCCGCGAAGGCGCGCGGACGGGCGCTGGTGATCAGGACGTCGGCGTCGGCGATCCGGTTCCGCAGGTCCGCCTGCCCGACCTGGCTGGCGAGGTCGAGGACCAGGTGCGTCTTCGCGCCGTTGAGGTTCGCGGAGAAGGCCGGCGTGGCGGTGCGGGTCGGGTCCGGCCGCCGCACGCTTTCCACCTTGGTCACCGACGCGCCCATGGCCGCCAGGATCGCGCCGCACATCGGGCCGGCCCACAGGGCGGAGAGATCGAGGACGTTCGGCGCGCCGTGGCGGGCGCCGCCGGCGGCCATGCGGATCAGCAGCGCGCGCGGGCGCTCGGCGGTCGTCTCTCCCACGGCGGCGGCGGGCAGGCCCAGCAGGGTCGCGCCGTCGATCAGGGCCGCGCGCGCGTGGCCCCCGACGTGGGCCTCGATCAGGGTCCAGGGCTCGCCGCCGACATCGCAACCAAACCAGGCAGGGACCAGGTCGCGGTCCTCCTCGCGGGCCAGGTTCACGGCGAGCCAGCCGTCGGCGGCGCGGACCAGGCGGCAGGCGCCGTTGGGAGACATGAGGTCCGGCGGGGCAAGCGGCAGGTGGCCGGTCCGGTCCAGGACGCCCAGCGTCGCCGGATCGACACGGCGGCCGAGGCGGGCCGACAGGTCGGAGACCTCCGCGCACAGGGCGTCCAGGGCGGGCCGGATCGGGCTCATACCTCCACCCCGTCCACCAGCCGCCAAGCCAGCGCCGTGGTCAGGTCGATGTCGGCGCCGGAGATGGCCATGTAGCAGGCGCGCCGGCGGCCGATGCGGCGCGGGATGCTGGCGGTGCCGCCGGCGCCGGGGATCAGGCCCATGGACACCTCCGGCAGGCGGAAGTGGGCGCCGGGTCGGGCGGTGACGTGGCCGGCGGCGGCCGGGACCTCGATGCCAGCCCCCACGCACGCGGCGTGCAAGGTGACGGCCAGCCGGTCGCCCAGCGCCCGGGCCAGCCGGGCCGGCGAGCGCAGGATGCGGATCAGGTGCGCCTGGCCGGGGTCGGCGGCGCGGCCGAACTCGTCCAGGTCGCCGCCGGCGCTGAAGGCCGGGCCGGCGCCGGTGAGGATGACGGGCGGGGCGTCCGGATGCTCCAGCGCGAAACCCAGCGCCTCGGCCAGTTCGTCGCGCATGCGGGCGTCGAAGGCGTTGCGGGCGTCCGGGCGGTTCAGGCGCAGGCCGAGGACCTTGCCGACGTCGATCAGCACGCGCGGGACGCCGTCGTCGGGCCGATCCCGGGCGGGGTTCGCGACCCGCCAGGCGCGGAAGCCCTCCGAGGCCAGCAACATGGAATAGGCCAGGGACTCGGCCACCAGCGCCTGGTCGAAGCTGACGTCCAGGCTGGTGCGCAGCACCTGGGCGGCGACCGCGGCGGCCGTTGGCTGGTCGGCGACGGCCGCCCGGAGGTCGGCGATCGCGGCGTCCAGGCGCGCGGGCTGCACGCCGACCCAGGGCCCAGGCGCGGCGGGATCGGACGAGAGCAGGATATCGAAGGGGTCGAGCCCGCCGCCGGGGACCGGTCCGCCGCGATGGACACCCACCTGCACAACGCCGGGGGTGGCCTCAAGCGGCGGCGGATCCACGCCGATCTCGGTGACGACCAGGCCGGCGCCGCCGAGGTCGGTGAGGTCGGCGATGAGTGAATTGCTCATTCCTCCCCCCGCTCGTCATGGTCGGGCTTGTCCCGGCCACCCAGAAGCACCGACCTACGGAGAGATGTTGCCGCGGCGCCTCCGCGAGCACGCGACGACCGCCCGCGTATCTGGGTGGCCGGGACAAGCCCGGCCATGACGATCTTTGAAATGATGAGCGCCCGTATCCCCACCTGCCTAGGCCGCCGCGGGCTTGGCGCTCATCTCGGCCTTGAGTTGGCGGCGCAGGAGCTTGCCGGTGTCGTTGTAGGGCAGGGTGTCGCGGAAGGCCCAGACCTCGGGGGTCCTGGTGGAGCGCAGGCGGGCCTTGACCCAGGCGGCGAGCTCGTCGGCGGAGAGGGCCGGGTCGCGCGCCACGATGGCGGCGGCGACCGTCTCGCCCCAGTGGTCGTCCGGCAGGCCCAGCACGGCGACGTCGGCCACGCCGGGATGCTCGCGCAGGACGTCCTCGATCTCGCCGGGCGAGATGTTCTCGCCGCCGCGCACGATCACATCGTCCAGCCGGCCCTCGACGAAGAGGTAGCCCTCCTCGTCCATCCAGCCGCTGTCGTTGGTGGCGAACCAGCCGTCGTCCTGGACGGCCTTCTTGTGGGTGTACTCGCCGCTGACCTGCTCGCCGCGGACATGGATCTCGCCGGACTGGTTGGGCCCGAGGACCTTGCCGTCCGGATCGCGGATCTCGAGTTCCAGGCTGGGCAGCGGCCGGCCCACCGAGCCCAGGCGGCGCTTCGCCGCCGCGTCGTCGGAATAGATCGCCATGCGGTGGTCGTCCGGGCCCAGGACCGAGATCGTCGACGAGGTCTCGGTCAGGCCATAGGCGTTGACGAAGTCCACATGCGGCAGCAGCTCCAGCGCCCGCTCGATCACCGGCAGCGGCATCCGCCCGCCGCCATAGCTCAGCGCCTTCAGGTTGGGCAGGCTCTCGCCGCGCTCGGTGAGGAGATCGAGGATGGCGCCCAGCATGGTCGGCACCACCATGGCGTGGGTGATCGCCTCGGCCGCCGCCGCATCCACCCAGGCCTGCGGCGTGAACGCGTCCAGGTAGACGATCCGCCGGCCGCCGTAGACCCCGGTCAGCACCGCCGAGATCCCGGCGATGTGATAGGGCGGCACCGACACCAGCGCCGCCTCGCCGTCCTCCGCCCCGAGGAATTCCACGGTGGAGATCACATAGCTGGTCAGGTTGGCGTGGCGCAGGATCGCGGCCTTGGGCTCGCCGGTGGTGCCGCTGGTGAACAGCAGGACCGCGATGTCGGGGTCGGCCCAGGGCAGCCCGTCGGGCGGCTCGCCGGCGCAGGCCGCCTCGAAGGCGGAGCGGGCGACCACCGTCACGCCGGGCGCGGGCGCCAGGCGATCCAGCATGTCGTCGTCGACGATGGCCACCGACGGCGCGGTGCGGGCCAGCAGCCGGTTCAGGTCGGCGTTGGGCAGGCGGTAGTTCAACGGCGCGAACGGCTTGCCCAGGAGGCCGCTCGCGAACACCGCCACCGGCATGGCCCAGCCGTTCAGTCCCAGGAACGCCACCGTCTCCCCGCCCTGCCCCGCCAGCCACGCGGCGCCGGCCCGGGTCCGCCGGCGGGTCTCCTCGAACGTGAGCCCATCGGCCCGCCCGCCCAGCGCCAGGCGGTCCGGCGCGGCGTCGGCGGCCATGTCGAGCAGGAGCGCGGTGTGCATCAGTCGGACGCGGGCAGCTTCTTGGATTCCGTGACCCCGATCGGCCGGCCGTCGAGGCTCAGCGAGCCGGCGCCGGCCTTGGAGCACAGCACCTCCAGGCCGGTCTCAGGGTCCGCATATCGCTTGCCCGCCGCGCTGCCGCCGCCGTGCGCGTCGGACAGCACCAGGTCGCCGGCCTTGGCTTCCGCGTGCGCGATCACCCGATGGCCGCCGCATTCCAGGCTCACTGGCGACTTCGGCGGCCGGACCACCACGAACTCACCGTCGCACACCGCGCTCTTCCAGCGCGACCCAGGCTTCAGGTCCATCAACTCGCTCCCTTTTCAAGGGACCTTAGCGAGAGGTTGGGAGACGGGGAACCGATGCCTTGCGTGCGAAGCGGCTCAGATCCCGCTGGCCGCCGCCTGCATGCGCGCGTTGAAGGCCGGGCAGAGCTCGACGGCGCCACCGCAGCAATCCTCGACCAGGAAGTCCATCAGCTCGCCAAGCTGGTCGTAGGCGGCGCTGTAGATGATGGATCGTCCCTCGCGTCGCGAGACGACCAGACCGGCATGGCTCAGCACCGACAGGCTGCTCGACAGCGTGTTCTGCAGCATGCCGAGCCGGCGCGCGATCTCCCCGGCGGCGATGCCGTCCGGCCCGGCCTGCACCAGCAATCGAAAGACGTGCAGCCGGCGCTCATTCCCCAGGGCGGATAGGGCGTTCGTGGCGGCTGTCGTTTCCATGAATCCCGAAAACTCGAAGTTGTAGAATGCTCAGCATCGATCAAACGATGAATATGCGACTGAGAGAGACTCTCAATTCAAATCTTAACGCTGTTCACCTCGCGCCGTCGAGGGAACGACTCGAAAATCGATCAATTCTGCTCCGCACTATCTCAGAATTCGCGCCTGAGGGGAGCCTTGTTGTTAGATCAATAATTTCGAGATATCTCGAATATACAAATGGCAGGCTGCCACTAGATGTGCGGCTGTCGGGGAAATGGTGGGTACACAATGAAGATGTCTTCGCTCGGCAAGCTCGCGCTCGCCTTCACGGCTGTCGCCACGCTTGCGCTGCCGGCCGCAGCCAACGCCGCGACGTACGTCTCCTATCTGGAGTACAAGAACGATGCGCCGAACACGAAGGTCGCCACGCCGTTCGGCAAGGTGACCCTGACCGAGATGGGTGGGAACTCCGTCGATGTCGTGGTGACGCTGTTCAACCCGCAGGTCGGTTTCGTGAACACCGGCAACGGCTCCAACAAGGCGCCGTTCACGTTCAACCTGACCGGCGACTATGACGTGCAGACCTATAACACGGGCGCGCAGGAGTTCGTCGACGGCGGCTACGGCTCGTTCCAGAACAACAACTTCGGCCTCTACACCAACAAGATCGGCTGCTGTGACGGCGTCAAGGGCGGCGGCGCGTACGACCCGACCGACCTGCACTTCCTCGTCACCAACACCGCTCCCGGCGGAACGCTGACGTTCGCCGGCCTCGGCGCCACGTTCGGCCTCGACGGCCGCCTGCTGACCCAGGGCACGGGCCCGCAGTTCACCTCGACCGTGGCGACCGGCAACCACCCCGCCGGCTTCTGGTTCTCGGCCGATGTGGTCACGAACACGGGCGCCACCTTCAACATCGCCGCCAAGGACGCCTTCGTGACCACGGTGCCGGAACCGGCCACCTGGGCGATGATGATCATGGGCTTCGGCGCCGCCGGGGCTATCCTCCGTCGCCGCCGCATGATCATTGCGTAACGCTGTTCACTGAAACGTGACGGAAAACCCCGGTCTCGGCCGGGGTTTTTCTTTGGGCGGTTACGCGAAATATTCTCAATTTTTCCCTTTTAATTCAATAGATTAAAAATTCATCAACGCCCACGCATCCTGTTCGGCGAACGAAGTCATCCGTGGGTTGTTTGACGTTTCCACGATTGTTGATGAATTGTTAATGGATAGAGGAAAACGCGCCGCGAGGCGCACGCAAGGGGAACTGCAATGCGGAACCGTTTCATCGCTTCGGCCGCCGCCGGCGCCATACTTGCCGGCCTCTCCATCGGCGCGCCCGTCTCTGCCGCCGTCATCATCACCGACGGCAACCTGCCCGGCAGTCTCGACACCATCCTCATCGACGGCTTGGATGACGGGACGGACAACCAGATCCTGGGGCTGAGCAACGACGGCTGGACCGTCAAGATCCTCGGCAACGAAGACATCGCGCCGAGCAATCAAGGCGGCGGCCAGGTGTGGGTCGTCGGAAGCGACGGCGGTCTCACCTTCCTCGACATCTATACGCCGGGCGGCACGTTCACGGCCGCCGAGCTCAACATCAACGCGCCGAAGAAGACCGTCTGGTCGATCACGCTTCGGGGCTTCGACGCCAACGGTGTGGAGTTCACGCAGTACGTCGACAAGAACCTCGACCCGTATCCGCCGGGCCCGGTCGAGATCGGCGACATGACGAACAACAGCTTCTTCAATTTCAAGGCGACCGAGGGCGACGTGTTCACCCACATCAGCTTCACCACCTCGGGCGACGTCGCCCTGGGACAGCTTCGCCTGGGGGACGTCACCCCCGTCCCCGAGCCCATGACCTGGGCCTTCATGATCCTCGGCTTCGGCGGGGCAGGCGCAATGCTTCGCCGCCGCCGGATCGCGCTCGCCTAGGGACCCCGTAAGCCCTGGCGTGCGTGCGAAGCCCCGGTGTCCCAACGCCGGGGCTTCTTCGTGTCCGGCGTCCGGCTTTGACATTCAGCTTCCCGGCGCCCGCGGGATCGCCTAGAGCGCGTCAGGCGAAAGTGGATGCCGGTTTCGCCGCCCAACGCGCTCTAAAGTTTTGAAGAGCGAGCCTTTTTATCTGGTTCAGGTGATTCCACCTGAACCAGAAAGGCTCTAGCGTCAAACGACCGTTTGAACAGGTGGGCGGATGGACCTGGACTGGAGCGACGCGGACCGCCGGTTCCGCGACGAGGTGCGGGCGTTCCTGGACGCCGAGCTGACGCCGGAGCTGCGTCAGGTCGGCAAGACGCTGACCAGCGTCTACGCCGAATACGCTCCGGCCATGGCCTGGCAGAAGATCCTGCACGCCAGGGGCTGGGCCGCTCCCGCCTGGCCGGTGGAGTACGGCGGCTGCGGCTGGTCGATCACGGAGCGCTACATCTTCGCCAGCGAGCTGGCCGCCGCCCACGCCCCGCCGCTCTCGCCGATGGGCCTGGGGATGTGCGGCCCGGTGCTGATCGGCCACGGCAGTCCTGCGCAGAAGGCCCACTTCCTGCCGCGCATGCTGGCCGGCGACGACTTCTGGTGCCAGGGCTATTCCGAGCCGGAGTCAGGCTCCGACCTGGCCTCGCTGCAGATGGCGGCCGTGGACGACGGCGACCACCTGGTGTGCAGCGGCCACAAACTTTGGACGACCCACGCCAACCGCGCCAACTGGATCTTCTGCCTGGTGCGCACCGCCAAGGAAGCGATCCCGCAGAAGGGCATCACCTTCCTGCTGATCGACATGGCCACGCCGGGCGTGGCGGTGACGCCGATCGTCTCGCTGTCGGGCGAGCACATCCAGAACCACGTGTTCTTCACCGACGTGCGTGTGCCCAAGACCAATGTGGTGGGCCGCATCGGCGAGGGCTGGGGCGTGGCCAAGTACCTGATGCAGTTCGAGCGCGGCGGCGGGGTGAACACCCCGGGGCTGCGGGTGCGGCTGCGCCGGATCGAGGCGATGATCGAGGCCGAGCTCGCCGGCCGGCCCGACCTGGCCGACGAGGCCCGGGCGCTGCGGCGGCACGCGGCGGACGCCGGCGTCCAGCTCGACGCCATGGAGGCGATGGAGCTCAAGCTGCTGTCGCGGTTGTCGGCTGGGGACGCGCCCGGCGCGGAGTCCTCGATCCAGAAGACGGTCGGGACCGAGCTCAGCCAGCGCCTGACCGAGATCGCGCTGGAGGCCGCGGGCCTGTTCGCCGCCGCCTACCAGCCGCACCTGGTCTCCCCGGGCGGCCCGACGCCGGGGTTCACAGCCGACGACCCCCGTGGCGTGGGGCCGGACTACGCCTGGACCGTCGCCGCCAAGTACCTCAACGACCGCGCCGGCTCGATCTACGCCGGCTCCAACGAGATCCAGCGCAACATCATGGCCAAGGCGATCCTCGGCCTGTGAGTCCAAGCTTTGCGGAACCTCGCGTCGCGGGGAGCGGTTCCTCTATCGATCCGGGGGCGGAACGAGGGAGTGAACCTATGCGAAATCTTCTCTGCGGCGCGGCGCTGAGCCTTGCTTTCGGCCTGGCCGCCCAGGCCCAGACCCCCGGCGCCGCCGCGCCCGGCGCGGTGAACCCACCGGCCTCCAACCCGCCCGCCGCCACGGCGCCGGCGCCGGCGCCGTCGGCCGCCGCGCCGCCCGCGGCCGACGCCAGCGCGACCACCTCGCCCTACAAGGCCGGCATGGCGATCAAGGACGCCCAGGGCTCGACGATCGGGACCATCGCGCGCGTGATCCGCACCCCAGACGGCGCGACCACCATCTCGGCCAGCGTGGACGGCCGCAACGTGAACCTGCCCGCCTCGGCCCTGACCCTCGGCGCGGACGGCGGCGCGGTCAGCTCCATGAGCAAGGCCCAGATCACGGCTTCGACCGCCCCGCCGACCTAGGGCGCGGGGCGTTCCCGACCCGCCGAGGGGGCGGAGGTCCAGGCCTAGAAGAGGTCTTCGTAGCTATAGGAGGCGCCGGCCTGTCCGACCTCGCGGCCCGTGACCAGGCTGCCGGTCGGGGCGGAGTCCACGTCCGTGCTGTCGCCGTCGAGGTCGTAGTAGAATTCGCCGCCGCTGCCCGAGCGCTCGCTGCCGAACTTGATCGCCACGCCGACCAGATCGCCTTCGATCTGGGGGTTGCGGGCGAGGATTTCGGCCAGGGCGTCCTGGTACCAGTCGTCCAGGTCGTCGGAGACGGAGTCCGGCGTGTCGACCTTCACGAAGGTGAATTCGCTGTCCTCGTAGTCGTCCGGCGTCGCGTCGAAATAGAAGGTCACGTGCGAGATGTCCTTGGGCATCGTCGCGAAATGGCCGCCGTCGGCGATGGCGTCGACCGGCGCTTCGGTGATCGTGGTCTTGGGCATATCCCCTCCAGAAATTGACGCGCCCATTGGCGGCTGGTTTCGTGAAGGGCCCCGGAACAGGCACGCTTAATTCGGCGGCAGGCTTACCGCGGCCTACGGCGTACGAGGCCTCCGGCGCGTCACATGCGATTTGTCGGGAATTGGAGCGGCCGGGGGGAATCGAACCCCCGACATTCAGCTTGGGAAGCTGACGTTCTACCTCTGAACTACGGCCGCAGCGCGCGCTTCATAGCGGGGGCGGGCGGACGCGCCAAGGCTTTGAATTGACCTCCGTGGCGCCGGGCCGCGCCATTCCGGCGGCCGTGGCGCGCGGAGAGACCGCGATGGCGAGGCGACGCTAGGCCGCCGCCTCGTCCTGGAAGATCTCCTCGATCGCGAGGTTGAACAGCCGGGAGATCTTGAACGCCAGGGGCAGGCTGGGGTCGTATTTGCCGGTCTCCAGCGCGTTGACGCTCTGGCGCGAGACGCCCAGCCGCGCGGCGAGGTCGCCCTGGCTCCAGTCGCGCTCGGCGCGAAGCACCTTCAGGCGGTTCTTCATGAGATCACCCATGTGACGAAGGCTCCGATCCAGAAGACCACGACGATGGCCGAGGAGATGATGAGCGCGGGAGCTGAGGTCAGCAGGCTCATCGACGGCTCCACCACCAGCCGGCCCACGCGACCAGGTAGCCGACGATCTGGGCGAGCATCACGGTCAGGGCGCCCGTGACGAAGTCGCTGTGCTGGCCCGGGACGATGTGGGGGGTCACGATATACTGGTGGTCCACGAGGACCATGACGACGCCCGCCACCGTCATCCCCGCCGAGCCGCCCCAGTACCACGCGAACTTGTGCGCCTCGCGAGCAACCTCATCGAGGACGCTCCACCATTTCCATGTCGAGCCAATGGCGATGACGAAGACGAGGAGCAGGATGGCGAAGCGCGCCCACGGCGGAAAGTCGAGGCCGGCGAGCCGCTTCAGCGCCACCAGCCCGGCGGCCACGACCGCCAGCCCGATCAGCCCCATGGAGCCGGCGCGAGCGCTTGATTGTTTGGTCATCTAGGTAAGTCTCCTTGTCTTGGTGACAAGGAACCATGACACCTTGGGCCTGTCAAGCGTACATGACAAAAGGTCGTGCTTCGCTGACTTCTACTGGATCCGTACGACCTTGAAGCCCCGCGCGGCGAGGAGCGCGGGCAGGCCATCGGGACCCACCATGTGGAGGGCGCCGACGTTGACCAATTCGATGCCAGAACCGGCCATCTCGGCCGAGAGCTTGTCGGCCCAGGCCTGGTTCCGGCGCTTCAGGAAGGCGTCGTACAGGGCCGGGTTCTCGGTGCGCATCTGGCCCAGCTGGCCGGGTCCGAGCGCACCGGCCAGCCAGGCGGCTTCCAGGGTCGCGGGCTGGAACGGCAGGCGCAGGCGCGGGCCCCGGCTGCGCTCGCGGATCACGTCGGTGAGGTAGCGGACCTCCGACCCCTCCGGCAGGCTGGCGAACATCCGCGCCTCGTCCTCCAGGGTCTCGAAGGCGCGGACGCGCTTGGCGTCGGCGCGGGCGGCGCGGGTGATGGTGGCGTCGGCGCCCTTCTCCACCGAAGCGCCACGGCTCAGCGCCGGCTGCATGGAGATCATCAAGGCCGCGGCCCAGGGGCGCAGGTGATCGACCCGGGCGAGGTCGGTCTGGCGCGCCAGGCGCCCAGCTCGGACGGCGCGAGCTTGCGGCTGAGGGGCCGGTCGGGGTCGGAACCATAGCGCTGAACCAGCAGCCGCAGGGTATCGGGATCGCCCGACTGCATGTCGGCCTCGAACCAGACGGTCCCGGCGCGGGCCAGCACCTCGTCATAGAGCGGCGTGCGCCACTTCACGCTGGGTTTGAGGGCGTGCAGCGTGCCGAAGAGGTAGACGTCGCTGTCGGCGTCGGAGACCCGCCACATGGCCGGCGCGGCGGCGGCCGGCCCGGCCGCGCCCAACCATCCGATGAGGATCGCACCCGCCGCCCCGGCGAGCCCGCGCATCCAGCCCACGGCATTCCCCCGATCCAGACGCCCTCCTCAGGCGCCCGGCATCATTCCCCCCAGATCCGGAAATGTTTGGATAACTTGAGACCCTGGCGCTGGTAATGCGACCCCAAGTCGCCATAGAGGCGCGTCGGCCGCTCGGTGAGCGGTTCGTAGACAAGCCGCGCCACGGTCTGCCCGTCCTCCAGGATGAACGGCGTCTCGTGGCTGCGCACCTCGAGCACGCCCTTGGAGCCCTTGCCGTGCGCCTCGTCGGTGCCGAACCCGGGGTCGAAGAAGCCGGCGTAGTGGACGCGGAACTCGCCCACCGACGGGTCGATCGGGGTCATCTCGGCCGCCTCCATCACCGGGATCTCCACCGCGCCCTTCGAGGCCAGGATGTAGAACTCGCCCGGGTCCAGCAGCAGCTGGCCGCCGCGCGGGTACAGCGGCTCCCAGAAGTCGCGCGGGTCGTGGCCGTCCTCGTGGTCCAGGTCGACGACGCCGGCGTGGCGGCGGCCGCGGAACCCGGCGATCTCGCCCGTCAGGTCGACGCCGACGCTTTCCGTGCGCAGGCGCTGGGGCGCGCCGGCCTTGAGCCTGAGCTGGTTGAGGCGGGTGCCCGAGCGGACCAGGACCGAGAAGGTCTGCGGCGCGATCTCCATGTAGATCGGGCCGTCATAGCCGTCGTTCACGTCGTCGAACTGGTCGCCGTAGTCGCTGAGCAGGCGCACGAAAACGTCGACGCGGCCGGTCGAGCTCTTCGGATTGGCCCGAGCCGAGACGCCTTTCGGCAATTTCAGCCGCTCCTGCAGCTCGGCGATGTAGACGCAGCCGCGCTCCAGCACCGCGCCCTTGGTCAGGTCCAGCTCGTGCATCGCCACTTCGCGGATGCGGTCGCGGACCGTGCCGCTGCGGGGCAGGAACGACGCGCGGACCCGCCAGGCCTTGCCGGCCAGGCGCAGGTCGAGGCTGGCGGGCTGCACCTGGTCGTCGTCGAAGGGCGTGGCCGACGTGATCGCGCCCCCGCGGATCAGGGCTTCGATGGACTGGCAGGGCAGGATGCCCGGAGTGTTGAACTCGCTCATGGGCCGCGAACCCTTAACGGAGATGCGCCGTGTGGCAAGGCTTCAGGCGACGCCATCCCCCCTCGCCGTCATCCCACGGTCAGCCGCAGGCTGGTCCGGGGGACCCAAGCTGCGCAGGAACGTCCCGCGGAGAGCTGACGGCCACTCAGCTTGGGTCCTCCGGTTCGCCCTGCGGGCGCCCGTGGGATGACGACAAGAACGTTGAAAATCTAAGGCCGCTTCTCGGAAACCGGGCCTTGACGGGGCGGGGCGCCCGGCGTTCAAGCGGCCTCTGTTTCTTGAGGAGGCCGTGATGGCGGAAGATCCGCGCGACTGGGAAATCGAGACCCGAGCGGTGCGCGGCGGCCTCATGCGCACCGAGCACGGCGAGATCTCGGAAGCCCTCTTCCTGACCCAGAGCTTCGCCTACGACAGCGCCGCGAGCGCCGACGAGCGCTTCGCGGGAAATGCGCCGGGGTTCATCTACCAGCGCTTCGGCAACCCCACGACGCAGATGTTCGAGGACCGGCTGGCGCTGCTGGAAGGCGCCGAGGCCTGCAAGGCCACCGCGTCCGGCATGGCCGCCGTCCAACTGGCGCTGATGGGGCTCGTCCGCGCTGGCGACCACATCGTGGCGGGCCGGGCGCTGTTCGGCTCGTGCCGCTGGATCCTGTCGGAGTGGATGCCGCGGTTCGGGGTGGAGACCACCTACGTCGACGCCACCGACCTGGAGGCGTGGAAGACCGCGGTGCGCCCCAACACCAAGTGCTTCCTGGTCGAGAGCCCGGCCAACCCGCTGCTGGAGGTGACCGCCATCGGCGCGGTGGCCGACATCGCGCACGCGGCCGGCGCCAAGCTGGTGGTGGACAACGTCTTCGCCACCCCGATCTTCCAGAAGCCGTTGGCCCTGGGCGCCGACATCGTCGTCTATTCGGCCACCAAGCACATCGATGGCCAGGGCCGGGTGCTGGGCGGGGCGATCCTGGGCGCCGCCGAGCTGATGACCGAGGCCTACAAGGACATGCACCGCCACACCGGCCCGGCGCTGTCACCGTTCAACGCCTGGGTGCTGCTGAAGGGCCTGGAGACGCTGGACCTGCGCGTGCGCCAGCAGACCGCGAACGCCGGCAAGGTGGCCAACGCCATCGCCGCCCATTCGAAGGTGAAGCGGACCATCTACCCCGGCCGCACCGACCACCCGCAGGCGGCGATCATCGCCAACCAGATGACCGGTGGCGGCAATGTCGTGGCCTTCGACCTGGGCGACCGGGCCGCGGCCTGGCGCTTCCTGGACGCGCTTGAGATCGTCGACATCTCGAACAACCTGGGCGACGCCAAGTCCATGGCCACGCACCCCTGCACCACCACCCATCGCTCGATGCCCGAAGCCGAGCGGCTGGAGATCGGCCTGACCGAGGGCTGGGTGCGGATGAGCGTGGGCTTGGAGGGTCCTGGCGACCTGGTGCGGGATGTCTCCAGGGCGCTGGACGCGGCCTAGGCTGCCAATCGGAACACCGACCGCGCCGCGCCGCCGAGGAACGCCTCGCGGGCGCGGTCGTCGAGGCCGAGGTCGTCGAGCGCCGCCAGGGCGTGCCTGGGTGAGACCATCGGCCAGTTGGTGCCGAACATCACCCGCCCCGCCCCCGGCCCGCGCATGAAGTCGGTGAGTTGGGTCGGCAGGCGCGCGACCGTGTAGGCCGAGGTGTCGACGTAGAAGTTGGGGTACTTCCGCGCCAGGGACAGCACCTCGTCCATCCACGGGAAGCCCACGTGGCCGCCGACCACCTTGAGCTCGGGGAAATCCAGCAGCACCTCGTCCAGGTAGGGGATCGGCCGGCCCGGCTCGGAGCGGCACAAGGGGCCGGTGTGGCCGATCTGGGTGCAGAACGGCAGGCCGGCCTCCACGCAGGCCACATAGACCGGGTAGTAGCGCCGGTCGTTCGGCGGCAGGTCCCAGAGCCAGGGCACCACGCGCACGCCCACGAAGCCCGGATTGGCGGCGTGCTCGCGGATCGCGCGGACCGCGCCCATGGGATCGTTCAGGTCCACCGACATCAGGCCGCGCAGGCGGGCCGGGGCGCGAGAGATGACGCCCGCTACCTCCTCGTTGGTGATCAGCCAGCCCCGCGGGCCGCACCAGGCGGACAGGAAGGCCACGTCCACGTCGGCGGCGTCCATGGCCGCCAGCGTCTGCTCCAGCGTCACCGGCGGTTCGTCGCCAGTCTTCCCCGTCCAGCGGTTGAGCGTGGCCAGCCAGGGCTGCTGCGAGAACAAGGCATTGGGCATCTGAGCCCAGACGTCGACGGCGCCCATCCGGTCGCTCCACATTTACTTCACATCGCAAGTAAAAGCGGATTGAGCCGCCCTGTCAACGCAGGCTAGCGTCGCCGCATGGACCCCGCCGGCCGGGAACGGCTCTACCACCTGCTCCAGACCGCGGCGCACCGGTTGAAGACCCGCGCCGACCGCGATTCTCAAGGGTCGGCGGGGATTACGGCGGCGCAGGCGGCGGTGATGTTCGTGATCGCCCGGGAAGGCGGGACCACCCAGCGCCGCGTCGCCGGGCAGCTGAAGCTGAACGAGTCCGCGGTGACCGGCATGGTCGGGCGGCTGATGGAAGCCGGCTTCGTCAGCCGCGCCCCCAGCCCGACGGACGGGCGCGCCTGGACGGTGGGGCTCACGCCCTCGGGCGAGGTGGCGCTGGAGCGGTTCCGCGGCAACCTCGAGATCCTCAACGCCGAGCTCACCGCCGCCCTTGGCGGCGAAGCGGAGGTGGCGCGCTTCGCCGCCGGCCTGCGGGCCGTCCTGGACATCCCGGCGAGCCGGGAGCCGTAGGTCCAGGCTCCTACGGGTCGCGGCGGGACGGAAGGGTCACTTCCGGTATTCCTCGTTCGGCCAGCGCCGGTGGACCCAGAACCACTCGGTGGGCCGCGCGCGGACGCGCTCCTCGATGAAGGCGTTGATCTTGCGGACCCCGGCCTCGATGTCGGCCTCCCGGTCGCCGGTGTCTTCCAGGTGGATCTGGTCGTGGACGATGACCTTGAACCGCGCCCCCGGTCCCACGCGCTGGACGCTCATCGGCTGGATCGGGATGCCGAAGCGCAGCGCGAAGGTCGCCGGGCCCGGCGCGGTGTGGGCCATGTGGCCGAAGAGCGGCGCGGCGACGCCGCCGTTGAACTTCTGGTCGTTCATCAGGGCCACGGATTCGCCACGCTGCAGGCCCCTCATCAGCTCGCGAGCGCCATCCAGCCCCTTGGGGGCGAAGAGGCGCACGCCGTAGCGGAAGCGGTTCTTCCGGACGCTGGCGTCCACATAGGGGTTGTTCATGGCGCGATAGGTGATCTGGCACTTCACTCCGGCCCTGATGATCGCGGCCGGCATGATTTCGAAGCAGGAGAAGTGGCCCGAAATGAACACCACCGGCCCGGCCCCTGCGGCGATTGCGCCCAGCAAAGCTTCCCGCTCGACTTGCACGCGGCTTGTGTCGGCTACCACACGGTCGAGGATCAGGAACTCGGATAGCGACCTTCCCAGTTCCGTCCACTGCGCCTGAAGGAGTCGATTGATTTCGGCGTCGTCCGCCTCGGGGAAAGCGATGCGCAGGTTGCGCTCGGCGACGCGGTTCGCGCGCGTGAGCGGGCCCAGGACGCGGAACATTGATCCGCCGAAATTTGAAACAGAATCAATTGCAAACGCACGCGCAAGCGCCGAGATGGCGTCAAATAGCGCGGCTTCGAGCATCCAAAAGAATTTCGACACGTATGATTGGTTAACTGCGGCCATCCAGTCTTCCTAGGCTTGGTGGTTCGCAATGGGCAAGGGAGGCGGCTGGCGTGCGAATTGCGATGTCTCAACCACGGAGTCCCGAACCGGGACGAAGGGAAATCATGGTCGGGGATTCCATGGACGAGATCGACATCCATCTTGGCCGACGCCTTCGCCGTCGCCGCCGTCTCCTGGGCCTGACCCAGCAGGAGCTGGCGCATGCCTGCGGAGTCCGTTTCCAGCAGATCCAGAAATACGAGTGCGCGGCCAACCGCATGTCGGCCGCCCGCCTGTGGCAGCTGGCCGAAGTGCTGGAAGTGCCCGTCAGCTACTTCTACGAGGGCCTGACCCGCGACCAGCGCGAAAGCCTGGAACGCGAAACCAGCGCATCCTCGACGGAAACCCTGGCCAGCAAGGAAACCCAGGACCTGATCCACGCCTACTACCAGCTCGGCGAACGCCCCCGCCGCCGCCTGCTGGACCTCGCCAAGGCCATGAACGGCGAGATCGAGGCCTAACTTTCCGGACGAGGCAGGTTAAACCGAGGGGATGACGACCCTCGACCCCGCCCGCCTCCCGCCGTCTCTCCTGGCCGAGCTCGACGAATTCCTGGTCGAGCTGAACCGCGCCGCCGCCGGAGCCATCCTCCCCCTCTTTCGCGGCGAGCACGGACTTTCAAACAAATACACCGTCGGGTTCGACCCCGTCACCGAAGCGGACAAGGGCGCCGAGCGGGCCATCCGCGCCCTCATCGCCCAGCGCTATCCCGATCACGGGATCATCGGCGAGGAATACGGCGAGGACCGGCCGGACGCCGAGTTCGTCTGGGTCCTGGACCCGGTCGACGGCACGCGGGCCTTCATCGCCGGCCTGCCGCTCTGGACCACGCTCATCGGCCTGCGCTTCCAGGGATCGCCCGTGTTGGGCTCGATAGGCCAATCCTACCTGGGTGAGCTCTACATCGGCCACGCCGGCGGCTCGCGCCTGGTGACGCCGGGCGGCTCGAAGCCGCTGAAGGTCCGGGCCTGTCCCAAATTGACGGACGCCATCATCGCCACCACCGACCCCGAAGGCTGCTTCACGGGGGCCGAGCTGGGCGCATGGACCCAGGTGCGCGCCGCCGCCCGCCTCGCCCGGCTGGGCTGCGACGCCTACGCCTACGCCATGGTGGCGGCGGGCACGATGGACATGGTGATCGAGGCCGGGCTCAAGAGCTGGGACATCGACGCGGCGATCCCGGTGATCGCGGGCGCCGGAGGGCTCACCACCGACTGGCGGGGCGAGCCCGTGGGACGACACGGCGGACAGGTCGCCATCGCGGGCGACCGCGCCTGCCTTGAGGAGGCGCTGGTCGCCCTGAGGCGCTCGGCGGCCTGATTACTTTTTCGCGGCCGGCGGCTTCTTGGCCGCGGGCTTCTTCACCGCGGCAGGCTTCTTCACCGCGGCGGGTTTCGCCGCAGGCTTGACGGCCGGTTTCGCCGTCGCCTTGGGCGCGGGCTTCGCAGCGGCCGCTTTCGGAGCCGCGGGCTTGGCGGCGGGCTTCGCCGCGGCCTTGGCCGGAGCCGCCTTCTTGGCCGGCGCGGGCTTGGCGGCCGCGGGTTTGGCGGCGGCCTTGGGCGCGGGTTTCGCCGCAGCGGGCTTGGCGGCGGAAGGCTTGGCGGCGGCCTTCGGCGCAGCGGCCTTCTTCGGCGCGGCGACCTTGGCGGCGGGCTTGGCGGCCGCTTTCGCAGGGGCGGCCTTCTTGGCCGGCGCGGGCTTCTGCGCGGCGGCCGGCTTCGCGGTGGCGGCAGGCTTGGCGGCGGCCTTCTTCGGCGCGGCCGCCTTCTTGGCCGCGGGCTTCTTCGCCGCCGCCGGGGCCTTCACCGTGGCGGGCTTGGCGGGCGCAGCGGCGGGTTTGGCGGCCGCGGGGGCTGGCGTCGGAGCCGGCGTGGGGGCGGGGGCGGGGGCGGGCTTCGGCGCGGCGGCCACCGGGGCTGGCGAAGGCGTCGCGGCGGGGGCCGGGGCGGCCTTGGGAGCTTCGGCGGGCTTCGGCGCGGCCTTGCCGGTGAGCGCGTCGAACACTCGCAGGAAGATGTTACGCATGTCGTCCGTCTCCATGAGAATTTCGTGGTAGGCGCCGGGAACCGTGATCAGGCGCCCCTGGGGGAGGTTGCGGGCCGCGGCGGCCTGCGCAGAATTGTCGACCAGCTTGTCTTCCGCGGCCGACACAATGTCCACCGGCACGGTCACACTGCGCAGCCGCTCCGGCTTGGCGAGGACCGCGACGGCCTTCAGCGCGAAATCCAGCCAGCCATAGGTGGGGCTGCCCAGCGCGAGGGCGGGATTGGCGCGGATCTGCGCCCGATGGCGGGCGAAGCGTCGCGCGTCGTGGGTGAGCGCATTGCCTTCGAACGTGTCGTCGAACGGCTTGCCAGCCTGCCCCAGGGTGTAGCGGTTGGCCCGCCCGAAGGTCAGGTTCAGCCAGGTCAGGGCGCCGGCCGCCGCAGGCGCGACCTTGCCGAACTGGAGGCCCAGCATGGGTGCGGAGAGCACGGCGCCGGCAAAGCGCTTCTCGCCGCTCGCCATGGCCAGCAGCGTCAGGCAACCGCCCATGGAATGTCCCACCGCGATCCACGGCTTCGGCAGCTTGGGCTCGTAGGTGTTGAGCAGGCGACGGAAGTCCTCGAGGAACGACTTGTAGCCCTTGGCGTGGCCCCTCAGCCGGTCGGGCAGCTCGCGCGCCGACAACCCCTGCCCGCGCCAGTCGTGGGCCAGCACCACGAACCCGCGATCCATGAAGTCGCGGATGGTCTCGAAATACTTCTCGATCGGTTCGGTGCGTCCGCCGGACAGCACCACCGAACCGCGAGGCCGGCCCTTTGGGGTGAACAGCGCCGCGCGGAGCTTCACGCCGCCGGCGCCGACATACCAATCGGCCTCGGCGCCCGGCGGAACCGGGTCTTCGGGCACATCGACGAGGGGGGCTGCTTCGAACATGGCGGGGCCTAGGCGGCCTTCCCGAAGAGGGCTCGGACTTCGGGCATCAGGCGCATCGCCAGGCCCATGTCGGACAGTTTCAGCCGGCCGGTCATCACCGCGCGCATGGGATCCAGTTCGCCTTTACCCAGCTTCACCAGGTCGGAACGGCTGACGGACACAATTAGGTCCGCCGGCCGGTCGTCGTTGGTCACCGACGCGCCGTCGAGATAGATCACGCCCTCACCCTTAAGGTCGAGTTTCACCGTGCGGCCCAGGCCGTGGCCGGACGCCGCCGCAAGGCGGATCCGGTCGGTCAGTTCCTCCAGCGTGGCCATCCAACAGCTCTCGTGAATCAGCGCGAGCTTCGCCGCACGCGTGTGCTGTGTAAACCGCTGGTGACGCGCGGAAGCTTAACGGCCGCCTGAATCGCGAAACAGGAGCCGCGCTAAGCGGGTTTGACGAACTTGAGCGTCATCCGGTCGCTCTCGCCGATCGCATCGTACCTGGCGCGGTCGAAGGCCGGATCGAACGCCTCGCCCCGTGGCGACGAGCGGCGGACGGGCGGCAGGGTCCAGACGCCGAAGGGATGGTCGCGGGTGTCCTTGGGATTGGCGTTGATCTCGCTGGCCGCGACCAGGTTGAAGCCAGCCTCCTGCGCCAGCCTGATCGCATAGGCCTGGTCGACATAGCCGGTGTCGGCCAGCAGGTCGGGGACGCCGCCGGGCGCGGCGCGGTGCTCCTCGATCCCCAGGACCCCGCCGGGCTTCAGCGCCAGGAAGGCGTCGCGGAACGCCTTCTCCGCGATGCCCGCCGCCATCCAGTTGTGCAGGTTTCGCAGGAACAGCACCAGGTCGGCGCTGCCCGCCGGCGCCGCCGGGCCGCTGGTGGGGCCGAAGGCGGTGATCTCGACCTTGCCGTAGGGCTTCCGGCCCGCGGCGTACTTGGCGCGATAGGCCTCGACCACCTGCTTCGCCGAAGGGTCAGCGGGCTCCGCCACCTGCAGGTGGGCGGCGTAGAGCTTGCCGCCAGTGGCGTCCAGGAAGGGCGCCAGGATCTCGGTGTACCAGCCGGCGCCCGGCCAGAACTCCACCACCGTGGCGCCCGGCTTCAGGCCCCAGAAGGCCAGGCTCTCGGCCGGATGGCGCCAGCGGTCGCGGGCCTTGTCGGCCGGGCCGCGCCAGGGGCCGGCGACGGCCTCGGCGATGGTCTTGGGCGGCGAGGCCTTGGGTGTCTGGCCGCGGCAGCCCGCCAGGGCGGCCGCGCCGGCCAGCAGCGCGCGTCGGGACATCTGGATCATGGGCGCCGGTTCACTCGCGAGCGCCCCCCAGCCGACCCACCGGCGTAGAGCTAGCGGGTCGGACGGGTGCGGTCAAAGCTGGCGCCTCAGCCGGCCTTCACGAAGCGCAGCGTCATGCGGTCGCTCTCGCCGATGGCGTCGTACTTGCTGCGGTCGAAGCCGGGGTTCGCGGGTTGGCCGCGCGGCGCGCTCTGCTTGGTCGGCGGCAGGGTCCAGACGCCGAAGGGGTGGTCCTTGGTGTCCTTCGGGTTGGCGTTGACCTCGGACTTGGCGGCCAGCTTGAAGCCCGCCTTTTCCGCCGCGGCGATCACGGTCGCTTCGGACATGTAGCCGCTGGAGAGGCCTGGAGCCTCGGGCTTGGGGTCGGCCCGGTGCTCTTCGACGGCCAGGACGCCGCCGGGCTTCAGCACCGCGTGGAAGTCCTTCATCACCTTGTCGAGCAGGGCGGGCTGGGTGGCCCAGTTGTGGATATTGCGTGCGGTGATGACCATGTCGGCCGACCCCGCGGCGCCCAGCGGCCCGGACGTGGGGCCGAAGCCCACGTATCGGATCGTCCCGTACTTGGCGGAGTCAGCGTACTTGGCCTCGAAATCGGCGCGGGCCTTCTTGGCGCCTTCCGAGATGCTGGGGTTGGCCAGATCGGCGGTGGTCGCCACATAGGTCCCGCCGGTCGCCTTGGCGTAGGGCGCCAGGATCTCGGTCCAGTAGCCGCTGCCGGGCGAGATCTCGATCACGGTCTGCTTGGGCTTGATCCCCCAGAACGCCAGGGTCTCGACCGGGTGGCGCGCGCCGTCGCGGGCCTTGTGCGCGTCGCTGCGCTGAGCACCGGCCACGGCGGCCTGGAGCTGGGCGTCGGCCGCCTGCGCGGGCAGCGACGCGACGAGAGAAAGGGCGACGGCGGCGGCCGAGGCGAGACGGAGCATGGGGGGTTCCTCCTGGGTTTCGAGCGGCGCGAACCTAGGACGCGAATTCATACGCGAACAGCCCTTGAACCCCGATTTCCGGTTCTTAACTCATGGCGTGGAGGCGCTGGATGTCCGGGCCTCCTGGGCTGCAGGCGACGCCACATCGGGTCGCCGTAGGTCCATGCACACAACGCAACCTTGCTTTGAAAGAAGGATGTGACCGCATGCGTACGATCGACTTCACCCCCCTGTACCGCTCCGTCGTGGGCTTCGACCGCCTGGCGTCGCTGCTCGACACCGCCGCCGCCGAAACCGCGTCGACGGGCTATCCCCCCTACAATATCGAGCGCACCGACGAGACCAGCTACCGCATCGAGATCGCGGTCGCCGGCTTCCGTCCGGAAGAGCTCAACGTCGAGGTGAAGGAAAACCTCCTCACCGTCACCGGCCGCAAGGCGGCCAACGACGGGGCGAAGACCTACCTGCATCGCGGCCTGGCCGAGCGCAACTTCGAGCGCAAGTTCCAGCTCGCCGACTACGTGCTGGTGACCGACGCCCAGCTGGCCGACGGCCTGCTGTCGATCAGCCTGAAGCGCGAACTGCCGGAGGCGCTCAAGCCCCGCACCGTGCAGATCAACACCTCGGTCCAGCCCGGCCTGATCGAAGGCGAAAAGGCCGCGTAAGGCGGCAAGTTGCTCCCCGTCGGGGGAGCTGTCGGCGAATGCCGACTGAGGGGGTCCTCAACCGCGTTCTGAGCGGACCCCCTCCGGCCCTTTGGGCCACCTCCCCCGCTGGGGAGGAATTAGATCAGGCGGCGTCCTCGCGGGCGCCGCCTTTTTCTATTTGGGAAGCCTGGCGCCGCGCAGGTCGGCGCCGTCCATCACCGCCCCGTCCATCAGGGCGTTCTGCAGGCGGGCGTAGCGCAGCCGGGCGCCGGTGAGGTTGGTGGCGGTGGAGCGGCCGGGGGCGATCTCCAGCGGCGACAGATTGGCCCCCGCCAGGTCGGCGCGGGTGAGGTCGCCGCCGCCGAGGCGCGCGCCGCGCAGGTCGGCCCCACGCAGGATCGCGCCGCGCAGGTCGCAGCCTTCCAGGTTGGCGCCCTGAAGCTGGACGTCGGTCAGGTCGAGGCCCGCCAGATTGGCGCCCTTGGCGCTGAGCGCGGTGAGCTTCAGGCCCTTCAGTTCGTCGCCGGCCGAGCGCAGGTCGGAGCCGTCGAAGCGGACCGGCGAGCCTTCGCGGCCGCCGGTGGTCACCCAGAGATCGTGTTCGCGGGCCTGGGCTACCAGCTTGACCGCCCGGGCCACGTCCTCGCGGCTGGGCGGCGCGGCGGCCGCCTCGAGCCGCGCGCCGCGGGTGCGGGCCGAGGTCAGGACCACGCCCGACAGGTCGGCGCCGCCGAAATTGGCGTCCTCCAGGATCGCCCCGTTGACGTCGATGTTGGCCAGCAGGGCGCCCTCGAAATTCGCGCCCTTGAGGTTGGCGTCGATCAGGCGCGCGCCCGCCAGGGAGGCGTCGGAGAAATCGGCGTCGGCGGCGTAGAGGCCGTCCAGCCGCGAACCGTCCAGCGTCGCGCCCGACAGGTTCGCGCCGTCCACCTCGCCATTGCGGCCCTCCTCGATCACGGCGGGGAAGCCCCGGGTCGGGTGCGGGCGGGCGATGGAGCCTGGGCGGAAGTCGGCCCCGGTGAGGTCGGCGCCGGCCAGGTTTGCGCCCGACAGGCAGGCGCCGCGCAGGTTGGCCTTGCGCAGGTTGGCGCCGCGAAGGTCGGCGCGGCGCAGGTCGCAACCGGCCAGGATGGCCCCGTCGAGCTGGGCGCCGGCGAGCTGGGCGCCGTCGAACACCGAACCGGAGAAGTCGCCGCCAGAGAGCTTGCGGCCGGTCAGGTCCAGGCCGCTGAAGTCCACGAACGGCAGGTGGGCGCGCTTGCCGCCCTTCCCCGCCAGGAACCGGCCGTGGTTGTCGAGCAGGATCGAGAGTTCGCCGCTGCTGAGACGCCGCCGGCCAGGCAGGTTCGGTGGGTCCGGCTCGCCCTGGACGCGGATCATGGGCGCGCTAGATCACGTCTTCGAGGCCGCGCGCCCCGTGCCGGAGGATGCCGGTGAAATTGGCCTGCTTCAGCAGCGCGCGCGTGAAGTTCGAGCGGCTCAGGTCGGCGTCCACGAACACGGCATGGCGGACGTCCGCGCCGGTCAGGTCGCAGCCCTTGAGCTGGGCGCCCGTCAGGTTGGTGGGCAGCACCCGGTCGGCGCCCAGCAGCAGCGGGCCCAGCTGGGCGTCGCGCATGTCGGCGCCCGAGAGCTTGGCGCCCAACAGGCGTGCGCCGCGCAGATCGGCGCGCCGCAGCACGGCGTTGCGCAGGTCCGCACCCTCTAGATGGGCGCCCTGGAGCTGCACGCCTTCCATATCGAGGCCGTAGAAGGTGGCGCCCTTGGCCGAAAGGGCGGTCAGGTTGTAGCCGCGGACCGAGGAAAGAGCGCGCAGGTCGGCGTTGTCGAACGACGACGGCTTGCCCTCGCCGCCGCCGGTCTCGCACCACTTGGCGTGGTCCTTGATCATCTCGTCGTAGGGCAGGTCGCTGAGCTTGCGGCCGACGGGGTCGTCGGTGAGCGCGCCGGTCATGTTGGCGTCGGAGACGTTCCAGGCGACCGTCCGCGCCCCCACCAGGATGGCGTCGCGCATGTCGGCGCCGGCGAGGTCGGCCCCCGAAAGGTCCGCGCCAGACAGGTTCGCGCCGCGCATCGTGGCCTGCTTCAGGTTGGCGCGGATCAGCTTGGCGTCCTTGAGGATCGCGTCGGTGAAGTCGGCACGCATGGCCATGGCGCCCGACAGCCGCGAGCGCTCCAGGTTGGCGCCGGCCAGGATGGCGCCCTGCAGCTCGCCCTGGCTCGACAGGCCGATCTCCAGCTTGCGGAAGCCGAACTGGCGGTCGCCCGCGGCCAGGGTGCCTTCGCGCAGGTCGGCCTCGAACAGGTCCGCGCCGGTCAGGTCGACGTTGCGCATGCACGAGCCACGCAGGTCCGCGCGGCGCAGCGAAGCCTCGCGCAGGTCGGCGCCCGCGAGGTCCGCGCAGAAGAAGGTGGCGTTGTCGAGCCGGGCGCCGCGCAGCTTGCAGTCGTTCATGATCGCGCCGGTGAAGTCGGCGTCGCACAGGTTCCGGCCGAAGAGGATCGTGCCCGACAGGTCCTTGAAGGCGAAGACGGCGCGGGCGCCGCCGGGCCGCGAGCTCCAGAGGCGATCGTGCTTGGCGCAGATCGCGTCGACCTCTGCCTGCGAAAGGCGGGTCTGGACGAGCGATCTGGCGTTGTCGGCGGACATGCGATCTGGGCTTCGGACAGGCTACGGAAAGACGATGTGAACCATGTTAGGCGCTGCGGATTAACGGCGACTTTCCAGGGTTTTAGCCGGGCGATAGGCCGCATAAAGACCCCTCGCTTCGGCCTCCATCAACCCCTGGTACGTGACGATACCGGCGTTACGCAACCTCCGGGAGCCCTCCCCGGCCGCGAACACCGACGAATCACCCGCGGCGATCACGACGCGCGCCACGCCCGCCGCCACCAGCAGCTCGCTGCACGAGGCCCCGCCCCCCGAACGCTGGGCGCAAGGTTCGAGCGTGACATAGGCCGTGGCGTCCCGGGCCGCGGCGCCTGCGGCCTGCAACGCCTGTTCCTCGGCATGGGGCCGGCCGCCCTCGCCGGTCATGCCCTCGCCGACCACGACGCCGTCCTTGACGATCACGCAGCCGACCGATGGGTTCTCGGCCGTGCGGCCCAGGTGAGTCCGCGCCAGCTCGATCGCGCGGCGCATGAAGTCCTCGTCGGTCATGAGACGAAGCATGGGCCATCCTTTGACCGACGAGAAGACGCGGGCCGGGCTTGAGCCTCAGATCGCGGGAAGCTTCGTCGCCCGGTCGGCGTCGAGGTAGCGCGCGGCCGTCGGCTTCAGAGCGGCGTCCAGCTCGATCACCAGCGGGTTGCCGGTGGGGATCTCCACGTCGATGATCGCCTCGTCCGACAGGGCGAACAGCAGCTTCACGATGGCCCGCAGGGAATTGCCGTGGGCGGCGACCAGCAGGGTCTCGCCGGACTTCAGGCAGGGTGCGATCTCGGCGTCCCAATAGGGCTGCACGCGCACCAGGGTGGTCTTCAGGCTCTCGGTCGACGGCAGGTCGAGGCCGGCATAGCGGCGGTCCTTGGAAAAGTCGAACTCGCCGCCCGGCGCCAGCTCCGGCGGCGGGATGTCGTAGCTGCGGCGCCAGACCTTCACCTGGTCCGCGCCGTGCTTGGCGGCGGTCTCGGTCTTGTTGAGGCCGGTCAGGCCGCCGTAGTGGCGCTCGTTCAGCCGCCAGTCCTTCACCTCGGGGACGAACGTCTGTCCAGCCGCGTGGAGCGCAAGCCACGAGGTGCGGATCGCGCGCGTCAGCACCGAGGTGAACACCCGGTCGATGGCGATCCCCGCCGCCTTGATCAGCTCGCCGCCCTTCTTCGCCTGGGCCTCTCCCTCGGCGGTCAGGTCCACGTCCACCCAGCCGGTGAAGCGGTCTTCCAGGTTCCACTGGCTCTGGCCATGACGCAGCAGGATGAGAGTGGGCAAGGCGGATGCTCCTTCAGCGGGAGGTTCGGCTAGGGCATGGTGAGCAGGGCAGTCAAGCAGGGAGCGGACGCCGGGTGATCATTCTGGAACGCACTTTCAACATCGGCTCCGAGTCCATTCGTCTGGAGGTCGATCAGCCCAGGCCTGATGGCGATGACTTCCGTTGCGAGTTCCGCCTGCAAGGCGCCGGTCTGGCCCGCGAGGCGTACGGCATGGGCGTGGACAGCATCCAGGCGCTGCTGCTGGCATTGCAGCACGCGCATCTCGACCTCCTTGCGCATCGTCGAGACACCGGCCTGCCGGTTGAATGGCTGGAGATGCGCGACCTGGGCCTCCCCCTGCCCTCCTGCGTGACGCCCGCCGACTTCGACGTCGCGGCGGATTAGCGACGCAACGAAAGAGCCGCTATAGCGGGGCCATGCTCGACCGCTTCTACATGCCGCTGCTGGCCCTGGGCGCCGTCGCCGCGATCGCGCTGGCGTTTGTCTGGCCGCAGGGCCTGGGCGACCGCTCGCCCGCCCCGTTCGGCCACGAACCCGTGCAGCGCACCGCCGCCATGCAGGCCGCCATGCGCCGCGAGACCGAGGCCGCCCAGCGCCGCGTCGACCTGGCGCGCGAGGCGGTGCGCAACATCCAGAACCAGGCGATCGCCCCTTCACAGTGAAGAACCTGGCACAATGACCCTGAAAGACACCATCGCCGTCGGCCGCCGCGTGCTGGAGACCGAGGCCGAGGCGCTGGGCCGGATGGCCGCCGAGCTGGACGCCCCGTTCGCCCAGGCGGTCGAGGCCCTGTTCACCGCCAAGGGCCGGATCATCTGCACCGGCATGGGCAAGTCCGGCCACGTCGGGCGCAAGATCGCCGCCACCCTGGCCTCCACCGGCTCGACCGCCATGTTCGTCCATCCCAGCGAGGCCAGCCACGGCGACCTGGGCATGATCGGCGCCGACGACGTGATCCTGGCGCTCAGCAAGACCGGCGAGACCCGCGAGCTGGCCGACGTGATCGCCTACGCTGCCCGCTTCGACATCCCGCTGATCGCGCTGACCGCGGCGGCGGACGGGACCCTGGCCCGGGCGGCGGACATCGTCCTGCTGCTGCCCGACGCGGCCGAGGCCACCGACGCGGTCAACGCGCCCACCACCTCCACCACCCTGCAGATGGCCATGGGTGACGCCCTGGCCGTGGCGCTGCTGGAGCGGCGCGGGTTCCAGCCGCGCGACTTCAAGGTGCTGCACCCCGGCGGCAAGCTGGGCGCCATGCTGCGCACCGCCGCCGACCTGATGCACGGCCGCGAGGAACTGCCGATCGTCGCGCCCGAGACGCCCATGCGTCAGGCGCTGCTGGTGATGACCCAGATGCGCTGGGGGATCGTCGGCGTCGTGGATCCGGATGGACGGCTGCTGGGCGCGATCACCGACGGCGACCTGCGCCGGCACATCGACGGGCTGATGGACCACACCGCCGGCGAGGTGATGACGCCGGGGCCCAGGAAGACCGTCGCCCCCGGCATGCTGGCCGGCGAGGCCCTGGCGCTGATGAGCGACCCGCCCCCGGCCGTGACCGTGCTGTTCGTGGTCGAGGACGGCCGCCCCGTCGGCATCCTGCACGTCCACGACCTGCTTCGCGCCGGGGTGATGTAGCGAACGCGTTACCCGCGTTAAGCCTTCCGCAGTGGCCCGCGACATATTCGCCCGTTAAACACGCGGCCAACCGCTGTCGTCCCCCGGAGTCCCGATGCTGCCCGCCCCTCGCGCCGATCTCCTCGCCAACACCTGGGATTATGAAATCACCCCGCTGGTGAAGCCCACCGGCTTCCGGGAATACGACGCACGCTGGCTGTACGGGCCGGAGATCAACCTGCTGGGCGTGCAGGCGCTGGGCCTGGGCCTGGGTACGCTCATCCACGAGATGGGCCAGAAGCGGATCGTGGTCGGCCACGACTACCGGTCCTATTCGCTGGCCATCAAGCAGGCCCTGACCATCGGCCTCGTGGCCGCGGGCTGCGAGGTGCTGGACATCGGCCTGGCCGTCTCGCCGATGGCCTACTTCGCCCAGTTCGACCTGGACGCGCCCTGCGTGGCCATGGTCACCGCCAGCCACAACGAGAACGGCTGGACCGGCGTGAAGATGGGCGCGCAGCGCCCCCTCACCTTCGGTCCCGACGAGATGGGCCGGCTGAAGGAGATCGTGCTGGGCGCCAAGTGGACCCAGCGGCCCGGCGGCTCGGTCGCCCACATCGCCGGCGTGGCCGAGCGCTACATCAAGGACGCGGCGTCCCGCGTGAACCTGAAGCGGCCGCTGACCGTCGTCGCCGCCTGCGGCAACGGCACGGCCGGCGCCTTCGCCCCGCGGGCGCTGCGCGACATGGGCGTGGCCGTGGTCATCGAGATGGACTGCGAGCTCGACTGGAACTTCCCGAAGTACAATCCGAACCCCGAAGACAGCATCATGCTGCACGCCATGGCCGAGACCGTGAGGATCCACGGCGCCGACCTGGCCCTGGGCTTCGACGGCGACGGCGACCGCTGCGGGGTGGTGGACGACGAGGGCGAGGAGATCTTCGCCGACAAGATCGGCCTGATGCTGGCCCGCGACCTGTCGGAGCTGCACAAGGACGCCACCTTCGTCGTCGACGTGAAGTCGACGGGGCTGTTCGCGACCGACGAGATCCTGAAGAAGAACGGCGCCAAGACCGTCTACTGGAAGACCGGCCACAGCTACATCAAGCGCAAGACCGCCGAGCTGGGCGCCCTGGCCGGCTTCGAGAAGAGCGGGCACTTCTTCATGAACCCGCCGATCGGCCGCGGCTATGACGACGGCCTGGTGGCCGCCGCGGCGATTCTGGCGATGCTGGACCGCAACCCGGACAAGAAGCTGAGCGACCTGAAAAAGGCCCTGCCGGTCGCCTTCACCTCGCTGACCATGAGCGCGCACTGCGCCGACGAAGAGAAGTACGGCGTCGTGGACGACATGGTGGCCGAGTACACCGCCTTCGCCAACGCGGGCGGGACCATCCTGGGCCGCAAGATCGTCGACCTGATCACCGTGAACGGCGTCCGCGTGGCGCTGGAAGACGGGTCCTGGGTGCTGGTCCGCGCGTCGTCGAACAAGCCCGAGATCGTCGTGGTCGTGGAGAGCACCCGGTCCGAGGACGACATGCGCGCCCTGTTCCACCAGGAGATGAAGCCCCGCCTGGGCAAGCGGGCGCAGGTCGGCGCGTACAACCAAGAGATTTAGGCAACAATTTCAGCGGCGCGGATTTTGCTGCACTGCGGGAAGATGTGCCGTTGCGGCCGCCTTTCCCGCGTGGTGAAAGGCGCAGCCTTCGAGGAGAGTTCTTAAATGCGCGTGGCGATGATCGGGACGGGCTATGTGGGCCTCGTCAGCGGCGCCTGTTTCGCCGACTTCGGCCATACGGTGACCTGTATCGACAAGGACGCCGCGAAGATCGAGCAGCTGCGGAATGGCGGCATCCCGATCTACGAGCCAGGTCTGGACCTGCTGGTGGCCGCCAACGTGCGCGCCGGCCGGCTGTTCTTCGACACCGACGCGGCCCAGGCGGTTCGCGAGGCCGACGCCGTGTTCATCGGCGTGGGCACCCCGTCCCGGCGCGGCGACGGCTACGCCGACCTTTCCTACGTCTATGCGGCGGCGGAAGAGATCGCGGCCTACGTCGACGGCTTCACCGTCGTGGTCACCAAGTCCACCGTGCCGGTGGGCACGGGCGACGAAATCGAGGCGATCTTCAAGCGCGTGCGCCCCGACGCCGACGTGACCATCGTCTCGAACCCCGAGTTCCTGCGCGAAGGCGCGGCGATCGAGGACTTCAAGCGCCCCGACCGCGTGGTCGTCGGCGCCGAGGAGCCCCGCGCCCAGGCGATCATGCGCGAGCTGTACCGCCCGCTGTACCTGAACGAGACGCCGATCCTGTTCACCAGCCGCCGCACCAGCGAGCTGATCAAGTACGCCGCCAACGCCTACCTGGCGCTGAAGATCACCTACATCAACGAGATGGCCGACCTCTGCGAAGCCGTCGGCGCCGACGTGCAGCAGGTGGCCAAGGGCATCGGCCTGGACGGCCGCATCGGCGGCAAGTTCCTGAACGCCGGCCCCGGCTACGGCGGCTCGTGTTTCCCCAAGGACACCATCGCCCTGGTCCGCACCGCCCGCGACGCCGGCAGCCCCGTCGAGCTGGTCGAGACCACCATCAAGGTCAACGACGAGCGCAAGCGGGCCATGGCGCGCAAGGTGATCAAGGCCCTGGACGGCGACGTGAAGGGCAAGAC
>Ga0255338_1001032_pt1 | contig 61795 bp, 76 predicted proteins | sample MeOH1_35cm_T4_19_FD_203715 | JGI IMG/M metagenome (GOLD analysis project Ga0255338, IMG submission 203715) | Sandy soil microbial communities from University of British Columbia, Vancouver, Canada - MeOH1_35cm_T4_195 | ecosystem: Engineered > Artificial ecosystem > Sand microcosm > Unclassified ... | reverse complement strand
CGATCTGCACCGACGAGGCGTTGGCCGCGAGCCACCCGGCCGTCGCCGCCACCCATTGCGTTCCGGTCCACCGGAACTTCGCGAGGTCGCCGGAGCGTATCCACAGGTCGCCGACGGCGTAGTCGCCACCGGGCGGCGGCGTCTGCTGCACGTAGACCTTGCGTCCGACGCTCGCCGTGAGCGTCGTGAGGCTCGCCGCGTAGCTCTCGACCTTCGAGGCGAGCGTCGAGAGTTGCGTCGAGGCGCTCGCCGAGAAGTCGCCGAAGTCGGCGGTGAGCGCCGTGAGCGCGTCCGCCGTCGCCCGAAGCTCGTTCACGGTGGCGGTGAGCTCGGTGTTGATGAGAGCGAGGTTGCCGCCGAACGCGGCCGAAAGCTCCTGCAGCTGCTGCGCGAGCGCCTCGTCGCCATCGACCCGCGCGGTGTTGACGATGATGATCTGCGCGGCCGCGGCGGCGATCTCGGCCGTGAGCGCGGTGAACTGCTGCGCATAGGCTTCGTCGAGCGACGCGAGCGCCGTCGAGATCTGCACGATCTGCGCCGCCGCGCCGTCGTACTGCGCGACGAGCTGCAGCACCTCCTGCGCCCGGATGCGGCCCTCCTCGACGATCTGTGTCGAGAGCGCCCGCGTGGCCGAGGCGAACCGCTGCTCGCGCTTCACCCCCTCTTCGTAGATCTGCACCTGGTTGACGAGCGCCGCCTCGCCGAGGCTCTCGATGAGGTCGCGCGGGTTGAGGAAGGGGAACAGCGCCGCGACGCTGTCGCGCGTGCCGTGCCCTTCCGGCCAGCCCGGCACCGCCGGCGCCCGCCGCACGTCGGACAGGAGCGCGCCGAGATTGGCGATGTCGCGCAGGAACCCCTTGATCTCCTTGTCGAGCTGGTCGAGGTCGATCGCCTCGTCATAGAGTCGCTTGGCGAGGTCGGCGATGTCGGAGTCCCGCGCGCGCGGCACCACGAAGTCCTCGCCCGTCGTCACCGACACCCAGCCGGTCCAGGTCGTCGGCCGCCCCGGCCGGGTCGTGATGGTGGCGCGCACCTCGTAATCCTGGCCCGCCAGGATGCCGCGGGTGATCTTGAGCCGCCCCTTGCTAGGGTCCGTCTGCTCGAAGCGCTCGGCCTCGGTCTCGCCGATCACCCGCACCTCGACCGGGACCGACGTCACCCGCCGGTCGGTGATCTCGTCCCATCTCACGATGAGGCACGGCAGCTTCTGGCGCGGCTCGGTGCGCTCCACCAGGCCGGCCTGCACTGTGAGTCCGGTGACCGTCATCGGCAGCGTCGGCACGAAGGGCGGAATGACGACGACGTCCGGCTCGTCGTCGACCGCGCCGTTGTAGACCGAGGCCCTGATCTCCCGGAGCCGGAGCGAGATCGTGAGGTCCGCCAGATTGAGCGTCCGGCCCTCGATCTTCCAGGTGTTGATGCCGTGCTTCGGCCACGACACCCAATCACCCGGCGCGAGCGCCAGCCACTTCCACCCGACGGTCACCGTCCTGCGCCCCTGGCAGCGCATTTCCTCGCCGCGGATGAGCCGCACCCGCCGGGCCTGCTTCTTGTTCGGGATCGACGGCAGGTCGAGCTGCATCTCGATCCGCTCGCCGCCGTCCGTCGCCTCCCAGCTGTCCACCTGCAACGGCTCATAGCCGTTCATCGACCACGCCTTGGCGGGCTCGAGGTACGTGCCCGTGACGTAGTTGGCCGTCTCGCTGCGCGGCAGCATCGACGAGAACGTGGTCGGCGCCCCGACGACGAGGTCGCCGTCCGTGAGCGTCGCGACGACGCTCTGCGCGGCCCCGGCCTCGATCCAGAACGTGCCGGCGAGCTCGTAGGCCTGCCCTGCCATCGCGTCGAGGAACGCCTGGATCGCGTCGCGGTGCTCGGTCTCCTCTGAGGTGATGACGGAGCAGACGTAGCGCGGCCGCCCGTTCACGTCCTCGTCGCAGATGTTGGCGGCGCCGATGAACGAGGCCGTCGGCAGGTCGTGGCTGGGCACGCCCATTCCGCCGATGCGCACGCCGTCGCCGCGGTAGCAGCCGCGATAGTAGTTGTACGCGCAGACCGGCGGGTTCTCGGTCCACTCCCAGGTCGCCGCATTGTTCCAACGGTGAGGGCCGCTGCCGCCGTTGGTCGAGTCCTTGCGCGGGTCGTAGAGCCGCGCGCCGCGCACCTCCCACAGGAACTCGGGCAGACCGCCCGGGAACACCTCCGGGTCATAGGTGAGGGTGAGCGACACGTAGCAGACGCCGCGGCCGCGGTGCTGCGCGGTCCAGCGCTTCGCCGTGTCGCCGCCGCCGATCTCCTGCGCATGCGCGACAAGCTCGGTATCGGCCGTCTGGTCCATCGTGCCGCGGAAGAACCGCACCACGATGTCGGGCTCGTCGGCATCCGGACGGAAGCCGCCGATGCCATAGGTGGCATGAGCGCCGCCCTCGCTCGCCCGCGCGAAGAGCCCCTTCTTCTCGCCGTCCACCCACACGTTCGCGAGGCCGTCGCACTCGCAATCGGCGAGCACGTAGACGAGCTGCAGGTGCTTCTCGTCCTTGCCGTGGACGTTGTGATAGACGAGGTGCCCCGCGACCGCCGCGCGTCCGAAGATCCATTGCCGCGGCACGTCGCCGGAGGCCTGCACCTCGAGCTTCGCGCCGCCCGGCGCCGCCTTCTGCCGCGGCGGGTCGGGCTTCAGCATGCCGGCGAGCAGCGACAGCCCGAACGACGCGCCGATCCCGATGAGCGCCGTGCCGAACGAGCCGAGCCCGAACGCCGCTCCGGCGGCCGCCACGGCGACGGCGAGCAGCGGCCCGGCGTCGGCCGGCGTCGCCGCGAGGGCAGCCGCGACGAGGGCCGCGAGCCCGAGGAGGATCCTGCGCATCATCTATCCGACCCGGAAGGCCCTGCTGACGTGGTCGAGCCGCACCCCGGCGAGGCCGCCGGCCGGTGCGAGCGAGACGAAGCGGGCGCCGAGCGAGACGGTCACCGTCTCGTGCGCCCCGTGCACGATGGCGAGGTCGCCGCGCTGCGCGAGCGCCGGCGCGATCTCGGGGAAGACGGCGGCGAGCGCCGCCTCGATCGAGGCGAAGCCGCGCGCGCGAAGGCGCCGCCGGGCGCCGGCGGCCGAGCGCCACCGGCCCGCCTCGTCGGCGTAGGGGTTCCCGCCCGTCACCGCCGCGACGCACGCCATGGCGAAGGTGAAGCAGTCGGCGCGCCCCCAGGCGAACGGGGCGTTCTGGTGCGCCTCGACGACCGCGAACAGCCGCGCATCCCAATCGGCGAGGCGTGCCATCAGTCGTCGTTCCACTTGCGGCGGCGCCGGCCGCGGTTCTCGTGCGGGTTGTCCTGCCCCCACCAGATCTTCTGGTGGCCGATTTCGCCCACGTGCTCGAAGAAGCGGTCGCCCGGCGAGAACCGCTGCTGATCCTCGGTCGTTCGCAACGAGGTGCCGCTCTTCACGTAGTCGACGGCCCGGCTGGCCAGCGTCGCCTTGAGCGAGGCCGAGCCATCGGCCTCTTCCTCGTGCTCGAGGTCGTCGATCGTGCCGCGATAGACGACCTCCATCGACGCCCGGTCGAGCGTCGTCGGGTCGAAGAACCCGATCCAGCACGTGACTGGCCGGAACCGGTAGGATTGCTCTTCGATCGACGCGAGCACGTCCGGGGTGAGCGCGCTGTCAGCGATCGACCGGAGCCGCAGCACCAGCGACGAGGCGGCGAGGCTGGTGCCGCCCTCGATCGCCTCGACCTCGATCAGCGAGGCGCCGCCGACGAAGTCGATGCCGGCGTACACGTGCGTGCCGGCCCCGTCCCAGAAGCCGTACTGGCCGCTCGGCAGGTCGAACATCACGAAGCCGCGCTGCACCCATGTCCCGGCATCGAGCAGCGCTTGGGCGGCCGGCGTGACCTGAAACATCAGAGCACCTGCAGGCCGCGGAAGCGCACCGGCGGCGGGTTCTTCGTCCGCGGCGCCTCGATCGAATCCGGCTCGAGCCGCATGAGGCAGCTCGCGTCGTGGAAGCGGGCCGTCGCCCCGACCGGAAAGGCGCTCGTCAGAACCGCCGGCTCGACGTCGAGGGCGATCGTCCCGCCGCCCGAGGCCGACGCCGGGGCGAGGATGCGGTGCAGGCCGCGCCGCGCCCCCTGCTGCAGCCCCACATAGTCGCCGGGCCGCAGTTGCAGCGTCGAAGGAACCCCCTCGACCGCGATCGCGAAGGCGCCGCGTCCGGTGACGGACCCGACCCCGTTCCACCCGGCGATGCCGTTCGGGTGCATCCGCGGCCGCCGGCGGCTCGGGTCGAAGGCGAGGAAGGTGCCGAGCCGTCCCCTGAGGCTCGCCCACCAGGCGCTCCACTCCTCATGGTCGCCGGGCATGAGCTTTGCCGAGGTGAAGTCGGCCGACCACAGCGCATCGGCCACCTCGGCGGCCTGCTGGTCGCCCGAGCGGAAGCGCGTCACGATGTCGGTGCGCACGAGGTCGAAGCGCACCGACGAGAACCGCGCGATCGACGGGAAGGCGAGCGGATAGGTGACCGCCATCAGCGGTATTTCCCGTTCCGCCGGGCGTCGGCCATGACGCCCGGGATGCGCTTCGGCAGCACGTCGCGGTCGTAGGCCCGGATCCCGTCGCGCACGATCGCCCGCACCACCTCGAGCCCGTCGGCGTCGCGCTCGACGCGATGCTCGATGTCGGCGCCGCCGGAGCGTTGGTCGATCACCTCGACCCTCACGCCGGCGCCGGCGAGGGTCCGTTCGATCGTCGGCCGCGGCGGCGACGAGTTCGTCGAAAGCGATGGCGACATCCTGGTCAGCGGCGCCATGTCGGACATCCCCGCCAGCGTCTCCGAGGCCGAGGCCGGCCCCGTCGGCAGAAGGTTGAGCGGCGCCCCCGTCGCCGTCCCGCCGCCGCTCCCGAGCGAGCCGAGGCCACCGCCGAGCCACGACCAAAGGCCGCCGCCCGAGGACGTCTGTCCGCCAGTCGCGAACAGCTGACCGAGCCCGTCTTTCGCGAACAGCGCATCGACGCCGAGGTCGAGCAGCCGGTCGGAAAGCCGGTCGAGCACGTTCGCGAACGCCTCCGCGCCGCTCGCCCCATCCTTCAGGTCGTGCAGGAAGCCGCCGAGCGCGTCGCGCCCCATGTCGCGCGCGACCTCGGCGAAGGCCTCTGCCTGTTCGGCCGCCTTCTTCTGCGCCTCGGTCGCAACCTCGAGCGCCGTTTTCTTGGCGTAGAGAGCGCGCACCTCGGCGGCGATCGCCTGGCCGGCCTCCGACGAGAGGTCGACACCCGCCTCCTTCAGCCGCGAATAGAGCTCCTGCTGTTCGGCCGTCCTCCCGAGCTGGTCCTGCTCGAAGCGCAGCGCGGCCATCACGCCGGCGATCGCCTCGCCCTGCCGCTTCGCCGCATCGGCCGCCTCGTCGCGCACCTTCGCGTCGCCGCGCACCTCCTCGATGTGCGCATGCGTATGCCCCGCCGCCGGGCCGCCGAGCGGCGTCTCGGTCGCCACCGGGAAGCCGAGGCCGTAGGCGCCGGCGTTCGCGGCGGCCCACTCGCGCGCGGCATGGCTGCCGAAGGTGATGTCGGCCGCCTCGCCCTTTTCGTGCTTCGAGGTGCCGGGCGGCGCGACGTGCTTGCGCGCTTCCGCCGGCGAACCGTATTTCTGCAGCGCCTCCGCCCACAGCCGCGCCTGCTGCTCGGTCGATCGGAGGCCCGACGAGATGCCGAGCTCGAGGCCCTCCGCCGCCGCGTCGGCGATCATCTGCCGGAGCTTCGTCTGGAAATCGTCGTCGAGCCCGGCGAGCCGGTCGGGCGAGCCGGCAGTGACGGTGATCTCGGTGGCGGCGGCCGACGACCGGCGCGCCATCTCGGCCTTCAGGCCGGCGAGCTGCTGCTCGTAGTTCTCGACCAGCGTCTCCGAGCCCGGCCAGGTCCGCGCCTTGGCGATGGCCGCCTCGATCGTCTCGATCTGTTCGGCTATCGCGGCGAGGGGGCGCGCTTCGACCGGCCGGAGCAGGTCGACGAGATATTTGACTTCGGCGGTGGCCGCGACGACGGCGCGTTTGAACGTCCGTTCGACGGTATCGGATACGTCCTGAAACGCTCGGTCGATCTCCGAGGCCTGTTCGACGATCTCGCGATCGAGCACGGCCCCGACGTCCCGCGCCTCGTCGCGCAACTCGGCGAGCGACCGGGCGCTCGCGGCGAGGAACTTTTGGAATTCCTCCGCCGCGGTGCCACCGAAGATCTCGTCGAGCACGCGCACCTGCGCGGCCCGGTCGAGGCCCTTCGCCCGCTCGATGATCTCCTGCAGCAGCGCCGCCGGGTCGCGCAGCTTCGCCCGCAGGTCCGCCGCCGAGTAGCCGAGCCGCTTGAAGGCTTCGGCGGCGGCCCCCTGGCCGGTCACCACGAACTCGTCGGCGCGCAGTTGCAGTTCTTTCACGCCGTCGCTGAGTGCGTCGACGGACACACGCGACTGCTCGGCCGCATATTTGAGCTCCTGGAACGGCTCGACATCGATCGAGGCCCGCGCCGCCTCGCCTTTGAGCTCGATGAGCGAGGCCGTGGCGCCCTTGAGCGCGGCGATCGTGCCGAAGATCGCCGCGCCGGCGACGAGCCCGCCCGGCCCGAGCCGCGACAGCGCGAGGCCAGCCGGCCCGAGCGAGGTCGCCATGCCCTCGGCGCGGCCGCGCAGCTCGCCCATCACGTCCGAGAGCGCGACGAGGCCCCGGTTCGGCGTCTTCGCGGCGTCGCCCAGCTGCTTCAACGCGCTCGCGCCGTCGCGGCCCATCCCGGCGAGCGCCTGGCGCACCTTCTCGGCATCCTTGACCGCGAGTCGGATGGTCACCGCCCCGCCACTGCGCTCAGCCATCGGTTCGTCCCCTTTCTCGCGCGAGCGCCAGGCCCGCCAGCATTCCCGCCTCCGCCTCGGCGAGGCAGTGGCCGATCATCTCCCGGTCTGTGTCGGGCTCTGCCGCGGCGAGGGCCGCGGCGGCGCCCCAGTCGAGGCCCACGATGAGGCCCGCCATGCCGGCCCGGAGCCACAGCCCGCTCCGATCGGCGAGCGCGAGCGCGAGAGCGCCCTCCCGGGTCGTCGGTGCGTGCTCGCGTTCCGGGCAGAGCCGCCCGTCGGCGCCGCGGCGCCCTACGGCGCAGGGCTCTCCGGCGTCCCGGCAGCTTCGGCAGTAGCTTCCGCCGCCTCGCCCGCGCCACTCGGCGAGGCGGCGGATGCGTTTCCCTCGTCGCGCCGGCCGTGCAGCGGTGCGAGCGCCGCGTCGAGGATCGCCCTGGCCATGGCCGGCTCCCGGCAGAGCGCGAGGATCGCATCGCGGCCGGGAGTGACCGGCACTCCGTCCTCGTCGCCGATGCCCGTCCATCCTTTGATGCAGCGCACCCCGATCTCGACGGCGAGGAGGTGGTGCGCGAGGCCGCTCGCGAGGTCGTCGTCGGCGAGGACTGTCGGACCGTCGAGCCCGGCGGTTGCGGCCGCCTCTTCGCCCCTGCGCAGCGCCGCCAGGGTGCGCTCGACGGCGACGGCCGAGGCGTGGTGCTCAGCGGTCGTCGCCGGCACCACGGCGACCATCGCCCCGCCGGGCAGACGCACCAGGGCGGCGGGCGGCGGGCTGGTGCGAAGCGTCAGCATCAGTAGCTCCCGACGGCGTTCTTGAGCGTCACCGTCGCCATCGCGGCGGCGGCGGTCTGCGCGGCGCGCAGGTTGAGCGTCTGCTCGAGCCCGCCCGGTCCGTCGATCGGCCGGCCGGAGCGCTCGAGGAAGACGCGCGGCGCGGCAATGAGGAGCGAGCGCGTCGCCGAGAGGGCGTATTCGATCTCGAGGTCGTCGGGCGTGCCGGCGATCGCCGCGTCGTCGAGCGTCGAGACCGGCGCCCGGACCCGGATCGACCCGGTGAGGCTCGGGTCGGCCGCCGGCACGATGCCGGAGATTTCGTCGGGGTTCGTCGCCCCGTCGAGGTAGCGCTCGCCGTCCATGCCGGTGGCATAGGTGAGGTCGGCGGCGAGCGCCTTGCCGACCACCGTCCCGTTCCACCGAACCACGCCGACGACGCCCGGCAGCGGCACCCGGTCGAGCGCCACCGCTGGGGCGCCGCCGCCGCTGGCGCCGAGCTTCGCCTCGCCCTTGCCGACGAGGTCGAGATCGACGCGGCGGAAGCCCGCCTCCTTCGCGATGGCGAAGCGGATCGACCGCGCCGCGAGGCCGAGGTGCTGGCGGAACTCGCCCGACGCCGCCTTGATCTCGGCGGCGTAGGTCGGAAGCTGCGCGGCGCCGGAGGTGAAGATGTGCGTCTTGTCCGTCGTGCCGGTGGTCGTGGGCGCGCCGAAGGCGAGCTTCAGCCAATAGCCGATGTGGGCGAGGTCGAGCGGCACGACGAGCGCGCCGCCGTGCGCGGTGAGGCCCGGCGCCGGGTCGAACGGGTCGCGCGCCGTCGCCCCGCCGACCCCGATCACCGGATCGTCTTCGAAGGGCCGCGCCGCCGCGAGGCCCGACGAATAGAAGTAGGTCGCGAGCCAGTTGCCGGACGGCGCGACGCCGTAGCTCGCCTCGTCCTTCACGAGAAGGCGGGACTCGCGGCCGGTGAAGATGGTGTCAGTCGACATCGACGCTCTCCTTCAGGGCGACGGGCGCGCGGCCCCAGGTCGCGAGGTCGGTTGCGGTGGCGGGCCGGGCGACGCCCTCGGCTAGGAGGCGCGCGGCGAGGTCGTCGCCGGCGGAGGCGACGGTGCCGCGGCGCACGTCGCCGTGGTCGTGCACGAGCACGAGCGGGCCGGCGGGTGCCGGCGAAGCTGCGGTCTTGGCCATGGGTGGTCCCTCAGAACGGGCGCGGGCTGGTGAACGCCAGCCGCACGGTGACGACGGCTGCCTTGATCTGCGGCGCGCCGTCGGTGACGAGCCCCGAGCGGGCGATCGCCTCGATCTCGGCGTGCGAGACGGTGCCGCCGAGCGTGCCGTCCGCCTCGACGGCGGCGGCGATCACCTCGAGCCCGGCGTCGAAGGTCGCGTCCCGCTCTTCCTGGTCCGCGTTCTCGACGATGAGCTCGATGGCGGCGCGGTGCGCCAGCTCGTAGACGTCGCCCTCCTCGCCGAGGAGGCGGTCCGTCACCTCGCCGTCGCCGTCGGTGAGGTTGAGGAGCGCGCCGCCGCCGGCGAGGTCGGCGAGCACCGTCGCGATCTCGCGGTTGCGCGTCGGCGCCGGCAGGGGCGGCGTCGCGGCGGCCGCAGCCGCGGCGAGCGACGCCTTGAGGGCGACGAGCGCCGCCTCGGTCCGCGTCATCGCGCCGGCTCCTGTTCGTTGCGGAAGGCCTCGGCGAGTGACCGCGCGACGATGTCGGGCCAGGCCGCCGTGGCGTCGGCGACGAGGCGGTCGAAGTCGATCCGCTTCTTGAGGCGCACCTGCCGGACGAGGATGAACATCACGATGCGCACCGCGTTTCGGCCCTGCTTCTTCCGGCCCGCCGAGGCTCTGCGCCAGCCGGACTTGTTCTTGGCGCGGATGCCGTCGACCGTCGCGAGCACGACACCCGGCCGGGTGAGCGAGGGCACGTATTCGAAGTCGCCGAAGCGGTCCTCGACCTCGGTGGGCGAGAGCGTCTTCCGGTTTCCGAAGCCCGGCACGTTCTCGGTCGGGATCCAGAGATAGACGCCGCCCTTCACCGGCCGGATCGTCGCCCCGTGGGCGAACACGCGGATGAGCTCCGGCGCCTTCGTGTAGACGAAGGCCGACGGCTCAAGGGTGCGGGTGCCCTTGCGCGGATAGACCACGCCGCGCACCGTCCGCCCCAGCCGCTCGCCAAGGCCGGCGCCGACGATCGCGGCGCGGTAGCGGTCCTTCACCACCCCGGCCGCGAGCCCGGCGGCCTTGTAGAGCCCGCCCCGCAGCACCGCCTCGCGCCCCTCGAGGTGCGCGCGGAGGTTCCCCTCGATCGCCAGGTCGAACCTCATGCCGGCGCGACCTCGCACGTCCAGACGAGCCCGAGCGGGTCGGCCTTTCGCGGCGCCGCGATCACGCGATAGTCGGCGGTCCCGACCACGAAGCAGCCGCCTTCCGCCGGCGTCGCCTCCGCGGCCCTGACCTTGGCGTGCCGGCGCTCGCGCACGAGCCTCGACTGGCCGAGCTCGTCGATCTCCTGCGGCCGCGTCACGATCACGCTGCAGGCGACGGCCGGCCCCTCCGCCGGCTGGTAGCTGCCGGGTCGGCCCCAGACGGCGAACTGCACGTCCACCGTCCGGGTCGCAGGGTCGAGCTCGGCCATCAGGCCGCGCCGCCCTCGTCGGCGTCGGCGGTCTCGATCGCGACGCGCGCGGGCGCGGCCGGCACCGGGCCGACGATGCCGGTGGCGTCGAGGGCCGCCGCATCCGCTTCCGACAGATCCACCACGTCGCCCTTGCGGGCCGTCTGCTCGCCGAGCCGCACCGTGCCGATCAGCACCAGCCGCTCGACCGTCTTCGCCTTCTTGGCGCTCATCTCCGGTCCTCATCGTTCGGGAAGGGGGAGGCCGGCGCGGGCGCGCCGGCCGGCGTCGCGCCTCAGCGCACCTTGGCGCAGAGCGCCGCGTTGACGCGGGTCGGCACGACGAGCGGCGCCGACTCGGACTTCACGAAGCGCCGCGACGGGTTCTTCTCGTCGTAGACGTCGGGGAGGATCTCGAGCGGGCGCAGCACCTCGACGTCCTCGATGGCGCCGTGCGCCTGCACGCCTTCGACGAACGACGACCCGACGATGACGTTGAAGTCGTCGAGGAACTTCGCCGCCGTGCCGTTCTCCTCGTCGTAGCTCTGCTGGTAGACGTGGAAGTCGAGCTCGCCGATCGTGCCGACGTAGCGAGCGCCGGTGATCGTGTTGTCGACCGATACCGGCCCGAGTTCGACGTTGCCCGAGGCCTGCCGGCGGAGGTCGAGCAGCTTCATCAGCCGCTCGGACTGTCGGGCGATCTTCCACGCCCCCGGCGCGAACGTGATCATCGTGCCGGCGACGCCGCAGTGATCCTGCACGAGGCCCGCCCAGGTCTCGATGTCGTCGAGCGGGTCGACGCCGCTCTCGCCCCAGCGGGCGGTGGTCAGCAGCGTGACGGTCAGATCCTCGTGCCGGTCGTAGTCGACGATCTGCTTCGGATAGTCCGGCCCTTCGACGACGACCTGCCCGAAGCGGACCGCCTGCGCCGCCATCCACTCCTTGCGCCGCAGGATCGCCTTGCGCTGCGCGTCGAGGACGTCGGTGATGATGGCGTCCATGCGCGCCTCGGGCGACATCTCGCCCATGTAGCGCTCGCCGGCGCGCCGCTTCAGCGCCCGGCCGGGCTTCACCGCCTCGAGCATCTTGATGTAGGCCGGCTTGAAGGTCTTCGTCTCGTAGCCGCCCGTGCGCGTCGGCCGAGCGGTCGCGTCCGGATGGACGAACGGCGCGAGCTTCGCCTTCGTCTTCAGGATGTCGAAGTCGATCGACTCGGTGTCGAAGGTCTGGATCGTCGGGAAGAAGGTGTCGAGCAGGAACGTCTTCGGACGGTCGAGCTTCTCCTCGATCACCTTCAGCAGCGTGCGGGTGTCATAGGCGCCGACGGGCATGTCGGATCTCCTTTTGATGAGATGCGGGGAAGGCGGCGCCGACCGCCGGCGCCGATGTCGTCAGAGCGCGAGCGGCTCGCGCAGGAAGATGCCCTTGCCGCCGAAGGCGAGCTTCACGGTCTCGGCCGTGTGGCCGGCGCCGTAGACGAGCTTGGTCTCGTCGAAGTGGCCGGCCTTGTAGACCGGCGCCGAGACGTCGCCGCCGCTCGCATCGGTCGCGGCGACGAGGATCGCGACCGGCGTCTGCGAGCCGTCGCTCGCGGCCAAAAGCGACAGGATCAGCTTCTTGCTCGCCGTGACGCGGCCGAGAACGGAGCCGCGGGCGAGGTTTTGGCCCGCGGCGATCGTCTCCGGCTCGCTGAAGACGGGCATGTCCCCGACGATGAGGTCGTCGGGGGAATAGGTGAAGGTCTCCGCCATGTTGGTGGTCCTCTGTCGTCGGCCGGGTCCGGCCGGGCTGCGGGGGAGTTCGGGTCAGGCCTTGCGGAGCCGCGTGGAGCCGCCGGCGGCCGCGAAGTTCGACGCCATGCGGTCGGCGGTGTCGCCCTTGCCGCCCGCGCCGGCGCCGCTGCCGGGATTCACGTCGCGCCCCGCCATCGCCTCGGTCAGGCGGCCGCCGGCCTTCGGCGCCGCCGAGAGCAGCCGGTCGGCCGTCTTCACCGACAAGCCGGCGAACGCCAGCTCGCGGGCGAGCTTCTCGCGTCCCTTCGCCGAGGGCAGGTCGAGGATCGCCTTCGCCGTCTTCAGGCTGGCGCCGGCCGCCGGCCCGTCCTCGTATTCGTCCTCGGGCTTGTCGTCCTCGCCCTCGGCGGCGGTCTCCTCGTCGTCCACCGGCTTGTCCTCCTCGCCCTCGGCCGACGTTTCGTCCTCGTCGTCCTCGGCGCCGGCGGCGGTCTTCTCATCTTCGTCCTCGGCCACAGCCGCGCCGAGGCGCTTGAGCTTCGCGTTGGCGGAGCCGCGGCCGGAAAGAATGGCCGTGATCTTGTCCCTCAGGCCCATATCGGCCTCCTGTGCTGGGGGGGATGCGTCCTCGGAACCGCTCGTCCCGAGGGTCGAGAGGAGCGAGGCGAAGGCCTCGTCCTCGAAGGCGACTTCGTCGATGAGGGCGGCCGGCGTGGCGCCGCTCGGCATCAGCACGCCGGCCTGAAGCGCGACCACGTCGGCGACGGCGAGGCCGCGCCGACCGGCCACGTGGCCCGCGAAGCGAAGGCCGAGCTCGTCGACCATCCCCTGCATGTCGGTGCGGGCCGTCTCGGAGAGCGGCGCATAGGGCGAGCCGTCCGCCTTCTTCGCGCCGAAGGTGATCGGCGTGACGGTGATCCCCGTCTCGGCGAGCCACCCGCTCATCTCCATGTGCAGGATGATGACGCCGACCGAGCCGGTGAGACCTTCCGGCGACGAGACGATCCGGTCGCAGGCCGCGGCGAGCCAATAGCCGGCCGAGAGCGCCATGGCGCCCACGTAGCCGTGAACCGGCTTCCCCGCCGCCGAGACGGCGCGGATGGATCGGGCGCACCCTTCGAGTCCGTCGACGAGGCCGCCGGGCGTGTCGAATCGGATGAGCACGGCCCGGATCACCGGGTCGAGCCGTGCCTCGTCGAGCGCGGCGGAAACGCGGTCGTAGCCGTCGCACCACACCTCGCCGTCCCACCAGACGAGCGCGCGGTCGAGCAGCGGCCCGCGCACGTCGAGGACGGCGACACCCTCGGCGACGACGAGCCCCGACGGGCGGACCGTCGACCGGGCGCGGAGATAGGGCGGCGTCCAGGCAGCGGGGCGGTCCGGCCGCTCGCCGTCGTCGCCGGCACGCGCGAGACCGAGCATCCGGCCGAGACGGCCGAGCACCGGCTCGCGCTCGCTGCAGCGGGCGAGGAGCGCCGCGACCTGGTCCCGGCCGTGCTGCGGGTCGAGCAGGACCGCCCGCCCGAAGAACCGGGCGGCCGCCGATGCGTCGCGCGACATGCTGTCTACCCTTCCTCGGCCGGCCGCCGATCGGCCGCCGGTCCATCTGTCGGTGCCACGACCGCGAGGTCGGTTTCGGCCGCCGAGAGCCCGAGCGCGCCGAGGGCGGCCGCCTCGCGGGCGAGCTGCGGCAGCACCAGGTTGATGTCTCCGCCCTGTTCAGCGATCTCGCGCTCGAGCGTCGAGATGCGGGCCTTGATCCGGAGCGCCGCGGCCTGGGCTTCCTTCACCGGGTCGACGTAGCCGCGGGCCGGGCCGATCCATTCCGAGCGGACATAGGCCGCCGGTGCTTCGTAGAAGTCCGGCGCCCCGGGCGGAGCCACGATGTCGCCGGTGTCGAGGGCGTCCTCGAGCCACGCGGTATAGATCGGCTGCGCCGCACCCCATGTGATCGTCGCCCGAAGCCGCCCGATCGCCCGCCACACCTCGTTGAGCGCCGCCCGAGCGCTCGAATAGTTGGTCCGCGACCAGTCCATCGACAGCTGTTCGTAGGACAGGCCGAGCGAGGCCGCGAAGTTCTGCAGGAACGCGGTCTGAAAGGCCGGAAAGCCGACCGTGTTGCGCGGGTTGACGTTCATCTCGAGCTTGTCGCTCGGAAAGAGCGTCAGGAACCGCGCGTCGTCGAGCACGCGACGGTCGCCGTAGAAGGCGCCCCGCGCCTCGTTGAGGCCCACCCAATCGACGCCGGCGCGGGAGTGGTCTCCGCCGAGCACTTCGGCGGCGAACTCCTGCCCGAGTTGCGTGTAGATCGCCCCGACGATTGAGCCGTTGATCGCCGCGGCCTTCACCTCGGCCTCGGAATGACGCGACAGCAGCCGCGTCTTGACGAGCGAGGCGACGAGACGCGACACGCCCCGCGTCTGGTCCGGCCGGTGCGGCTCGAAGATGTGGAGCATCTTCGGCCGTTCCCAGCCGTAGACGTCATCCCAGCGCGGAATCCGGTCCCAACGGTAGGCGGCGGGGCTGGTCCAGCGCTCGCCGGGATGGCTGCCGCGCAGGTGGTAGGCGATCGGAGCGCCGTTCTCGTCGAGCTCGACGCCGCCGCGCAGCTGCTCATCGTCCGACTTGCCGTAGGGGTTCGACAGCCGGTCGACGTCGATCACCTGCAGGCACGTCGCATACGGCCAGCCCGCGCGGGGGATCCAGCGCAGCTGGGCGAGGCCCTCGCCGGCCTGCACCATCTCGCGCGCGAGCAGTCCGATCTGCCCGACGAAGGGAAGGCGGCGCTGCGCATCGTTCCGGAACGTCGGATCCTCGGCGAACGACCGCCACTTCGCCTCGATCTCCTGCGCGAACTCCTTCGCCGCCTCTTCCGGGATGCCGAGGCCGCGGGCATCGGGCTTCGCCGACAGGCGGAACGTCGCGCCGACCGTCATGTCGACGAGCCGATCGACCGCCGACTGCGCCCATCCCTCGTTCCGCACGAGGTCGCGGATTCGCGCGACGGACAGGTCGCGCTCCGGCAGCCAATCCGTGTCCGCCGAGTTGAGCGCCGGCATCCATCCGGCGACCGCCTGCGCGCCGAGATCGCCGGCGGCGTGCGCCGATCGCGCCGCCGAGGCTTCGGGGCGCGGCGCCGCGGTCTCGGTCACCGGCGGGAGGGGCTCGTTCACAGCCGGCCTCCGAAGCCGACGCGGACGGGACCGATGCCGGAGGGGCCTCCGGCCATCCGCGACCGCATGAGCCGCAGCCGGGCGATCTCCATGTTGATCTCCTCGACGGTCGCCGCCGCCATCTCGACCGAGCCCAGGTCGGGATAGCTGCTCTTCACCACCTGGGTGCCCGTCAGGCGGGCGCGGCGCGCCGTCTCGAGCGCGGCGATTGCCGCGTCGATCTCTTCGAGCGTCATCGGAACCTCAGGCGTTGCGGTTGAGCGCCGCGAGCGCGGCGACGGCGGCGGCGAGGGGCTTCTTGACCGGCGCCGCGTTGACGGCGGCCGGCTCGGCCTCGGTGTCCGCCCGCGGGGCGACGGGACGGGGCGCGAAGAGGTCGTCGAAGGCGGTCTCCGGCACGCCGCGCGCCTTGGCGAGCGCTTTCCAATCGTCGTCCGTCATCCGCGAGAGCCCGATGTGCGGAAGCTCGGCGAGCGCCATGTTGCCGATGCGGCAGTCGAGCCAGTGGTTCGGCCCGTGCTCGCGCCACTCGCGCGTCGTGCGGCCGTTCTTCTTGACGGTGTCGAGCGATTCGGCGGTGATCTGCTGGAAATAGCCCTGGTCGAGGAAGGTTCCGAAGTGGCAATAGCCGGGCGGGTCGATCTCCGCGCCCGCTTGGCGGCCTTCCTTCCTCAGCCGCGAGTAGAAGATGCCCTTCAGGGACCAGTTGCCGATCGGCCAGAGCAGGCAGCCGTGCTTGGTGCGCTTGCCCCGATAGTTGATGTCGACCGGCGTCGCGACGCCGATCGCCGGCGCGAACCATCCCGGCTGGCCCTTGCAGGCGTAGACGTTCGGGCGGCCGCGGACGAAGGTCGTGACGACGTGCTGGTTGTAGCCGGCATCCACGCCGAAGGCGTCGAAGGTCCACCGGTTGCCGAAGGCGTCGGGATAGGTCCGCTCGATGACCTTGGCGAGCTCGGCGAAGGCGCCGCCGGTCGCATCGTCCGTCTCGCCTTCGATGAAGAACGCCTCGATCGTCCACGACACCTGATCACGGCCGTGCGCGACCGTTTCGACGTAGATTCCGCTGCCCTGCACGTCGGCGAAGCCGGTGAAGATGAGCCCGCCGGCCGGGATCGTGCGGGGCGCGTAGTCGATCCGCCGTTCCATCAGGCGCTCCCACTCGGGCGCGTCGCCGCGCATCCGGTAGGGGAGGCCGAGCCACAGGTTGAAGAAGCGCTTCAGCTTCTTCTCGTCGCCCTGCGACTTCCACCAGTCCTCGGCGACGTCGTCCCACGGCACGAGCAGCGAGACGAGGGTGTCGACGTGGTAGCTCGGCGCCCGGCCGATGCCCGGTTCCGTCGCGATGAACCGCCCGGCGCGCACCAGAGCGTTCTTTTCGTGCCCCTCGATCACCGTGCCGCAGCACGGCGCCACGTAGTGCGCCCCGTAGGGCTTCTCGCGGGCGAACTTCAGGTGCTTGAACTCGATGCGGATCGCCTCGCCGCAGCCCGGGCAGTCGATGTGCCAATAGCGCTGGTCGCCGGCGTGGAACGCCTCGTCGATCCGGCTCGCGCCCTCGATCGTCGGCGTCGAGATGGCGAATTTCTTGTAGTCCCGCGAGGCCCGGAACGACATGTATCGGGCCTCGACCATGCCCATCGGGTCGCCCTGGCCGTCCAGATCCTCCGGCCACCGGTCGATCTCGTCGCATCCGACGTACTTGATCGTCTTCGACGAGAGGTCGTTGACCGAGTTGGCGTTCGCGAGCACCAGCGAGCCGCCGGGGAAGCGCTTCGAGAACAGCGTCGAGCCGGCCGAGGTCCGCGACTGCGGAAAGAGCTTGGCGGCGACGGGCTTCGTCGCCTCGAAGGCCGGCGAGAGCTTTTCGCGATTGAACTCCTGCAGGAGGTCGATCGTCGGCAGGACGATCATCATCCGGCAGGGCGCCGCGTCGATGACGCTGGCGAGCCAGGCGATCATCAGCGTTGTGAGGCCGGTCTGCGCGCTCTTGCGGACGGCGATCTCGGTCCACGGCGCCTCGGGCGCGAGGTTGTCGAGGATCTCGACCACATAGGGCGTGAGCGTCGGATCCCAGCGCTCGCCGGCACGCGGGCCATCCGGCACGACGAGGTGCTCGCGCGCCCACGCCGACGGCAGCATCGGCGGCGGCGGCGCAAGCACAGCGGCGAGCGCACCGGCGACGATCGCGATCGCGCTGCGGGTCGGCCGGATCATGCGTCTTCCTCGTCGCTGTCATCGCCCTGGCCGGCGGCCGCCTCCTCGCCCTCGAGGAGGCGCATCGAATCGGCGAGCGCCTGCCGGAGATCCCGTGCGGTGTCCCGCAGCCATGCCCGCGCGGCGTCGACGCCGCCCTTGCCCACGGCGCCCGCGAGCTCGTCGGCGAGCCCCGGCAGCCGATCGATGCGCCGGACGATCACCTCCGCGCACCGCGCCATCGCCCGCTCGACGTCCGCGATGGCGACGATCTCGCCCAGCTGGCGCTTGAGCGCGATCTGCTTCAGGTCCGCTTCGTACCGGAGCTTGCGGGCCTGCTCTTGGACGTAGACCGGGTTCTCGTCGGTCGACCGCGCCGGCGCCCGTGCGGCGGCCGGCGCCGTCTCGCCCCGCAGCTTGGCGAAGTCGGTCGTCTCATCGATGAGCCGGTCGTACTCGGCGAGCGGCACCAGCTTCTGGCCGCGCTCGGTCCGCGTCGCGATGAGGCCCTGCGCCTCGAAGCGCTTCACCCGCTTCGACACGGCCTCCTTCGAGACGCCCTTCATCCGGGCGACCTCGGAGACCGAGAGCATCAGCGGCGCACCGGCCGCGTCAACCGACATCCGTCCACCTCGTCAACCGCGTCAACCCGCGGAAATGGCTGCAAAACCAGAAAACCCCCGCCCTGTGTTTGCCCGCATTCGGGCAGGGGTGGGGGAAGGACCCGTGAGGGTAGGGGCGGGGGCGAGACGCCCGCCGCGCGGTCGCGCATCGCCGCGGCGGCCGAGGGCGCCCGCCCCGATGCGGCGGCCCCATGTCCTTTGATACGCGAAAGCCCGGCGGGCTGGGCCGGCCGGGCTCGGTCAGTCGATGATGATGATTTCTAGCGCCGCACTCCGAGTGCATCGCACCCCGGAGGAAGGCCGGTCTATTGCACCCGGCGTTGCTGGGGCGGACCGGAGGTCACCGTCGCCGCCCCTACCGTCGCTTCTGCCTCGGTCTCTTCCGAGGCGAAGACGTCACCTTGGCGACATCTTCAGCAGACGCGGTCACCGCAACCGCGCGACCGAACAGCGCAAGATCTACCCGCACCGCGCCCCGTTCGTCAACAGCCGTCACCGGCCCTTCGAACCCGGCGAGCGGACCGCCGATCATCCGGACCACCTCGCCGACCGCCCAGAGCACGGCGCCGCTCGGCCCGTCCGGCGGCGGCGCCATCAGCCCCGCCGCGTCCGCCTCGGCCATGAGCGCCCCGACCACCACGTCGGGAACGACAGCCGGCCCCTCCCCCGTCGCCACGATTCGCGCCACGCCGCGCGCCTTGCCGACGCCGTAGCAGCCCTGTCCCGGCTCGACGCGGACGAAGAGATAGCCCGCGAACAGCGCCCGCTCGACGGCGATCACCCGCCGCGTCCGCCCGGGCACCAAGCGGCCCACCGGCACGCTCGCCCGGTAGCGCGGCAGGAACACGCCGAACCCCGCCTCGCCGAGCGCCCCGGCGGCCAGCACCTCGCCGCGCGGCACGGTCTGCACCAGATGCCACGCGCCGCGGCCGTCGCCCGCCGCCTCGCGCGCCCGCTCGGCCGCCCGCCGCCCCGCCGCCTCGGCGAGGCGGCCGAACCACCACGCCTTGATCGCCGGGTCGACGCTGTCCGGGTCGACGAGGCGCACGCCGCGGGCGTCCTGCGAGGGTCGCGAGGGTCCGCGAGGGTCCACGAACGAACCCTCGCGGTCATTTTCCCTATCGATATCAATCATCTGCATATCCTCTGCGAGGGTTGCGAGGGTTTGACTGTCTATACACATGAAGACTTGGAATTCGATCGTCCTTCGGCCCCGTGACCCCATTCGCCATGCGTACGGGCGCGAAAACCCTCGCAACCCTCGCAAGCCGTCCTGAAGCCATTGGCCCGGCTCGCTGTTTCGTCGCGCGAGGGTTTGCCTCAAACCCTCGCGAACCCTCGCGACCCTCGACAACCGCAGCGGGCGCGAGGGTCGGCCGCAGTCGCCGGTCAATCCTCCCGGGGGTTGCGGGGTGTGTCCGGTCGCAGCGGCACGTCGTGCAATCGGCAGTCGTGGTAGCGGCGGATGCGCTCATCGTCGCGCCGGAATCGTGTCTTCATCGTCTTTCCGAACCGCGTCTCGTGAATAGGCTTGACGCCGTTCGCCATCGCCCACGACACATAGGCTTCATACATCTCGCGCGCCTGGACGATGCCTTCGGGAAAGACCTCGACGCACGCCTCGCAGAACGGCCCGATCGGGTCCATCTCGTCGCGGTATTCCTTCGTCGCCGCCTTCACCTCCGGCGGCACGTAGAGCCCCTCGGCGAGGTAGATCAGCGCGCCCTGCACCAGCCAGTTGAGGATGCCGGAATATTCCGGGCGGAAGCCGTCGATCACCTCGTCGAAGGGCTTCTGTTCGTCCTCGGCCAGCGTCACCGGCCAGTGCACCACCGCCATACGGCGCCAGATGCCGTTGTTCGTGCCCTCGATACGCGGATAGCCGTTGCCCGACATGTGGGCGATGAATTCCGGGTGGAAGTCGAAGATGCCCTGGAAGAGGTTTCGGACGGGAATGTCCTCGCCGCCCGAAAGGCGCTTCACCAGTTCCTCCTGCAGCGGAATGCCCTCCGGCAGTTCCGAGACGCGGACGAAGCGCTTGCCGAAGAGCCGGGCGAGCTCCGGGCTCGCCTGGTTGCCCTGCCGCTGGTTCGATCCGGTGATGGCGTCGGGCGAGAGCGTCGAGGCGAGCGCGCCGAGCACGTTGGCGATCGTCTGCAGGAACACGCTCTTGCCGTTCGCCCCCTCGCCGTAGTGGAAGACGAGCTTCTGCACCGTCGAGCCGAGGAGCCCGAGCCCCGCCACCACCTGCACGAAGCGGCGGACCGAATCGACAGGCAGGAAGCGCAGCAGGAAGGCGTCGAAGAGCGGGCACGCCGCCGCGTCGTCAAAAGCGAGGTCGACGATGCGCGTCACGAGGTCGTCGCGCCGGTGCCCGTCGCTCGCGATGCACTCGGCCGTCCAGCGCAGCCCGTCGGGATCCGGGCATTCGAGGTCGGGCGTGCGGCGGAAGCGCAGGGTGTGCGTGCGCGTCGCCACCACCAGCGGGTCGCGGTTGAAGGCCTCCGGCGGCGTCAGCAGCATCGGCGCGGCGCATTCCAGCATCGCCTTCAGCCGCGCCGCGTTCTTCGAGGAGACGCCGAATTTCCGCCGCGCCGCCTTCCGCTTGTCGAGCGCGTCGCGGGCGGCATCGGCGGCGTCGATGGCGCGCTCCAGCCGCCGCGCCGTCGCCTTGTCGGCATCCGACCACTCGGCCCGCCGCGGTTCCATCCGGGCGAGCGCCTCGGCGGCCGCCTCGCCCTCGTCGATCGCCCGCGCCTCGGCCGGCGTCTGGGCGAGGTGGTCGGCCTCGAGCGCGATGAGCCCGCCCACCCGTTGTGCCATCGCGAAGGCGGCGTCCTTGCCGGTGTCGAGGTTCCAGTGCGTTCCGGCCCACACCACGAAGCCCGCATTGCGCTCGCCGGAGGTCTGGAAGACGCGCAGATCCGCGCCGAAGTGCGCGATGAGCCGCCGCCCGTTGTCGGTGTCGGAGTGGTCGAGCGCCGCGCACTCCCCCACGACCGCCATGTCGATCGCGCCCGCGCGCCCCCCGGCGCCCCCCAGCGTTTCCGAGGGCGCCTCGCTACCCTCGGCCTCGTCGTCGGCGAAGGCGCCGCCGAGGTCGGCCGGGGCTGCGGGGCGGGCGGGCCGCGCGGCGTAGGGCTCGGCCGCCGCGATGGCGTCGCGCACGGCGTCGGGTCCGGCGAGGTCGTCGTGGTCCGTCATCGCGTCCCGCCTCGATAGAGCGAGTTGAAGTCGTGCCCCGCCGGCGGCCGGGCGATGCTCACGGCGAGCCCGCGGGCGGCGTGCGCCTCGGCCGCGGCGCGCTTCGTCGTCTCGGCGCGGGCCGGGTCGGCCTCGTCGGCATCGACCGCCAGCACTACGGCGCCGACGCCGGCCGGTAGGGGCGCGGCGAGGTTGCCGAGCGAGAGCGCGGCGAAGGTCGGCAGCCCCGTCGCCGCCATCACGGCGAGCGCGGTCTCGACCCCCTCGGCCACCACGATCGCCGCCGCCGGCGGCGCCAGGCGCACGTGTCCGCCCCGCGGCGCGCCGCGCATCTTGCGGGCGAGCTGCGGCCTGCCGTCCGGCGCGGTGATCGCCGCCTTCGCCCGCCCATCCTCGGCGAGCCACGTCAGGTGCACCCCGACGAGCCGCCCCGTCTCCCCGTGCGTCACGAGGCCGACCATCGCCGGGCCGTCGTGGATGACGACGGGCCGCGGCGGCGCCTCGCCTTTGGCGCGCGGCGGCGACCACCAGTAGGGCAGGCGCGGGTGAAACCGCAGCGTCGGCGGCACGGCGGCGAGGTCGAGCCCGCGCGCGGCGAGCCACCGGGCGACCGGCGTCCCCGCCGCCGGCCGGGCGGCGCGCCAGATGTCGCGCGCCTTCATCGTCTCGCGCAGCCGCGCCTCGGCGGCGTCGCGGGCGTGCGCGGCGCGCCGCGCCTCCGCCTCGCGCCGGCGCCTCTCGGCCTCGGCCGGGTCCGGCCGCCCCTCGATGCCGAGGAAGCGCCGCGCCTCCTCGAAGGTGCGCGCGTCCACCTTGACGCTGCCGGACAGGCAATAGGCGAGAAGCGCCAGCACGTCGCCGCCGAGGCCTTGGCTGTGGCGATACCAGAGCCCGCGCCGCTGCCCGTCGAGCGTCACCCGCCAGGAGCCGAGGTCGCCCCGGCTCTTCGGCGCGAGATAGCCTTCGCCGCGCACCTCGAGCCACCCAGGGCAATAGGCGTCGAGCAGCCGCTCGAGCTCGTCGACGAGCCGCCCGCGGATGACGTCGCCGTCATCGCGCGAGGTCATGCCGTGCGCTCCGAAAAAATCGGACAAAAAGCGCCGATCACGCTTGACGGGCGGACATTTTTGTCCGATATTGACCCTACAAACTGAACGGGAGCGACCCCATGCTGAGAGATCAGCTGATCCGGAAGCTCCGCCGGTTGGCCCGGAAGCGGGGGCTGGAAATCGAGGTCGACAAGACCTTGGGCAAAGGCAGCCACTACCGGGTCAGGTTCGGAGGCCGGGTAACGACGGTGCAGGACGGCGACTTGAGCCCGATGCACATTCGCCGGATCTGCGAACAGGTCGGAATTGATCCGGCGGAGTTGTGAGGGGGCGCGAGCCCCCTCACGGACGCCGCCGATGAAAGGAGATCGGAATTGATGTCTGAGCACCCGCGGTCCTTCGCATGGCCGGTCCGCTTGGAACGGTCGGGCGAAGGTGACGAAATCCTCGTCTCGTGCCGTGATCTGCCGGAGGTGATCACCGCCGGCCGGACCGAAGCCGAGGCGCTGGATCAGGCCGAGGATGCCCTCGTCGTGGCGATCGGCGGGCGCATGAAGGACGGGATGGACATCCCGGTCCCGAGCGCGCCCATCGAGGGGGAGGTGGCCGTTCCGCTGCCGGCCCCCTTCGCCGCCAAGCTGGCCGTCTGGTCCGCATGGCGGGCGAGCCGCGTGAGCAAGGTCGCGCTCGCGGCACGGCTCGGCCTCGATGAAGGCGAGGTGCGGCGGATCCTCGATCCGTCGCACAACACGAAGCTCGATCGGCTCGACAAGGCCGCACGCGCCCTCGGCGTGCGCCTCATCGTCGAGGCGGTCGCCGCCTGACATGGACGCCCGGGCGGTAAACGCTCGGGCGTCTTTCGCTTGGCCATAGATGCAGCCGCCTTTCGCATCGCAGCGCACCTCGTTCGCAGGCCGCGGCCCGATGAAATCAACCTGGCGCTCCTTTGCCCCTACGACGCGGCACGACTGTCCACTCGCAATACCTGCTTGTCGCGCCTCATCGACGACGCTCCCCCGAGCGATGCGGGGCATCGCACCACCTAGACGCCGGATGTTTGACAGAAATCTACATTCTTTAGGCAGCGAAATAGAAGAATGGGAGTGATAGTATTGAGCAAGAAGGAAAATCCGGGCGGGATTATTCCGATCGTAGCGTGCGGCGTATTTAGCACCATTCTCGGAATGCTGATTTGTAGGTTCTATTTTGAAGACAATGTCGGAATTCCTGCGCTGTGCGGAAAAGCGGATTCCGAGAACACTATCCAATGCGCGCGTGAATGGCTTGGTGTCGCAGCGACGGCGCTCGGCGGTGCGCTCACGTTGATCGCGGCGTATGTTGCCACCCGACCGGTCTGGCACCAGTTTAACATTAATCGACGCACGGATTTGAAGAAGACAAGAGCATCTATTTTGAAGTACAGGGTAGAGATAAAAAGAAAGAACAAGGATATTGATAAATTCATAAGAATAATGAATTTTACTATAAACAGAACAAGAATGGCTTATCAGCCTAATGGAGAAGATACGTCCCGTGATGAATTCATCACAAAAGATGAAATAACGATAGTGAATGCGTACGAGGCGTCCAATTCGATCCTCGAATTGGTTGATAGTGCAAGGATTGATGCGGCCTCCAGCGGAATCATGGATGCTGCGGACAATCTTGAGAGGGTTGTAACCCGCGCCTACGGGGTCGTATTGGAGGGGATAAGTAGTGAATATTGGAATCTTCCGTCCGGAAGCAATAGTGCGGGTCGATTTATCGCGAAATGTGAGAAGAGCTTGAGCGAATTGCACGAGGCGATAGTCAAAATTAAAAGTGCGGCGTCCTCCGAAGAAAGAAGGGTTTACTCGCTTGTAAGAAAAATAGACGCTGAGATCGATCGAGGTTGAGTATTCGGGAGCCCTATTGTCTCCTGACGGCCCTGAAGAGTGGGTGCGCAATTCAGCGCCTTCTGAGCTGGAAGCCAATGTCGCCGTCACTCCGCCGCCTCCTGCGCGACCGCGAGGTCGGCGCAGTTGGCGGCGACGAGGGCGGCGGCCATCGGCGGGCAGACCGAGTTGCCGACGAGCCGGCCCTGGATCTCCGCGGTGATCGGCTTGCCGTCGAGCGTCGTGTCGATGATGTAGCCGGGCGGAAAACCCTGCGCGTCGAAGCGCTCGCGCGGCGTCAGCATCCGCATGCCGATGTCGACGATCTGGTACTCGACGCCGGAAACGGTCACGAGCCCGAAGCGCGGCTTCACCGTGTCCGTCGGCACCGGCTCGTCGCAGGCCGACCACTGCCCGCCCTCGCCGTAGTAGCGCATCAGGAAGGCGCGGACTTCCGCGACGTGGTTGCCGCCGGCGGCGATGGTCGGCACCGGCTCGTCGGCGGCGCGGTCGCGCCGGTCGCCGCCGTGCAGGTTGAGGAGGTGCGCCGCGACCACGGCATCCTTGCCGCGCTCGGAATCGGTGCGCAGCGGCTCGCCGGCCTCCGCCCCGACCGAGCGCGAGAACTGCCGCTGCAGGTGCGCCGCCACGATCGCCTGCTGCGAGACGCCGTGCATCCCGCCCGAGGTGATCGTCGAGAGCGGCTTGCCGGCCTCGTGCCCGACGACGCCGGTGTTATGCTGCGCGAGGAAGGCCGAGACGAGGGCCGGGCGTGCCCCTTCGGCCGTGATCGTGTGCATCGGCTCGTCGGCCGCCGTGAATGGCTTGTCCGAGTTGCGCATGATCGAGAGGTGCGCCGCGACCACGGCGTGCTTCGTCGCCCCGGCGACCTGCGTGCCGATCGGCGCCTCGACGTCGAGCGCCCGCGGGGCCTGCCCTTTGCGCTCGCCATAGCCCGTCTGCACCATCGCCCCGGCGACGAGATCGACCGGGACGAGAGTGGGCACGACGAGCCCGTTCGTATCCTTCCGGCTCGCCGTGATCGTCGAGTGCGGCGCGTCGAGCGGCCGCGAGGCGCCGCCCTGCTGGCCGTAGCTCGCGAACGGCGCGGCGAGCGCCGGCGCCACCACCGCCAGCTCACCGCGCATGGCCGTGGTGATCGTCCGCAGCGGCTCGTCGGCCGAGTGCACGCGCAGGTCGCCGGCGTGCGTCACCGGCACGATGAACGGCCGCTTCGCCGTCACCACGTAGCGCCACACGCCTTTCGCAATTCGCGCCATGGTCGCCTCGGCGAGCGGCCGCTTGGCGGTGACCCCGAGCGCCGCCCTGATCTCCGCGCTCGAGGCGAAGATCGAGGGGCACGGCAGCGACCAGTCGATGATTTCCGCCGCGGTCCGCCACGGCCGCTTGCGGCCGGCCAGCACCTCCGGGTCGTCGGGCCGCCCGTGCGTCGCCGCCGGCCAGACGATCGGCCGCCCGTCGCGCCGGGCGATCAGGAACAGCCGCTTGCGCGTCGTCGGCGCGCCGTAGTCGCAGGCGCGCAACTCGCGGTGCTCGACCCGGTAGCCGAGCCGCTTCAATTCCCCCACCCACCGCGCGAAGGTCTCGCCCTTGCGCTCCGGGCAGGGCCGCCCCTCGGCGGTGATCGGCCCCCAGTCGCGGAATTCCTCGACGTTTTCCAGGATGATGACGCGCGGCCGGACCCGCTTCGCCCACAGCACCACCACCCAGGCGAGATCGCGCACGCTCTTGCGCACCGGCTTGCCGCCCTTCGCCTTCGAGAAGTGCTTGCAGTCCGGCGAGAACCAGGCGAGGCCGACGGCATGGCCGCGCACGGCCTCGAGCGGGTCGACCTGCCAGACGTTCTTCGAGAGGTGCCAGGTTGCCGGGTGGTTCGCAGCGTGGACCCGGAGCGCCCAGGAATCGTGGTTGATGGCGACGTCGGGCGAGCGGCCGAGCGCCATCTCGATCCCGGTCGAGGCCCCGCCGCCGCCGGCGAACGAGTCGACGATGAGCTCGTCGCCCGGCGCTGGCCGCGGCCCGGCGATCGCCCCGAAAAGGTCCGTCGCGGCGCGCATCACGGTGCTTCCCGCTTTGCTGAGGGCCGGCTCGCGAGTAGCGTGACGGTGGTCGCGAAGGGGGGGACGTCATGACCGCACTGCCGGAACCCGGCGAAAGCCGTGGATCTCCGAAGGAGACTTCTCCGCGCCGGACATGGTTCGATCGCGCCGAGGGCAGCAGCGTCGTTCGCGCCTTCCGGCTCGCGGAGGTGTTCGCCGTCGTCATCGCGGTCGCCGCTTTCGTCATCGATCTCAGCGAGCGCCCGGCCGAGCGGCGCGCCCGCGCATGGCAACTCCTCACGACCCCGGCGCCCGGCAACTCCGGAAAGGTCGAGGCGATGGAGTATCTGGCGAGCCCACCGTGGCTCGGTCTCTTCGGTGGCGCCGCACAGTCTTTGAGCGGCATCGACTTGAGCCCGCCCACCGAGGGAGCGGCCGGCGCCTATCTGGTCGGGCTTAACCTCAATGGAGCGGACCTGACGAATGCTCAACTGAAGGGGGCAGACCTCAGGGGAGCCAAGCTCACGAATGCAGGAATGGATTCGGTGAATATTCAAAGTGCCAATCTCCGAGGCGCGAAGATTGACGTGCTCTCCGGAAATGGCATTGACGCAAGAAATGCCGACCTCTCCTGGGCGGAGATATACTGCAAATATTACTGCAAAATTCGACTCTTCGGGAGTATTAGAAACGTGAGATTTTCTGGAAATGTGGTAGAAATAAATGCCGAAGAACTTAATATTATAGACGCAGATATGAATTCCAGAGAGACTGAGATATATGGGGGTACAATATATTTCAATCTCAGCAGAGTGACCGGAGTTGTTCGATTCGCGAGTAACCGCGTCGTTGGTTCTATATGGAGTTATGAAAACGAGAAGGTTGATATTAGATTCTCTCCCGCGACCGAGCTTAGAAGTAAAATAGTTCATTTCGAATGCTCGAATAAACCGGATATTCATCAGTTCATGAATAATGAAAAGAATATGGTTTATGCGTACTACATTGACCGGGAGAGTGACGATAGAATTGGAGAGATTGTAGACGATATCGCCCCGCCACGTGGCTGTCGGCGCAGGAATGGTTGAGCGCCGAACCCTGCGCCAGCAGGGGGTGCCGCTCATGCCCCGCCTCCCACCACCACGGCGAGCCGGCGCTTGCGCCGGTCCATCACCCGCTCGAGCGCGCCGATCTGGCGCATCTCGCCCTTCGCCTCGCGCGCGGTCACCACGCCGTCGGCGGCGTTTTCGGCCATCGTGGCGGTCACCGCCGCGGCCGCCATCGCCACCGCGGCGAGGTCGGCGATGTGCCCGCCGCTGTCGTCGCCGCCGCCTTCGGCGATCGGCATCACCCGGTGCGACGTGAGCGAGGCGAAGGCGTTGGCGAAGACGGGGGCCTGGGCGTGGAATTCGACGAGTGCCATCGCCCACGGCGGCAGCAGGTCCGGATAGGCGTCGCCCTGGCACTTCGAGAGGTAGGGCGCCGAGAGCCGGGTGATCTCGCACACGCGCTTGACGCCGCCGGCGGCGAGCACCGCGGCGCGGGTCGCCTCCTTCAGCGCCGGAATCAGGCCGGCGGGCAAAGCTCTGCTGTCCACGAAAATCGCCCTCGCGTTTTTTCGCTGCGAAACCGGTTCGGCGGTGCTTCAGTCGGCGGGTGGCCGGATCGTCAGGTCACGGCGGCCCGCGCTCCCGGCGCGGCGGGAGGGAACCCACGATGTCGATCGGGATGGCCGCGCGCATCGCCGCGCTCGAAACGGTCCAGGCGCTCGCCGCGCGCGCCCTGCTCGATGCCCTCGTCGCGGCCGGCGTCGTCACCGGCGAGGCGGTCCCGGCCGTCATGTTCGCCACCGCCGACGGGCTGCGCACGGCAGGAGACGCCGCAGCCGCCGCAGCAGCCGATGCGCCGCCCCTCGCCGAGGCGCTGCAGCTCGCCTTCGAGACGGCCGCGGCCGCCATGGAAGCGTCCGCGGTCGGTCCGCCGCCATGAGCCGCGCCCGCCGGGCGGCCCGCCGGCCGAGCGTGCGGGCGAGGGCGTCCAGCCGGCTCATTCGGCGGCCTCGGCGGCGGGGGAGGATGCCCTGCGAGCGCGCTCGCTGGTCATGAACGTCATCACAGCGTCGATCGTCGACCCGCGCGGGTCGCGCCCGCTGCGCAGATCTCCGACGAAGTTGGGATCCTTGACGGCGGCCACGCCGAGCGCGGTCGCGGACATCCCGGTCTCGACGAGGAACGCCTCAACCGCCGTTCTGAATGTGTCAACGAAGCTCATCGCGCGTCCCGTAGGCAACTTCCTATCCGAAGATAGGCATAATCCTATTCGCGTGCAAGCGGGTTGATCAATAGGATTTCTCCTATGGCTCCGACCAAACTGTTCGACCGCTCGCCCGCTCGCGTGTTCCTCGCGACCCTCATCGAGGATCGCGAGATCGACATGTCGACGCTGTCGCGGGAGATCGGCCGCAACCCGGCCTTCATCCAACAGTTCCTGAACAGGGGCGTCCCGCGGCATCTGAAGGAGACCGACCGGCAGCGGCTCGCGGACATTCTCGGCGTCGACGAGGTCTCTCTCGGTGCGCCCGTGCGCTCATTCCAGGAGCGCGCGCCCGAGCATCCTCCGACCATCGGCAGCGAGACCGGTCGGCGCGGCATTCCCGACGACGCCATCCCTGAGGTTCTCGTCACCGGCGGGCTCGGGCCGGGCACATTGTCGATCGTCACTCAGGAGGCGGGTTCCAACGGCCACACCTATGCCGCCGAGGAGTTGCGGGACTGGTGGCGGCTGCCGCCATGGCTGTTGCGGTCTCAGCTGAACGCGAAGGCGAGCAGTGTCGCGTGCTTCCCCGTCGCCGGCGACTCGATGATGCCCACGATCCGCAACGGTGACGTCGTCTTCGTCGACATCACCCACCGACGGCCATCGCCCCCAGGCGTCTATGCGTTGGCCGACGCGTTCGGCGGGGTCGAAGTCAAGCGGCTCGAGGTTGTTTCGGTCATCGGCGAAGAGCCGATACGGGTTCTGGTGCAGTCAGACAACCCGCGGCATACACCGCGCGAGCGCGTGCTCGAAGAAATCTCCATCGTTGGACGCGTCATCGGACGATTTACGACGGACTGATGCCGATCTAAGAAGAGGGGAGCTCAATTGCGAGCACTTCTGGGCACCATTTTCCTCGTTGCCATGATCGCCTTGTTATTCATCTACGTCGGCGACGATGACGGGGCACGTGGGCGCGACATCTGCGGCAAACTCTCCAGAGAGCAAGGTGATCGTATTCTCTCGACGGCGAAGACGGCGGGCATCGTCGATCGCGGGCGGGGTCAAAACCTGATTGTTGACGACCGCGTCTGGCCTCATGTGCCGCACGACGACAAGGTCATGATCGCCCTCGCTGCATTCTGCCAGGTCCACGATGGCGGCCGCGGCATGATCACGATCGAAGGACTTCAGTCCGGCGATTCCCTCGCGACCGTGAACGACGGATCGTACTTCGACTGACCAGCCTCTGAATGTGGTGACTATATACTTTGGAACCATGCGGAGTGAGCTAACTTCCGATTCAGGGACCTAGAGCAGATTCGGATCATTCGGGTTCATGGCCGCAGGCGGTGAAGAAGCTGCGTGCATCGCCCGGAGTGACGGCGTCGATGGCGCCTCGGATCGCGTCCCAGAGGTCCGGGAGGGTGCGGGCGGCCGCCTTCCTGAGGATGGCCTTCATCTTCGAGAAGGCCAGCTCTATCGGATTGAAGTCGCGGCTGTATGGCGGCAGGAAGTGCATGACGGCTCCTGCGGCCTCAATGACCTCGCGAATGGCGCCCGGCTTGTGGGCCGGCAGATTGTCAAGGACGACGACGTCGCCCGGCCTGAGGGTCGGGACCAGAACCTGCTCGACATAGGCGAGGAAGGCGGCGCCGGTCATCGCGCCGTCGATGGTCATCGGCGCGACGATGCCCGCAAGGGTGAGGCCCCCGACGAACGTCGTCGTCTTCCAGTGCCCGTGCGGAACCGGCGCCCGGCATCGCTCGCCCCGGGACGCGCGGCCATAGAGGCGGGCCATCTTGGTGGAGGTGCCGCTTTCGTCGATGGAGACGAGGCGCTCGGGATCGAGGTCCGGCTGGCCGTCGAACCAGGTGTGTCGCCGGTGCGCTACGTCCGGCCGGTCCTGCTCGGCGGCGTGGGCCGTCTTTTTTTGCGCGTCACGCCGCGGCGCTTGAAGAAGTCGTGCATCACGCTCGGCGGCGGCCGGTAGCCGACGGCTTCGCCGAGCCTCTCGGCGATCTCCGCCAGCGTCAGATCCAACTCTCTGCCGATCCAGTCCTTGATGAGATCGGCGTGCCCGTCGATGCGGCTCGGGCGACATCCGCCCCGCCGCCGCGGCTCGAGGTCTCCCGTCGCCTGTGACTGGGCAACCCAGCGGATGGCAGAGGAGACGCCGACGCCGAACCGCTCCGCCGCCTGCCGCCGTGACGCGCCGGCCTCGACCGCTGCAACAACCCTCTGCCGAAGATCGAGTGAAAGAGCGTTCGCCATGCGAGCCGGCCTCCTTCGCCAGTCCACACGGTGAATCAGAAATCACTCGCCAAGGGAATCCCCAGCCGATTCAATCCCGGATGAATGTGCTCTAGTGTCCAATTATGATGTAGGTGAAAGTTATGTTCTGTAAGTACCCTCTCGTTACCACAATTTCGACTACGCACGATAGTTTGTCATCGAGCACGTGCCCCCTGACACTAAACTCCGTGTCCGAGGACATCACATCGTTTTCGTTAGGGACTAATGGATTATTTCTTCCTTTTTCTTCCTCCGCATTGTAGCCGACACTGGCGATACGCATTCCTTCTATGCCAGCAACGATATCCGTTATTTCAGTAAACTTGCCCTTGAATTTATCCAGTTTAATTTGAGCACTCTTTTTGCCAGCATATGGCAGGTAATTTGCGTAAGTGTATCGTCCAGTCTCTATTATGAGCGAAGCCGGCATAACGCCCTCCCCTTGCGGCACAATCGCCGCGGGAAGTATGTCACAAACGCAGATCAGTGCTAGAGCAGATTCGGATCATTCGGGTTCATAGCCGCAGGCGGTGAAGAAGCTGCGTGCATCGCCCGGAGTGACGGCGTCGATGGCGCCTCGGATCGCATCCCAGAGGTCCGGGAGGGTGCGGGCGGCCGCCTTCCTGAGGATGGCCTTCATCTTCGAGAAGGCCAGCTCTATCGGATTGAAGTCGGGGCTGTGTATGCACATTGCCGGTATCATCAACGAACATGCGATATTGAGGTTCGGGCATGAGCCAAGCCAAGAAGTCCGGAGAATCGCAGTCTGCGAAATTTCAAGCCGCCGCGCGGGACCTCGACTTTAGCAACGACGAAGCGTGCTTCAACGCTGTTCTCCGGCGCATCGCCAAGGCGGCACCGCCAACCGACAAGCACAAGGCTGGTAAGCCGAAGACGGAAAAGCCCGGACAATGAACCTGGCTTCTCATTGAAGCTTGAGCCTATGACGTAGCAGGTTTGTTGGGAGGCTGGAGCTTGGCTCCCTTCTTCAGAGTTTCAAGCTCGCTCGATGGAATCTCCCAAGGTCGAGTTTCCTCAGAAAGATGCCCAGCTAGTTTATGAAAATAATGTCGTGCCACTCGCACAACATCCCCCTCGTCGAAATCTTTCTTGGCCAAATGCCACGTAACAAGCGCCATTGGCTCGCTGCCTGAGACGAAGTATCCCATCTTAACGATCCATGCGGCCTCATTTGCCCTGCCTTGACCGCTTTCGACGCTGATCAAGCGGATTCGGTCGATAGTGCTCTCGGCCACGCGCGGGCCTCCCCCGGCTGCAATCACCGAGGAACACACTACCCGATTCGCACGTGGTGCGCGAAGTACAGCGTCGCCCCGGATCGGGCCCTATCGCTGGTGGGCATGCGATAGGTTTTTGCCTATTGACTGCGATAGGGAAAGTCCTATCGTGCCTACCCATCGCCACTTCGGAGATGGGTCATGCGCCTCCACACTACTCAGCCGCCTCTCGGCTTCCGGCCCTACGCCCCGGCGCCGCTGCACCAGCGCGTCGCCACCGCCCGCATCGCCGGGCCGGGCGCGCTCCTCGCCTTGATGGTCGAGCGCATGGCGGAGGCCGATCTCGGCGCCGCCGTCACTGCCGACGACCTCGCCCGCGACGGCTTCTCGGCCGCCGAGATCATCGAGCTCGCTCCCGAGGCGGCCAAGCGCGCCGGCGAAAAGCTCGCCCGCCGCGAGGCGGCCCGCGCCGTCGCGGCCTGACGACCATGGCCGCCCCGTCCCCCCGCTCCCTCACCGTGGCGCCGATGCCCGCCGCGGTGCACTTCCCCGCGGGGCGTCCGCCCCGCGGGGCCTTTCTCCGCGCCGCCGCCGGCCTCGCGCAGGATCTCGCGGCCGGCCTCGTCTCCGCGGCCCTCACCCTCGCGATCGTCGCGGCCGTCCTCGCCGCCGTTGGGGTGCTGCCATGATGCCGCGCGATGTGGCCATCGCCGCCGCGCTGTTCGTCGCCGTCGTCGCCGCGAGCGCGGTGCTCTTCGGCGGCGTCGGCCTCAGCGTGGCGGTGATCGCGCGCGGCGTCCGCGACTGCACGGCCGAGTCCGCGAAGCGCGCCGACCGCCTCCCGCTCCTCTTTCCCGACTGCCGACTGCCCGCTGCCGACTGCCCGCCGGAGGCCCCATGATCCGCGTTCCCGCCCCCGTCCTCCGCCGCCTGCGCGCCCGCGCCGAACGGGCGATGGCCGCCCGCGCGCCCGACTTCGTCGTCGGCGGCACTGAGAACCCCTATCTGCTGCGCTGGCACGGCCTCCGCCGCAACGCGGTCGGCAACGTCTACCTGCACGACTTCCGCCGCGACGACGACGACCGCGCCCTGCACGACCACCCGTGGCCGTCCCTGTCGATCTGCCTCGCCGGCATGATGCGCGAGACCTACGCGCCGCGAAGCATCTGGGTGCGCCCCGGCGACGACCCGCGCGACCCGGCCCTGCACCGGACCCGCGTCGTCGCCGCCGGCGACGTCGTCTGGCGCGGCCCGCGCTTCGCCCACCGCCTCGAGGTGGTGGCCCGGCCCGCGCTCACCCTCTTCCTCACCGGCCCGCGCGTCCGCGAATGGGGCTTCTGGTGCCCGCAGGGCTTCCGCCCCTGGCAGCAGTTCGTCGCGCCCGACGACAAGGGCGACATCGGCAGGGGCTGCGAATGACCCGCGCCCCCGACTGCCGACTGCCCACTGCCCATTGCCGCGCCTCCGGCGCCCGCCCCCTCCTCATCCTCGCCGCCCCGCCACACGGCGGCGCCGGCCTCGTCGCGACCATGCTCGCCGCCGGCGGCGTCCCGGTCGTCGAGGCCGCCGCGCTCACCGGCGCCGGCGGCGCGCGCGGCGTCGCCGTCGTCGTCCGCGAGCCCATGGCGGTTCCGGTCGTCGCGGCCCTCGCGTGGCCGCGCCTCGCCGTGGTCGTCGAGCGCGGCCTCGTCGCCCACGCCCGCCGGCGCATGGGCGCCCTCCTCACCGCCCGGCCGGAGCTCGCCGCCGCCGGCGCCGCGCCGCCCTCGGCCGCCGTCGTCGCCGCGCACCGCGCGCAGGAGGCGATGCGCCGGGCGGTGAAGGCGAGCGGCACGCCGCTCATCCGCATCGCCTTCGAGGCCGCCCTCGACGATCCCCACGCCGCCGCCCGCACGCTCGCGGCGACCCTCGCCCCGTGGTGGCCGGCCCTCGACGCCGCCGCCATGGCCGCCGCCGTCCGAAGCCCGGCGGCGGCAGCGCCGCTCGCCGCCCTCTGACCCCGACTGCCCACCGCCGACTGCCCACTGCCGCGACCAACGGGAGCCCCCCATGAAGAAGATCCGCGACGCCACCATGATCATCGGCATGCTCGAGGGCGGCGACGTCGCCGCCGCCCTCTCGAGCGAGATCACCGGCACCCTCGCCGCCCTGAAGGATCTGGCCGGCGACCGGCCGAAGTCCAAGGTGAAGGGCAAGGTGACCCTGACCCTCGACATCGAGGTCTCGGACGCGACCGCCACCATCTCGGCCGCCATCGATTCGAAGCGCCCGAAGCCGGTCCGCGGGTCGAATTTCTATTGGGTTCTCGACGACGGCTCGCTGTCGACCGAGCACCCGCAGCAGACCGACATGTTCGCCCCCCGCGCCGTCCGCGCCGAGACCGAGAGCGCCTGACCGCGCGCCCCTTTCCCGAGCCCCGACCGAGAGGAGACCACCCGTGACCACCGACCCCACGCCCCCCGACCGCATCGAGCCACTCGCGCCCTGGCCGTCCGACGTCCTCAACATCGGCGAGACCGCCGTCGAGGCGCTCGCCAAGCTCGGCGCCGAGGCGTCCGGCATTTCGATCACCACCGTCGAGCCCCCGCCCGGCGACGCCGGGCTCGGCCTGCCGGCCGTGATCCCGGTCGCCGTCGTGCGCGGCGACAAGCCGGAGGTGCGCGACCTCAGCCAACTCCTCGGCGCGTGGCGCACTAAGCCGCGCGCCAAGGCGGGCACCGCCAAGGCGCAGACGCTGCGGTCCTTCATCGATCTCACCGCCCGGCACATGACCGAGCACACCGCCGTCTTCGCCGATTCCGACTGGACGAAGCCGAGCCTCACCACCGTCGTCGACTATCACCGCCTCAACGGTGCGGCGCCCGAGGGTGGCGCCGTCGAGGTGGGCGCGGCCGAGAACCTGAGGCACCGCATCGTCTACCCGTTCCCGCTCTCCGAGGAGTGGAAGGCCTGGATCAAGATGAACGGCGAGCCGATGGAGCAGGGCGAGTTCGCCGCCTTCCTCGAGGATCGCATCGCCGAACTGTCGAGCCCGACGGACTTCGAGCGGGTCGAGCTCGAGCGTCAGTTCGGCACCACCCTCGCGACGCCGGCCGACCTCATCCAGCTCGCCCGCGGCCTGCAGGTCAACGTCGACTCGGTCGTGAAGTCCGCCGTCACGCTGCAGACCGGCGAGGGGCAGCTGCAGTGGGAAGAGAGCCACAAGGACGCGAGCGGCAAGCCGCTCAAGGTGCCCGGCCTGTTCATGCTGCAGATCGCCCCGTTCTTCATGGGCGATCTCGCGCGCATCCCGGCCCGCCTGCGCTACCGCGTCTCCGGCAGCCGGGTCCGGTGGACCATCCAGATCTGGCGGCCGGAGTTCTTCGTCACCGAGCGGGTGCGCAACGACCTCCTGTTGGTCGCGAACCGCACCGGCCTGCCCGTCTTCGAAGGCGCGCCGGAGTCCTGACCGATGGCGCGCGCCGCCGCCAGACCGTCGACCCGGCCGGCCGCCTTGCCGGCCGGGATCGAGCGCCGGCTCTCCGCCGAGCTCGCGCGGGTCGATGCGCTGGCGGCGGCCTGGGCCGAGGCCGCCGCGCCGCGGCCCGGCCATTGCCCGGCGGACGCGCGCGGCGCCGTTGCCCGCATCCGCCTCGTTCGCGATGAGGCGATCGGGCGCCTCGGCCGCGCCGCCCCGTCCGATCTCCCCGCCGCCGCCGAGGCGGCGATCGCCACCCTGCAGAGGATCACGTGATGGCTCGCGAAGCCGCCATCCCCCCGGGTTCCTGGCCGCGCCGCATGCCGGCCGATCTCGCCGCGGGCTATTGCGGCGAGCCGACGGTCGAGGCTTTCATGAAGCGCGTCGGGCGCGAGTATCCGCGCCCCTGTGTCAACGAGGGGCGTCGCAAGCTGTGGCTGCGGGACGATCTGGACCGGGCGATTCTGCCGGAGGATCACGGCGCCGTCCGCGACCTCGCGGACGATCTCTGATGGTCGCGCTGCCGCTGCCGCGCTTCGTCTCGACGCGGCCGCTGGCCGGCGGCAGGGTCGGGCTCTACTGGACGGTTCCGACCTATCACCGCAAGCTCGGCTGCACGCTTCCGAACGAGCCGCTCGGCACGGACTATGAGGCGGCGTGCGGCCGCGACGGCAAGGGCGGCAAGGCGCTCATCCTCAACGAGCTGTTCGACGCCTGGAAGGCGAGGCGCGACGGCGGCGGGGATACCCGGGTCGGCCCCGCGCGGTTCGGCACCGTCGATTGGCTCTTCCGCGAGTACAAGCGCTCGAAGGCCTATCTCGAGCGGGTGTCGCCGCGGTCCCGCGCCGACTATGAGACCATCATGCGGCTCGTGACCGAGCTTCCCACCAAGGCCGGCGACACGGTCGGCGACCGGCCGGTCCGCAGCATCACGCCGCGGTCGGCCGACAAGCTCTATGCCGCCATCGTCGCCGGCGGGCGCGGTCGGCGTCATCGGCAGGGCGAGAAGGCGGTCACGATCTCGAAGCGCGCCTGGGAAGTCGTGCGCCGCCTCTACCCTGATCAGTTCGACCGGGCCGTGCCCAACCCGTGGGTCGGCGTCACCGTCGATCGGCGCACCAGGGCGGCGAAGCCCGCAGCGACGCGAGACGAGGTCTACACCTTCGCCTGGGGCGCGATCGAGGCCGGCGAGCCCGAGGCGGCCGCGGCGGCCGTGATCTGCTTCGAGTGGCTGCAGCGCCCGGAGAACGTGCTGGCCGGCTATGTGCGCTGGTCCGACTATCGGAGCCGGGAGACGCCGACTGCCATCCGCATCGAGCACCACAAGACCGGCGAGGCCGTCCTGCACCCCCTCGAGGAGACGGGCGAGGATGGCGGGCGCGTGCTGTTCTATGAGGAGGCCGAGGCCGTCCTCGCGGCCCTTCCGCGCCGCGGCGTCCCGATGATCCTCCGGCCGAAGGAGCCGGCGGTCGCCTTCACGATCTTCCAGATGGCGCGGATCGTCCGCCGCCTCCGGGCCGAGCTCGGGCTGCCCGCGACCTTCACCCTCGACGCCTGCCGGCACGGCGGCATGACCGAGCTCGAGGAGGCCGGACTGACGGACGGGCAGGGGAGGGCGCTCTCCGCCCACAAGAGCCAGGCCGCCTATGAGCGCTATGCGAAGCGGACCCTGGCACGCGCACTCGGTGCGACACGCAAGAGGCATGCCCACCGGCTAGCGAACGGGCGGTGAACGACATTTCCAAATGCGCCACGGCGAGCGCTTCTAAACGCCCCGCACCCGGCCGAGACGGCGCTTGCCTATCCTTTTGAGCTGCTTTAGACATCCGCCCCGGATGGTGACGTGGCGGAGTGGTTACGCAGCGGACTGCAAATCCGTGTACGCCGGTTCAAATCCGGCCGTCACCTCCACTCCAAATCTGGAAATGATCAGCGATCAATGGTTTAAGGGCCGCCTCTGGGCGGCTCTTTCGCTTTGCACTGATGGCTCCAGAAATGGAGCGGATTTGGTGGCATTGAGGCCGCTAGGCGGTGCCACCGTGGCGTAAGGCGTGGCCTAGCGGTCTTGAAATTGCGAGAAAGGAAAGCCCCGCGATCACGTTCTGTTCGCCTACCGACCACCCGCTCTGGCCGGTCCAAGAGGAGATCGAGGACCGCATGTACGACGAGGGGATCGACGTGTTCCGCTACCGCCTGAAGCGGGCCGAGGAACGCGGTCACCCCACCCAGGCCGCCGGCTACAGGCGCCTCTTGACGACGGTCGTCGGACCGCTCTCCGAGGCCATCCGATCGTTCTTCGAGGACGCCCGCAGCGGCCGCCCAGGGCCGCGCCACACGGCGGTCCTCCTGGTCGGGGACATGGACCCCGACGAGATCGCCTACCTCACCGCCCGCCACGTCCTCGACGGCCTCGCATCCGGCCCGCAGCCACTCGCTCCGGTCGCCAACGCGATCTGCACGGCTCTGGAGGTCGAGGCGTCCGTCGCCCGCTTCGAGGCGGCCCACCCGTCGCTCTGGCGCTGGTGGGAGCGGCGCTTCCGCGAGACGACCTCGAACGAGATCCACAAGCGCCGGGCCATCTCGGTCGCCATGTTCCGGGAGGGGATCGAGCCCACCCGGTGGACGGCCGGCGAGCGCGTCATCGTCGGGGCGAAGCTGGTCGAGTTGCTGATCGACGCCACCGGCATGGTGCGACTCGACACCGCGCGGAAGATGGTCCGCGGCGTGCCCAAGACGACCACCATGCTCGCCCTGGAGCCGGCGGCTGCCTCCTGGGTGACGGACTACAACCGCCGTGTCGAGGGGCTCGCCCCCGCCGCCCGGCCGTGTGTCATCCCGCCGAAGCCCTGGACCGGGCTCCGGAGCGGCGGCTACTGGACCGAGAGGCTCCAGCGGGCCGGCCTCGTGAAGTTCTCGAACCGGGCCGAGCATGGCCGGCTTCTGACCGCCGAGGCGGACCTGAGCCGCGTCACCGGCGCCCTCAACGCCGTCCAGGAGACCCCTTGGCGGGTGAACCGCCCTGTCCTGGAGGTCGCCAAGGCCATCTGGGACGGCGGGCTCGACATTCCGATCCTGCCGCCGCGGGACGATCCGCCGGTCCCGGCCAAGCCGGAGGACATCGAGACCAACGAGGAGGCCCGGCGGGTCTGGCGACGGGAGGCGCACGACGTCTACCGGCTCAGGTCCGAGCTGGTCACCCAACGGCGCAGCGTCGCCGAGTGCCTGCGGATCGCCGAGGACTACGCCGAGCGGGAGGCCATGTACTTCCCGCACAACCTGGACTTCCGCGGGCGGCTCTATGCCCTGCCGCGGTGGCTTCAGCCCCAGGGCGACGACCTCGCCAAGGGCCTCCTGACGTTCGCCGAGGGCAAGCCCCTGGGCACGGAGGCCGCCGCCAACTGGCTCGCGGTCCACACGGCGAACACCTGGGGCGAGGACAAGGTCCCCTTCGACGCCCGCCGAGCGTGGGTGGACGGGCACCGGGAGGCCATCCAGGCGGTCGCCGCAGACCCGCTCGCGAACCGCTGGTGGACCGGCGCGGATAGCCCCTGGTCGTTCCTGGCGGCCTGCCACGAGTGGTCCGGCTACCTCCGCGAGGGGCTGGCGTTTCGCTCGTCCCTGCCGATCGCCCTCGACGGCTCCTGCAACGGCCTCCAGCACTACTCGGCCATGCTCCGGGACCCGGTCGGCGGCCGAGCCGTCAACCTCGTGCCGAGCGATCGGCCCCAGGACGTGTACGGGGAGGTCGCCAAGGTAGTTGAGGAGCGCCTGCTGGACGTGGCCACACGCCCCCTCCATGAATGCGTGGAGGAGGAGACGACGCGATCCTGGGCGCACGCCTTCCTCGACTTCGGGATCGACCGCAAGATCACCAAGCGGTCGGTCATGGTCCTCCCCTACGGCGGCACCATCACCTCCTGCCGCGACTACGTGCGGGACGCGGTCCGCGAGAAGATCGCAGCCGGCGCCTCGCTCGACGTCCCCGAGGAGGAGTGGAGCGCCGCCGTCGGCTGGCTCGGGTCGCTCGTCTGGGCCTCGATCGGCCAAGTCGTGGTGGCCGCGAGGGTCGGCATGTCGTGGCTCCAGGCGGCCGCCCGAGTGGCCGGAAAGGCGGACATTCCGCTGACCTGGGCCGCCCCGTCCGGGTTCCTGGTCTACCAGCGCTACGCCGCCCACCACGACCGGCGCGTCAAGACCCGCATTCACGGGCAGATCGTCCGCCCGCTCGTGCGGGAGGACACCGGGGAGATCGCCAAGCTCAGGCAGGCGAGCGCCATCGCTCCGAACTTCGTCCACTCGCTGGACGCGGCAGCGCTGACGCTCACGGTCCTCCGGGCCAAAGCCGCCGGCATCGCGTCGTTCGCGATGGTCCACGACAGCTACGGCACCCATGCCGCCGACACGGACACGCTCGCCCGCGAGCTTCGGGCCGCCTTCGTCGGCATGTACACCGACCACGACCCGCTCGCCGAGTTCCGCGAGCGCCTCCTCGGCCAGCTCCCCGAGGACCTTCGCAAGGAGGTCCCGGAGCTGCCACCTCAGGGAACGCTGGACCTGTCCGAGGTCCTCTCGTCCCCGTTCTTCTTCGCGTAGCCAAGGCGCCGAGGAGCCGGCCCCCGCAATGGGGGCCACCCTCCGCCAACGCTTCGCGCCCCCTCACACACCAATCTGGAGTTCGCGAGTGCCGAGCAAGCACAAGCATTCCTACGCCCTGACGATCCGCCTCGGAGCGGCGCACGACGAGGTCGGCGTCGCCGGCCTGACGTTCGACCGCAGCCGCATGACGGGCGCCGAGAAGTCCGAGCTTCGGAAGGCCGCGGTCCTCGCCATGATGGACACCGAGGTCCTCCCGAAGAACAGCCGCCGCCTGCCGTTCAAGGTCCGCGAAGAGCTGGACGCCCGGCGCAAGCAGGCCGCCCCCAAGACGCGCGGCCGGTCCGCGGCAAAGTCCCGCGACGCCCGACGCCGGGGCTACGCGGCCACGGCCCCCAGCCGCCACGACATCGAGGCCGGAGCCCTGCGGGCGGCCAAGAAGCGGGCGGCGGACACCATCACCAAGCGCAAGGAGAGCAAGCAGTGATCGCCCACACCGCCACCAAGGAGGCCCCGAAGGTCTCCAAGTTCAGCGCCGGGACCAGCGAAGCGTCGCCCGTCCGGCGGTTCGACTTCCAGGCCCTCATCGACGGCGTCTCCAAGACGCACACCGTTCGCGTGGTGACGATCGACGGGGCTCCGTGGTTCGTGGTCGCTGACGTCTGCAAGACGCTCGGCTATCGCGTGACGCACGCCGGAAAGGCGAACGTGACCGACGCCACACGCGCACTTTCCGCAGACGAGCTGGGTTTCGTTTCGATCGAAACCTCCCCTGGCACCCACAAGCCCTACACCATCTACCGGACCGTCTCCGAGAGCGGCCTCTACAAGCTCATCATGCGATCCAACAAGCCGGCCGCGAAGCCGTTCCAGGAGTGGGTGACGCGGGAGGTCCTGCCGTCCATCCGCAAGACCGGCGGCTACATGCTCCCGGAAGGCGAGCCGATCCCGTTGCCGCCTGACTTCGCCTCGGCGCTGCGGCAGAACGCGGCCATGTCGCTCAAGCTGGCCGAAGAGCTGGAGGCCCACGCGCGGACCAAGGCGGAGGCCGAGGCGGCGCGGGCGGCGAAGCGGCAGGCCGAGGACGAGCTGGGGCGGGTGTCCCAGGTCGTCGGGAAGACCAAGAAGCGCATCGGCCACCTCGGCCGCTACCTTCCCGGCCTCAACTCGAACCTGATCAAGCGGGACCTGAAGAACCTCGGGTACTTCTACCGGCTCAACAGCGCCTCCCCGTACCGGGTCTACCACCAGTTCCGGGAGAAGCTCTTCACCGAGCGGGTGAACGAGTATTTCGGCACGGTGGACATCTACGTCACCGAGGACGGCCTGAAGGAAGTCGCCAAGCTCTACACCGAGGGCAAGCTGACGCTCCTCAAGGGTCATGTGATCGAGGAGCCGGTGCTGCCGTGATCCTCGACCCCGACAAGCTCAACCACGCCAGCCCGAAGGCGGTCGGCGCCGCCTTGATGGCCGCCGTGTCCCGTCTCCAGAACTTCCAGGCGGAACTTCAGGCCCACGCCGCGGCGCTCCTCTTCATCGCCATCTGCGCGGCCAGCAAGGCGTCCGCATTCGACGTCATGACCGCCGCCAAGAACCTCCTCGACGCCTCCAAGGACCAGCCGGAGATCGCTGCCGCTCTGGAGTACGTCCGCGAGGAGATCGTCCGCGACGTGCGGGGTCGCCGGTGATGCGGGTCTCTGTCAACGAGCGCCGCCTCCGCAAGCTCCTCCGCAAGTACGGCGACCGCGCCCATGTCCCGGTCGACCTGATCGCCGAGTGCCTCGCCGAGGGCCTCGACGTCGAGCGGATCATCCAGGCTTACGAGGCCACGGCGAGCGAGCGCCTCTGACCTGGGCCGTCTTTCTGACTGGACCCGAGACAAGCCGCACGAAAGCGTCCCGTGCGGCCCTGCTGCGCATGTTCGAGGACACTCACCACGAACGGCCGGCCCGTCCCGAGGACGCTGAAACCATCAAGAGCGACCCGCACTTTCTAGTCGTCCCCACCGGGGTCGTTGGTCGCGCTTGAGAACCCCCTGAAAGGAACCAAGCACATAGCCGAAGCCTACAAGCCCCGGAACCGCGTGAAGTTCACGACCCCGCCGGGCCGCGCCCTCTACCCGCGCCTCGACGTCCCGGACACCAAGTTCAACAAGGACGGGGTCTACAAGGTCACGCTGATCTGGCCGGCCGAGGTCATCTCCCCGATCCGCGAGAAGGTCGAGAAGATGGCGACCGACAAGATGGCCGAGATGAAGGCCGCCGCGGCCGCCGAGAAGGACCCGAAGGAGAAGAAGAAGCTCCTCGTGGCCCTGAAGGAGGCCGAGATGGCCCGCTCGCCGTTCCGCGAGGTGCTCGACGACGAGGCCGAGCCCACCGGCGAGATCTCGTGCGAGTTCAAGATGAACGCTGTCCGCCGCTGGAAGGACAAGAAGACCGGCGTCGAGAACGTCGTGAACCAGCGGCCGGTCGTGGTCGACGGCAAGGGCAAGCCGACCAAGGCGGTCCCGTGGTCCGGATCGACGATGGCCGTCAACTTCACGGCCGAGGCCGACTACTGGTCCGGCCAGAAGAAGGTCGGCGTCAGCGTCAAGCTGGTCGCTGCCCAGATCATCAAGCTGGTCCAGGGCACCGGCGTCGAGGTCAACCCGACCGAGGGCTTCGAGACCTACGACGACGGCTTCGAGAGCTACGACGAGGACGGCAACCCGGAGGCTCCGGCCGCCGAGGGCGCCCAGGCCGACGACGGCAGCACCTCGCCCAAGGACGAAGACGACGGCTCGGGCAACTTCTAAGCCCGACGCACGGGGCCTAGCCGCCGGCTATCGCTCCGGCTTGGAGGACACCGTCGCGGCCCAGATCGCCGCGGCGGGCCTCCAGGTGAAGTACGAGGAAGTCCGCCTCGCCTACGTCAAGCCGAGCAAGCCCTCGACGTATCGGCCGGACTTCATCCTTCCCAACGGCATCATCGTCGAAACCAAGGGGCGCTTCCTCACCGAGGATCGCCAGAAGCACAAGCTTCTCCAGGAGCAGCACCCTGACCTGGACCTGCGGTTCGTCTTCAGCCGCTCCTCGTCTCGTCTGACGAAGGCGTCGAAGACGACCTACGCCGACTGGTGCCGGCGCTACGGGTTCCGCTTCGCGGACGCCCGCATCCCTCCCGAGTGGTTCGCCGAGCCCTACAGCGAAGCCCGCTGGAAGGCGATCGAGGCGGCCACCAAGCACTGACCTCACGGCGGCCCTGGGACCTTCCTGGGGCCGCCCCTTCACCCCCACCCATCGAGCCTCTCTAGGCACCCTCAACAGGGAACGAACACCCATGACCACGAAGCCGAAGACCAGGGCCGTCAAGGCCAGCCCGTTCCAGCGCGTCAACGCCAAGTCCATGAACGAGCTGATCCTTCGGCACCTGATGCCGGCGGCCGGCGGGCCGGGCCACATCTCGGCCATCGAAGCCCAGGCGCTCTACCGCTGCCGCTCCCTGAGCCGGCGCATCTGCGACCTGAAGGCGGCCGGCTACGACATCGTCTCGGTCCCGAAGATGGACGTCAACGGCCAGCGCTACGCCCGCTACTACCTCGTCGGCCAGAAGCCGGTGAGCTACGGGCAGGACCTCAAGACCCGCCAGATCGGCGACAAGATCGAGCGCGAGAAGCAGCCCGCCCCGGCGGCCCCGATCGTCGTCAGGGTGGGCAAGAAGTACCGCGCCAGGAACGGCGAGGTCTACGGCCCGATGAAGACGTTCCACTACCCCGGCTTCATCCAGAAGGTCGGCGACGGCTTCGTCTGGAATGCCGACGGCACCGCCCGGCACACCCCCGGCGCCATGAGCCACACCCACAAGAAGTCCGACTTCGACCTCGTCGCCCCGGTCTCCCCCGAGACCCGCTGACGGTCGACCAAGAACCTCCCCAGAACGAACGCAAGCAGAACGAGAGCAAGCTCAGCATGACGAACGAGCATTCGAACGTGTTCAAGGTCGGCGACAAGGTCCGCGGCGTGGGTAACTACGACGGGCGGAACATCGACCGCGATGGCGTCGTGAAGGACACCCCGAGCGGCCGCTGGAGCACCTTCCTCGTCGACTTCGGTCCCGGCTTCGATGGACACAACGGTTGCGGCCGGGCGGGCAAGGAGTTCGCCGACGGCACCTGCTGGAATGTCCCGCAGGCCCAGCTCAAGCACGTCGCCACGGCGCCCCTGGAGATCACCAAGGACGACGTCGGGCGCCGCTTCAAGCAGGCCGACGGCACGATCGTCGAGGTGAGGGAGTTCGAGCCCCACGACAGCGGCGGCTACCCGGTCGGCGCTCGGGTCGTCTCCCTCGGGACCAGTGCCGACCGCACGTCGATGAGCCGCCGCTGGTACAGCCTGGACGGCCAGCGCATCAACCGCGATCCCTCCCAGACCCTCGTCGAGCGCCTCCCGGAGGAGGTGAAGGAGGCCCAGAAGACGGCGCCCGCCTCGGGCGGCTTCAAGGTGGGGGATCGGGTCCAGATCGTCGGCCGCATCGGGACGAACCGGGCGGCCCTCGGAGTCACGGGAACGGTCGTCGACTTCGCCCGCAGCTCGTCCAACCCGCTCGTGGAGTGTGACCAGCACGTCGGCGGCCACGACGGCCTCGGCGGAACGAAGAGCGGCAAGCGCTTCAAGGACGGCCACTGCTGGTACGTCCCGCGGTATGGCCTGAAGAAGCTCCCGACCGAGCCCGCCAAGCCGACGTTCGAGAAGGGCGACGTCGTCCGCCTCGTCAACAACCGTGGTATGTCCGCCAGCAAGGGCGCCCTGGCGGTCATCGAGAAGGTGCCCAACAGGCTGAACAAGTTCCTCTACGTCCGCTGGATCAAGGACCACAATTCGCAGATGGACGGCGGCTACTCCCCGGAGGACTTCGAGCTGGCCCAGGCCGACCCGAAGGACCTCAAGAATGGCGACCGTGTCCTGATCGTCTGGCCGGGCTCCCGCAGCGACGGCCACGAGGGGGTCTTCCGGTGCCTGTCCGCCGGCTTCGTCGCCTTCCCCGGCGTGGAGATCGATGGGTGGGACCGTGGCCACACCTGCCACGGGAATGTTCCCAGCGGCCGCGGCTGGTGGATCGACGAGTACGCTGGTGGCCGCCTCGTGAAGCTGCCCAAGCTGGAGCCGGTGGTCGAGGCCGCCGCCCGGTTCGACGGCTGCATCGTGATCGAGGAGGTCGGCGGCAAGCTCGCCCCGGCGCCCGCCCCGAAGGTTCACCAGAACCGGTACGACGCCGCGCGGGAAGCCTACCGTCTCGCCAAGAAGTTCCCTGGCCGGACTTTCCACGTCTTCGAAGCCTTCGACGCCCGCCGCGCCGAGGCGTCCTAACACCTACACTGGCCGGTCCTAGCGGCTCCCTCCGCGGGGCCGGCCTCCCTCCTTCCACTCCCTCTCAGAAAGGACACCAGCGCCGCATGCTCGGCCGTGACATTCACCAGAACCTTATGCAGGCCCCGGTCCTTCCGGGGAGCACCAGCCAGACCCTCGCCGTGACCGGCACCAGCGCCCAGAGCGCCGCCCTCCAGGCTGGCGCCCGCCTCGTCCGCCTCGTCGCCACCGACAACGTCCACGTTGTGGCCGGCGCGAACCCGACCGCGACCACGTCCTCGACCCTCCTGATCGGTGGGCAGGAGGCGTACTTCGCGGTTGCCGGCGGGGAGAAGATCGCGGCGATCGGCGCCGCTGGCGTCACGGCCGCCTCGCTCAACATCACGGCGTTCTGACCCGGATGCTCCCCATGATCGGCCCCAGGCGGGCCGGCCGGTGGGCGCCGCAGGACGGCCGAACGCTCGACATCGACTTCCTGAAGTGGCGCATGTGGGTGGCGGGCCGGAACACCCGGCCGGACGTCGCTCTCAGCGTCTCGCGACCGTCCGCACGCGGCTTCAAGGACGCTTTCGGCGTGCTTCAGGCGGCGGGCAACAACGCCATCTCCCGCGACCACGACGATGCCGGTGCGGCGCTTGGCCTTCAACTCGAGCCGCAGTCCGAGAACAGAGTGCTGCGCTCGGGCGACCTCGCCAATGCCGCATGGGGCAAGGGCGGGGCGACTGTCGTCGCTGGTGCTACGGCACCCGACGGCGTCCAGGCGTTCGGGCGGATCACCGAGGGCACCGCCGCCGGCCAGCACTACGTCTTCCAGAATATCGGCACGCTGGTCATCGGCGACGTCCTGACGATCACGGCGTTCGTCCGAGCGACCGGCATCGGGCCGGCTCGGCATGTGTTCCTGACCGCCCACGGCGAAGGTTCTGGCGTATTCAACCCGGCGACGGGCGCAGTCGTCTCGTCGGCCGGAGTTACGGCGTCCGTCAAGCCCTGGGGTCCGGGCGTCTACCGCGTCCGGGCGACGATCACGAAGACGAACACGACCGGAAACGTCTACATCGGCCTTTGGGACCCCTCCGGAAACAACAGCTATACCGGGAACGGCGTCTCGTGTGCCGACGTGTGGGGTGTGCAGGTTGAACTGCGCGGCACGCCAACGAGCTACATGCCGACCGGCGCTTCTACGGCGGTGCGCTACGCGGACGGGGTGTTGCTGCCGTTCGAGCCGTGGGGCAGTCAGTCCGCCGGGACGATCCGGGCCGTCTACAAGATCCCCGCGCTGACGGCCGCGGGTCGGGACGTGTTCTCGATCTCGAATGCGGCCGGCACGGCGCAGTTGTTCCTCCGCGCCACCACCGGCGCTAACAACCTCGCATGGATTTTGACGTCGGCGGGCGCCGAGGTGGGGCGCATCGAGGCTGGCGTGGCGGTGGCAGGGCAGCGCGAGGTGATCGCCTGCTCCTACGGGCCAGCCGGGCTCAAGATCAGCCGCAACGGCGGCTCGCCGGCAACAAACGGGACGCTCACGACCCCTGTCGCGTCACCCGCCACTCTCTACATCGGTCAGCAGTATTTCGGGCTACAACTCGACGGCTGGCTGGAGCGATTGAGCTATCGCCCGGCGCAGCTAGCCGACGCCGACCTCCAGGCATGGGTGAACGCCGCGTGAGCGCCGATCACCTCCTCTGCCACCCCGACGAGGCCGCGCTGCTGGCCGATCTCGCCGACCGCGTCGTCGAGGGCCGCCTGACCGGCCACGTGATCGCCGGCGTGACGGTCTACCTCGCCGAGGAAGTCCGCGGCGAGCCCGACCCGGAAACGGGCGAGGCCGAGCTGATCACCCCTGCCGTGACCCTGCCAGGGCGCTGGACCTGGATCTCGACCACGGGCGGCCCGGACGCGGACCTGATGGCCCGCCAGTCGTGCCGGATCGTCTGCGATCCCGATGCCGCGGCCGCCTCCCAGCCATTCGTGCTGATGGTGCGCGATCCCGCGACGGCCCTCCGGGTTGTCCGCATCGAGCCGACGCCGACGGGGCGCAGCTACGACTTCGGCAGCCTCCCCATGATCGAGTGAGCCCCACACGATCCAGGACGACAGCTCCTTCCTCCACAAGGAGCCGTGCCCAGCGTGCGGCTCCCGCGACAACCTCGCCCGGTACTCCGACGGCCACGCCTACTGCTTCGGGTGCGGCCACTACGAGCCCGGCGACGGGCAGGATCGACCAGACCGAAAGGAGACGCATCGCCTGTCATCTGACCTGATCGAGCCGGGAGAGGCCCAGCCCCTCTCGGCCCGCAGGCTGACCGACGAGACCTGCCGCAAGTGGGGCTACACGGTCAGCAACCTCGGCGGCCAGACTGTCCAGGTCGCCAACTACCGGGACCCCGATACCGGGCGCATCGTCGCCCAGAAGGTCCGGTTCAAGAACAAGGACTTCCGGTTCCTCGGCGACACCAAGGCGGCGGGCCTCTACGGCCAGCACCTTTGGCGCGACGCCGGCAAGATGATCGTCATCACCGAGGGTGAGATCGACGCGCTGTCGGTCTCCCAGGCCCAGGGCAACAAGTGGCCCGTGGTGTCGGTCCCGAACGGCGCTCAGGGCGCCCGCAAGTCCCTATCCAAGGCGCTCCAGTGGCTTCTCCGGTTCGACACGGTTGTCCTCATGTTCGACGAGGACGACGTCGGCCGGTCCGCCGCCCAGGACTGCGCTCAGCTCTTCCCGCCGGGGCGCTGCAAGATCGCCAAGCTCCCCCTGAAGGACGCGAGCGAGATGCTCAAGGCCGGCCGGGAGGGCGAGATCATCTCCGCCATCTGGGGCGCCCGAGAGTTCCGCCCGGACGGGGTCGTGACGATCTCGGACGTCCGCGACAGGGTCCTCGAAGACCCGGTCATGGGCCTCCCCTGGTGGACCCCTCAGCTCACCAAGCTGACCTACGGCCGCAGGACCGGCGAGATTTACGCCTTCGGCGCCGGCACCGGCGTCGGCAAGACGGACTTCCTCACCGAGCAGATCCAGTTCGACATCACGCACCTGAAGGAGCCGGTGGCGGTCTTCGCCCTGGAACAGCAGCCCGTCGAGACGATCAAGCGGATCGCCGGGAAGCTGGCCGGCAAGCGGTTCCACGTCCCGGACGGGAGCTGGACCGGCCCCGAGCTGATCGAAGCGCTCGACAGCCTGGAGGGGAGCGGCAAGCTCTACCTCTACGACAGCTTCGGGGCGACGGACTGGTCGGTCATCCAGACCATCATCCGCTTCCTGGCCCACTCGGCCGGTGTCCGCCTGTTCTACGTCGACCACCTCACCGCGCTTGCCGCGGCGGAGGACGACGAACGCACGGCGCTTGAGCGGATCATGTCCGAGATGGGCGCCCTGGTGAAGGAACTGGACGTCGTCATCCACCTCGTCAGCCACCTCGCCACCCCCGAGGGCAAGCCCCACGAGGAGGGCGGCCGGGTGATGATCCGGCACTTCAAGGGCTCCAGGGCCATCGGCTTCTGGTGCCACTTCATGTTCGGCCTGGAGAGAAATCAGCAGGCCGAGGACCTCGTCGCCCGCTCCACGACCACCTTCCGCGTCCTCAAGGACCGCTACACCGGCCAATCGACCGGCCAGTGCGTGTTCTTCGGGTACGACCCCGGCCGAGGGCGGCTGGTGGAGCTGGAGGGCGACCCCACAAAGGAGGCATCCGATGACCACGGGTTCGGCACTTATGGTGATCCCGCAGCCGGCGCCGAGACCGGCTCCTTCTGACCTCGTCAAGGCCACCGTCCTGGAGAGCGACCTCGTCGCCGCCGCGCGGGAGACCTTCGGCCGGGCCAAGACCTACCACAACGCGGTCGCACTCCAGCTTGCTCGGAAGAGCATGAACCGGAAGGCGGCGGCCGCCCGCAAGACGTTCAAGGTGGTACCCCGATAGGCCGCCGCTTCGCTTTCGACGTCGAGACCGACGGCTTCCTCGAAGACCTCACCCGCGTCCACTGCCTCGCCCTGATCGACCTCGACACGGACGAGCTGATCTCCTGCACGGACGACAGCCCGAACTACTTTCCGATCGAGCACGGCCTACGGCTCCTCGCCGACGCCGACCTGATCGTCGGGCACAACATCGTCGGCTTCGACCTTCGAGCGATCCAGAAGGTCTACCCGGAGTGGCGGACGTCCGCTCAGGCCCGCGACACGATGCTCATGGCTCGGGTCCTATGGGCGGACATCAAGGACACCGACTTCCGCCGCCGTGAGAATGGACAGTTCCCGTCCAGGCTGATCGGCAAGTACAGCCTCGAAGCGTTCGGCCACCGGCTCGGGCTCTACAAGGGCGAGTTCGAAGGCCCCTGGGATCGCTGGTCCCAGGAGATGCAGGACTACATGGACCAGGACGTGCGGGTCACCGTGCGGCTCTGGAAGAAGGCCCTGCTCCGCCTTGCCGGCGTGGGCGACAAGGACCCGATCCCGTTCTCCGAACAGTGCATCGAGCTGGAGCACGACGTCGCCCGGATCGTCCTGCGGCAGGAAGCCTGGGGGTTCCGGTTCAACGTCGAGAAGGCCCGCAAGCTCTACGGCCATCTGGTCCAGAAGCGCTGCGACCTGGAGCGGGACCTCCGCACGATCTTCCCACCTTGGTTCCGTGGCCGAGAGGTGGTCACCGTCAAGAAGACCCGCGTCATGCGGAAGGGTGTCCACTCTCCGACCACCTACCACGAAGAGGCCGTCTACCAGAAGATCGAGCTGATCGACTTCAACCCGTCCTCGCGCGACCACATCGCCGACCGGCTCATCAAGCTGCGGGGATGGGAGCCCGCCGAGTTCGGTAAGGACGGCAAGCCGACGGTCGACGACACCGTCCTCTCGACGCTCCCCTACCCGGAGGCCAAGCCGCTTTCCGAGTACCTGATGATCCAGAAGCGCATCGGGATGCTCGCCGAGGGCCGCATGGCGTGGCTCAAGATGGAGCGCAACGGGCGCCTCCACGGGTCGATCGTCACCAACGGCGCCGTAACCGGCCGCATGACGCACATGGAGCCCAACATGGGCCAAGTGCCGTCGAGCGGCTCTCCCTATGGGCACGAGTGCCGGGACCTCTTCGAGCACTCTCTCGGACGCCTCGTGGGCTGCGATGCCGACGCCCTGGAACTGCGCTGCCTCGCCGGCTACCTCGCTCCGATCGACGGTGGCGCCTACATCAAGACCGTCCTGGAGGGGAACAAGGACCTCGGGACGGACATGCACTCGGTCAACTGCCGGGCGCTCGGGCTGGACCCGAAGGCGGAGTACCTAGTCGACGGCACCCCGACCAAGGGCCGGGACATCGCCAAGACCTGGTTCTATGCCTTCATCTACGGGGCCGGGAACGAGAAGCTCGGCTGGATCATGGGGAAGCGGGGCGACCCGACGAACCCGGATCACTGGACCAAGCGCCGTGACGGGAGCCGCGTCGACAAGGTCGCTGCCGCCGCTGGTGAGCGGTCCCGCAAGACCTTCCTGCGGAGCCTCCCGGCCCTCGGGACCCTCGTGCAGCGGATCGCAAAGCGGGTGGAAACCCGCGGCTTTCTCATCGGGCTGGACGGGCGCAAGCTGCACGTCCGGTCCGCTCACGCCGCCCTCAACACGCTCCTCCAGAGCGCCGGGGCGATCCTCATGAAGCAGGCCCTCGTCTTCCTGGACAAGCGCCTACAAGAAGCCGGGCTCGTCCCCGGCGTGGACTATGAGTTTGCCGCGAACGTCCATGACGAGTGGCAGATCGACGTAGCAGAGAAGTGGGCCGATTTCGTCGGAAAGACCGCAGAACAAGCGATCATTGACGCTGGCACGCACTTCGACTTCGGGTGTCCCCTCGACGGCCAGTCCGTCATCGGCCAGTCCTGGAAAGACACCCACTGACCGCGCGATAGAGCGCCGCCTCCTCAGCTCCGCCCGCTACCGGGCCAAGCGGGACGGGCTCCCCTTCGGCATCGACCTGGACGACATCGTCATCCCGGACCGCTGCCCGATCCTCGGGATCACCCTCAACCGCTCCGGCGGCCCCCGCACGAACGCCACCCCGTCCCTCGACAAGATCATCCCGGAGCACGGGTACATCAAGGGCAACGTGGTCGTCGTCTCGTGGCGGGCGAACCGCCTGAAGTCGTCCGCATCACGGTCGGAGCTGGCTGCGATGGCCCGCTTCTACGCCCCCAACTTGCTCAAAGGAGCCTCATGATCACCAAGATCGAGAACCTCTACCTCCGCCGGCTGGCCCTCGTGGCCAGCATCCCGGCCGCCGCCCTCTTTCTCGCTGCCGCAGCGCTGGCCCAGTTCATCGCCGCCGTTGCGGTCGACGCCGTCGTCGTGGCCCAGGACACCTTCGAGGACCTGATCGAGGTCCGCATCGAGCTGGCCGAGCAGTACGCCGCCATCTGGGCTCGCCGCTGATGGACCTCGCCACCCGCGCCTTGATCGCCCTCGTCCTCTTCGCCGTAGCCGTGAGCTTGGCGCAGCAGTCGTGATTGGACGGCTGGCGGGCCTCCTGCTGGGCTATGCGGGCGCTATGGCGCTCGCGTGGCTCCCGGTAGCCGCGATGCAGGAGGTTCACAAGGTGCCGCCGGAGAGGCCGTCAGCGGTCCGCTACTGCCCCGATCCGGCGAGCGGCTTCTACCTGCCCTGCCGGGACATCAGCCGGGGTTTCCGGGAAGCGTGACGCACCGCGTCGCCCTGATCGACGGGGACATCGTCGCCTACCAGTACGCCGCCCAGGTCGAGAAGGCGATCGAGTGGGACGAGGGCGTCTGGTCCGTGACCGCCGACGAGGAGGAGGCCAAGGGCCTGATCGAGCAGTGGGAGGCCGGCATCCGGGACAAGCTGTCGGTGGACGAGATCGTCTACTGCATGAGCGACCCGGCCCGCCGGAACTTCCGCAAGACGATCCTGCCGACCTACAAGGCCCACCGGGCCAAGACCCGGCCGCCGATGATCCGCAAGGAGCTGGAGGCGTACCTCCTCGCCAAGCCGGGCGCCCGGTCCAAGCCGGGCATCGAGGCTGACGACGTCCTCGGCATCCTCGCCACGAACCCGCGGCTCTATCCCGGAGCCGAGAAGATCGTCGTGAGCCTCGACAAGGACCTCGCGACTATCCCCGGCCTGCACTTCAACTGGAAGAAAGCGGACCTCGGGGTCGTCGAGGTGTCCCTCCGGGATGCGGACTTCTGGCACCTCACGCAGACCCTCACCGGGGACGCCACCGACGGCTACGCAGGGTGCCCCGGCGTCGGCCCGGTCAAGGCGGAAGCGATCTTGTTCGGCGTCAGCCCGCCGTGGGGGACCGTCGAGGAGGCGTGGGCCGCCGTCCTGGAAGCCTTCCGAAAGGCCAAGCTCGGTCCCGAGGAGGCGCTCGTACAGGCCCGCGTCGCCCGCATCCTCCGGCACGGCGAGTACGACTACCGGAAGAACGAACCGATACTTTGGATCCCTCCTGGAGGTTGATGACGCACGCTTCGAAGACCTCCCCGCTGGCCGAACAGGTCGGCGGGGACCACTACACCAAGCTGGCGATCCAGCCGATCGTCTACTGCATCGCCAACAAGCTCGGCTTCGTCGAGGGTGCCGTCGTCAAGTACGTCACCCGCTGGCAGGACAAGGGCGGTGTCGAGGACCTGAAGAAGGCCCGGCACGCGCTCGACGTCTACATCTCCGCCCTGGAGGCGTCGTGACCAACGACTTCGACGCCTTCCAGGACGCCGCGGCCGAGCACGACGTCGTCACCGTCCCGGAGCACATGCTCCCGGCGAGCGTCTTCGGCCTCTGCGGAGAGGCGGGAGAGGTCGCCGAGAAGGTCAAGAAGGTCTACCGGGACCGGGGCGGCCGGTTCACCGAGTGGGACCGCATGGTCACCGCCGAGGAGCTTGGGGACGTCCTTTGGTACGTCGCCAACACCGCCCGCTTGCTGGGCTACAAGCTCAGCACGGTCGCCCAGATGAACACCGAGAAGACCCGAGACCGCGCCCGCCGCGGTGTCCTTGGCGGCAGCGGAGACCATCGGTGAAAGTCAGCGGAATAGGGGCCACCCTCCGCCAGCCCGACCTCCCGAAGATCACTCCAGAGCTGGCCGACTGGCTCTCACAGAACTACCCGGAGAAGCTCCCGGACCCGGAGATGCCGGACCGGAAGATCTGGATCATGGTCGGAGAGCGGGGCCTCGCGGCTCGGCTCCTGGAGATCTACCGCAAGCAACAGGAGCCATCCACCTAGTGTGCCCCACGAAGCCGAGCATCAAGCAGGCAGAAGCCCCGGCCCCAGCGCCGGCTCCGCCGAGCGATCCGGCCACCCCGCCGAACTTCGGCACCGGCGACAGCGCCGCCGCCAAGCGCGTGACCTCGACCAAGCGGTCCGGGCGTAACGCCCTCAAGATCGACCTAGCCGCCGGCAGCGGCATGGGTCGTACAGGGCTCAATATCCCGACTTGAGCGAGGGCATCGCCTCCGCTCGGTATGCCCGGCTCCAGGCGACACGACAGCCCTACCTGGACATGGCCCGGAAGTGCGCAACGCTCACTATCCCGGCCCTGTTCCCTCCGGAGGGCCTCCAGCCTGGGGCCGCCCTGCCGAGCCCGTACCAGAGCATCGGGGCTCGCGGCCTAAACAACATCGCCGCGAAGCTCCTGATCAGCCAGTTCCCGCCCAACGTCCCCTTCTTCAAGCTGGCCATCGACGAGATGACCCTTGAGGAGCTGACGAAGCAGCAGGGCATGAAGGCCGAGGTCGATCGCGGGCTCGCCAAGATCGTCCGCAAGGTCATCCAGACGATGGACGCCGAGGCCCTGCGGGTCTCCTTCTACGAAGCCTTCCGCCTCCTGGCCGTCTCCGGCAACGTCCTTCTCTACCTTCCGCCCTCCGGCGGCCTCCGCGTGTTCCGCCTCGACAAGTACGTCGTGAAGCGGTCCCCGGACGGCACGGTCCTGGAGATCGTCGTGAAGGAGGCGGTCGCCCGAGAGACGCTCCCCGAGAAGGTTCGGGCCGCCGTGGACGTTGTGAAGCCCGCTGACGCCAAGACCCCCGAGGTCGACACGGTGGACGTCTACACCTACGTCCAGCTCGAAGGGCCGAAGAAGCGGTACAAGACGCACCAGGAGATCGAGGGCATCGTCGTCCCCGGCTCCATCGGCACCTTCCCGACCGACAAGACCCCGTGGATCGCCGTTCGCTGGATGAAGGTCGACGGCGAGGACTACGGCCGCGGCTTCGTCGAGGAGTACATCGGCGATCTCGCGACCCTGGAGACGCAGTCCAAGGCGCTCGATGATGCCGCCCAGATCGCGGCCCGCATCATCAACCTGATCAAGCCCGGCGCCACGGTCCGACCGGACGACCTCACAGGCTGCGTCAACGGCGGCTTCGTCGTCGCCGAGCACGACGCCGTCAAGGCGTTCCAGGTCGAGAAGTACGCGGACTTCAGGGTCACCCTGGAGCGCGTCGCGGCCCTGGAGCAGCGCCTCTCCTTCGCGTTCCTCCTCAACACCGCGATCCAGCGGAATGGCGAGCGGGTGACGGCGGAGGAGATCCGCTTCATGGCCCGCGAGCTGGACGACGCGATGGGAGGAATCTACTCCCTCATGTCCGTCGAGCTCCAGCTCCCGTTCATCAACCGCCGCATGTTCCAGCTCCAGAAGCAGGGCGAGCTTCCGCCGCTGCCGCCGGAGATCAAGCCGGCGGTCGTGACGGGCCTCGAAGCGATCGGCCGCGGGCAGGACCTCGACCGCCTCGACGCGCTCGCAGCCACCGTCCAGATCGCGCCGCAGCTCGCGCAGTACATCGACTGGCAGGACTACCTGACCCGGCGGGCGGTCGCCCTCGGGATCGAGATCGACGGCCTCCTCCTGTCCAAGGAGGAAGTCCAGGCCCAGCAGCAGCAGGCCATGCTCATGCAGCTCGCCGAGAAGCTCGGGCCGAACGCCATCAACCAAATGGGCGGAATGGCCCAGAAGCAAATGGAGACGAGCAATAGCGCGTAAGCCTGCCGCGGACGCCCCCGAGGCGTCTGCCGAGACCCCGACGGCCCCGGTGGCCGGACCGGCCCTGGCCGTGACCGAGATCACCACCGAGGACGGCCGCAAGGCCACCCGCAAGGTCCACTCCAACGGCATCGCGGTGGTCACCTATGGGTGAGGTCACCCGCGTCGAGTTCGTGCCGGAGCCGACCGGCCCCGACGCCCCGCCGCCGCCGGCCACAGACCGCCCGGCGTGGCTCCCGGAGAAGTTCAAGAGCCCCGAGGACCTCGCCAAGGCGTACTCCGAGCTGGAGCGCAAGCAGGGCACGGCCGGCCGGGAAGAGGCTCCGCCGCCCGCGGCCGAGGATACGCCGCCGGCTGCCACGGACACTCCGCCCGAGAAGGTCCCCGGAGACCAGAAGGTCGAGGCCGATCTTGCGGCCAAGGGGATCGACTACGACGCCCTCGCCACTGAGGTCCAGACCGCTGGCGCCCTGTCCGAGGCGAGCTATGCCAAGCTCGAAGCGGCCGGCATCCCGAAGGCCCTGGTCGACGACTACATCGGCTCGAAGCGGGCCGAGGGCGAGCGCATCGTCGCTGACCTCTACGCCGAGGTCGGGGGCGAGGAGCAGGCCAAGGCCATGCTCGCCTGGGCGGCCACCGGCTACTCGAAGGAGCAGATCGCGGCCTTCAACAAGGCGTCTGCGACCGGCTCGATGGCCGAGCTTCAGGCTCAGGTCCGTGCCCTCAAGGTCGCCTACGAGGCGGCCAACGGCAAGGAGCCGGCCTACCTCGACACCCCGCGCGTCGGGGCCGGTGGCGGCGGTGTCTACCGCTCGCAAGCCGAGTGGCTCGCCGACATCGCGAACCCGAAGTACAAGACCGACCCGGCGTTCCGGCAGGACGTGGTCGACAAGCTCTCGCGGTCGCGCATCTGATGGCGGCCCTCCCGTCCGCCTACGCTTGGCTCTCGAAGGAGCCCGGCCCGCGCATCCTTCTTGAGGCGCTCGCCCTCTACGGGACCGTCGAGGTTCCCGGCTCGGGCAACAGCCCGACCATCATGGCCTGGGCGAAGGAGGTCGGCCTCTCGTCCGTCTACTCCGCGGACAGCATCCCGTGGTGTGGCCTGTTCGCGGCAGTCATCGCGAAGCGGGCCACCTGGGAGCCGGTCAAGGACCCGCTCTGGGCTCGCAACTGGTCGACGTTCGGCCAGCCCGCCGACCGCGCCTCCCTCGGCGACATTTTGGTCTTCGTCCGGGACGGCGGTGGACACGTCGGCCTCTACGTCGGCGAGGACAGCGCCGGCTACTACCATGTCCTCGGGGGCAACCAGAGCGACAGGGTGTGCATCACGCGCATCGCCAAGAGCCGGTGCATCGCCGTTCGCCGCCCGAAGTGGCGCATCGCCCAGCCGGCGAATGTTCGGCCGGTGATCCTCGCCGCGTCCGGGGCCATTTCGACCAACGAGAAGTAAGGAGAACCGTGGACTTCAAGAAGCTCGCCCGCTTCGTCGCCTCCCGCGCCAAGGAGCGGTCGACGTGGCAGGGCCTCGTGGCCGTGGCCGCCGTCTTCGGCGTTGCCATCGGTCCGGACCAGATGGAGGCGCTCGTGGCCCTCGCGGTCGCCGTAGCCGGCGCCATCCAGGTCTTCTGGCCGGACGACAAGGGTCCCGCCAAGCCGGCGTGATCGAGGACCCGAACGACGATCCTTGGGACGGCATGTGGGGAGGCGAACCCATCCCCCTGTCGGACGAGGATGACGCGGACGGCGGGGTTTCCCTGCCGTTCGGCACACTCGCGGCGCCCACTTCTCCTTGGCGACCGTTTATCCCGAGAGGGGTAGCTACGCCCATACACGACATGGCCGGGGCCTCTGCCGAAAGGTACGCCCCGGCCCTCATTCCAGTGAGCATCCCCGGAACCGTCTGAGCAAGTCGCGCTGATCTTCTGATCGGCGACTACGGTTCCCCGGACCTACCGACAGAACCGAGCGACCCGACGCCAAGTCCCCGAGGGGGCGAAGCGAAGGACAATCCTTGCGTTCCAGCGGACGGACCGAGGCGGACACGTTCCCCCTCAACCCCGCACACTGGAAACCACACTACGTGAGCAACCTCACTGTCTCCCGTCTCGGCGCCGACAACGGCGGCGTCGACAAGAAGGCCCTCTTCCTCAAGCAGTTCGGCGGAGAGGTCATCGTGTCGTTCAATGCCGCGACTGTCTTCCTCGACAAGCATACCGTCCGCATGATCGAGAACGGAAAGTCGGCGCAGTTCCCGGCCACCGGCAAGACGACCGCGTCCTACCACACGCCGGGCGCCGAGATCGCCGGCGCCTCGATCGCCCACTCCGAGCGGGTGATCACGATCGATGACCTCCTGATCGCGAACGTCGCTATCCCGAACATCGACGAGGCGATGAACCACTACGACGTTCGCGGCGAGTATTCCCGCCAGCTCGGCGACGCCCTCGCGCAGGCGTTCGACAAGAACGTGGCCCAGGTCGGCGTTCTCGCCGCCCGCGCTTCGGCGACCATCGCCGGCGATGCCGGCGGCTCGATCCTCTACAACGCGGACTTCGACACGGACAGCGACAAGCTGGCCGCGGGCATGTTCTCGGCGCAGCAGACGCTCGACGAGAAGAACGTCCCGGACGGCGAGCGCTACGTGTTCCTCCGCCCGGCGCAGTATTACCTCGCCGCCCAGAACACCAAGATCCTGAACAAGGATTGGGGCGGCTCGGGTGCGTACTCGACCGGCAAGTTCGAGGCCGTCGCGGGCCTGACCGTCGTCAAGACGAACAACCTGCCGTCGACCAACGTCAACGCCGGCCCGACCGCCTACCAGGGCGACTTCACGAACACCGTCGGCCTCGTCATGAACAAGACCGCGGTGGGCACCGTGAAGCTCCTCGACCTCGCGATGGAGAGCGAGTACAGCGTCCGCCACCAGGGCACCCTGATGGTGGCCAAGTACGCGATGGGCCACGGCATCCTTCAGCCGAAGGCGGCCGTCGAGCTTCGCGCGGCCACGGCCCCCTGATCTAGGGGCGGCCTAACTCTCTTCTACGTCTCCACCAACTTCGGCCGGGGCTCCTTCGGGGGCTCCGGCTGTTTTTTCTTCGGAGGCCAATGGCCGAACAACTCACGATGCTTGAGGCCGTCAACCTTGTGCTGGCCGGCCTCCAGGAAGAGGCGGTAGCGTCCGTCGCCCAGGGTGGTCCCCTGGCTGAGCGGGCTCAACTCCTCCTGACGACCAGCGCCGAAAGCCTCATGGCCGAGGGCTGGTACTTCAACACCACCAGCGGGCTTACCCTGGCCCCGCAGCCCAACGGCCGCATCCTGGTGCCGAACAAGGCCATCCAGGTCGCGGTCACTAACCCGCCGGATCTGACGGTCTCCGAGCGCAGGTACGCGGGCGTCCGCACCCTCTTCCGATCGGACACGCATTCGCTGGCGTTCACCAGCCCGATCACCGTCCAGGTGACGTGGCTGCTGGCGTGGGACGAGATGCCCCGCATCGTGCAGGACGTGGCGGTCGCCCAGGCCATCTTGGACATCATCCTGTCGTCGGCGGCCGAGGAGAAGCTCCTCGAAGCGGCTGACCGGCGCCTCCGCTACGCCCGCCTGCGGCTGGAGCGCGAGGAGATCGAGAAGGCATTCGAGGACCGCCTAGGCCCGCTCCCGCGGCGCAGCCAGCGCCTCCTCGTCCCGGAGGTCGAGAGCATCCTCGCCGAGGGGTGGTTCTTCAACACCACCAAGGGCCTCGTGCTCACGCCCAACGAGGCCGGCCACATCGTCCTCCCGAGCGGCGTCCTCCATGTCGACTGCACCGATCCGCTCCTGGCACCCGTGGCCGTGCGGCTCGTGGGCACCGAGCGCCGGCTGATCAACACGACCACCGGCTCCTTTGTGTTCGAGAAGGCCATCACGGTGAAGGCCGTCTGGAGCCTCGTCTGGGGCGAGCTGCCGAGGGCCGCCCAGGATGCTGCCGTAGCCTCCGCCTCGCTGGCGCTGGCCGCCTCCACCGGGGGCTCCCAGGCATCCCTTGCGGTCGCCGAGAAGCGGCTCAGAGAGGCCCGAGATCGCCTGAAGCGCTACGACCTGGAGCGCATCGCCCAGAGCGGCGTGTCCCTCCTCGACGGCTACAGTGGCGTCGTGGTCCGCCCGTGGGGCCGGCTGGTCGTCTGATGCCGATGGTCAGCGGGACCATCCCGCACTTCGTCAACGGGATCAGCCAGCAGCCCCAGGAGCTTCGCCTGCCGACGCAGGCCGACGCCCAGGTCAACTGGTACTCCACCTCCTCGGACGGGCTCCGCAAGCGCCCGCCGACGATCCACGTCGCGCGGCTCGGCGCCGCCCTCGGGCAGAACGCCTTCGTCCACGAGATCAACCGGGACACCAGCGAGCGATATGTCGTGGTGTTCGGCGCGAATGCAGACCTCCGGGTCTACAGCCTCGACGGGACGAAGAAGGTGGTGAAGTTCGAGAACGCCGCGGCGGCCCGCTACCTCCGCCTGGGGGCTGCGTCGCCGATCGATAAGCTCCGCGCCGTGACGGTGGCCGACTACACCTTCGTCCTCAACACGCAGGTCAAGGCGGCGATGCACCCGACGGTGACGGCGGCTCGCCCGGCTGAGGCCCTCATCTCGGTGAAGGCCGGCAACTACGGCCGCACCTACCGGGTGTACGTGAACGGCAACAAGGTTGCGTCCTTCGAAACGCCGGACGGGGACAAGGCGGCCGACGCCCGCAAAATCGACACGGCCTACATCGCCCGACAGCTCTACGAGCAGCTCCGCAAGGCCGGGTACAACGGCGGCCGCTGGCGCTGCGGGCTGGTCGGTGGCGAGACGATCTGGCTCCGGCGGGTGGACAGCGGGGACTTCAAGCTCCGCGTGGACGACGGCTACAACGGCACCGCAATGGTGGGCTGCAAGGACGTCGTGCAGAAGTTCTCCGACCTCCCGGTGCAGGGGCCGAACGGCTTCACGATCGAGGTGGCCGGCGACACGGACAACGGCTTCGACAACTACTACGTCCGGTTCGATGGCGACGGCATCCAGGGCAATGGCGTCTGGAACGAGACCCGCAAGGGCGGGCTCAAGAACACCATCGACCCGGCCACGATGCCCCATGTGCTCGTCCGGCAGGCCGACGGCACCTTCCTGTTCAAGGCCGCATCGTGGGTTTCCCGCAAGGTCGGGGACGAGGACCTCAACCCGCCCCCGAGCTTCATCGGCCGGCGGATCAGCGACGTGTTCTTCGAGGCGAACCGGCTCGGGCTGGCATCCGACGAGGGTGTCGTCATGAGCCGGGCCGGCGAGTTCTTCGACTTCTGGAGGACCACCGTCGTCACCCTGGTCGACGAGGACCCGATCGACGTGACCGCGACGCACACGCAAGTCACGCTCCTTGAGCACGTCGTGCCCCTCAACGGCGACCTGATCCTCACCTCGGCCCAGAACCAGCTCCGCCTTTCCGGCGGGGACCTCCTGACGGCCAAGACGGTGAGCATCAAGCCGATCAGCGGCTACACCATCCAGACGTCGGTACGGCCGGCCGTATCGGGGAGCGTCATGTACCTGCCGACCTCGGCGGGGCGGTGGACGAACATTCTCGAATATCAGGTCGACAAGGACACCAACACGGCCTTCGGCGACCCGATCACCGAGCACGTCCCCCGCTACATTCCGAGCCCCCTTCGGCGGCTGATCGCGGTCCCGAACTTCGGCCTCCTGTTCGCCCTCTCGTCGCGGGCTCCCTCGAAGCTCTACGTCTACAAGCACCTGACGGCGGAGCGCCAGCGCATCCAGTCAGCTTGGTCCGAGTGGGACTTCGGGTCCGACGCCAACATTCTCTCGATTGTGGCGATCGACGATGACCTCTACCTCACGGTGAACAGGGCCGGAGACGGCCTGTACCTGGAGACCCTCCCGCTCGAACCGGCCTTTCGCGACGAGTGGACCGCAGGCGTCGCCGGGGCGCTGCACCTGGACCGCCGCGTGAAGTCGTCCGACCTCCCGCGAACCGTCCTCGGAGCAGGCACCAAGCTGGTCCGCACGAACGTCCGCCTGCCCTACCTCGCCGGTCGGATGCGGAACGGCGCCCCGATCACGGACTACGTCGGCGTCACCCAGGCCGGCGACGTGATCAAGCCGATCGCGGTCAACGGCTACACCATCCAGTTCAAAGGCAACTGGAACAGCACCCCGCTCTGGATCGGAGAGCGCATCCCCTCGACCTACCGGCTCTCGACGATCTGGCCCAGGAAGCAGCGGGATGCCGGCCAAGGCTCGACAGCCGTCACGGCCGGCAAGACGCAGCTCCTTCGGATCAGCTTCGAGTACGCCGAGAGTTCCGACTTCACCGTCGCCGTGCGCTGCGGGAAGCGGGCTCCGAGGTACTTCAAGTGCGTCGCAGAGGATCGTTGGGACCCGCTGGCCCAGACCAGATCGAGGCTGCGCAGCGGAACCTTCACGGTCCCGATCCACACCGCGAACACTGAGGCCGAGATCAC
>Ga0255338_1001031_pt1 | contig 61814 bp, 51 predicted proteins | sample MeOH1_35cm_T4_19_FD_203715 | JGI IMG/M metagenome (GOLD analysis project Ga0255338, IMG submission 203715) | Sandy soil microbial communities from University of British Columbia, Vancouver, Canada - MeOH1_35cm_T4_195 | ecosystem: Engineered > Artificial ecosystem > Sand microcosm > Unclassified ... | reverse complement strand
TCTCCGGTTTCTATCAGCTCCGTCGTCTCCGTCGTAGTGGTGGCCATTCCCACAATCTATCACCTCTGGCCTCCCACGCCTACGAGGTGCCCGACCGGACGCTTACGGCCAAGACATTTAAACGCAGAGTGCGCGAAGAGCGCGGAGCAAGGGGGCCAGTCTTATCTCCGCGGGCTCTGCGATCTCTGTGTTAAAAATTACTGTCCAAAGCTCGGCGGATCGGATTTGCGTTCATTCGCGCAATTAGCGGGCGCAAAAAAGCCGCGCGGATGGCGCGGCTTGGTGCGGGCGGAGCGATCGCTCAGCCGACCGCCAGGCGGGCGACATCAAGGGCGACGGAGGTCAGCGGCTTGCTGGCGTCGGCGCCGAAGAGGTGGAGCAGCGCCCACATCGTGCCGCCGGCGAGCACCAGGCCGATGAAGAACAGGATCGTGCAAAACACCTTGTCCCAGCGCAGGTGCATGAAGAAGAAAATGACGAACAGGAACTTGATGGCGGAGAGCAGGACGAGCGTGGTGACCACGAACCATTTGGCGATGGGCAGGTAGACGAGCACGACCTCCACGCCGGTGATGACGGCGAGGATCATCGCGATCGCGATGTAGAAGTGGAACTTGCTCGGCGTGTGGTGGCCGGCGTCGGCGGTGGTGGCGGGGGCGGACATGGGAGGGGAAGTAGCGAGTAGTGAGTAGTGGGTAGCGAGTAGTGAAGGCAGAGGTGGGAGAGGTGGCGTGGGCGCGGATGGGCCGGTCGGTTTGCTATGCTCGCTACACGCTACTCGATGCTCACTCCTTCTTGGTTCACAGGTATTCCAGCAGGTAGACGGCGGTGAAGATGATGATCCAGACGATGTCGACGAAGTGCCAGTAGAGGCCGATGGCTTCGACATCGATGGCGTTCTTCTCGCCGAACTCGACTTCCCCGCCAGTGCGGGCGAACCAGAACACGGCGGCCAGGGCCGCGGCGCCGATCGCATAGGGCTTGGCGTGGACGGAAAGCATTTCACCGATGCTGGCGCCGTAGACGGCCTGGATCATGTCCGGGACGAACCAGATGAAGGAGACGCCCATCACGACGCATACGGCGGCGAGGTGGACGATGTTCTTCAGCAGGCCGCCGCCCGTCACGGGCTTGAAGGTGCGGACATACATCATGCCGAGGAGCAGCACGCCGATGGCGACGTGGGTGCCGTGGGTGCCGGTGAGGGTGTAGAAGGTGGAGCCGAAGATGCTGTTCGAGAGCGTCATCTTCTGGGCATGCACGAAGTGGTCGAATTCGTAGACTTGGCCGCCGAGGAAGATGCAGCCGAAGAACATCGTGCCGAGCAGCATGGTGCGGGTGCTCTTCACGTTGCCGTGCTGGATGGCGTTCACGGCAAGGGCCATGAGCAGCGAGGACATGAGCAGGATGAACGTCGAGAAGGACGTGAGCTCGATGTTGAAGACCTGCGTGGGGATCGCGTTGCCCGGAAACGGGTTGAGCCGGTAGACGAGGTGGGTCGAGATCAGCGCGCCGAAGAACATGCAGTCCGAGGCGAGGAAGGCCCACCAGAGGAGCTTCTTGTTCGGAATGCCCGTCGTGGTGGTGTGATCGTGATGGTGGTCGATATGACCGGTGGCCGCGTGGCTGCTCATGAGGAGAAGGTGGGAGGAGAGACCTGAAACCTGAGGATTATTAATGATGTCCGCCGCGGGATTCGGTGATTTTGCCGTCGGGCGCGATATGCAGGTGGTAGCCGGCCGGGCCTTCGAGCGCCCACAAGTAGAGGGCGGCGACCAGGATGACGCCGCCTGTGATGGCGAGCGGCAGGTGCGAGGAGAGGACTTGGTTGCCGAACATCTCGACCGGGTGCCGGAGCTGGGCGAAATTGTAGGTGGCGACGAGCAGGCCGAAGGCAGCGATCAGCGGATACCAGGACTGGTCGGGCATGTGGATGCCGCCGTGGGCTTCCTCGGCCTTGATGTGCTCGGCCTTCTCGGCCGCGATCTCTTCCTTGTGGGTCTTCTCATACCACCAGGCGTCGCGGGCGTGGACGGTCGGGATGGCGGCGAAGTTGTGCTCGGGCGGCGGGGAGGGGATGGACCACTCGAGGGTGCGGGCGTCCCACGGGTCGTTGCCGCAGACCTTGCCCTTGAAGAAGCTCCAGACCAGCACGGCGAAGTAGGTGAAGATGCCGAGGCCGAGCAGGTAGGCGCCCCAGGTGGCAAACATGTTGCCCTCGTTCCAGCCCATGTTGGAATCGTAGGTCCAGGTGCGGCGCGGCATGCCGTTCAGGCCGAGGAAGTGCATCGGGAAGAACGTGCAGTTGAAGCCGGCGAAGATGAGCCAGAAGGAGATCTTGCCCCAGAGCTCGGGCACCATCCGGCCGAAGAACTTCGGGAACCAGAAGTGGATGGCCGCCAGCAGTGCGAAGGTGGCGCCGCCGATGAGCACGTAATGGAAGTGGGCGATGACGAAGTAGCTGTCCTGCTGCTGGGCGTCGGCCGGGGCGGCGGCGTGCATGACGCCGGAGAAGCCGCCGAGCATGAACATCCAGATGAAGCCGAGGGCGAACATCATCGGCACGCGGGTCGAGATCTGGCCGCCCCAGAGGGTGCCGATCCAGTTGAAGATCTTGACGCCGGTCGGCACCGCGATGGCCATGGTGGCGATGGAGAAGGCCGCCGTGGCGACCGTGCCCATGCCGGTGGTGAACATGTGGTGGCTCCACACGCCGAAGCCGATGAAGCCGATCGCCACGCCGGAGAAGACGACGATCGGGTAACCGAAGAGCGGTTTGCGGGAGAAGGTCGGCAGGATTTCCGACACGTAGCCCATCGGGGGCAGGATGAGGATGTAGACCTCGGGGTGGCCGAAGACCCAGAAAAGATGCTGCCACAGGATCGGCTGGCCGCCGCCGGAGACCTCGAAGAAGTTGGTGCCGAAATTGCGGTCCATCATCACTTCGACGAGCGCGATGGCGATGGCGGGCAGGGCGAGGATGAGCAGGAAGCTCGTGACCAGGGCCATCCACGTGAACACCGGCAGGCGCATCATGGTGAGGCCCGGGGCCCGGAGGTTGATGATGGTGACGATGAAATTCAGCGAGGCGACGATCGAGGAGAGGCCGAGCACCTGCAGGCCGAGCACCCAGAGGTCGGTGGACATGTCGGGGGTGAAGACCTTGGAGGTCAGCGGAGCGTAGCCGAACCAGCCGACGTCGGGGGCGCCGCCGAAATTCCAGGCGGGGACAAAGTGGGTGATCCAGCCGACGTTCAGCAGGATGGCGCCGACGACCCAGGTCCAGAGGGAGAAGGAGTTGAGGCGGGGGAAGGCGACGTCGCGGGCGCCGATCTGCAGCGGGATGAGGAGGTTGAAGAACGCGGCGTTGAGCGGCATGACCGCGAGGAAGATCATCGTGGTGCCGTGCATCGTGAACAGCTCGTTGTAGAGCTGCGCGCTGATGAAGCGGTTGTTCGGCACCATGAGCTGGGTGCGGATCATGAGGGCCTCGAGGCCGCCGATGAGGAAGAACAGGATGGCGAAACCGCCGTAGAGCATGCCGATCTTCTTGTGATCGACCGTGGTGAGCCAGCTGACGAGACCGGTCTTGGCCGTCGGGCGGGCCATCAGGTCGAACGTCGCCTTGGCGGGCGGATGACCGGCGCCGGTGAAAGCGTGTTTAACGAGAGCTTCTGCCATAAGGAGTGAGAGTGAAAGTGAGAGGGAGAGGGACGGGGGGAAGGGAAGAGTGAAAGTGAGAGTGAAAGGGAGGGAAGAGGGTGGGGCTTTGTTGGTTGTTGGTCAGGACACTTTCACCTTCACTCTCACTTTCACTCGGCGTTAGCCGTCATTTCAGGCTGTGCAGGTAGGCGACGAGGGCGTCGATCTCCTGGTCATTGAGCTGGAATTTGTAGGCGCCGGTGGCCGCGTCGGTGTAGCCGCCCTTGAACATCAGGTTGCCGGGCTTGTAGTGGTTCGGATCCTTGATCCAGGAGTGCAGGCGCTCGGGGGTGTTTTCGAGGACACCGGCGGCGATGGTGGTGCGGGCGCCGACGCGGGTCAGGTCGGGGCCGGTGATGCCGATGCCTTCGTGGCCGCGGACGGTGTGGCAGGAAATGCAGGTCTTGTCACTGAAGAGCTTGCGGCCGGTCGCGATCAGCTGGGCGTCCTCGCCGGCCTTGGGTTTCTGCATGTCCTGCCAGGCGGCGAGCGGGTTGGCGTCGAAGCCGGGCGAGGCGGCCAGCGCGGAGCCGTTCTCGAACTTCATGCTGGCAAACTGCACCGAGGGGGTCGAGGCCGCGGCGGCGAGCGACTCGGCGGTGGCGGTGCGGGCGGGCTGTTTCTGGTTTTCCAGCCACCGGGCGTATTCCGGGGCGGAGAGGGCGATGACGCGGAAACGCATGATGGCATGCGACTCGCCGCAATACTCGGCGCACTGGCCGTAGTAGTAACCGGGCTTGTCGGCCTTGAACCACAGGAAATTGCCGCGGTTGGGCATCATGTCCACCTTGCCGGCCAGCTTGGGAATCCAGAAGCTGTGGATGACGTCCACCGTGCGCAGCTGCACGCGGATCGGCACGTTGGCCGGGACGACGAGTTCGTTGCCCGTGACGAGAGGAGCCTCGCCGCCGTTCGGGAGCGGCACCATCTCGGACGGATACTCGAACTTGAACCACCACTGATAGCCGGTGGCGGTGACCTCCATGGCGTTGGCCTTCTCATCCTCCGGGACGTCGTGCGTATACCAGATGCCCTGAAGGGTGGGGATCGCGATGAAGACGAGCAGCAGGACGGAGCCGGCGATCAGGCCGATCTCGACCAAGGGGTTGCCGTGCCCCTGCGGCGGCGGTTCGGCGTGTTCATCGGCCTCGGTCTTCGCGCGGAACTTGATCTGGGCGTAGGCCAGCACGGAGCCGACCACGATGAAAATGAAGGTCGTCACCCACACCGTGACCATGAACAGGTCCCACTGGGCCTTGGCGACGGGACCGGCGCTGACCATGGTCGATTGCGGACCGCTGAGGTTGAAAACCTCGGCAAGTTTGCAGCCGGAAAGAAGCATCAGGCCAAGCCCGGCAGACAATGCGGTGGCGATGCGCAATAAATTGCGGTGGTCGGAACGTGTGCTGATCATGTGGACTGTAGCGGCAGCGTTGTGCGCCGGGCCGGTGAGTTGCGCGACAGTTTGCAAAAAAAATCTCATTTCAACCACAAAACCGCACCTATTCGGCCCCATTTTGCTCAGACCGGCCCGGTATAACCTCCCCGCCGGCCGGTTGGGGGAAAAGCCGCAACCTTGACTTGAGTCATTGCGTGTCCGGACGGCTTGTGCGATAGTCCGCGCTCCTATGAAAAGTCCACTGATCATCTCCTTGTGTGTCGCCGGCCTGCTTCTCGCGGGTTGCGGCAAGAAAAACGAGTCGGCCGCCTCGGCGGTCGCTGCCGGCGCGCCGGCTGTCGCGGTCATTGAGCTCACGGCCAATGATAGCATGAAATATAATCTCACGCGGTTCGAGGTTAAGGCCGGGCAGGAAGTCACCGTTTCCCTGACCAATATGGGCAACATGCCCAAGGCCGCCATGGGCCATAACTGGGTGCTGCTCAAGAAGGGGGCTGACCCGAAGGGTTTCGTGGATGCCGCGGTGATGGCCGCCGCCACCGACTACATCCCGGCCGCCTTGGCCGATCAGGTCATCGTCCATACCAAGATCCTCGGGCCGAAGCAGACCGACGAGGTCAAGTTCACGGCCCCGACCGAGCCGGGCGAGTATGCCTTCTTGTGCAGCTTCCCCGCCCACTTCGCCGCCGGCATGACCGGTGTGATGGTCGTGAAATAAGCCGCGCCAAGTCCTTTGAAACCCAAAAGCCGGGCCTCGTGCCCGGCTTTTTCATGTCCGAGAGCCACGGCGAGGTCGCCGTTGCTCCAGGTAAAGATGGAGCGCGGGCGACCTCGCCCGCAGGCATACTCACCCCGCCGCCGCCGCCGGCCACCAGAGATAAAGGAAGCAATACACCAGCACGCCCGTCACCGACACGTAGAGCCAGATGGGGAAGGTGACTTTGGCCCATTTCTTGTGCCGCTCGAAATCGCCCTTGAGCGCGAACAGGAAGGTGCGGGGCACCAGCCAGGCGATCGCGATGGCGAGGACGATGTGCGAGATCAGCATCGTGTAATAAAGGGCGCGCAGCGCCGGGGCCTCGCCGCCGAAGGGCGTGTGCACGCCGCGGACGAGGGCCTTGTGGGTCACGTAGCCCACGAGGAATATCGCCGACACGACGCCGGCGGTCAGCATGGCGGCGCGGTGCGTGTCCTTTTTTCCCTGCTTGATGAAATAAAAGCCGAGGACGATCAGGACCGTCGAGGTGGCGTTGAGCGCAGCGTTGAGGGTGGGGATGTCGGAGACGGTCATGGTCAGAGCCGGAAGATCACCCGGTCGGCCACGAGCAGGCCGAGCACCAGCGGCAGGTAGCCGAGGGTGATATGGAACAACCGGCGCGCCTCGGTCTCGCGGATCGCCGGGTTCAGGAAGTTGAAGGCTGATTTCAGGATCCACAGGCCGAGGGCCACGGCGAAGGCGAAGTAATACCATGAACAGTAGCCCAGCAGGGTGGGCATCACGCTCGCGGCGACGAGCAACACCGTCCAGATGAAGGTCCACCGCGTCAGGCTGACGCCGCTCGGGTCGGTCACGGAGTGCATCGGCATGCCCGCGGCGGCGTAATCCTTGCGGTAGGTCCAGGCCAGCGCGAAGAAGTGCGGCATCTGCCACGTGTAAAGGATGGCGAAAAGCATCCAGCCGAGCAGGGGATTGGACCGGCCGGCGGCGGCCCAGCCGATCATCGGCGGCAGGGCGCCGCTGATGGCGCCGATCTCGGTGTTCCAGCGCGACCAGCGCTTGGCCGGGGTGTAGATGGCAAGGTAGGCGATGATGGTGGCGAGCGCGATGAAGGCGGACAGGCCGTTGACCAGCTTGAAAAGCACCGCGAGCCCGACGATGTTCAGCACCCAACCGAGCACGAAGGCCGAACCCGGAGCCACGATGCCGGCGGGAATGGGCCGGTCGGCCGTCCGCTTCATCAGCGCATCCGTGTCGCGCTCCATATACATGTTGAGTGTCGCCGCACCGCCCGCACAGAACGCCGTGCCGAGCACGACGTAAAAGGTGCGCGACCAGTCCCAGAAGGAATAGGGCACCGCCGCCAGGTAGCCGAGCATCGCGGTGATGACCGACATCATGCTCAACCGCGGCTTCGTCAGCTGCAGGTAATGCCGCCACGTCGCTTTGGCGGGAGGGGCGAGATCGGCGGGCAGGTGCTGCTCGGTCTGGATCATGGGTTGGCCTGCTCCATCGAGCCGCGCCGGGTGAAAAAAGCCACCACGAACGTCGTCGCCAGCGTCAAGGCCCCGATGATGACGTGCCCGGTGGTCATGTAGACGCTGCGGCCGGTCCAGATGATCTGGGCGCCGAGGTAGACTTGGAACGCGACAAGCCCGACCAGCAGCAGGCTCGCCCCGCGCAGCAGTGGGGACAAGCCCCGGTCGCGGAAAAGAAAATGCCCGTAAACGGCCACACCAAGGCCGATGGCCGCCGCCATCACCCGGTGGGCGAAGTGCAGCACGACCCGGTAATCCCAAACCGCCGGCAACAGGCCGCCGTCCGCGGTGGACCAGGGGAAGACCGGGATCGCCAGGCCGGCGTAGTTGTGCCGCATCGTCACCGCCACCGCGAGCTGCACAAAGAGCAGCGCCGCGCACCACCAGCCGAGGCGCCGCACCCGCGGGCTGGCCGTGCCGAGGGTGTTTTCGATCCACGGACGGGACAGCCCGGCGGCGATCGCGAAAAGGAGGCAGACATAGACCTGGGCGAGCACGCCGTGCGGGATGCGCAGCATCTGGCCCAGGGTCATGCCAAAGCCGGGCACGCCGATCGAGTCGAGCAGCACGCGTTTCCCGCCGATGACCCCTTGCGCGATGACGATTGCCAGCGCCCACCAGCCGAGTTTGCGCAGCCAGGCCCGTTCTTCCCGCAGGTGGAGCCAGACGGCGAGGGCGATGGTGATGAGTCCCATCACGGCGCCGGACAGCCGGTGCGAATGTTCGGCGAACTTGTCGATCTCCTCCAGCCAGCCGTGCGGGTTGACCGAGCCGTTGGACAGCGGCCAGTCGGGGAAGGCCATGCCGGCGCCGATGGTGGTCGTGAACGCCCCGAGCGCCACGAGCACGAACACCCACACGCTGCCGAGGGTGGCGAACCAGGCGAGGCCGGGCTGGTAGGTCTGGGTGCGGCTCATGGTCTTAACGTAGGGGCGTCCCTTCAGCCGTCGCCGGGCCTATGGCTGACAGGTGCGGACGCCCGCGGGCGCCGTCAAGCGGCGCCCCTACAAGGATAGGGTCGAGGGTCATTATGAAGCGGAAAAGTGGAAGTGATAGCCCGGCCGGGCGCGGTGCAAACCTTTTGACAATTTTCCGCTTTGGCAAATGGGTGGTCGGGATGAAGTCCGGTTATTTGTTCCTGCCCCGACTGACGGCCTGTCTGCCCATGCTCCTCGGCCTGCTGGCCGCCGGTTGCGGCAAGCAGCCGGACGCTTCAGCCCCCGCCGTGGCCGAGGTGCCCGCGCAGCCGGCCGAGAAACGCTACCCGCTCACCGGCGAAATCGTGAAGGCCGATCCCGAGCGTTCCGTGCTCATCGTGTCCCACGACGAGATCAAGGGCTACATGCCGGCGATGACCATGGAGTTCAAGGTGTCGAAGGGCGACCTCGCCATCGCCAAGCCCGGCCAGCACATCCGCGCCGAGCTGGTGGAGCGCGGCGAGGATTATCACCTCGAAAAAATCTGGCCGGACGACGCGGCGACCCAGCGCGCGCTCGACGCCGCGGCCAAGGCTCTCGCGCAGGACACGGCGATGCGCGGCAAGGAGGCCTACCGCGAGATCGGCGAGACGCTGCCCGAGTTCACCCTGCTCGACCAAGAGGGCCGCGCGGTGGCCGGCAGCCGTTTCCGGGGCAAGCAGGTCGTCCTCAACTTCATTTTCACGCGCTGCCCGATCGCCACGATGTGCCCCGCCGCCACCGAGCGCATGTCCGCGCTGCAAAAGGCCGCGAAGGCGGCAGGCGCGAAGAATTTCGAGCTGGTGTCCGTCTCGCTCGATCCGGAATACGACACTCCCGGCGTCCTCAAGGAATACGCGCAGATCCGCGGTCTCGACACCTCGAACTGGTCTTTCCTCACCGGTCCCGACGCCGCGGTGCGGCACCTGCTCGCGCAGCTGGGCGTCATTCGCGAGTTCGAGGGCGCCACCATCAAGCATACGCTGGCCACCGTGCTCATCAACGAACAAGGCAAGATCAGCTACCGGGTCGACGGCAGCGCGTGGGTGGTCGACGATTTTGTCCGGTATCTGAAGAAGGGATGAACGAGGATGAACAAGGTGGACCCCGTCCTTCCGCCGTCGCCAAGGCTATGGCGGACAGGCCGGACGGGTTTTGTGGGGCGCGAATCCTGAAAACGCGTCCGGCCTGTCGTCCGAAGGCTTGGCGAAGGATGAAGGACGCGTTCCACCCATGACTCAGCGCAACCAGATCCTCCTCCTCACCGCCGGTGCCCTGGCGCTCTACCTGCTGGTCCGCCTGTTGCCCACCGGCACCAACCTGAACCACATGGATTTCCGGATGGAAGGGAAGGGAGCGCTGGAATTCTGCGACCCGGCGAATCCGCAGTTCATTCCCGTCGTGCAGGTGCGTTCCCCGATCGTGCTGACGCTCAAGGCCGACCGTGAGCCCGCCCGGGGACAGGAAATCAAGTTCACGCTCACCATGCGCACGGCCAGCGGCAAACCCATCGGCCCCGATGACTTGCTCGTCGCGCACACGCGCAAGCTGCACCTGCTCGCCATCGATCCCACGCTTTCCGACTACCAGCACCTGCATCCGGAGCCGGGCCGGCGGGCGGGTGAGTGGATCTTCACGATGACGCCCGAGCGCGCGGGTCTCTACCGGGTGTTTGCCGATTTCACGCCGGCGGCCACGGCGCGCGGCCTTTACGGCGTGGTGGAGTTCACCGTGCCCGGCACCGTGCCGGTCGTGACCCGCATCGCGAACACCACCTGGCAGGGCGGACGTTTCAATTTCGAGCTCGTCGTGCCGCCGGTGTTTCGCGCGGGCCAGCCGGCGGATCTCGTTTTCCGGATCCAGAGTCCGGGGGCGGTCAAGCAGCCTGTGCCGCTGCAGCCGGTGATGGGCGCGTTCGCGCATCTCGTGGCCTTTGACGAGGCGCGCAGCGGCTTCGCCCATCTGCACCCGATGGAGGTCGATTTGAGCAAGCCGCCCGATGCGCTGCGGCCCGAGCTGAACTTCAAGGTCACGATCCCGGCCCCCGGCCGCTACGCGATCTGGGCGCAGGTGAATCTCGGCGGCACCGAGGTCTTCGCGCCCTTCTGGGTGGACGTGCTGCCGTAGGTGCGAGGTGGAGCGCGACCTCCGGGCGCGCTTCGAACGCGGCCGGAGGCCGCGTTCCACCTGCTTCACACCGGCCGGCCGGAGAGTTCGAACACCTCGTTGCCGTCGGTGGTGAGGAAGCGGTGCAACTCCGAGCCGGGGAAGCTGCCGAAGTTGCCGGGATGACAGCGGAGCAGGCCCTCGCGCGCGAGCCGGACGATGCTTCGCCGGTTGAGTTCGGGGTCGTTGCAAAAGTAATGGTCGCGGGCCTTGTTCGGCCAGACGAGGCTGCCGCGCAGCACGTCGCCGATGACGGCCTCGCCGCTGTCGAGCACGACGGACGCGGAGCCGGTCGTGTGACCGGGAGTGGCGATCACGTGGCCCTTCACTCCGTGCGGATCGAGCGAGAAGCCGTCGCGGAAAAGCAGGTCGGGTTCAAACGCCTCGAATTCTTCGTCGATGAACGGCCGCACGATGCGACCGAGGGTGTCCTGCGGAGCGAGCACGCCGTTGCGCCCGCCGCGGACGAGCGGGGCGTCGCCGGTGTGCAGGGCGATCTGCGCCCCGCTGCGGCGGCGGAGCTCCGCGGCGCAACCGGCATGGTCGCTGTGGCCGTGCGTGAGGATGATGAGCGCAAGCTGGGCCGGCTCGAGGCCGTGGCTGCGCAGGACGGCCAGGATGCGCTTGAGGTCGCCCGGCGCGCCCGTGTCCACCAGCACCGGCCGCTCCTCGACCAACAGGTAGCAGTTGGAGATGGCGCCTTTGATCCGGATCAGCATGGAGATAGGGGCGCGGGTAGGGCGGACCGGCCCGGTCCGCCGTCTTTGGGTTCCCAGACAAAATTCCAGTCCTCAGCCCGGACGGCCAATCCACCTCGCACAGGATTCTGCCGCATGTATTCAGCCTTTTCCTCCCAACTCTCATCGTTGCGAATCCGGTGGTCGAAAAAGTCACGCTGCCAGTGAACGCCGCCCTTCCTGGCGAGCAGGGATTTCCAATCTGTTATAACCTTGGTCATCATCTGATCGCGAGGAAACGAGACGAGCATGTGCAAATGATCGAGCATGAGCACAAGCAGGGTGACACGCCAGTCGAGGCGGCGCTGTCTGAACTCCACCGATTCAAAAATCATTTTTTCGCGGTGGACGCATGGCAGAGCTGGTTTTTGCCGCGGGGGGCGCAGCAAAGGGTGATAAAGAAAAGGGCACCGGATTGCACCCAGCCGGGTGGGACATGCGGGAGTTTTTCCCTCTCGGGGAGATTTGTCGGTGGCTGCGGCATGTTAAGAAACGGCGGACCGGGCCGGTCCGCCCTACCTTGTTCCCGTCTCAGAACTTCAGGTGCTTCACCGTCACGCCGCGGTTGATGAGTTGTTTCAGCGAGTCGATGCCGATGCGCAGGTGCATCGAGACGTGTTTGCTGTCCACGGTATGGTCGCTCTCCTCGGTCTTCACGCCTTCGGGTGTCATCGGCTCGTCGGACACCAGCAGGAGCGCCCCGGTGGAAATCTCGTTGGCGAAGCCGGTGATGAAGATGGTGGCGGTCTCCATGTCGACCGCGATGGCCCGGATTTTCTTCAGGTATTTCTTGAAGTCGGCGTCGTGCTCCCACACGCGGCGGTTGGTGGTGTAGATGGTGCCGGTCCAGTAGTCGCGCTTGTGCTCGCGGATGGTCGTCGAGATGGCCTTTTGCAGCGCGAAGGCTGGCAGGGCGGGCACCTCGGGCGGGAAATAGTCGTTGCTCGTGCCCTCGCCGCGGATGGCCGCGATGGGGAGGATGAGGCTGCCCAGCTTGGCGCGGTGCTTGAGTCCGCCGCACTTGCCGAGGAACAGGGCGGCCTCGGGCTTGATGGCGCTGAGCAGGTCCATGACCGTGGCGGCCGTCGCGCTGCCCATGCCGAAGTTGATGATGGAGACGTTGCCGGCAGTGGCGCTGAGCATGGGCTTGTGCCGGCCGTGCACCGGCACGCGGTGCCACTGGGCGAAGAGTTCGACGTAGCGGTCGAAATTGGTCAGCAGGATGTAGCGGCCGAAGTTTTTGAGGGGCACGCCGGTGTAACGCGGCAGCCAGTTGGCGACGATCTGTTTCTTGGTTTCCATGTCAGGTTGCTTTGCCCGCAAAAAATTAACCCCTCGCCGGTTTTCCGCGAGGGAAATCGCCACGGGCGGCGCGGCGCCCAGCCGCAATAATGCAGCTGAGCTACGCCAAGGCTACGGACGGCAGGCCGGACGGGTTGTTGGATGTGCGCAGGAAAAACCGGTCCGGAGGACCGGTTCCACCCACTTCAAAGGAAGAGATACGGCTCAGTTGCCGCGCCGGCGTGGCACGTAACCGAGGTCGGTGGCCTTGATCGTGTGCGTGAAACGTGTCGCGCCTTGCTTGTCGGTGCAGGTGATGAGCAGGGTGCGTTCCGCGTCCTGGCCGGTGACGGACACGGTCACGAAGTTCTGGTCGCCGACGAGGGTGTCCTTGAGCACGTAGGGATCCTTGGCCTTGTCGCTTTTCTCGACCGCCCAGGAGCCGCTCGAGAAGGGCGACGACGTGATTTCGTAGATCCAGGGGCCGGTCGGTTCGAGCTTCCGGCGGTAGAGGCCGCTGTGGTGGACGTCGCCGGTGAGGAAGACGACGCCGGTGAGGTTGTATTCGCGGATGAACTGGAGCAGTTCCTCGCGCTCGCGGCGATACAGCTCGTGGGGTTCGCCGCGCGGCTCGGTCTGGAGCATCTGGTTGCCGGTGCCGATGAAGAGGAACTTGAAGTGGCCGAGTTCCTTCGCCTGCAGCAGCGACTGTTTCAGCCACTCGAGCTGGCGGCGGCCCCACTGGCTTTTTTGCGGATTCGTGTCCTGGTTGAGCGAGGCGCCGTCGCGGTAATAATGGTTGTCCATCAGGAAAAACGCCGCGTCGCCCCAGTAGAATTTGTTGTAGACGCCCGGGTTGTCGCGTTCGCCGTAGCCGTGGTTGCCCCAGTAGGCGCGGAAGATGGCGAGGGCCTCGTCCTTGTATTCGTAGCTCCGGTTGGAGTCGTTCGGGCCGTAGTCGTGGTCGTCCCACACGGCGTAATGGTGCATCGAGGCGAGCAGCTTGCGCATCTCGGGGATGGCGCGGTCGTGCTGGGCGCGATACCAGAGGCCGCTGATGGAATCGTAGTCGGGCTCGCGATAATACCAGTTGTCGCCGAGCCAGACCATGAAGTCGGCCCCGCTGTCGCCCATGAGGGTGAAGGTGTTCACGGTCTTGCCGTAACCCTCGCCGGGGCGGTCGTAGGCGGGGTCGTTGATGTAGGCGCAGGAACCGGCCACGAACTTGAAGTCCGGCGGCGGCGTGCGCCATTCCCAGAGTTCCTGGGCCTTGAACTTCGTCGGATAGGGGAAGGATTGCGCGACACCGTCGATGCTGAGCGTGTAGTCGTAGCTCGCGCCGGGCGTGAGCAGGCCGGGCCGGAAGTGCGAGATCTGGCCGCCGGCGGGCGTGGAGCGCAGGGACGTTTCCTCGAGGGTGCGCTTTGTCCCGGGTTGGCCGGTCTCCCAGTAGTCGAGCGTCACCTTCGCGGCGTCCTTGGTCTCGACCCAGAGGAACACCTCGCGATGCGCGCGGTAGCCGAGCATGGGGCCGGACACAAGGGAGCCGGCGGCACCGGCGAACGTAGCCAGCAGGAAACAACAGGCGGCGAGCAGGAGGGCAGGACGGAGTTTCATGTTCCCAATCAAGCAATCTTTCGCGGCGGTGCAATGTCGGGCATGGAGGTCGTGGTCAGGATTCGATCCTGCCCGCCGGCCAAGGAAAGGTCAGGATTGGGCAAGATATGCCGAGTCGGAAACCGCCCGCAGGAGTAGCTTGGAAACATAACCGGAATCAGTCGCCGTCAACCGGGCGCACTGAACATCCCCCGGTGGATGCGTCCAGCGTGCCTGGCCGACGGGTAAGATCCCGCGGCAAAAGGAGCATTCCATGAAAACCGAACACACGCTGTGGACCGCCGCGCTGCTGACGCTGGCGTTGCTTGCCGGATGCGATTCAGGCCCGAAGTCGGGCCGGGGATTTGTTTTTCCCGAGGGCGAGATGGCCCGGGGGCAGAAGGCCTTTGTGGACCTGAAATGCTATGAATGCCATCGCGTCGACGGGGTGGCCGATCTGCCGGCGCCCTCGGTGGCGCAGGAAAAGGTGGTCCTGCTCGGGGGCGATGTCTACGCCGTCCGGACCTACGGCGACCTGGTCACCGCGGTGATCCATCCCGCGAAGGCCGTGACGGCCGGCGGGCCGGCGACGGAGAACCTCGCGATGCCGTCGGTCAACGGGAACATGACCGTGGCCCAGATGCTCGACATCGTGACCTTCCTGCACCCGCGCTACCGGAAACTCGAGCCGGCCATCTACGACAATTACGTCGGGCGGTGAGCGGCAGAACGAGCTCACACTTTGACGGCAATCACAGCCGGGGTCACCGACCCCGGCTGTAGCCTCTGAAACCTTGCCAGCGATCAACTCAGGCCGGCCGGTTCGACCTTTTGCGGCTGATTTGTGCAACGCAAACCGTCAGCAAGGACAAAATGAACCACAGACTCGGTGCACCGCCACCGCCGCCGGATGAGGCGGGAGGCGGGGGAGGGACCGGGGTGGTGACCGTGAGGGTGGCCTTGTTGCTGGTGACGGTGCCGAGGGAGTTGGTGACCACGACGGTGTAGTCGCCGGCGTCCGAACTGCGCACGTTGGCGAGGTCCAATGTCCGGTTGGTCGCGCCGGCGACCGGATTGCCGTTGAACTGCCACTGGTAGACTGGATCGGGGCTCGCGTTGACGGTGACGGCCAACTGGAGGCTGGCGCCGACCGCGACGCTCGCGCTTTGCGGCTGGCCTGTGATGACGGGCGGCCCGGCCAGCCGGCCCTTGCGCACGGTGGTTCCGCTGGCGATGAAGAGCTGGCCCGTGGCATCGACCGCGATTCCCGGAGGACGGGCGAAACGCGATTCGATGCCGATGCCGTCGGCACTGCCCCGGGCCTGCGCCAGTCCGCCGAGGGTTGAAACCGCTCCCGTCGGACTGACCTTGCGGATGAGGTTGTTGATACCGTCCGTCACGAAGATCGTTCCTGACTGGTCGACGGTGATGCCGGAGGGCTCCAAAAACTGGGCGGCGCCGCCCTGGCCGTCGTCATTGCCGCCGATGCCATCCTGACCGGCCAGCGTGGTGACCGCGCCCGTGGGAGAGATTTTTCGGATCGTCTGACCGAGGCTGTCGGCCACATAGAGATTGCCGGTGGCGTCAATCGCGATTCCGGTCGGCCGTTGGAACCGCGCGTTGGCGCCGGTGCCATCCGCGCCGCCGGCTGCGCCCGCCGTGCCGGCCAGGGTGGTGACGGCTCCGGCCGGGGTGACCTTGCGGATGACCAGATTGCCCGCATCGGCCACGTAGAGGTTGCCGGCGGAGTCGACGGCGATCCCGTTCGGATTGTCGAAGCGGGCGGCGCTGCCGGTGCCATCTGCATATCCTGGCGAGGCGTCCGGATCGCCGGCCAAGGTCGTTACAACCCCGGCGGAGGTGATCTGGCGGATGGTGCCGCGGGCGGCGTCGGTCACAAACACGGTTCCGCTGCCGTTCACCGCGACTCCGTAGGGCATGTCGAAGCGGGCGGCGCTGCCGGTGCCATCGACGCTTCCGGTTTTCCCGGCCTGGCCGGCCAGGGTGGTCACGGCGCCCGCAGCGGAGATCTTCCTGATCGTCGAGTTGAGCGTGTCGGCCACGTAGATGTCGCCGTTTGGTCCGACCGCGGTGTTCGCCAGACTGTTGAAGCGGGCGGCGGCGGTGCCATCCGCTGCGCCGGTGCTGTCATCACGCGCGAGCCCGGCCAGCGATGTCACCACGCCGGTGGGCGAGATCCGGCGCACGGTGTAGTCGACCGAGTCGGCGACAAAGACATTGCCGTTGGCGTCGACCGCGATGCCGGTGGGTTCGTAGAATTTCGCGGCGGGCCCGGTGCCGTTCCCCGAGCCTGGCTGACCGGCGGTTCCGGCGAAGGTCGTCACTTCCCCGGCCGGGGTGACCTTGCGGACGATGTTGTTGGTCCGGTCGGGCACGTAGAGGTTGTCGTTGTGGTCGATGGCCAGGTCCACGCCCATGATACCGAAGAGCGCGGCGCTGCCGGTGCCATCTGTCGAACCAAGCACACCGGGATCGCCCGCGAAAGTGGTGACGACGCCGGCGGGGGTGATTTTGCGGATCGTGCAGTTCAGCCCGTCGGCGACGAAAATATTGCCCGCCGAATCGACCGCCAGGCCGTTCGGCGAATTGAAGCGGGCGGCGCTGCCCGTGCCGTCGTCGCTGCCGCTTTGTCCGGGCGAGCCGGCGAGGGTGGTGACGACGCCGGCGGGGGTGATTTTGCGGATCGTATGCTGGCTGGTGTCGGCCACGTAGAGGTTGTCGGTTGCGTCCACGGCGATCTTGAATGGCATGGTGAAGAGCGCGGCGTTGCCGGTGCCGTCGTCGGTGCCGCTTTCGCCGGGCGAGCCGGCGAAGGTGGTGACGACGCCGGCGGGGGTGATTTTGCGGATCACGAAGTTGCCTGCATCGGCGACAAAGACATTGCCGGCTTGATCCACCGCGGCATCAAACGGGAAATAGAACCGGGCGGTGCCCGCGGGGCCGTCATCGCGGCCCTTTGATCCGGCGCGGCCGGCGAACGTCGTGACGTCCCCGCCCGGGGTGATTTTGCGCACGGTCTGGTTGTCGGCATCGGCGAGATAGAGATTGCCGTTCGCATCGATGCCCAGGCCTTGGGGCCAGGCAAAGCGGGCGGCACTGCCGTTGCCATCATCACTGCCGAGGCTGGATTTTCCAGCGAGCGTGGTAAACGCGTAGGGAGTGGTGTAGCTCGACGCGGCACGGGCGGCCACGGTCAGAATCGCGCCCAGCAGCAGGCGCGAAAACATCCGGAGAGGGAGGGGAAGGGCGGAATGGTCCATACCAAGCTAGACAAGCCAGTCGCCAAATCCCGCTATCCGGAGTTGGTGGATGTCCTTCGGCCAATCCGTCCCGCCGTGGGAAATTGCTCAGGCGTTCGCCAGCGTGTTCGCCGTGTTCAGGTGCTCGACGCCGGTGTATTTCAACGACTGCTCGTCGGCGTGGTAGCTCGAACGCACCAACGGACCGGATTCCACGGTGCCGAGGCCGGCGTCGAGGGCGAATTGCTTCCAGCGGGCGAATTCCTCCGGCGGCACCCAGCGGTCGATCTTCCAGTGCTGCGGGGTGGGCTGCAGGTATTGGCCGATGGTGAGGATGTCGGTCTTGTCGCTGGCGATGTCGCGGAGACACTGCGCGATTTCCTCCTGCGTCTCGCCGAGGCCGAGCATGATGCCGGTCTTCGTCGTGAAGCCGCGGCTCTTGGCGTGGCGGAGCACGGCGCGGCTGCGGTCGTAGCGGGCCTGCACGCGCACGGGCTTTTGCAGGCGCTCCACGGTCTCGACGTTGTGGTTGAAGATGTCGGGCTTGGCGTCGAGCACGGTGTCGACCTGGTCCAGGTGGCCCTTGAAGTCCGGCACGAGCACCTCGATGGCGCAGGACGGATTCTGGTATTTGGTGGCGCGGATGGTCGCGGCCCAGACGCTGGCGCCGCCGTCCTTCAGGTCGTCGCGGGCGACGGAGGTGATGACGCAGTGCCGCAAACCCATCTTGGCGACGGCGTCGGCCACGCGGGCGGGCTCGCCGAGGTCGAACTCCGTCGGACGGCCGGTCTGGATCGCGCAGAAATTGCACGACCGCGTGCAGATGTTGCCCAGAATCATGACGGTCGCGGTGCCGCGCGACCAGCATTCGCCGATGTTCGGGCACTGTGCGCTCTGGCAGACGGTGTGGAGCTTGTTGTCGTCGACCAGCCGGCGGGTCGCCTGGTAGGCGGGGCCGGCGGGCAACTTGGCGCGGAGCCAGTCGGGTTTGCGGTTGGTGGGCGTCATCTTCGAATCGGAAAGAACCACAGATGGACCCAGATGCACACAGATTTTTCAGAAAGCCCCGGACAGTAGCGGGCCTTTATCCGTGTTTATCCGTGTTAATCTGTGGTTTAAAAAACTCCGGCAGCATCCGCCAGAACTCGGCGGCGAGCACGCGTTTCACCTCGGCTTCGTCCACCGGGCGGCCGAGTTCGAGTTGCATCGAGGTGACGGTGCCGTCGGTGATGCCGCAGGGCACGATGCCGGAGAAGGGGGTGAGGTCGGTGTTCACGTTGAGCGCAAAGCCGTGGAAGGTGGTCCAGCGTTTCACGGCGACGCCGATCGCGGCGATCTTGCGCGGGCCGAGCCAGATGCCGGTCTTGCCGGCGCGACGGTCGGCGGCGAGGCCGAGTTGGCCGACACTGTTGATCAGCACCTGCTCGAGGAAGCGCAGGTAGGCGTGCAGGTCCTGGCGCGGGGCGAGGTTGATGACCGGGTAGCCGACGATCTGCCCGGGGCCGTGGTAGGTGATGTCACCGCCGCGGTTGGTCTGCACGACCTCGATGCCCCGGCGTGCCAGCTCGGCGGCGTCCCAGATCAGGTTCTGCTCGGCCCCGAGCCGCAGGCCGAGCGTGTAGACGGGATTGTGCTCGGTGAAGACGAGCGTGTCGCCCGCCTCGCCGGCGTTGCGCCGTGCGACGAGTTCCTCCTGCCGCTTCCACGCGTCGGCATAGCCGGTGCGCCCCCAGTCAAGGGTGGGGGCGGCATCGGTGGAAGCGGGTGAAGGCATCATTCCCATGGTTGTCAGAAGCTGCTCGGGCGCAATATTGACTTCCACCGGGTTTGGGATGGATTGACCGCCATGGAGACAACTCCGCAGCAAGTATTCGCCGACGCACTCCGCCTGTCTGAGGCGGAACGGGAACAGCTCGCGGAAAAGCTGGTCGAGAGCCTGGTCACGGCCCTCGACCCGCAGATTGAACAGGCTCATTTGCACGCGGTGCAGGAGCGTCGCGCAGCCTATCAGGCTGGCCGTTCGGAGCTGGTGGAAGGGGATGCGGCATTGAAACAAATCCGGGCCGCCATCCGGCGATGAGGTATCGGTTGGATCCGGCGGCTCGCGACGAGTATCGCGAAGCCGCTGAGCGTTATCTGAAAGAATCGCCGCGCATTGCGGCGGCTTTTGTTGAACAGATTGAAGCGGCGATCAGGCAAGTCCGCGATAATCCCACAATCTGGCGGGTGCTAGAGGATGATGTGCGGCGCTGCTTGGTCAGGCGATTTCCTTTCGGCATCTACTACACGGTAGAGAAAGGTGAGATCATTGTTTGGGCCATCATGCATCTGCATCGCCAGCCCGGTTATTGGCTGAAACGGCGAGTTTAAGCGAACAGCCGGAAGCCGGCCACGCCGCACAGCACGGTCAGGCCCAGCACGAGCGCGACCTGCCGCCGCAGGGCCGGCGAGCCGAACGAAACGGCGAGTCCGCCCTTCATGAGGGTGTTGGCGATCGCGCCGAGCATGACGGCCTTTACCGCCAGCTCCGGCACTACCACGCCGCCGTTGAGGCTGCCGGCCATCGACAGCGCGATGGCGTCGAGGTCGGTCAGGCCCGACACAAAGCTCAGCGGCAGCAGGCTGCCCTGCCAGTCGAGCTGCGTGGCGGCCTTCACGAGGAAGGCGATGGCCGCGTAGATCAGCGCGAACTTGATGGCGATGCCGAGCGAGAGCGGATTGGAGAGCTTGGGGGTGGCGACGGTGGTGCCCTCGACGGGACGCCGGGCAAACCACATCCAGAGGGTGAAGAGCAGCCCCGGCACGGCCATGAGGGCGAAGGGCGCGATCAGGCTCACGGCCAGGTCGCGGTGCACCACGCCGACCACGAAGAGCACGCGGGGCAGCATCACCGTGCAGGCGAGCACGACGGCGGTGGCGTAGCTGCCCGACAATTCGGGTTCGTCCTTGCTGCGGCGGCTGAACGCCAGCGTCGTGGCCGTGCTTGAGGCGAGACCGCCGGCGAGGCCGGTGATCGTGATGCCCGCCTGCGCCCCGAGGAAGCGCATCATCAGGTAACCGGCGAAACCGAGGCCCGAGATCAGCACGACCATGAGCCACGTCGAATAGGGATTGAAACCGTCGAACAATCCATAAGCGCGGTCGGGCACTAGCGGCAGGATCACGCCGGTGATGGCCACGAATTGCAGGGTCCCGCGGATGTCCTCGGGGGTCAGCAGCCGGGTCCAGGCATGGACGGGCTGCTTGATGCCGACGAACACCGCGGTCAGCGCGGCGACGACCACGGCCGGTTGCAGGTGGTCCCATTGCACGAGCGCGCCGAGCAGGCAGGTGAGCAACGAGGAGGCGAGGGAAGTGCTGCCGGGCTGGTTGCCCGCGGTGACGCCTCGCAGCTGCATCGACGTGAGGTGCAGTGCGACGACCGCCAGCACGACGGGGAGGACCGCCATGGAGTAGTTGCTGCTCAAAAACGCGCCGACGCAGCCCAGCACGGCCAGCAAGGTGTAGGTGCGCAGGCCGCCGAGGTCGGCCTCAGCCCCGGGCTTGGCGGCCTGGTCGCTCCACTGCCGGATGAGCCCGACGAGCGCACCGAGGCAGGCGCTCACCAGAATCGAGGTGACGAGGGGTTGCACGATGCCGGCAACTTACGCCGGAAGAAACAGCCGGGCAAGGAATTACAGGTCGAGAGAATGCGTTTGCGCTGCGCTGGCGGGCTTGGCAACGTCCGCCGTTCCATGAGCGAAATTCCCCAGGACATCACCCATGACCAGTATGCCGTGCGGCTGAAGAAGCTGCAGGACATGCGCGCGGCGGGCTTCGACCCGTTCCGGGCCAGCACGGCCCAGACGCATTTCTCCGCCGACGCGATGAAGCTGCACGTCGAGGGGCAGGACAACGCCGTCGCCGTCAAGGTCGCCGGCCGGCTCGTCGTCATCCGCGACATGGGCAAGAGCCAGTTCGTCAAGATTCTCGACCAGCAGGGTCAGATCCAGCTCTACCTCAAGAAAGACGTCATCGGCGAGGAGGCCTACCTGGCGTTCAAGAAGCTCGACCTCGGCGACATCATCGGGGCCGAGGGCACGCTTTTCAAAACCAAGACCGGCGAGATCACCGTCCGCGTCGAGAAATACACGCTCGTCGCCAAGGCGCTGCGGCCGCTCCCGGAAAAGTGGCACGGCCTGTCCGACATGGAGCAGGTCTACCGCCAGCGCTACCTCGACCTCATCGTCAACGCCGAGTCCCGCGCCCGCCTCATGATGCGCAGCCGCATCGTCGCCAGCATCCGGTCGACGCTGGCGAAGCGGGCTTTCCTCGAGGTGGAGACGCCGGTGCTCGAGGGCGTGGCCGGCGGCGCCGCCGCGCGGCCGTTCGTCACGCACCACAACGCGCTCGGCACCGACTTCTACCTGCGCATCGCGCTCGAGCTGCGCCTCAAGCGCCTGCTCGTCGGCGGCTACGACCGCGTCTACGAGATCGGCCGCATCTTCCGCAACGAGGGCATCTCCCGGAAGCACAACCCCGAGTTCACCATGCTCGAGGTCTACCAGGCCTACTCGGACTTCCGCGGCATGATGGATTTGCTCAAGGGCCTCTTCGCCGACCTCTGCCGCGACGTCATCGGCAGCTTCGAGATCAAGCACGCCGCGAGCGGGCAGATCATCAACTTCGCGGGCGAGTGGCGCGAGGCGCGCTATTTCGACCTCGTCGACGAGACGGTCGGCTTCAAGCTCAGCGCGCAACGCGGGGCGCCCGACTACCGGGCGCAGGCCACCGCCGCCGCGGAAAAGCTCGGACTCGAGATCCATCCGGGTTGGGAAACGCACGAGATCGTGAACGAGATTTTTGGCAAAAAGATCGAGCCCACGCTCATCCAGCCGACGTTCGTCACGCACCTGCCCAAGGAACTTTGCCCGCTGGCCAAGCTGAACGCCGAGGACCCCGGCCTGATCGACGTGTTCGAGTGCATCATCGGCGGCATGGAAGTCGCGCCGGCCTATTCCGAGCAGAACGACCCGTTCGTGCAGCGCCAGATGTTCGAGGCGCAGGTCGGCGAGGACCAGCAGAAGATGGACACCGACTTCCTGCTCGCGCTCGAGCACGGCATGCCGCCGGCCGGCGGCATGGGCGTCGGCATCGACCGCCTCTGCATCCTACTCACCGGCGCCGAGAGCATCCGCGACGTGATCCTCTTCCCCTCGCTCCGTCCGGGCCATGCTGGTGCGGCTGAGCCAAAAGCTTAAGGCAATGGCCACAGAAGGCACAAAAAGCGCAAAAACCAGATTCCGCCTTTTTGTGTCCTTTTGCGCTTTTTGTGGCTAATCCCGTCTTATGCCCTGGCCACTTTACCTCGCGCTGAAGCAGCTTTTCCCCTCGGGGCGGCGGCTGCCTTTCTTCACGATCATCTCGATCCTCGGGGTCGGGCTGGGCGTGGCGCTGATGCTGGTGTCGACGAGCGTCATGGGCGGCTTCGGCCACCAGATAAAGCAGATGATCATCGACACCCAGGGCGAGGTGCAGATCCGCGGCCGCCGGCCGATGGAGACGACCGCCGCGGTGGAGTCGGCGATCGCCGGCGTGCCCGCCGTGGCCGCGGCCGCGCCCTACGCGCAGGGAGTGGTGATGATGGAGCACGAGCACCACCCGGCGTTTCCCGTCATCCAGGGCTTCGACCTCGAGCGCATCAAGCAGGTCATCCCGTTGGAACGTTACCTGACGGCCGGGGCGCTCGACGACCTCGACGACGACTCGGTGATCCTCAGCTCGCTGCTCGCAGATTCGCTGGGGGTCGGGTTAGGCGGGAAGGTCAGCATCTATTCGCCGCTCATGCTCGAGCGGATGAAGCGCAACGAGGTGCTGCTGCCGCGCGAGGTGCGCGTCGCCGGCATCTTCCGCATCGGCCACCAGCAGTTGGACAGCTCCACGGTGATCTGCTCGCTGCGCCTGATGCAGGACCTCTACGGCCTGAAACAACTGGTCCACGGCTACAATGTGCGCCTGAAGCCCGGCGCCGACCCCGATGCCGCCGCCGCCGCGCTCGATGCGATGCTGCCGCCGGTGGCGCAGGCGCTCACGTGGTTCGAGGCCAACGCCGATTTTCAGGCCGTGCTCAGCTTCGAGCGGAACATGATCTTTTTCCTGCTCACCTTCATCATCGTCGTGGCGGCGTTCTCCATCACCAGCTCGCTGCTGGTCACGGTCGTCCGCAAGACCCGCGAGATCGGGCTGCTCGGCGCGATGGGCGGCCGGGCCCGGTCGGTCGCCGCGTGCTTCTGCTTCCAGGGCCTGTTCATCGGCGCCGGCGGCACGGTCGCGGGTCTCGGCCTCGGCTTTCTGCTGCTGCATTACCGCAATGCACTCGTGCAGTTCATCGCGAGCTTCACGATGGGGCAGGAGGTGTTCGTGAAGTTCTACCAGTTCAGCAACCTGCCGGCCCACACCGAGCCGAAGGACGTGCTCATCATCGTCGTGTTCTCCATCATCGCCTCGACGCTTGCCGGGCTCATCCCCGCCTGGCGCGCCGCCCGGCTCAAACCTGTGGAGGCGCTGCGGTCGGAATAAAGGCTGAATAGCTGAAGGACTGAAAAGCTGAAATCTTCGCTCCTCTCCACTTATCCCTCTCTCATTCCATGGCTTCAGCCCCTCAGCCCTTCAGTTCTTCAGTCCTTTCTGCCACCGGCCTGCGCAAGAATTACCCGAGCGGCGACCGCGTGCTCGCGGTGCTGCAGGGAGTCGATCTCACCGTTGCCGCCGGCGAGAGTGTCTCGATTCGCGGCGAATCCGGCTCGGGCAAGAGCACGCTGCTCAACATCCTCGCCGGACTCGACCGGCCCGACGCGGGAGAACTCTTCTGGGCCGACGAGGCCGCGCACCGGCTTTCGCTCGGCGATCTGACCGCGCGCCGCGGCCGGTTCCTCGGCATGGTTTTCCAGTCGTATTACCTCATCCCCGAACTCGACGCCTTCGCCAATGTCCTCATGGGCGCGCGCATGGTCGGCGGGGTGGGGGCGGCCGAGCGCACCCGTGCCACGGCGCTGCTCCAGCGCGTGGGTCTCGCCGAGCGCGGCCACCATCTTCCTTCGCATCTGTCCGGCGGCGAGCGCCAGCGCGTCGCCGTGGCCCGGGCGCTCATGAACCAACCGCACGTGATCCTCGCCGACGAGCCGACCGGCAACCTCGACGAGCGCACCGGCGACAGCATCATCGAGCTGCTGCTCGGCGTCTGCGCCGAGGAGAAGACCGCGCTCGTGCTCGTGACGCACAATCCCGCGCATGCCGCGAAGACCGCCCGCCAGCTCTTCCTGCACGACGGGCGGTTTGTGTGATTCCATAGGTCCTATGAGACATATAGGTCCTATATTTTTCTGCCTGCTCGGCCTCGCGACCTTGTTGCCGGCCGCAGCTCCTGCCGCCACTGCCATGAACCAGATCGCCGAATCCTATGTGAAACTCTCCCTCGCCATGGGCGTGCATGATGGCGATTTCGTGGATGCCTACCACGGCCCGGCGGAGTGGCAGGCGGCGGCGACCGCCGGGAAAATCCCGCTGGTCACGATCCAAGAGCGCGCCCGCGCCCTGCGCGCCGATCTCGCGACGCTCGATCTGACGGGCTTCGATGAAATGGGCCGCATGCGCCACGAATACCTGACCAAACAACTGCGCGCCATGGAGGCGCGGATCGAGATGCTTGGTGGCCGGAAATACGCCTTCGACGAGGAATCCAGCCTGCTCTTCGACGCCGTGGCACCGGTGAATCCAGAGGAACACTTCCGCGCGATGCTGGCGGAACTCGACCGGGCGCTGCCGGGCTCGGGCTCGCTGACCGAGCGACTGGACGCATTCAAGAAGCAGTTCATCATCCCGGCGGAAAAACTCGATGTCGTCTTCCAAGCGGCGATCAAGGCCTGTCGCGAACGGACGCTACAGCACCTTGCGCTGCCTGCCGGTGAGAGTTTCACGGTCGAGTATGTGACCAAAAAACCCTGGGGCGGCTACAACTGGTATAAGGGCAATTATCACAGCCTCATCCAGGTCAATACCGACCTCCCGATCTACATCGACCGGGCCGTGGACCTGGCCGCGCACGAGGGTTATCCCGGCCATCACGTCTACAACGCGCTGCTCGAGAAAAACCTCCTGCGCGACCGCGGCTGGGTCGAGTTTTCCATCTATCCGCTATTCAGCCCGCAGTCGCTCATCGCCGAGGGCACGGCCAACTACGGCAAGGCGGTGGTCTTCACCGCGGCCGAGCGACTGGCCTTCGAACGCGATGTGCTTTTCCCGCTCGCCGGCCTGGATGCCACTCGCGTGGAGGAATACTATCGCATTCTCGAACTGACCAAGCGACTCGGCTTTGCGGGCAACGAGGCCGCGCGGCGCTACCTGAACGGGACGATCACCGCGGAAGCGGCGGTCGACTGGCTCAACCGCTTCGCGCTCATGACCCCCGCGCGGGCGCAGCAGAGCGTGCGGTTCATGGACAAATACCGCAGCTACGTCATCAACTACAATCTCGGCGAGGAAATCGTGCGGCATTACATCGAGGGCAAAGCCGGCGCCGACCCGGCCGCGCGCTGGCGCGTGTTCGGGGAACTGATTTCTTCGCCGCGCCTGCCGTCGGGGCTGAAGTAGGGGTTCTCTGGTCCGGGCTTGGTTGTTTTTGTGGGCGGGGTGCCCTCACCCCGCGAGGCATGGGCCGCGAAAATGATAACCCGCGGGGTGAGGGCACCCCGCCTACAAGGAAAGAGGAAGGGCTTTGCGCAAAACAGACTGGCTGTCGCAGCCCCGCCCGCTACGTTGGCCGCCATGGCTAAACCCCGGATCAAATGCGGCGTCGCCGGTGTCGGCTCCCTCGGCCAGCACCACGCCCGCATCTACGCCTCGCTCCCCAACGTCGAGTTTGTCGGCATCTTCGAAACCAGTGACGCCCGCGCGGCCGAGATCTGCGCGAAGCACAACTGCCGGCGCTTCGCCACGATCGAGGAACTCGGCGAGGCCTGCGACGCCGTCAGCGTCGTGGTGCCGACCGACCGCCATGCGGAGGTCGCCCTGCCGCTGCTGGCCCAGGGCTGCCACCTGCTGATCGAGAAGCCGATCTGCTCCAGCCTCGAGGACGCCGAGCGCGTGCTCGCGGCGGCGCGCAAGGCCGGTGTCATCGTGTCGGTCGGCCACATCGAGCATTTCAACCCGGTGATGAGCTACCTCGAGAAGCACACCGGCCGGCCGCAATACATCACCACCGAACGGCTGGCGCCCTACACGACGCGTGGCACCGAGGTCGGCGTCGTCCTCGACCTGATGATCCACGACATCGGCATCGTGCTGGCGCTCGTCGACTCCCCGATCCGCAAGATCGACTCGGTCGGCATCAACGTGCTTTCGAAGACCGAGGACATCGCGAATGCCCGCATCGAGTTTGAGAACGGCTGCGTCGCCAATTTGACCGCCTCGCGCATGAGCCTGAAGAAGAATCGCGAGATCCGCGTCTTCCAGGACAACGCCTACCTCTCGCTCGATTTCATGAACCAGAAGGGGCACCTGGTGAAGAAGAGCGACATCATCGCCTACGGCCTGAAGCTCAAGGTCGGCCTGGCCAAGGCCGGCGACGCGAGCTCGATCCCGGTCAACGAGATTCCCATCGAGAAGGGCGAGCCGCTGGCGATCGAGCTGGCGCACTTCACCCAGAGCGTGATCGAGGCGACGCAGCCGAAGGTCGGCGGCGCCCTCGGCAAGTCCGCCCTCGAGGTGGCGATCACGATCACGGACCAGATCCGCCGGACGCAGAAGTGATGGCACCGCCGAATACACGGAAGATGTTCTTCTTTTGTAGGCGGGGTGCCCTCACCCCGCGAGGCATGGCGGGCGACAGCGATAACCCGCGGGGTGGGGGCACCCCGCCCACATGGCAGAATCGAGAAGGTGGTCATCATGACTAAGCCCGCCTTGCTTTCCTCCCTGCCCGCACCGTCCGGCGGCCGTGTCGATCTCCTCATCGTCGCGGGCGAGCATTCGGGCGACGAGCACGCGGCGCGCGTCGTGCGCGAGCTGCTGGCGAAAAACCCGCAGTTGAAAATCTGCGCGCTCGGCGGGCCCGGTCTCGCCGCGGCCGGGGCGCAACTCCTGCACGACCTGACGGCGACCTCCGTGGTCGGCTTTGTCGAGGTGCTGAAGCACTATTCGTTCTTCAAGGCGCTTTTCGACGCGACGCTCCGCTGGGTCGAACAGCACCAGCCGCGCGCGGTGTGCTTTGTGGATTATCCCGGCTTCAACCTCCGGCTCGCCGCGCAGCTGCGGGCGCGCGGGTTGAGCGTGAAGGGCGGGGGCAAGGTGCGGCTGCTGTATTACATCTCGCCGCAGATCTGGGCGTGGAAGCCGAGGCGCCGCTTCACGATGGCGCGCGATCTCGACGCCATGGCGGTGATCTTTCCGTTCGAACCCGCCTGTTACGCGGACACGAAGCTGCCGGTCGAGTTTGTCGGTCATCCGTTTCTCGCGGCCGACTACGCGGCGCCGGTGCGCCACGATCCGTCCGGTCCCGTGCTGCTGCTGCCCGGCAGCCGCACTCAGGCGGTGGCGAAGATTTTCCCGCTCCTGCTGGCCGGGTTTCAGGAATATCTCAAGGGCACCCCGGCGGCGCGCGCCGTCGTGCTTTATCCGAGCGAGGAGGTGCTGGCCGCTGCCCGCAAGGTGCTGGCCAGGTGGCCGCAGCTGGCCGCGGCGGTCGAACTGCGTGCGAATGCCGGCTGCACCGCCGCCGCGGCCGTGCTCACGTCGAGCGGCACGATGTCACTGCATTGCGCGCTGGCGGGCATCCCCGGCGCGGTCGTCTACAAGACGAAGACGCTGACCTACTGGCTCGGGCGGATGCTGGTGAGCGTGGAATTCATCGGCATGGCCAATCTGCTGCTCAAGGAACCGATGTATCCCGAGTTCATCCAGGGCGCGGCGACCGCCAAGGCTTTGGCGCGGCAGCTGCGGGAGGGCACGACGGACGAGGTGCGGCGCGAACGCACACGGGGGCAGGCGGCGCGGTTGCGGGCGTTGCTCGCGCTGCCGGCGACCGCCGGCGCGCCGGGCCAACGGGCGCAATCGCCGGCGGACTGGCTCGTGCGGCAGCTCGCATGAACCCGGGATCGGCCGCCTAAAAGGGTCGCTTCCGACCGGTCTACTCGTTGCACTGACCCCCATGCCTGAATCGGAGCATCCCGCCTCCACTCATCGACGCAGCCGGTTGCTTCCGCTGCTGGTTTTCGCCGTGGGGGGCGTGATCTCTGTCACCGCTTGGTGGCTGGTGGGGCGTTCGGTGTTGCGGGTGAACCAGGAACGGTTCGAGCTGCAGACCTCACGGCTGGCGAACCTGATCCGCGCGCGCTTCGAAACGCCGGCCCACATCCTCGTCGGGGCCCGGGCGCATGCCTACGCCAGCGATCGCGTGTCCGTGCGGGAGTGGTCGGAGTATTTCCGGTCCGTCACGGCGAGTTTTGATTACGGGGTGGTGGGGCTGGGCTATGTGGAGCGGGTGAGCCGGGCCGACCTCGACGCCTTCGAAGCGCGGGTGCGCGCGGAAGGAGTCCCCGGTTTCAGGACCGCGCGCACCAGCCAGAGCGAATGGCTTTATGTCGTCACCAGCATCGAGCCCCGCGACCGGAACACCGGGGTGGTGGGGCTGGATCTCGCTCCGGGCACGAGCCGACGCGAAGCGGCCGAGGCGGCGGCTCGCGAGAACACCCTGACGCTGTCGCGCCACATGCGGCTGAACTACGAGAACCGGGAAGTGACGGGCTTCCTGCTTTTCCTGCCTGTCTATGAAAACGGCGCCCATCTTGACAGCGTCGAGCAGCGGCAGGCCGCCCTCCTGGGCTGGGTCTATGCCTCGATCCGGGTGGATGAACTGCTGGAAGGGGCCGTCGACGAGGCGGCCGTGCTCCTGGATTTCCAAGTCTATGAGGGGACGGTCGTGGACCCCGCGCATCTGCTCTACGACCAAGCCGGACACCTGTCCGCCAATAAACCCGGCCCGGCCCGGGTCCGGCAGTTCAATGGAAGGCTGCCGCTGGAAATCTGCGGCCAGCCCTGGACCCTGTGCACAAGCGAGCAGCCCGGCTTTATCAGCTCAAGCAACACCCTGCTGTCTTGGGGCGTGTTGGGCGGGGGCCTGTTCACCAGCCTGCTGGCCGCCGGCATGGTCTTCCTGCTCGTGAATTCCCGGCGGCAGGCCTGGCAGCTCGCGGAAAAGATCACCCGGGACCTCCGGCGCACCGAGGCCGAGGCGCAGCGGCTGGCCCTGATCGCCCGGCATACCGCCAACGCGGTGGGACTGAGCGACGCCGACGGCAAGGTCATCTGGATCAACGAGGGATTCACCCGCTTGTTCGGCTACACGGTCGAGGAAGCCCGCGGCCATTTCGGCCCGCATCTCCTCAAGGGGAAGAAGACCGACCTCCGCCTGTTGGTGGCGGTGACGCGGGCCGCCCGGACCGGGCAGGAGTGTCGCGGCGAGCTGCTCTGCTATGCGAAGGACGGGCGGCAGATCTGGACGGATTTCGAGATGCAACCGCTGCGCGACGCCGCCGGTGTGATCACCGGTTACATGTCCATCCAGCTCGACATCACCGAGCGCAAGCGGGTGCAGGAGGAGCTGGCGCAGCACGAGGCGCAGTTCCGCTTCATCCTCAACGCGCTGGACATCGGGGTGAGCTGGATGCACCACGGCGAACAGGAGGAGTCCTGGGTCAACGACGCCGTGCTGCGCATCACCGGCCTGACGCGCGAGGAGGCGTTGCAGCCCGAGGCCTACCGGCGCATCACGCACCCCGATGACTGGGCGCGGCAGCAGGTCGAGTCCGCACGACTGTGGCGCGGCGAGATCGAGCATTACAGCCTGGAAAAACGTTATCTGCGACCTGACGGCAGCACCACGCCCTGCCTGCTCACCGTGCGGGCCTATCGCGGCCCGAAGGGCGATATCCTGCAGGAGGTCGAGACCATCACGGATCTCACCGAGCGTCACCTGGCCGCGGAGGAACTGGCGCGGCAGCAGGAGCAATTCCGCTTCATCTTCGAGGCGGTGCCCATCGGCATCTCCTGGCGCTACATGCGGCCGGACGGCACCGTGATGCGGCACATCAACGAGGCGCACCTGCGCATCGGCGGACTGACCCGGGCGGAGGCCGATGAGCCCGAAGCTTTCGGCCGCCTTACCGTGCCCGAGGACAAGGCGCGGCAGGATGTCCTGCAGGCGCGGATGCTGGCGGGCGAGATCAACGATTACTCGCTCGAGAAGCGTTACGTGCGGTCCGACGGCTCGGTCGTCTGGGTGGCGTTCACCAACCAGCGCCGCGTGTCCGCCGACGGCGCCGAGGAGCATCTGTCCACGGTGGTGGACATCACCGCGGTCAAGCGTATCCAGGAGGAGCTGGCGCACAAGGAGGCGCAGTTCCGTTTCATCTTCGAGTCGGTGCCGGTGGGCCTGTCCTGGGCCATTTCCGGCCGGGACGAGACCCGCATGGTGAACACCGAGCATGTGCGCCTGACCGGTGTCACTCCCGAGCAGGCGCAGGCGCAGCCGGATGTCTTCCTGCGGCGGACGCATCCCGAGGATGCGGCCCGCCAGGCCGAGCTGGTGCGGCAGCTCCGGAGCGGCGAGATCGACCGGTTCACCCTCGACAAGCGTTATGTGCACGCGGACGGCGAAGTGGTGTGGGTGCGGCTTTCCCGCCGGGTCTTCCAAGGCATCACCGGCCGCCCGCCGCAGGAAATGAACGCGCTGGTCGACATCACCGAGCTCAAGCGGGCCCAGGCCGCGGCCCAAGCCGCCCAGGCAGCCGCCGAGCAGGCCAACCTCGCGAAAAGCCAGTTCCTCGCGATGATGAGCCACGAGATCCGCACGCCCATGAACGGCGTCATCGGCATGACCAGCCTGCTGCTCGACTCCAGGCTCACGTCCGAGCAGCGCGATTACGCCGAGACCATCCGCCAGAGCGGCGACGCGCTCCTGACCATCATCAACGACATCCTCGACTTCTCCAAGATCGAGTCCGGCCGGATGGAGCTGGAGATGATCGAGTTCTCCCTGCACGAATGCGTCGAGGGCACGCTCGACCTGCTCGCGACCCGCGCCACGGAGAAACGCATCGATCTGCTCTACGAGATCGTCGACGGCACCCCCGGCACCATCCGCGGCGACCCCACGCGCCTGCGGCAGATCCTGGTCAATCTGCTCGGCAACGCGGTGAAGTTCACCGGGCATGGCGAGGTTCTGCTCGCCGTGCGGCCGCAAGCCGTGACCGCCGGCGGGCTGGAGCTGGTTTTCAGCGTGACCGACACCGGCATCGGCATCCCGCCCGAGGGGATCGCCCGGCTTTTCCAATCCTTCAGCCAGGTGGATGCTTCCACCACGCGGAAATTCGGCGGCACCGGCCTGGGCCTGGTGATCAGCCGGAAGCTGGCCGAGATGATGGGCGGCCGCATGTGGGTGGAGAGCGAGGTGGGCAAGGGCAGCACCTTCAGCTTCAGCATCCAGGCGCAGACCGTCGTCAGCAAACCCCGGCTCTACACCGGCGGCCCCAAGGCCAGCGTGGAGGGCCGCCGCCTGCTGGCGGTGGACGACAACGCCACCAGCCGCCGCATCCTCACCGACCTCGCGCGCAACTGGGGCATGACCCCGCACGCGGTCGAGACCCCGGCCGAGGCGCTGGCCCTCCTGCGCGCCGGCGAGCGGTTCGATGCCGCCATCCTCGACATGCAGATGCCCGATATGGACGGGCTCACGCTTGCGGCGGAGATCCGCCGGCTCCGCTCCGGGAAGGAATTGCCGCTGGTGCTGCTCTCCTCCATGGGCCGGCAGGATGATCCGACCGGACTTTTCGCCGCCAATCTCACCAAGCCGGTCAAGCCCTCCCAGCTCCTCGATGCGCTCGCGCAGCTCTTCTGGTCGGGCCGGGAAAACGAGGCGGCGCACGCCGTTTCCCCACAACCGGTCACCGCCCCTGCGGTCGCCCGGGCCGAGCAGATCCTGCTGGCGGAGGACAACGCCGTGAACCAGAAGGTGGCCGTGCATCTCCTGCGCAACCTCGGTTTCCGCGCCGACGTGGTGGCCAACGGCCTCGAGGTTCTGGAAGCCGTGCGCCGGCAGCCCTACGACGTCATTCTCATGGACGTGCAGATGCCGGAGATGGACGGCCTGGAGGCGGCGCGCCGCCTCGTGCAGACGCGGCCCGATCCGCGGGACCGGCCCTGGATCATCGCGCTCACGGCGAATGCCATGCAGGGCGACCGGGAAGCGTGCCTCGCCGCCGGCATGGATGATTACATCAGCAAGCCGATCAAATCCCCCGAATTGCTCGCGGCCCTCGATCGCGCCCGCCTGCGCCGCTCGGTGTGACGCCGGACCCGGCACGACCTGACTTTAGGTGGAGAAAAAAGTCGCCTTGGCGCGCCGGCCGACGCAGAAATTTGCGATGTCCCTGTCGTCGATAAAAGAGACAACACGCCGCCATATCACCTGGCTGCCGTGGCTGGTTTTCGTGCTGATGGCGACCCTTGCCGTCGTCGCCTCGCAACTGGTGGCGGGGGAGGTGAGGGAGACCTCGCGCCTGCGGTTCGACCGGCTCGCCGACCGGGTCGGGGACACGCTGCGCAAGCGGCTCACCACCGCCGCGCACCTCCTGCATGGGGCGGCGGCGCTGCCGGCCGCGAGCGACAATGTGACGGCCGCGGACTGGTCGATCTACCTGCGCCGGGCCTCGACCCAGCTGGACAACGGCGTCGTGGGGCTGGGTTATGTCGAGCGGGTGGCGCGCGACCGGCTGGATGAACTGGAGGCGCGGATCCGCGCCCAGGGCGAGACCGGTTTCACCGTGCAACGGGAGGGAGCCAACCCATGGCTCGACATCGTCGTCGCCATCGAGCCGCGGGAGCGCAACACCGGCGTGCTCGGGCTCGACATCGGCTCGGGCAACACCCGCCGTTCCGCCGCGGAGGATGCCGCCCGGCGCAACGAGCTGATCCTGTCGCGCCGCATCCGGCTGGACTATGACGGCAAAGCGGTGAACGTGCCCGGCTTCCTGCTGCTGCTGCCGGTCTTCCCGCAAGGCAGCCCGGTGCCTCCGCCGGAACAGCGTCTCGCGAGCACGCAGGGCTGGGTTTATGCGCCCATCCGGATCGACCATCTGATGGAAGGCGTCGCCGAGGCCACGAGTCACCAGGTCGACTACGCGGTATTCGAGGGCGACGGCAGTCATACGGAATCGCTGCTCTTCGACCTGGACGGTCATCTCACCACGGCGCCGGGACATGAGGTCAGCGAACAGGATTTTGCCGGCCGCACCTTTCACACCGTCAAGACGCTCGATATCTACGGCCGCCGATGGACCCTGCGGATCAGCACCAAGCCGGAATTCGACGAGGCGAGTTTCCGCGTGTTGCCCCGGCTCGTGCTGGCCGGCGGCCTGGTGTTCAGCGCGCTGGGCGCGTTGCTGACCTGGTCCCTCGTTTACTCGCGCCGGCGTGCCATCCAGTTTGCGGAGCGCATGACCATCGACCTGCGCCGGGCGCAGGAGGAATCCCAACGGCTCGCGCTGGTGGCGGGCCGCACGGCCAACGGGGTGGTCCTGGCCGACCAGGACTGGCGGGTGCAATGGATCAACGACGGCTTCACGCGGCTGTTCGGCTACACCTTGGACGAGATCAAGGCCCGGCAGCCCGGTTCCTTTCTGGCCGGTCCCGAGACCGACCCGAAGACGATGGAGGCGATGGCGCAGGCCTCCGCCGCGGGCCGGCCTTACAGCGGTGAGGTGCTCAATTACGCCAAGGACGGCCGGAAAGTCTGGGTCGAGCTCGAAATCCAGACTCTCACCGACGCCCGCGGCGAACGCACCGGCTATATCGCCCTGCAACTCGACATCACCGAGCGCAAACGCCAGGCCGAACTGTTGCGCGTCGCCAAAGAGGCCGCAGAGAAGGCCAATCTCGCCAAGGGCCAGTTCCTCGCGATGATGAGCCACGAGATCCGCACGCCCATGAACGGCGTCATCGGCATGGCCAGCCTGCTGCTGGACTCCCCGCTCACCCCCGAGCAGCGCGAGGCCGCCGGCACCATCCGCCAGAGCGGCGAGCAGCTGCTGACCATCATCAACGACATCCTCGACTTCTCCAAGATCGAGTCCGGCCGGCTCGAGCTGGACCACACCGAGTTCGCCCTGCGCGACTGCCTCGAAGGCGCGCTCGACCTGCTCGCCGCGAGCGCGGCGGAGAAGAAGATCGACCTGCTCCACGAGATCGCCGACGGCACGCCCGACATCGTGCGCGGCGACGCGACCCGGTTGCGGCAGGTGCTGGTCAACCTCATCGGCAACGCCGTGAAATTCACGGAACAGGGCGAGGTCAGCGTCTCGGTGCGGGCGCTGGCCTGGCATCCTTCCGGCGTGGACCTGCATTTCGCGGTGCGCGACACCGGCATCGGCATCCCCGCGGAGTATATGGAGCGCCTGTTCAAGCCGTTCAGCCAGGTGGATGCCACCATGACGCGCCGTTTCGGCGGGACCGGCCTCGGTCTGGCCATCTGTCGCCGCCTGGTGGAGCTGATGGGCGGACGCATCAGCGTCGAGAGCGAGGCGGGGCACGGCTCGACCTTCAGCTTCACGATCCGGTTGCAGGAGGTTCCAAACGGCCTGCCCGGCACGCCGCCCGCGGCCCGGCAGAGCCTGCACCGGCGCCGCGTGCTCATCGTCGAGGACAACGCCACCAGCCTGCGCATCCTGACGGATCTGGCCCGCAATTGGGGCATGGAGCCGCTGGCGGCCATCTCACCCGAGATCGCGCTGGCCCAGTTGCGGCAGTGGGAGAAGGTCGACGTCGCCATCATCGACCAGCTGCTGCCCGGGACCACGGGCCTGGCCTTGGCGAAAGACATCCGGGAGCTGCCCGGGTGCACCAGCCTGCCCATGGTGCTGCTCTCCAGTCTCGGCCGGCGCGAGAACACCGCGGGCCAGTTCAACGCCGTGATCACCAAGCCGGTCAAATCCTCCCAGCTGTTCAACGCGTTGGTGGAGATTTTCTGGCGCAAAGGGGGTGGCTCCGCGATCCCGTCGCCGGACCGTGTCGCCACGACGTCGCCGGTCGAGCCGCCCCATCCCGGCAGGCTCCTGCTCGCCGAGGACAATCCGGTGAACCTGAAGGTCAGCCTCCACCAGCTCAACAGCCTCGGCTGTCGCGCCGATGTGGCCGCCAACGGCGCCGAGGTGCTCGCCGCGCTCGAGCGTCAGGCCTATGACGTCGTGCTGCTCGACGTGCACATGCCGGTGATGGACGGCCTGGAGGCCGCCCGCCGGATCCGCCGGCTTTTCCCGGATGAGGCTGCGCGCCCGTGGCTGATCGCGCTCACGGCAAACACGATGCCGGGCGACCGCGAGGAATGTCTCGCGGCGGGGATGGACGATTACCTCGGCAAGCCCATCAAGGTGCCCGAGCTGACCGCCGCCCTGGCGCGGGCGCGCCTGCGGGTGCACGGGTGAGGGTTGGAAATTGGAGGCGGGGTGCCCTCACCCCGCAAGGCCTCATGCACCTGCCGCACTTGCCGCCGTTCGCCAAACAGCCACTGGTCTTCATCACGACCTGCACCGCCAACCGCCGGCCGCTGTTGGCGGCTAATTTAGCGAGGGATATTCTCGCCGAATTGTGGACCAGGTCGGCAGCGCTCGACGGCTGGTTCGTGGGGCACTATTTGCTCATGCCGGATCACCTGCATCTGTTCGCCGTGCCCGCACGGGAAGCCAAACCGCTCGCAACCTGGATGAAGACATGGAAGTCGGTTTCTTCCCGCCGCATCGCGGCGGCAGGTCGGGTCGTCCCGCCGGTTTGGCAGGGGGATTATTTCGATCACTTTGTGCGATCGGCTTCCGCCTATCGACAGAAGTGGGAATATGTGCAGCAAAACCCGGTGCGGAAAGGGCTCTGCCTCCAGCCGGCCGATTGGCCGTATCAGGGCACCCTGCATGACTTGGATGCTCGCCTTGCGGGGTGAGGGCACCCCGCCTCCAGCTGGAGAATACCGCGGGGTGAGGGCACCCCGCCTCCATCCGATCAATCATCCTGCCGGCCGGTTCAGCGATTGCGCCACCTGCGGCCACAGCGCCGCGGTTCGCTCCGCGAGGATGGCGCGGCAGCGGGCGACCTCCGCTTCGCGCTGGGCGAGGTTCGCCTCGGCGATCTTGGCGAGGTCGTCGAGGTTGTAGACAAACACGTTGGCCATCGCGGCCGCGGCGGGATCGACGTCGCGGGGCAGCGCCAGGTCGATGAGGAACAAGGGCCGGGCGGCGCGGCGCTTCATGGCGGCGGCGACGAGGTCCTTCGTCAGCACAAAACCCGGTGCGGAGGTCGAACTGGCCACGATGTCGGCGGCGGCGAGCAGTTCGGGCAACTCGGCCAGGCTTGCGGCCCAGCCGCCGGTCTGGGCGGCGGCGGCCTCGGCGTTGGAGAGGGTGCGGCTCGCGACCGTGATCGAGGTGGCGCCACGGCTCTGGAAGGCCTGGGCGGTTTTCAGCCCGATGTCGCCGGATCCCACCACGAGAACCTTGGTGGTCGTGAGCTCGCCGAAGATGCGTCCGGCGAGGTCCACCGCCACGGTGGCGATGCTGATCTGGCCGGCGCCGATGCCGGTGTTGGTGCGGATGTGTTTCGCCGCCTGGAAGGTCTTCTGAAAAACGCGGTTGAGCACCGGACCGGTCCAGTGCCGCGCGAGCGCCTTGTCATAGGCGTCTTTCACCTGCCCGAGAATCTCGGTCTCGCCCACGATCTGCGAGTCGAGGCCGGAGGCGACGGAGAACAGGTGCTCGATGGCGTGATGGCCGATATGGGACTTCACCACGGCGTTGATTTCCGCGTCCGTGCAACCCGTGACCTCGGCCAGCGTGTTAATGAAACCGGCCACCGCCCCGGCGTGGCCCACGCCGTAAAGCTCGACGCGGTTGCAGGTGTTGACGAAGGCGAATTCCTTCACGCCCGGCGCGGCCTGCAGCTTCGCGGCCAGCGCCGCGGTGCGGTTGTCGTCCAACGCGAGCTTCTCGCGGATGGCGAGCGGCGCGGTGTGGTGGGTCGCGCCGAGAAAGAAGAGGACGGGCGTGGTGGTCTCCATCTTCAGCGTTGGTGGATGAGGGGAACCTGATGGTGCCGGCTGGAATTCACCGGGCCGAGCGACAGCAGGGCGATGATGAACATCACCAGGCACACCCAGGCAAAGCGCACCGCGACCAGCCGGGCCCGCCAGCGCAGCAGGCCGACGAGCAGGTAGGCGCCCCACACGCCGAGCGTCACGGCCAGCTTCGGCACATCGACCGAGGCCGTGTCGCGCACCCACCAGCTGGCGCCGACGCCCAGCGAGATGCTGAGCAGGCCCACGCCGAGGATGAGGGTGCGGTAGTTGATCTGGTCGAGCTGGACGACGGAGGGCAGGAACCAGAACAGGCCGTTGAGGCGCTTGTGCTTCAGGCTCCAGCTTTGCAGCAGGTGCATGAGCGAGGTCATCGCGAGAAGGCCGAACACGCCGTAGCTGAACACCGCGAGCGCGGCATGCAGCTCGATCCAGGGATTGTTGCCGAAAATCTTGAGTCCGCGGGTCAGGTCCCAGTGCGGCACCAGCAGCGACACCAGTGCCAGCGCCGCGGCATAGCCGGCCGTGAACAGGCCGAGCAGGGTGACGTGGAGCGTCGTGCCCACGAAGAAATACACCACCATGGCCGACCAGGCGACAAACTGGAGAATCTCAAAGGTGTTGCCCAACGGACAGCCGCCCACCGCCATGCCGCGGACATAGAGCCCGGCCATCTGGAAGCCCCAGCCGCCGATGAGCAGGGTGTTCAGGATCGTGCGCAAACCCGGGCGCGGTTGCCGGCGCAGCAATGCCACCAGGCCGGTCAGGAAGCCGGCGAGATAAAGCAGGGCGCCGAGCCACAGGAGGGCGCGGTCGGTGAGCAGCGTGGACATGATGCCTCGAAGAATGCGGGCCGACGGGCCGGGCGCAAGACAGACAAACGAATATTAGCGGGAACGGCCACTGTGCCGGTGAATCCCTGATTTTTGCTTGGGGCCGGGCTGCCGGCAGGCACACTGGCCGCCGTGATTCCTGCTTTTGATCCTCGTCCAATCGTGCTGGCCGGCCGGCATGTCCGGCTGGAGCCGCTGGAGCGGCGCCATCTGCCGGCACTGGTCGCCGCCGCGCAGGATCCGGAAATTTTCCGCTGGTTTCTCACGCCGCCGCTCAGCGACGAGGCGGAGATGACCAAGTGGGTGGAGGACGGGTTGAGGGCTCAAGCCGCCGGCACCGAGGTCGCTTGGGCGACCGTGCGCGTGGCAGACGGACGCGTGGTCGGCTCGACACGTTTTCTCGATATCCGCCGCGCGAACCGCGGCCTGGAGATCGGCAATACCTGGCTCGCCCCCGAGGCCCAGCGCACGCCCGTCAACACCGAGGCGAAATTCCTGCAATTGCGCCATGCCTTTGAAACGCTTGGCGCCTGGCGCGTGCAGTTGAAGACCGATGAGCGCAACGTGAGGTCACGCGAAGCCATCGCCCGGATCGGCGCGAAATTCGAGGGCATTTTGCGGAAATACCAGGCGCGCCACGACGGTTATGTGCGCAACACCGCGATGTTCGGCATCACCGCGGAGGATTGGCCGGCGGTGAAGACCGCGCTCGAGGCGAAGCTGCTGGCGGGGTAGGGCCAGTCTGTGACTGGCCCGGACCGGTCGAAGACCGGTCCTACTTCCTCGCCACCCAGAACCGGCAGTTGTCGGAAAAATTCCGGACGGCCGGGGTTTCGCTGGCGAGTTCGTTGCGCGTCCGGTCGTGGACGTGCAGCCAGCCGGTCGCCGCGAGATCTTCGAAGACCTCCTTCCGGTCCGGCAGGTGCATGAAGGTGTTGCCGTTGTCGTCGGTGAAGTAGCGGTCGCCGAACTCCAGCAGGCGCGGGTTCTGCTCGCCGCGCGCCCAGCGCTCGGCCTCCTTGGCCCACTCCTTGAGATCCTTCGGATCCTCGCGGTCGTGGGTGGTGAAGATGAAGTGCCCGCCTGGCCGGCACACGCGGTGCAGTTCACGCATGGCCGCGCGCCGGTTTTCGCGCCCCGGGATCTGCATCAGCCCGTTGAACATGAAGAGAACGCCGTCAAAAAGTTTGTCATATAATAGATGACAGGCATTCAGCTGCGTCGCGTCGGCCTGCAGGAAGGTGATCTCCTTGAGGCCCTGTTCCGCGGCGAGGTTCTGCGCCTGCTCGACCAGCTCGGCGGCGAAGTCGAAGCCAGTGAGATTGCGGTAGCCTTGGTGCCAGAGTCCGACGGTCACGCGGCCGGCGCCGCAGCCGGCTTCGAGCAGCCGGGCGGATTTGTCGGGCAGGTAACGCGTGATCAGCTCCCGCTCCGATTTCCACAGCCCGATGAAATGTGCGGCGCGCGTGTAGTGCAGCACCGTGTTGATGGCGTTGAAATCGTTCCGGACGGTCTCGCCGGTGACCTTGGACGGTTGGTCGGGCATGCGTCAGGCAGGGCGGTAGGGCCAGTCTTTGACTGGCCTGGACCGGTCGGAGACCGGCCCTACTTGCGTTTCCATATCGCGATGAACATGCCGTTGGCGTTCAGCTCGTGCGGCCACAGGGTTTTCGAGGAAACCGGCTCCAGTTCCGGGTGCGCGGCGGTGAAGGCGGCGACCACCGCGGTCGTCTCGGCGCGGGTGAGCGTGCAGACCGAATAGACCAGCCGGCCGCCGGGCTTGAGCGAGCCCGCGACATGATCGAGCAGCTTTGCCTGCACGGCGGCGAGTTCGTGGACATCCTTGGGCAGGGTGGTCCAGCGCGCGTGCGGGTTGCGCTGCCAGGTGCCGACGCCGGAGCAGGGTGCGTCGATCAGAATGCCGTCGAATTTCGTCTTGGTCGGAAGCTTGGCGTCGCCTTCCCACGGGGCGGCGCGGAAATTGAAGACCTTCGCGCGGGCGGCGCGCTGCTTGAGCTTGGCCAGCCGGCGCAGCGAGCGGTCGCTGGCCCAGATGAGGCCCTTGTTCTTCATCAGGTCGGAGAGGTGCATCGTCTTGCCGCCTTCGCCGGCGCAGGCATCCCACCACGTCTCGCCCGGCTGGGGCGCGCAGGCGAGGCCGACGAGCTGGGAGGCGAGGTCCTGGATTTCGAATTCGCCTGCCTGGAATTCCTTCGTGCGGAAGAGGTCGGTGAGGCCGGAGTAGCGCAGGGCGTCGGCCGATTGCGGCGCCGGCGTGAAATGGCTGAGTTTCCGGGTCAGCTCGACGCCGGTGCCGGCCTTGGCGCGGATCCAGAGCACGGGTTCGCGCTGGAGCTGTTGCAGCCAGCCGGCGGGAATCTCGTCCATCTCGGCCTTCAGCCAATCCGGCAAGGCGCGGGCGGCGAGACCTTCGGCCTTGAATGTGGCCGGACTGGCGTCGAAACGCTTTTGCAGATCCAGGGCGGCGACGAGTTGCTTTTGCAGCGAATCCTTCTCCCCGAGCCAGCGCCACCAGCGGTAGTAGGCGAACACGGCCCGGCTGATGCCGCGGCGCTCGGCGGGCGCCGTGAAGTGGCGGTCCTGCGAAAGATTTTCGCGCAGCGCCTGGTCGGCCGGCGTGCCGGCCTGCACCAGCTTCAGGATGCGGGCGGCGTTGTTGAGGATGGAGGAATCAGACATTGGGAACCACGGGACAGCCCAAGCAGGCCTGATTGGCTTTCTTGTCGAAACCCGCGGTTCAGAGATTCTTCTTTAGAAAGGCTTCAAGACGGGCAAGATATTCCGTGCGGTTCTTGATATGCTCTTGTCCCTGACCGTAGAAATTACTCAGAAATATTTCGTGTGGCCGATCATGTTTTTCCAAGGCAGCCCTTAGGATAAGGGATTGGGTAAATACCTTTTCGGATTTTTCGTAGGAGAGCAGCACAGGTGCCTGAATTGTCTCCGCACGGCTGCTGATGCTGATTTTCTTCAAGTTCACTCCTTCTTTTTCAGTTGCGCGAAGCTGATCGCGGAAGAACTCGGATTGCCGTGGCTGTCTGGAGTTGGCACTGTCCCGCAGGAATTTGTTCCAGTCGTAGATGCCGTCGTCAGCCACGGCACAGCGATAAAGGCCGGGCTCGAAGGCCACACCGGACAGGGCGAAGTATGCGGCAAAGCCGTTGCCCATGATGGCCATGCGGGAACCATCGATCATTTCCAGACGGGCGGTGGCGCGCGTCGCATCAGTAATGTCCTGGTGGCGAAGCAGGACATTGTAACGGCCATCTCGGCTGATGGCCGGCATATAGCCGGAGGAACCCCGGTAATTGGGCTGGAGCACGGCGTAACCACGTGAAGCGAGGAATTGGACGGTGGGACTGAATGCCAAGGTGTCTCGTTTCCAGAGGTTGCTATGTGGCAGAATTACCAAGGGCGCCTTGTGTTGAGCATCTGCATCTGCCGGCAGGGTCAGGTAACCCTCCAGGTCGAGTCCATCGCGGCTCTTGAAATTCACCGGCCGCGCCGGAAACAGGGTGCGGCCTCGCAACCAGGAGGCGTTGCTGCTTATGGGTATGATCTCCTTCCGGGCCAGATCCAGCAGGACGATTCGACCCGGTTCCTGGCTGCCGGTGATTTTGAAGAGGAGCTTTTGTTCGGATTCATCGAAATCAATCAGAGCGACATCGGCTTCAGGCGAGCGTTGTTGCAGGGCCGCATGGGCGGAGGCGAAAGACTCTTCCATCCAATGAGAAAAGAGGCGGCGCTGGTAATAATTAAAACCGAGCAATTGATTGGTCTTTTTGGAAAAAAACAGGCTGCCGGAGCCCGGATCGTAGACGGGATCCTGCCAGACCGGTTCGGAAAAACTTCCGGTGAGTGCATCATATTTCCGCAGAATAAACCCGCGAGGAGCTTCGTAGTGGGAGACCCAGAGACTGTATCCATCGGGATCAACGCCGGCTATGTTGTAAGTCTCCAGATCGAGATCGGTCTGGTTCCAGGCGTCTTTCGCGTGATCGTAACGATGAAGCGTTTGGCGGAGATCCTTGTAGGTAATGGCATAGCCCAGTTCGCCGTTATGCAAAGCGATCCAGTCGGAAACTACGCCATTGCCTCCGGGTATGGCATAGGCTTTAAGTTCCATGGCTGAGGGAATGTGCTTCTTGCCCGGTGTGGCGTCGTGCCGTGTGTTCAGTTCTATCAGCCGCCCGCTCGCATTGTAGCCGCGGGCAGACTGGCGGATGTAGACAATGGCCCGGTCGGGACGACCCTTGGGTATGCCGACAAGGGTGGTGGCATCAAAGTTGAGAAACGCCGTATGGCCTCGCAGGTTGCCCAGTTCCGCCCGATAAAGGCCGTAGGCATACGAACCGTCCTTGATGACGTTGAAGAGTATTTCGTCGTCGTTGCTCCAGTCGAATCCGTTGATATCAAGTCCCGCTTCGGCTTTCAAAACCTCCGACTTGTTGGTGGCCAGGTCCAGAAAGGCGAGATACTGGACGTTGTCCTCATTCGTAAGCACGATCCCCACGTGCTTGCCTCCTGGAGAAAGTGAGGCAGCGCCACGAGATCGTGGTCTGACCAATTCCGCGATCGTGGGCGGTCGGGCCGATGCTTCTGACCCGGTGGATGCGGTGGCGGAGTGGGTGACATTGGCAGTCACAGCCAGCGCCAGCATAAAACTCAGGCGGATGACAGTAGTAAGTTTTTCCAGATACATGATTCCCTTTTCGGCCCGCGTAGAGATGCGATGGATGCCTGTTTCGGCTGTCAACTTTGTTCAATCGCGCAACATGAATCCGATTGCTCGCCCGTAGCCATGGAGGCTACCGGAATTCCCGGTGCACGGGCGATTCTACCATCGCCGTTCGCGCTTGGTTTCAATACAAGAAATTTTGATTTGTGCGATAGCGTGCGAAAAGGCGGGCTTCGTGAATTTCGCGCCCCTTGTGGTCAACCGCGCTTCGACCAGCGGCGGGTTTCCTTGATCTCGGGGCGGCGGGCCTCGATCTGCGTGCCGACGACGGCCGGGTGGGAGCGGAGCTCCTGGAAGGCGGCGGGGACCACGCGCCAGTTGAGGCTGGAGGCGGTCTCGGCGATCGGCGCGACGCGGTTTTCGAAGAGGAAGGCCAGCTCGACGCGGGTCTCGCCGCCGGAACCGGTGATCGTCGTGCGGAGTTTTCGAAGGAAGTCGGGTAACTCCGGATGCGTCGGAGCGAGCAGCCAGGTGACCTTGCGGATCGTGCCGGGCAGATGGGCGTCGAGCGGGTAGCATTCCTTCACGTTGAGGCGCGCGCCGTCGTCGCCGCGCATGACGTTGCCCAAAATGACGACCGGTTGGTTTTCGGCGAGATTCTTGCCGTAATTCTCGTAGGCCTCGGAATACATGTTCACCGAGAGGGTGGCGCGCTTGCTGGCGAGGTTGAAGAAGGCCCAGGGGCGGTTGTCCTTCTTCGAAAGCTTTTTCGTGATGCCGCTGGCGATGCCGCACAGGCGGAACTCGATGCGGTCGCCTTCCTGCAGCACGGCCTCCTCGGTGTGGGTGTTGAGCGCCTCGGCGAGGCCGAGGTAGGCGTTCATCGGGTGGCCGGAGATGTAGAAGCCGAGTAGTTCCTTCTCGAACTGCAGGCGGTTCGCGGCGGTGAGCCGGCGCTCGGCCGCGGCGGCCTGGGCTTTTGATTTCGAAACCTCGGTTTTCGCCTGGCCGAGATCGAACATGCCGTGGGAGGTGTCATGGCGGCCGTTACCGGCGGCGGGGGCGGCCAGCACCGGCGCGCGGCGGGTGTGGCGGAGGAGCTCGGCGAATTCCCGGGCGAGGGTCGCCGGGTCGGGCAGGGGCATGCCGCCGGCCGCCTCGCCGAGGTCGAAGAGCATGGACTCGGCGGGTTCCTCGACCTTGGCGGGGCCGGCGACCTCGCGGCGCAGCGCGGGATACTTGCGCTGGAGCTCGCTGAGGGCGGCGAGCACGTCGTCGATCTGGGCGAACAGCTCCTCGCGGGGTGCGCCGCTGAAGTCGAAGGCGCCGGTGGCGGTGAGGTTTTCCAGGACGCGCTTGTTGATGGCGCGGGAGTCGGCGCGGAGGATGAAGTCGGCGAAATCCTTGTAGGGGCCGTGGGCCTCGCGCTCGGCGAGGATCTTCAGCGCGGCCTGCTCGCCCACGCCCTTGATGCCGGCGAGGCCGAAGCGGATGACACCCTGTCGCGGCGCGGCGGGAGGGGCCGTTCCGGGCCCGCCTTCGCCAAGGCTATGGCGGGCGGTGGTGGCGGCTTTCGCCTCCACCACCGGAGTGAACATGTCGCGCGACTCGTTTACGTCCGGCCCGAGGACCTTCAGGCCCATGGCCTCGCACTCGGCGATGAAGTGGGCGACCTTTTCCGAATTGCCGAGCTCGGAGCTGAGCATGGCGGCCATGAACTGCACCGGGTAGTTAGCCTTGAGGTAGCCGGTCTGGTAGCTGAGGACGGCGTAGGCGGCGGAGTGGGACTTGTTGAAGCCGTAGCCGGCGAACTTGTTGAGGATGTCGAAGATCGAGTCGGCGGTCCGCGCGTCGATGTTGTTCACGCGCTTCGCGCCCTCGACGAACTTCGTGCGCTCGGCCGCCATGGCCTTCTCGTCCTTCTTGCCCATGGCGCGGCGCAGCATGTCGGCGCCGCCGAGCGTGTAGCCGGCGATGACCTTGGCGGCCTCCATGACCTGTTCCTGGTAGACCATGACGCCGTAGGTCTCGTGACAGACCTGCTCGAGGAGCTGGTGCGGGAACTTGACCGTGCTGGGGTCCTTCTTGCCGCGGACGTAGTCGGGGATCCACTCCATCGGGCCCGGGCGGTAGAGGGCGATGAGGGCGACGATCTCGTCGATGGAGGACAGGCCGATCTGGCGGCAGAGGTTCTGCATGCCGCCGGACTCGAGCTGGAAGACGCCGGTGGTGCGGCCGGAGTTGAGCAGCGCGTAGGTCTTCGGGTCGTCGAAGCCGACGGCCTCGAGGTCGAACTTCGGGTCGGCGGTGCGGCGAACGTTGTCGACGGCGTCGGCGATGACGGTGAGCGTCTTGAGGCCGAGGAAGTCCATCTTCAGCAGGCCGAGCTTGCCCACCGCGTTCATGTCGAACTGCACGGTGACGTCGCCTTCCTGCAGGGTGAGGGGGACGAATTCCTCGAGCGGCCGGTCGGTGATGATGATGCCGGCGGCGTGCTTGCCGGTGTTGCGCACCATGCCCTCGAGGACGAGGCCCTGGTCGAGGATCTTTTTCGCGGCGGGGTTGCCGTTGTATTCGTTGCGCAGCTCGGCGGACTTCTCGATGGCGACCTTGAGCTCGATGTTGAGTTCGTCGGGGATCATCTTGGCCAGGCGGTCGGCCTCAATGTAGGGCAGGTCGTGGACGCGGGCGACGTCGCGGACGACCATCTTGGCGCCGAGCGTGCCGTAGGTGATGATGTTGGCGACGCAGTCGTTGCCGTATTTCTGGCGGACGTAGTCGATGACCTCGCCGCGGCGGCGCATGCAGAAGTCGATGTCGAAGTCGGGCGGGGACACGCGCTCGGGGTTCAGGAAGCGCTCGAAGAGGAGCTTGAAGCGGAGCGGATCGAGGTTGGTGATGCCGAGCAGGTAGGCGACGATGCAGCCGGCGCCGGAACCGCGACCCGGGCCGACGGGGATGCCGTGTTCGCGCGCCCAGTGGATGAAATCCCAGACGACGAGAAAGTAGTCGATGAAGCCGGTCTTGCCGATGATCGAGAGTTCGAAATCGAGGCGCTCGACGAGGGTCGGGATGATTTCCGGTTTTTGATTCCCGATTTTCGATTCATCCACGAAGGCCCGTTGGTGGTAATCGACGTTATAGCGGGTCTTGAGGCCGGCGACGCAAAGATCCTTGAGGTAGCCGGCGCGGTCGGTCTTCACTTCGGGCGGCAGCGGGTATTTTGGGTAGCGCTCGGAGCCCTTGGGGAAGGGGATGGCCAGGTCGCACATCTCGGCGACGAGCTGGGTGTTCGCGACGGCGTCGGGGACCTCGGCGAAGATCTTCTCCATCTCGTCGCGGGACTTCAGGTAGAATTGCGTGCCGCTGAACCGCATGCGGTCCGTGTCCGCGACCTTGGAGCCGGTTTGGATGCACAGGAGCGTGTCGTGCGGGCTGGCGTCGCCGTGGTTGACGTAGTGGACGTCGTTCGAGCAGATGACCTTCAGGCCGAACTCCTCGCCGAGCTTGAGCAGGCCCGGGATGATCTTGCGTTGCTCCGGGATGCCGTGGTCCTGGATCTCGACGAAATAGTTCTCCCGGCCAAATATTTCCACGAAGCGTCCGCAAGCCAGGCGCGCTTCCTCGAAGCGGTCGTAGAGCAGGTGCTGCGGCACGAGCGAGGCGAGGCAGCCGGTGAAGCCGATGAGGCCTTTCGCATGTTTCGCGAGCGTGTCGAGATCCGTGCGTGGCTTGTAGTAAAAGCCCTTGAGGTGGGCGTCGGAGACCAGCTTCAGGAGATTCTGGTAACCGGTGAGGTCGCGCGCCAGCAGGCCGAGGTGGTAGATGCTCTTGCCCTCGTCGGAACGGCCGACGCGCTCGAGCCGGGAGCCGGCGGCGAGGTAAAGTTCGCAGCCGACGAGGGGCTTGATGCCCTTGGCCTTGGCCTGGCCGTAGAAATCGATCGCGCCGAAAAGATTGCCGTGGTCGGTGAGGGCCACCGAGGTCTGGCCGAGTTCCGCCACCCGGGCGATCAGGCGGTCGATGCGGCAGGCGCCGTCCAGCAGGCTGTAGTCGCTGTGGACGTGGAGATGGACGAAATTCTTGTCAGCGGAAGCCACGGAAGCTGATGGGAAAGCGACCGTCATACACCCGCAAGCGTGAAAGCGTAAAGTTATTCACCCGCGATGGTTAGCGTTTTGCCTGTGGGGCGGGATCGCCTGATCCCGCCTCGAATCAGGCCAGGTGTTCGCACGAAGGCGGGATACGGCGATCCCGCCCTACAATTTACAGTTGACGGTGGCCATAGCGGCTGGCTTGTTGCTCGTTTTCTATAACGCCAACCCGTCCATTTCACATGTCTATTGAGATCAAGATGCGCAAGAACGAGCCGATCGATCGCGCGCTGCGCCGCATGAAGAAGAAGCTCGAACGCGAGAACATCATCAAGGATGTCCGCATGAAGCGTTACGCCGAGAAGCCCTCGGAGCGCCGCCGTCGCAAGAACAAGGTCATGGCCTTCACCGCCATGCTTCGCCGCCGCTACGCGGAATAAGTCTTTTCGCAGGTTTCTTTGACCGGCCGGATGTCCTCGGATGTCCGGCCGGTTGCTTTTCTGGGTGGAGCGCGACCTTCAGCCTTCGCCGGGCCTACGACTGACAGGCTGGGCGCGCTCTGGACGCGTCCGGAGGCCGCGTGCCACCTTGAATGAAGCCTCCCTCCCCCCGGCTTGATTTCGCTCCCGTCTCCTGTCCTAGTGAACCTCACGTCATGAAGCCGATCATCGCCCTTTCCTCCTGCTGGTGTTCGCACCGTCATTCCGACGGCTACGAGATGCTCAAGGAGATGGCCGGCCTCGGGTTCGAGTGGGTCGAGCTGAGCCACGGCATCAAGATCATCCTTGTGCCGGGCATTCTGAAGGCGGTCGAGGAAGGCGTCGTCAAGGTCGCCTCCTGCCACAATTTCTGCCCGTTGCCGACGGGCGTGCTGCACGCGGCGCCCAACCTCTACATGCCATCGTCGCTCGACGGACGGGAGCGCGACCAGTGGTTGCGCCAGTCCAAGCGCACCATTGATTTTGCCCATCAGGTGAAGGCCGCCAAGGTCGTCCTGCACCTGGGTGCCACCGAGTTTTTCTGGTTCAACCCGGCCCGGAAGGTGGACAGTTATCTCGAGGCACACGAGGGCACCGACCTCGCCGCCGATGCCGCCTACCAGAAACTGCTGGCGAGATCCCTCGCGAAGCTGGCCAAGCGCATGCCGCCCTACTGGGCGAACACCAAGCAGGGTCTCACCGAACTGCTGCCCTACGCCGAGCAGAAGGGCATCAAGCTGGGCTTCGAGAATCGCGAAAAATTCGAGGAACTGCCGCTCGACGCCGACCACGGGGCCCTGATCGAAGCGATGGCCAAGCCGGCCGCCTGCGGCTACTGGCACGACACCGGTCACGCGCAGATCAAACAGGACATGTGTCTCCTCAACCACCGCGAGCACTTGGAAAAGAATGCGCCCAACGCCATCGGTTTCCACCTGCACGATGTCACCGCCGAGGGTCGTGACCATCACGCCATCGGCACCGGCAAGATCGATTTTGAGATGGTCAGCAGTTTCTGGCGTCCGGAGCACACGCTCGTCATCGAGCTCAGCCCGCGCCTGACTCCCGAGGAGGTGCTGGGGTCGAAGAAGCGGGTCGAGCAGCTGGTTGCGGCGCGGTTCGGGCGGTAGGTCCGGTCTCGGACCGGACCGCTTTGGCGTGCGGGGGAGAAGGCCGGTCACAGACCGGCCCTACTTCCGGTCACCCGGGCTTGACGGCGCGGGATTAGTGGATGCCTTGGGCGGCCCATGCAATGGATCAAGACCAGTCTCGGGCGTCTGCGGGTGATCGGCTTCTGGGAAGGAGTGTCCTTCCTCGTGCTGCTGGGCATCGCGATGCCGTTGAAATATTTCGCCGGCCAGCCCGGGGCGGTGCGCGTGGTGGGCATGGCGCACGGCATCCTGTTCATGCTTTACGTGTGGGCGGCGATCCAGACCGCACTCGACCGGAACTGGACGTGGCGGCGCACCGGCCTCGTGCTCCTCGCGAGCGTGCTCCCCGCGGGGCCGTTCGTGGTGGACGCGAAACTGCTGCGCGAGCCGGCGCGGTAGAGTGCGGCGGGCCGGCTATTTCCGTTTCGCCTTCGCCTCGGCCGCCAGCTCTCCGATCCAGCGCCGGTGGGGGCCAGAGAGGGTGACGTGGTCCAGCTGCTTGAATGGCACCCATTCGAGCGACTTGTCCTTGGCGATGTGTTTGAGCAAGGCGGCCGTCGGTTTCACGGCGTGGATCGACTCGGTGATCTGGAAACGCGTGATGGCGCGGCGCTTGGTTGCGAGTAACTTGAATTCTGGATTGTCATCGCGAGCCCGGCTTGGCCGGGCGTGGCGATCCAGTCTTTCGATCTGTTCGAGAGCTTGAGCTTTTTGCAACGACTGGATTGCCACGTCGCCCTTGCGGGCTCCTCGCAATGACTGGTTCTTTGTTGGGAGGATAAGCCCCAGGTCGGCGGCCTCGGGCAGCTCGTGCAGGCCGGCGAGGCGCTTTGCCTGGGCGTGGCCGCGGCGGAGCAGGAGCTTGCCACCATGCTCGCACCAGACGCGGGTGACGCTGCGCTGCTCGATCTGCTTGGGCTTGAGCCGGGGAAATTTTTCCGGCGTGCCGCTGGCGCGCGCGGCGCAAAATTCCGTGACGGGACAGGTGAGGCACAGCGGGTTTTGCCGGAAACAGACCGTCGCCCCGAGTTCCATCATGGCCTGGTTGTGTTCGCCGGGCTTGCTGCCGATGACGAGGGCGTCGGCGAGGGGCGTGAAGAACTTTACCGCCTCGGTGCCGTCGCGAAAGAGCCGGTCTTCGCCGGCGAGCCGGGAGAGAATGCGGACGACGTTGCCGTCCACGACGGCGGCCGGTTCATCGAAGGAGATACTGGTGATCGCGGCGGCGGTGTAGGGACCGATGCCGGGCAGCTCCCGCCACTCGGCCGGCGTGCGCGGTTTCGCCGGGGCGGCCACATAAGCCTGCGCCAGTTGGTGGAGATTGCGGGCGCGGGAGTAGTAGCCGAGGCCTTCCCAAAGCTTCATCACTTTCGTCTCCGGCGCGGCGGCAAGGGCGGCGAAGTCGGGCAGTTCGCGCAGCCAGCGGTCGAAGTAGGGGAGAACGGTCGCGACCTGCGTCTGTTGCAGCATGAATTCAGAAACAACCGTCTTGTAGAGCGACGGGGCGTCGCGCCACGGCAGTTTTCGCTGGTGGATGCGATACCACGCGTGCAAGGCGGCTTGAAAGGACTGGCGGAGGGAAATCAGGGTCAGGGAGCTGGCCACGGAAGGCACAAAAGGCGCAAAATTGATTACAGGGAAGCCGTCATTTTCCTTTTGAGCTTTTTGAGCTTTTTGTGGCTAGTCAGGCATGCCCAAACGGTCCCACGACGCGGAGGAAGAAAAGCCCAAGGCGATCACCACCTACACCATCAAGCTCGACGACGCGCAGATGGAGAAACTCCGCGCCGCCACGCTGAAAAAGCACTGGGAGCAGGTCGAGGTGCCCTATGCGCGCTTCGCGTTCAAGGGGCCCAAGGTCAACGTCACCGCCTATACCAGCGGCAAGGTGGTCGTCGCGGGCAAGGATACCGAGGATTTCGTGCAGAACGTCATCGAGTCCGAGGTCACCGGCACGCCCAAGCTCGGCTACGACGAGGTGCTGCATCCCGACTGGTTCGAGGCCCACGCGGGGCTGGACGAGAGCGGCAAGGGCGACTTGTTCGGCCCGGTCGTCGCGGCGACGGTCATCGCCGACGAGGGCGCCGTGCAGGCCTGGCTCAAGGCCGGCGTGCGCGACAGCAAGACGATCGTCGACACGCAGATCCTCAAGCTCGACGAACTCATCCACAACACGCCCGGGGTGGTCGTGGAGGTCCGGCACATGACGATGCCCGAATACAACCGCGTCATGGGCCGGCCGTTCGCCAGCCTCAACCGGCTGCTCGCCGAGCATCATGCCGACGCGCTCGACGCGGCGTTGAAGCGCAAATGGGTGCCGCGCGGCCTGCTCGACCAGTTTTCCAAGGAACCGCTCGTCCAGCGCGTGCTCAAGAAGAAGGGCCTCGAACGCTTCCGGCTCGATATGCGCACGAAGGCAGAGGAGGACCCGGTGGTCGCGGCGGCGTCCATCGTCGCCCGCGCCGAGTTTGTCCGCGTCATGCGCGATCTCTCCCGCCTCTTCGGCGACCGGCTGCAGAAGGGCGCCGGCGCCCAGGCCAAGGCGCAGGCTTCGTTGTTGATCGAGAAATTCGGCGCGCCGGCGCTGCGCGATTTCGCCAAGCTCCATTTCCGCACCTGCTACGAAGTGGTCTCCGCCGCGGGCAAGCTCGACGAATTGCCGTTGCCCGTGCCGAAGGAGAAGACGGAGTGGAAGCGGTGAGGGCAGTGTTCTTGTGGGCCGGGTGCCCTCACCCGGCGTTTTTTTGGGTTTCGCCGCCGATGCCTCGCGGGGTGAGGGCACCCCGCCCACAGCGGCTGGTCGGGAGACCAGCCCTATAATAGCAGCGGTCGACCCTGATCGCGGCGGCCTTACGGCGCCTTGCGCGCCGTCTTCATCAGGCCGGTGATGTAGCGGGTGAACTCCTCGTCCTCGCCTTCGAGCAGGCCGGGCAGCGCGCTGCGGAAATCGGTGCGGCGGACCCATTCGAGCATGTAGTCCTCCCACGACTGCCACATGCGACGGGTCTGCTTGTCCATCTTCTCCTCGTAGACGAGCAGGTAGGCGCGTTCGAACAGCGAGATGAGGATGCCGAAGATGGCGAGCTGGCGCTCCTTCTGCTCCTCGGTCAGCTCCGCGCGGGCGCCTTCAAGGCGGAGCAGATGCAGGTCGGCGTTGTCGAGCACGAGCTTGAGGAACTCCCGGTATTCGTCGGACAGGCGCTGGAATATCTCCTCCTCCTCGTTCTGGCGTTCCTTGCGCTGCTCCCAGACGAAGGTGAGGATCGCCAGCGGGAAGCCGATGACGGTCACAACGTAGCTCAGCATTTCCATCGTTTCGAGGAGACTCATACTCCTGTGATTGAACCCAGCTTCGCGGCAAAGGCCAGTTCAAGACCGACCACGCGGCCGCCGCCCGCCCGATCTGGTGGAACTCGCGCTCCGGGCAGGCTTTAGGTCGCCCAGGAATTGTCGGTGTCCCCGCTTGCCAGTCCGCTCCGGGGCCCTACAAACACGCCATGGCAAAACGCCGGCAACTCCGCGGATTCGACCTGAAGCAGCTCACGGGCTTCAGCAGTCTCATCGGCGTGGACGAGGCCGGGCGCGGCGCGCTGGCCGGCCCGGTGGTCGCCGGCGCGGTGCTCGTAACGCAGGAGTTCCTCGAGGGCCGCTGGGCGGTTTCAAAGTCCGGCCGGGTCAACGATTCAAAACAGCTCACCGCCGCGGAACGTGCGTCACTTTACGACGAGTTCGAGGAACTGGCCGCGGCCGGGCAGATCCATGCGACCTTCGGCTCGGCCGACGTGGCGGAGATCGAGACCCTCAACATCCTCGGCGCGACCAAGCTCGCCATGCGCCGTGCGCTCGAGGGCATCTACCCGGCGTCGGCCTTCCAGCTGAAGGTCGAGCCGGATCTCTTCGCCAGCGAGGCGGAGAAGGCGGCCTTCCAGCCGATGGTGTCGTGCCAGATCCTCGTCGACGGCCTGCCGCTGCGGCATTTTCCTTATCCGCACCAGGGCATCGTCAGCGGCGACGCCCGCTCGCTGTGCGTCGCGATGGCCTCCATCGTCGCCAAGGTCACGCGCGACCGGCTGATGGACGCGCTCGACCGGACGCACCCCGGCTACGGCTTCGCCCAGCACAAGGGCTACGGCACCGAGGAGCACCGCGAGGCCATCCTCAAGCGCGGTCGCAGCGCCGTGCACCGTGACAGTTTCCTCCGCAAGCTCTTCGCCCAGCCGCGCGACCTCGAGGGGCAGATGACGTTGTTTAGTTGAAGGGCCGGCCCGCTTCCGGCTAACTTTCCGCAGCATGTCCGGCAAGAAACCCAACCCGCTCGACAAGGTGCTCGACCGGCTCGACCGGCTCGATCCGGCGGGTCTGCGCACGCTCGTGCAGCGGCTGGCCCGCGAGCGCGCGCTGCTCGAGACCGTCTTCAACACCCTGCACGAGGGTGTGCTCGTCGTCACCGCCGATGGCGTGATCGACTATGCCAACGAGGCGGCGGCCCGGCTCATCGGCTTCAAGGCCGAGGCCGGCGCCGAGTCGACGCTGTGGCGGCTCGTCCCGGGATTGCGGGCTTCGATCGAGGGCGACGGCGCCGGCGGTCCGGCGGCCGGGCAACCGGTCGTCACGCGTGAATTCGAGCTGCATTATCCGGCGCCGCGCGTCGTGCGGCTCTACATGGTGCCGTTCAGCGAGGGGGAGGGTGGAGCCCCGCGCTTCGCCATCATCCTGACCGACATCACCGCGGAGAAAAGGTCGACCGAGGAGCTGATTGAGAACGAGAAGATATCATCCATCCTGCTGCTCGCCGCCGGCGTGGCACACGAGCTGGGCAACCCGCTCAACTCCCTCACCATTCACCTGCAGCTCATCGGCCGGCGGTTGAAGAAGCTCAAAGGTTCGAAGGAGACCGCCTCGCTGGAGGATTCCATCAAGATCTGCCAGGACGAGGTCACCCGGCTCGACGGCATCATCCGGAATTTTCTCGAAGCCATCCGGCCCCGTCCGCCCGATCTCGCGGAGGTCAACGTCGTCGAGGTCATCGAGGACGTGCTGCGTTTCCAGTCGAAGGAGATCGCGGATCGCGGCCTGGCCGTCGACGGCGAGCTGCCCGCGAGCACGCCGGTCATCATGGCCGACCGCAACCAGCTCAAGCAGGTGTTCTTCAACCTCGTGAAAAACGCCATGGAGGCGATGACGACCGGCGGCAAGCTGAGCATCCGGGTCCGCGCGGACGACGACTCGGTCTACCTGCTCTTCGCCGACACGGGCAGCGGCATCAAGACCGAGGATCTGCCGAAGCTGTTTTCGCCCTACCACACGACCAAGACCGGCGGGCACGGGCTCGGACTCATGATCGTGCAGCGCATCATGCGCGACCACGGCGGGCATGTCGGCATCGAAAGCAAGGAAGGCACGGGCACGGTCGTGACGTTGCAGTTTCCCCAAAAGCACCGCCGCGTGCGGATGCTGAAGAGCTGAGGGGAATCTGCCGGCGCGGTCCGGCGCAAGCAATGCTTTGGTGGGCGTCGGTTTCCACACCGATGCCTGTCGCCGATGTGGAAATCGGCGACCACCTTGCCGTGGAGCTCCACCCAACCCATGCGCAGACTCTGACAATGGGCGCAGAGTGCGCCGGTGGGGTTTCTGGCATACTGAAACGTGGGGCCACGCCCGCTTGCGGGGTGTGGCTTCGGGCGACATCCCACGCATGCCTCCATCACCCCTTCCGCAATACTCCAAATACGCCTGGTCCCTGATCAGACGAGCGGCGCCACCTAAGCGCCCGGCGGGCGAGCGCGTGGGCGACTTTCAGGAGATCTATTCCGAGTTTGACGAGGCCACGGTGCGCGCGCAGGCGGCCCGCTGCATCCAGTGTCCGGATCCGTCGTGCATGACCGGCTGCCCGCTGGGCAACCGCATCCCCGAGTGGCTGGCGCTTGCGGCGGAGGGGAGGTTTCTCGAGGCGGCGGAGCTCTCGCGCTCGACCAGCAACATGCCTGAGCTCTGTTCCCGGGTCTGCCCGCAAGAAAAACTCTGCGAGAGCGCCTGCATCCTCAACGCCCGCACCGATCCCGTGGCGATCGGCGCGATCGAGCGGTTCATCAACGAATACGCCTTCTCGAAGGGAGACGTGCCGGTCGTGCAGGCCCCGGCCACCGGCCGCAAGATCGCCATCGTCGGCTCCGGCCCGGGCGGTCTGGCCTGTGCCGACGAACTCGCCAAGCTCGGTCATGGCGTGACCGTCTTTGAGTCGCAGCCGATTCCCGGCGGCCTGCTCGTCAACGGCATCCCGGCGTTCAAGCTGGAGAAGCACCTCGTCGCGCGGCGCATCGGCCTGCTGAAGCGGCACGGCGTGGAATTCCGGCTCGGCGTGCGCGTGGGCTGGGACTTGACGCTGGCGGACCTGCGCCGACAGTTCGACGCCGTGTTCCTCGGCGTCGGCGCCCAGAAGCCCAAGCCGCTCGCCCTGCCCGGCGACAACCTGCGCGGCATCGTGGACGCCCTGCCATTCCTCACGCAGAAGAACGTCGATTCCCCGCTGATCGGCGGCGAGCCGATCGAGGTGAAGGACCGGCGCGTGGTCGTGGTCGGCGGTGGCGACACGGCGATGGACTGCCTCCGCACGGCGCTGCGCAGCGGCGCGAGCGAGGCGGTGTGCGTCTATCGCCGCGATCTCGCCAACATGCCCGGCAGCCGCAAGGAATACGCCAACGCGCTCGAAGAGGGCGCGCGATTCGAGTTTCTCACCAACCCGGTCGCCGTGCTCGGTGACGCCGACGGTCGGGTCACGGCGGTGCGGTGCGTGCGCATGGAACTCGGGGCGCCCGATGCGTCCGGCCGACGTTCGCCGCGCGCGGTGCCGGGTTCGGAATTCGACATGCCCGCCGACCTCGTGCTGGTCGCCTACGGGTTCGATCCCGTGTCATTCCCAGCGGACAGTGAATTTGCCAAGGTGATCACGGACAAGTGGGGCAGCTTCAAGATTGATGAACACGGGATGACCAGCCTGCCCGGCGTGTTCGCCGGCGGTGATTCGGTGCGCGGTCCGAGCCTCGTGGTGCACGCCGTGCGCGACGCGCGCAAGGCGGCCCTGTGGATGCACCGCTACCTGGGCGGGCCGAACGCCCGCGCGCCGTTCACGGCGAACGGGAGTTGAGCGATAGGGGTGGAACGCGGCCTCCGGACGCGTTTCAGGATGCGCACATCGCAAAAAACGCGTCCGGAGGCCGCGTTCCACCCGCGGGCCCGCGCTCAGATCGCGTCGCCCGGCTGCGCGAACGCGATCGATTTCAGCAGACGCAGGGCCTCGGCGTAGGCCTGGCCGTTTACGTCGTCGGTGAAGATCGTCGCCGACACCAACACCCGGTCGCCGAGGTAGAGGAAGCATGAGGTCATCGACTTGTAGTCGTCCTTGACGGGCGGTTTGCCGACGAGGTTGGCGTCGGTGAACGTGACCATGAAGCCGGTGGCTCGGCCGGTTTTCAATTCCTTGAGATCGGCCTTGCCCTCGACCGAGGCGGCCACGAATTGCTGCGAGGCTTCCTCGACCATGATCCGGAGAGCCTCGGGATCGGCCAGGCGGTCGTCGGGCACGGGCACGAGGGTGAGCATCACGGAGTCGTTGCTGCCGCTCTTGGTCACGTAGCGGAGATTCCTCCGCATGATCGGCACGCCCGGCGGCGGGGCGGACAGCTCTCCGGCCTGCCAGGTGTCGGGCACGGCCACGCGCACGGTCTGGCCGGTGACGAGCTCGATTTTTTCTGCGTGGGCGGCGGCCGGCAGCACCGAGGCGGCGAGCAAAAGGAGGAGTCGTTTCATGATGGGCTTGCCCGGACCATAACGGAGCGCAGGGCACACAGGGAATCCCAAAGGTGCGGGATCCGCACGAAGTGAATCCCTGTCGACAGCCCGGAGGGAGCCATCTAGCGTCGAACTTCTCCATCTATGAAAAGGATAGTTTTGCTTGGAACCCTGTTCATTGGAACGCTTGCGTCGGCGATCGCGGCTGACGGGCATCGACCCAGCCTGGCTGAGGAGGAGGAGACATATGAGTTGCGATTGCAAAAGGCCCGTCTCGCCGGCGGGGAAGAGGCCCAGTTCGCGATCCTGAAGCAGGACATGCAGCAAAATCCCCGGCCTTACGTGAAGGCGTGGTATGGCAGCAGCATCGTGTGGAAAGAAAAGCGCGGCCTCAAGATACCCGAAGAGGCCGGCTACGGGGTTGAAATGATCCGGCAGAGTGCGGCGGAGGGAAGCCGGACCGGGCTGGAGTTTCAGGGACGGGCCTTGGTTTATGGGTGGGGAGGACAGGCCAAGAAACCGCGGGAAGGTGCCGCCATGATCCGGCTCTCCGCCGAACTGGGCCGCTACACGGCGATGGAGGAGATCGCCCGGCTGTATGCGCACGGTTATGGCGTGCCGAAGGACTTGGCGCTGGCCCATGCGTGGGCCTACAAGGCGGCTTACCACGGCACATCGGGAGGGCTTCATTATCTAGGCACGCTCTGGGAGGACGGGAAACTCACCGGCGGGGCCAATCTGGCCAAGGCGGCGGAGTATTATCATGATGCCGCTTGGTGCGGCCACCCGGAGTCGGCAAAGCTGTTGAATGAGTTGATCAAAAAGAAAGAGCCCGCGGCGGAGATGTTCGTGCATCTGGTCGCGGTCGAGCACGTCAACATGAGCGCCGAACTCATCTCACTGAGCGTAGATGCGGATCTGCTGCCCAGCCGGATCCGCAAGGCGGTGGCGTGGTTGGAAAAGAACGCGGCCGACAATGTCCGCGCGAAGCTGGCCGTTGCCCAGCTCAGGCTCCGGGTCTTGCAGCCGGTTTACGATCCGGCCAAGGCGCGCCGGGTGCTGGAATCCTTGGCCGCGGAAAACAACGATGACGCGGTGTATTGGCTGGCGCATGCCCGTTTCGAAGGCATCGGCGAGAAGGCTGATCGGGTCGGAGCGTTGGAAGTCTGGCGGCGACTAGCGGCCAAGGGGCATCCCCTGTCCTTGCACAAACTCGGCACCCTTTATTACTGGGGGCATAGCGACAAGCTGGGCCTCTCCAAGGATCCGATCCGTGCGTTCGTCCACGTCAAGGAGGCCGCCGACAAAGGTTGCTGGCACGCGCTCTTCAATCTCGCCAGTTGCTACGAGCATGGGATCGGCACCGGGGTGAATTACCACATGGCGGCAAAATGCTGGAGCATCCTGGAGGATCATCGCGTGGACGAAGCCACGCGCCGCAAGAATGCCATCCTGGCGAATCTGAAGGACTGAACATCCTGCCGCCACCGGGCGGCCCTCAGCCTGGATCATGCAGTTGATGGGGGTGGAACCGGTCCTCCGTGACCGGTTGCCTTGGCGTGCGTCCACTAACCCGTCCGGAGGACGGGTTCCACCATTTGGTGCGCGGCTTTACAGTGGAGACGGGACGTCCACCTGCATGAGTTCGACTCAGGATTGGGCGCGGTATTCGCGGTAAATCTCCTCGACCTTGGCGCGGGCCCAAGGGGTGCGGCGGAGGAACTTCAGGCTCGAGGTGATGCTCGGGTCGAACATGAAGCAGCGGATTTCAACCCGGCGGGCGAGTTCCTTCCACCCGTGGTGCGCGACGAGTTCCGTGAGCAGTGTCTCGAGCGTGACCCCATGGAGGGGATCCTTGGAAGTGTGCATGCAGGCTGGCCTGATAATGGGCGGCAAACCCGCCCGCGAAAACCTCAGGGCGTGCGCACTCCGTCGGTGATCATGATGATGTGCTCGGCGTTGACGGCCATCCGGTCGCCGGCGGAAAACTCGATGAGCAGCACCGCGCCCATGGACTTGGCGAGGCGGATGCCCCGGATCGGCACGATCTTGCCCTCGCTCCGGAGGTAGATGACGAGGCTTTTCAGGGACATCTGGGAAATGGCGGCGGCGTAGCCCGAGGCCAGCTCGGAGGCCGTGGTGGGCACGCTGATGGTGGGCGAAGAGGGCATCACCGGGGCGGGATCAACGGGTGCGCTACGCACCTGGGCCTGGGCGGCGGGGACAAGGAGGGCGGCGAGGAGGAGGAAGCGGAGGGTGTTCATGGATGGATCCTTTGTGGTTTTGTCATTGTGTGTCAGACCTTGTCCTATCGTTCCAGCTTGAAGGCGTAGGCGGCCAGTTCCTCGATGTAGGGTGGCAGCTGCTCGCGCGCCAGTTTTCCGGCGACGACGGGAACCACCACGAACGGAACCTGCCGTTTCAAGCTGAGGGAGCGTATCTCGACTTTGTAGACGAGATCCTTCGCAAACTTGTTCTCCACCTGGATGCTCGAGGTCTCACCCGCGGCGGTTTTGGCCATGGTGAAGATGAGCTGCGCCGTCTCGTCCTTTTCCTTCGAGGTGCTGACGAGGGTGAGCTTCCTGTCCTTCTGGGTGAACTTGGCGTAGATGGTTTCGCCCGGATGGATCAGCACGGTGTTGGCCTTCTCGCCTGCGACGACGGCGAGCGGGCCGAGCGCGGTGACGGCAAGGAGGGACAAAAGGAGACGTTTCATGGGGAAAAGTTGACGTTGCTGGCCCAAACGCTCGGAGGGAATTCGCCCGGTGTCGAGAATGCTTCGGTGGGGCGCATCTCAGTTTCCTGCCGTAGCCGCCTTGGAGCGCAGCGACCAGCCGTCGCCAAGCCTATGGCTGGCAGGCAAGGTGGTTGCGATGCGGCCACGCTACGGGGCGGGGCAAGAAACTGAACTGCGCGTGCTCGTTACGATAAAGCCCTCTGCATCCGGCGTCCAACCCGGCACGGCGGTGGCCTGCTCCCGCAGCTCAGCGCACCTGGATCTGGCCGAGGAATTTGGCCTCGTCGCCGGCGTCCTCGTAATAGACGTCGTAGCTCCCGCTGGTGAGGTCTTCGAGCACCGCGTAATGCCTGGGACTGGGGTCGCTGTCCTGCTCGATGACCTGCGTCACGACCTGGATGACGAGCTGCCGGCTGTTGGCCCGCTCGACCTTCAGGCGGCGCACGGCCAGGCCGGAATTGATGAGGGTGGGGCGGCGCGTGATCCCGCTGCCGGTGCCGGCGACGTCATACTCGACGGGCAGGACCAGCCGTCCGTCCTGCTCGACCGGCTGACCGATGCGGATGCCGCCGGTCTGCTGGATGAAGTCCCAGCTGCGCGTCTGCGACGTCAACCAGCCGACCATGCCGCCTGGCGCCGGGAGGGCGCAGACGAGGGCGAGGATGACGGCGGGCAATAGCTTCGCGATGGGCAACGCATTTGGGAAAGCTCCCGGTCGCGGCTGTTCCGGATTAATTTCCGTCCGGCTGAGTTTACGGGAATAGGTTTGCCGACCCTCAGGGAGTGAAAGAGAACCAGCCCGGGCCAACGCCCGACGGCGTCTCCGTCGGAACCTTCCCGTTTGCACGAACCTGTCGAATGGCTTGCCGCCCTGTTGGGTGCCCGCTTTCCTCGCCCTGCTTCAATGACCATCGCGGAATTCAAAAAGAAATGGACCCGTTTCAAAGGGAAGGAGACTTCCGGCTACCAGGAGCATTTCAACGATCTGTGCGGCATTCTTGGGCTGAAAACCCCGGTCGAGGCAGATCCTTCGGGAGAAGACTGGTTCTGCTTCCAAAAGGGTGTGATCAAGGATCTCGAACACCTGCAGCCTGGCGACAAGGCGGCCAAGGGATTTGCCGATGTCTGGCGGAAGGATTGCTTTGGTTGGGAGTATAAGGTCAGGCACAAGAATCTCGTCGAGGCCCACAAGCAGCTGCTGCGCTACCGCGAATCCCTGCTCAATCCTCCGCTGCTGGTCACGTGTGATTTCGACCGTTTCATCATCAAGACCAATTTCAACGGCACGGTCGTCGAAACCCACGAGTTCACGACCGACCGGATCGACGAGCCGGCCAATCTCAGGCTGCTCCGCAATCTCTTCGAGCACCCGGAACACCTCAGACCGGCCGAAACCACCGCCGAGGTCACCGAGAAACTTGCCGGCGAGATCGCCAAGGTGGCCCGCTCGCTGCAAAGCCGCGAGGCGGTCGAGTTGTCCGACGCCCGCAATCGCCACGAGGTCAACGTCGCCCAGAAGAAAAACCTGCGCATCGCCCGTTTCCTGAATCGGATCGTTTTCTGCCTCTTCGCCGAGGACACCGGCCTGCTGCCCGAGAAGCTGGTGCACGGTATCCTCAAGAAGTCCTACGATGAACCGGACTATTTCGCGCCGGCCCTCGAATCACTTTTCCGCACCATGGCGGCCGGCGGTCTCTACGGCCCGCACGCCATCCGTCATTTCAACGGCCATCTCTTTGAGGACACCACCGTCTTTGAGTTGAAGCCCGAGGAGATCCAGCATCTCGCCGAGGCCGCCGAGTCGTCCTGGAGCAGCATCCAGCCCAGCATCATGGGCACGCTGTTCGAGCGGGCGCTCGAGCCCGGGCAGCGCTCCCAACTCGGCGCTCATTACACCAGCGAGGCGGATATCCTCACCCTGGTCGAACCGGTGCTCATGACCCCGCTGCGCCGCGAGTGGAAGGAGCTGAAGCACGCCTTGGCCTCCGCCCGCGCCAAGGAACGCGGCACCAAGGCTGATCGGGATAAACTGTCCGCCTTTCAGAAAAAGCTCTCCGGCACGACGGTGCTCGACCCGGCCTGCGGCTCCGGCAATTTCCTCTATCTCTCCCTGCGCCTGCTGCTCGATCTGGAGAAGGAGTTGATCAACTTTGCCGATCAACTCGGGTTTTCGTTTCCGCCCAAGGTCGATGTCACCCAGCTCCGGGCCCTGGAGATCAATCCCTACGCGTTTGAGCTGGCGCAGGTCTCGGTGCAGATCGGCGCGCTCCAGTGGCGGCGGGACAACGGCTTCGACGACCACCGCACTCCCGTCCTGCGCACGCTTGACGGCTTCGAGAACAAGGATGCGCTCCTGCGCGAGACCTTCCGCAAGCAGCCCAAGAACCTCAAGGCGGCCCGGGCCGAGGAGCATGCCAGACAGGACGAGTTGTTCCGCGTCTACCACGAACGGGCGTGGCCGGACGCCGACATCATCGTCGGCAATCCGCCGTTTCTCGGCGGCAGTCGGATCCTGGACGAACTCGGGCGCGAGTATC